>LKMJ01005765.1_pt1 | contig 11688 bp, 9 predicted proteins | sample 643391 | NCBI WGS metagenome assembly LKMJ01 (sample SAMN04112250, study PRJNA286221) | soda lake metagenome | biome: soda lake; feature: Kulunda Steppe; material: water; isolation source: sample PL-Br10 brine of Picturesque Lake | place: Russia: Kulunda steppe | collected 2010-07
GCCGCATTTTCCGGCGGCGGGGAGCGCCTGGACGGCGGGCGCGGCGCTGCCGGGCGGGGATTTCGCGGTGGCCGAGGCGGCCGACATGCCCGGGCGGCTGCGCGCCGATCATGCGTTCCTGTCGGAGCGCTGGGCGCGGCGGCTGATCCGCGCTTACGGCACGGACGCCTGGCGGATTCTCGAGGGGGCGGACTCGGCCGGCGACCTCGGCCGGGACTTCGGCGCCACCCTCACCGAGGCCGAGCTGCGCTGGTTGATGACGCGCGAATACGCGCGCTGCGGCGACGACGTCGCGTGGCGGCGCACCAAGCTCGGGCTTCGCCTCACGCCGGACCAACTCGCCGCGATCGACGACTGGTTCACGGCGCAGCACAGCACTCCCGCGGCCACCGCACCCTGACCGCGCGGCACGGCCGGGGCCTTTGATCCGCCGCCCTGTTAGCGCTAAAAAGGCCCAGGACGAAGCGAAAGGGAAAGCCATGACGATCAGCGTCGCAATCAACGGCTTCGGACGGATCGGGCGCTGCGCGTTGCGCGCCCTCGTCGAGACAGGGCGCCGCGACATCGAGGTCGTCGCGATCAACGATCTCGCGCCGCCGGAAACCAACGCCCACCTGCTGCGCTTCGACAGCGTGCATGGGCGCCTGCGCGAGCCGGTCGAGCTGCACGGCGACCGGCTCGTTTGCGACGGCCGCTCCATCCGCATGACCGCCGAGCGCGAACCGGAGGCGCTGCCCTGGCGGGATGTGGATGTGGTGCTCGAATGCACCGGCGTCTTTACCGACCGCGACGCGGCGGCGCGCCATCTCGAGAACGGCGCCGGCCGGGTGCTTGTCTCGGCGCCGGCGAAGGGGGCGGATCGCACCGTGGTGTTCGGCGTCAACGAGGCCACGCTCACCGCGCAGGATCGCGTCGTGTCGAACGGCTCCTGCACGACCAACTGTCTGGCGCCGGTGGCGAAGGTGCTGGATGCGGCATTCGGCATCGAGACCGGCTACATGACCACGATCCATGCCTATACCGGCGACCAGCCGACGCTCGACACGATGCACAAGGACCTCTACCGCGCCCGCGCCGCCGCGCTCAACATAATCCCGACCTCGACGGGCGCAGCGGCGGCGGTGGGGCTGGTGCTGCCGCAGCTCGCCGGCCGGCTCGACGGCTCCGCGATCCGGGTGCCGACGCCGAACGTCTCGGCAGTGGATCTGTGCTTCATGCCGCGCAGCCCGGCCAGCGCCGAGAGCGTCAACGCCGCAATCCGCGCCGCCGCACAGGGCGAAATGGCCGGGGTTCTGGGCCTGTGCGACGCGCCGCTGGTGTCGATGGACTTCAACCACGATCCCGCCTCGTCGGTCTTCGCGCTCGACCAGACGCGGGTCACCGAGGGCGGAATGGTGCGGATCCTGAGCTGGTACGACAATGAATGGGGCTTCGCCAACCGCATGCTCGACGTGGCCGCCGAGATGGGCCGGCGCGACTGACGGGGCGCGGCGCGGCGCCCCGGCCGATCTCACATGGCGACCCGCACATCGCCGCTGCCGGCGCCGTCCGGCAGCTCCAGCGTTCCGAGCCCCAGCCCGAATTCGCGCCGCAAGCGCAGCACGGCGCCGACGTCAACCCCGACATAGCGCGCGATTTCGCCATTATTGAGGCCCAGATCGATCAGGCAGCGCAGCGTCGCCTCCGGCATCGGGCCGAGCCTGTTCGCAACATCCTGCACCGTCGCGCATGGCAGGCATCGCTGCCGCGTCGCCTCGGCGCTGATCGCGCGCGCCGGGCGCAGGACGCTTATCACTGGCGCAGCCGCGCGCGCGGACAACCTCCGCCGGAATCCGGCGGCCGGAACGTAATGAGCCATGAATCGATCTCCCCCTGATCGTGCCCGTCGCCACGTCCCCACATGGCGCCGAAGTTCGAAACCCTAGGCGCCAGTCTGGCGCCTGTCTTTAATCGAAATCAAGTTTAATGCGCAATCCGGCCGCGTCGTGACATAATATTTCTCGCACGATCCGTGGCCGGATGCCACCCCCCATTCCCGCGGACCGGATCCCGCCGATCGGCGCGACGTGGCGGCGCGGGCAGGCCCTGATTCGTCCGCGACCGGGTCACTGCGGCAGGATGATCGCCCGGCGCAGCGCCGCGATCTCGACACCGGCATGCGCGCACAGCCGCCCGATATCGCGCAGCTCGACATCGGTGTGATCGCGTGTCGTCATCACCCCGTCACGATTGAACTGACTGAAAACACGCGATACATGCACCGAACACAGCCCGGCAGCATCGCCGATCTGGCGCTGCGTCATCGGCAGGTGAAAGGCTCTCGGCGGCGCGGCCGCGCCAGCGCCGAGCCGAAGATGCAACTCGAGCAGCAGATAGGCGAGGCGCATCGCCGCGCTGCCGCGCCCGAGCCGCAGCATCCGCTCGCCCCGGCGTGCGCTGACGGCCGCGGCCTGGACATCGCAGGCGTCGCGCACCGGCTTGCAGCCCGCGCGCAACCGCTCCCAGCGCGACGCGTGGATCGCGGAGACGACACAGGGCGTGAGCGCCTGGAGCCCACCACTCGCCGTCAGCCCGTCGGCCGCGAGCGGCTGGACAAGATCACCGGCGAGATGGATATCGATGATCTGATCGCGCCCGTCCTGCAAAGTCTTGAAAAGCACCGCCCAGCCCGACTCCAGCCAGTAGCACGGCGCCGCCTGCGCGCCCTCATGGACGAAATGCGCGCCGGCGGGGACGCGCCGCGCAGGGTCCGCCGCGCTTCGCAGGCATGTCTTCAGGCTGCATCCGACGCGAAAGCCCGTGCGCTGCGCTGCGCTCACCGCCCCGCGACATGTCTTGCGTTCCAACATGACGTTTCCCGTCCGTGGCGGGCAATGTTGACCATATCCTGCATCCTACAGCATTCGCGCGAAGGATGAGACGAAAAAGCGCTCGCACACGCGGGGCGCGATGCGGTCCGCCGGTTCGCGCGCGGGCTTGATCCGGATCAACGCGCGCCAGCCCTGTTTGCGCAATCATGCACCGGTGCGGGCGACTCGCCACCGCGCGATGGAGGTACCATGACCACCGAACCGACCGAACAGATGACGCGCTTTTTCGCCCAGCTCTGGACCGCGCCCGCCGCGGGCGGGCCTGCGGCGATGATGCCCATGACGAAGGCCATGCTCGAGTCGCAGGACCAGATCCTGTCGGAGACCGAGCGCTTCGTGCAGCACTGGTTTGAGCGGCGCCACGAGGCCGCCCGCAGCGCCGCCGAAGCCGCCGCAACCCTCGCACGCGACCCGACCGACTATGCCGCAGCCTCGCAGGCGATCGGCGGATGGTATGCCCATTCCGCCGAACGGCTCACGAAGGACGCGCAAGAATGCGCCGATGTGATGGCGCGCTGTGGCGCGCATCTCGCAGCGGCGAACGGCGCGGCCGCCGAGAGCAAGACGGGATCCGGCAAGGCCTGAGCCGGCTCAGCGCTGCAGGACGTAGCTTCCGGGGGCCGGGCCGCGGGCGCGGTAGGGTCCGCGCCCGGCCCCCATCTTCGGCGGTTTCGCCGCCGCCGTCGAGCGGGCCTGCAGCCACGCCACGAGTTCCGGCCACCACGACCCGTCGCGCGCCGGTGCCTCCTCGCGCCAGCTCTCCGGTGGCGTGTAATTCTCGCCGGGCTGCCGTGTGCGGATGCTGAAGCGGCGCCCCGCGCGGCCCGGCTCGCTGACGATGCCGGCATTGTGCCCGCCCGTCGTGAGCACGAAGGTCAGCTCCGTGTCGGTCATCAGGTGCAGCTTGTAGACCGAATGCCACGGCGCGATGTGATCGCCCGTCGTCGAGACGCAGAACATCGGGACGTTGATGTCGCGCAGCGCCACCGGGGCGTCACCGACACCGTACTGCCCATGCGCGAGCTTGTTGTCGAGAAAGAAGTCGCGCAGGTAATCGCTGTGCATCCGGTAGGGCATGCGCGTGGCGTCGGCGTTCCAGGCCATAAGATCGAACATCGGCGCGCGCTCGCCGAGGAGATACGCGCGCGTGAAGCGCGACCAGATCAGATCGTGCGAGCGCAGCAGCTGAAACGCCCCCGCCATCTGCGTTGTGTCGAGATAACCCTGGTCCCACATCATGTTCTCGAGAAAGGAGACCTCGCTCTCGCTGATGAAGAGCTGCAGCTCGCCGGGTTCGGCGAAATCGGTCTGCGTCGCGAACAGCGTCAGCGTGGCGAGCCGGTCATCCCCGTCGCGCGCCATCGCCGCGGCCTGCGTGGCCAGCAGCGTGCCGCCGAGGCAATATCCGATGGCATGGATGCGCCGCTCAGGCACGATCGCGGCAACGGCGTCGATCGCGGCGCGCTGCGCGGCAAGGTATTGCGCCATCCCCTGATCGCGATCCTGCGCATCCGGATTGCGCCAGGAGATCATGAACACCGTGAAGCCCTGCTCGACCAGATACTTCACGAGCGAGTTCTCCGGCGACAGATCGAGGATATAGTATTTCATGATCCAGGCCGGCGTGATCAGGATCGGCTCGGCGGCGACGGTTTCGGTCTTCGGGCTGTACTGGATCAGTTCGAGCAGATGCGTGCGAAACACGACCTGCCCTTCGGTGACGGCAACGTGACGCCCCGGCCGGTAGTCCTCTGCGCCGGGGGGCGGCTTGCCCGACACGCTGCGCTGCCAGTCCTCGAGGAAGTGTTGCAACCCGCGCGCCAGGTTGGTGCCGCCCCGCTCGCGCGTGACGCGCGCGAGTTCCGGGTTGGTGGCGACGAAATTCGAGGGCGAAACCGTATCGAGCAGCTGGCGCGCGACGAAGGAGACCACCGCCTCCTCGCGCGGCGACAGCCCATCGACATCGTTGGTGGCGTTGTACCACCATTGCTGCGTGAGCAGAAAGTTCTGATAGATCAGGTTGTAGGGCCAGCGCGCCCAGCCCGGATCGGCGAAGCGCCGGTCATGCGGCAGCGGGCGGATGCATGGCGCGTCATCAACGGAGCCGGCCGTTTGCGCGGCATGCACCGCGAGCCGGATTGCCTTGCGCGCGGCCTTTTCGCTCAGCTGCAGCTGCTTGCCGGGGGATCCGGCGAGATGCAGCCACCAGTTGACTATCTTCGCCGACAGCCCGAACGGCGTCACGCCGCAGGTGAAGCGCGCGAGATGCGCCTTGGCGGCCCGGTCGAGGCTCTGCGTGCTGTAACGATCCCACTCTCCCAGCGGCAGGCCGAGTTCGGGCGGCTCGCTCGTGAAGTCGTCATCGGGGCGCGGGGTGTCGTCGCGATCGCTCACTTTCGGGTCCCTCCAGTCCTGCGCGCCGGGTAAGGGGCGCGGCTGCATGCGCACGTTACCCGTCGACGCTGTGCAAGGTCTTGATCGAGGTCAAGCCGATGTCCTTGCGCGATGATGCGCGCAAATCGGCGCCCGGGATAACCTGTGTTAGGGCGATCCGGGGAAACCTTGTGCAGAATAAATGAGGCTGCCGCCTGCGTGGGTTATCGTATCTCCTTGCTAGTCACGGGTAGGCATGGCGGCGGCCACTCGGGGCTGACGCGGCACGATGGGGCGCTATGCTGCAAAGCAGATGCCAGCAGGAGCAACCGCCCGATGCCCGGTCCCGACGACGCGCTGATCTTCGATCCCGCCCGCGAGACGCCGCCCGCCTGGCGGCTCATCTCGGACGGGGTGATGGGCGGTGTCTCCGACGGCAGTGTGCGCCGCGAGACTGTCGCCGGGCGCCCCGCGGTGCGGCTTCGCGGCGCGGTCCGTCTGGAGAATGATGGCGGGTTCGTGCAGATCGCGCGCGATCTCGCGCCCGATGGCACGGCGGTGGATGCGCGCGGCTGGCACGGCATCGCGCTCGACGTGATCGGCAACGGCGCCAGCTACAACCTGCATCTGCGCACCCCGGACATCGCGCGCCCGTGGCAATCCTATCGCCACAGTTTCGTCGCCGGCCCGGAGTGGCGCAGAGTCGAACTTCCCTTCGCCGCCTTCACGCCGCACCGCATCGCGGCACCGCTCGATATCGGCCGGCTGCGCCGCATCGGGATCGTCGCGATCGGGCGGGCTTTCGACGCCGATGTGGCGGTGGGCGTGATGCGCTTTTACGCGGATGAACGGCCATAATAGAGCCCCACGACATGCTCGGCCTCGGCAAAGAACAGCCAGCGCGCCGCGAGCATCCCCGCCAGATGCAGCGCCAGCGCCGCCCCGGCCGCAAGCAGCGACGGCGGCATCAGCGCCAGCAGCGTCGCCGGCAGGATCGCCCCGCCCAGAAGCGCGATCAGCCGCAGCTTCGCGCTGTGCCGGCGCCCCACGACATGCACCATCTCGCGGGTGATGTAGTTGGCGCCGGTATGCGGGCGCTCGAACAGCCGCACGCGCCCGATCCGGCCGAGCCCGGTCGCGCTGCCGGGCGTCGACTCCGCGTCCCGCCAGCGCCAGTCCCCCGCCTGCCAGTGCAGCGCCAGCGCCACCGCCAGCACCGCGAACAGCGCCCCCGCCAGCCGCAACTGCCCCGCCAGCAGCGCACCCCCCGCCAGCGCGGCGGCGAGAAACACTGCCGGCGTCGTCCAGTGATGCCAGCGCGGCACGGCGCGGATCGTGGCATAGATCATCGAGGTGGCGATCACCGTCGCAAGGCATAGCAGCGCCGCGATCGCGCCGAAGACGGGTAGCGGCTGCGCGAAGAACACCGACCCCGCCGCATGCGGCGCCATCACCCCCAGCGCCGCCGCCGCGAGCACCGCCTCGCGCGACAGCCAGCTCGTGCGCCACTGCGTGAAGGCCAGAAGCGCGCGCTCCGGGTGACCCAGGTGAAACACCGACGCGAGCAACCCGCCCCCCGCGAGGGCATACCCCGCCGCGAACCAGGCGAACGCATCCCAACCCACGGGCCGCACGATCCCCGCGCCCAGAAATGCCAGCAGCCCGAAGCCGAGCCCGGACAGCACCGTGAAGATGATCAGCGAGCCGGCCGGGTGCATCAGAGCCTCGACAGCGCGCGGTCGAGCCAGCCGAGAAAGCCGCCTGCCCCGCCGACCGGCTCCAGCGCCGGCGCGGCAGTGGCCCGGTCCTTTTCGCGCGGCGGCAGATACTTGTTGACGGGTTTCGTCCCCTGCTCGGGCATCAGGTCGAACCCCTCGCGCGCAGCGACGAGCTGCGAGACGGCGCTGGACGGGTCGCCGAGATCGCCGAAATGCCGCGCCCCGGTCGGGCAGGCGCGCACGCAGGACGGCTCGCGATCCTCGGGCGGCAGGTTCTCGTTATAGATCCGGTCCACGCACAGCGTGCATTTCTTCATCACCTGCTCGGCCGGGTCCATCTCGCGCGCCCCGTAGGGGCACGCCCAGGCGCACAGCCCGCAGCCGATACACATCGATTCCTCCACGAGCACGATGCCGTCCTCGGCGCGCTTGTGGCTCGCCCCGGTCGGGCAGACCGTCACGCAGGGCGCATCCTCGCAATGCAGGCAGGAGCGCGGGAAATGCACGAGCTGCGGCGGCGCGTTCTCGGGCGTGACCTCGAAGGAATGGACCCGGTTGAGAAAGGCACCCTCGGGCGCAGCGCCGTAAGCGTCGACATCGGCGAGCGGCGCCCCGTAGCCCTGGCTGTTCCACTCCTTGCAGGAGGTCACGCAGGCATGACAGCCCACGCAGATGTCGAGGTCAATCACGAGACCGAGCTTGCGCCCGGCGCTCGTCGGCAGATCCGTCATGCGCCCTCCTTGCCGAAGCGGACCGTGCCCGCGCCCTGCCCCACCGGCGAGGCCTGCGCCGCGCGCGGCTCGGGCCCCGCCGGCGCGGGCTCGAGCCGCACGCGCAGGTCGAACCACGCCGCCTGCCCGGTGACCGGGTCGCTGTTGGCAAAGCGGTGCCCGTCGCCGCGCGGCGGCAGCAACTCGTGCATCAGGTGATTGAGCAGGAAACCTTCGGTCGCCTCGGGCGCGCCCGGGTCGAGCGCCCAGGCGCCAGGGCGCTTGCCGATCGCGTTCCAGGTCCAGACCGTATGCGGGTTGAGCGCGTCCATGCGCGCCACCGGCGCCTTGATGCGCCCATGCGGCGAGACGATCCACGCCCAGTCGCCGTCGCGAAAGCCGAATGTGCCCCACACCGCCGTCGGCACGAAGAGCGGGTTCATCCCGTGGATCTGGCGCAGCCAGGCGTTCTGCGACCCCCAGGAATGGTAATGCGCCATCGGCCGCTGGGTGAGGGCGTGAAGCGGATAATCCGCGCTCTCCTCCCCCGGCGCGAGGGGCGGGATCGGATCGAAGGCCGCGCGGATGCGTGCGCGCAGATGATCGGGCGGCTGATGCGAGCCCTGCCCCTCCGCGGCGCGCTGAAAGCGGCGCAGCGGCTCGGCATAGAGCTCGAACAGGTAGGGTTGCGGCGCGTCGAAGAGCCCCACCTCCACGGCCCAGTCCTGATAGGCGGTGTTGAAGGGCTTGTAATACTGCGCCTGCGCGGGGATCTCGCTGCGCCAGAAGCCGCCATTGGCGATGTAGCGGTCGATCTGGTCGGGGTTGGGCGCGCCGCGGCCCTCGGCGCTGCCGTCGCCGCGCCAGCCGGCGAGCGGGCCGATGCCGGGGCGGCGCTCGTGGCGGGTCATGTAGTCGGCGTAATCGGCGAATTCGGGCGATCCGTCCGCCGCCACCATCCCCGGCAGGCCGAGCCGGTGCCCGAGCTCGAGCAGCACCGACTGAAACGGGCGCACGTCGCGGTCGGGCGCCACCACGGGCCAGCGGATCGCGTCACCGGCGGCGTCCGCTTCGCCGATGGGCCGGTCGAGCATCGAGATGCAGTCATGGCGCTCGAGATAGGTCGTGTCGGGCAGCACCAGATCGGCATAGGCGACCATCTCGGAGGAATAGGCATCCGAACAGATGATCCGCGGGATCACGTAGTCGCCATTCGCGTCCGTGTCGGTGAGCATCTCCTGCACCCGCCCGGTGCTCATGGACGAGTTCCAGGCCATGTTGGCCATGTAGAGAAACAGCGTGTCGATCGGATAGGGATCGCCGGCATGGGCGTTGGCGATGACCATGTGCATCATGCCATGCGCCGCGAGCGGGGCGTCCCAGGTAAACGCCTTGTCGATGCGCTGCGGCGCGCCGCCCGCGTCGAGGCACAGATCCTCCGGCCCCTGCGGATAGCCCAGATGCGGCCCCGGCAGCGGCGCGCCGGGCGTGCAGGCGGCGTGCGGGCGCGGATGCGCCGCGGCGGGCTTGGGATAGGGCGGCTTCAAGCGAAACCCGCCCGGCGTCTCGACGCTGCCGAGCAGAAGCTGAAGGATGTGCAGCGCGCGGCAGGTCTGAAAGCCGTTGGCATGCGCCGAAATGCCCCGCATGGCGTGAAACGCCACCGGCCGGCCCGTCATCGTCGCGTGGTGCTGGCCGCGAAAATCGGTCCAGGGCTGATCGAGGGTGATCTCCTCCTCGAAGGCGGTGCTGGCGAGCTCGGCGGCGACGGCGCGGATGCGCGCGGCGGGCACGCCACAGCGTTCGGCCACGGCATCGGGGCCATGGGCGGGGTCGAGATAGCGATCCGCGAGATGGCGGAAGGCCGGAAGATGGGTCGCGCCGCCATCATCCCATCCATGCGCGAGATCGGGGGCCGCGTCCGGGCTGTCCCAGGGCACCGCCTTGCCGCTCGCGCGGTCGCGGATCAGCGGCTCGCCGTCCGGCCCGCGCAGGAACAGGCCGCGCCCCTCGGCGTCGGCGCGCACGAGAAAGGGCGCATTGGTGTAGCGCATCAGGTAATTGAGGTCGATGCGCCCGGCGCGCAGGAGTTCATGGATCAGCGCGCCGATGAATAGACCGTCCGTGCCCGGCGTGATCCCGATCCAGTCATCGGCGATGGCATTGTAGCCGGTGCGCACCGGGTTGACCCCGATCACCCGCGCGCCGCGCGCCTTGAGCCGGCCGAGCCCCATCTTGATGGGATTGGAATCGTGGTCCTCGGCCACGCCGAAGAGCATCAGGAGCCTGGTGTGCTCCCAGTCGGGTTGACCGAACTCCCAGAACGAGCCGCCGAGCGTGTAGATCCCCGCCGCCGCCATGTTCACCGAGCAAAAGCCCCCATGCGCGGCCCAGTTCGGCGTGCCGAATTGCTGCGCCCACCAGCCGGTGAAGCTTTGCGACTGGTCACGCCCGGTAAAGAAGGCGAGCTTCTCGGGCGCTTCGGCGCGCAGCGGGGCGAGCCAACCCGCCGCCGTCGCGAGTGCCTCCTCCCAGCCGATCTCCTCGAACTGACCCGAGCCGCGCGGGCCGGTCCGGCGCAGCGGCGCACGCAGCCGCGCTGGCGAGAGATGCTGCATGATCCCCGCCGAGCCCTTGGCGCAGAGCACGCCGCGATTGACGGGATGATCGCGGTTGCCGTCGATATGGGTGACGCGGCCAGCGCGCAGATGCACGTCGATCCCGCAGCGGCAGGCGCACATGTAGCAGGTCGTCTTGCGCACCGTGTCCGAGACCGGCGGCGAGGTGTCGAGCGGTGCAGGCATCGTGTTCCGTGTATCCTCCGAGGCGGCGAACATCCTCCCGAGCGCCGCCCCGAGCACGCAACATCATTTTTGACCGCGACGCAATCGCGCAGTGCCACCTGCTCAGCCGAACATCTCCGCCGTGATCGCGCGATACCAGTCGATGCTCTCGCGCCAGGTCTGCCGGCGCGTCTCGGCGTTCTCGTCGCCGTCGCTGAGAAAGCTGTCGAGCGTCGCGATGCGGCCATCCTCAGGCGCATAGGCCGCGCCGACCTTCACGCCGTCCTCGGGACCGAGCAACGACCAGCAGGTGTTGGCGTAGCGCGCCGGGTGGCGCGGTGCGTCCAGGAGCTCGGCGCGGATCGCCTGCGCGGCGACCTTGGCCTGGCTGTTGGCCGAGAAGGCGGATTTCGGCATGTCGCCCTGATTGGCGGCGTCGCCGAGCACATGCACCGCGTCGTCCTTGCGGCTGCGCATGTCCTCGGGATCCACCGGCGCCCACCCGGCCGCGTCGGTCAGCCCCGCGATCCGGGCGATGCGCCCGGCCTTCTGGGCGGGGATGACGTTGCACACATCGACATCCTCGGCCATCCCGTCGATATCCACCACCATCGCGTCGGGATCGACCGCGACCTTATCCGCGCCGAAATCGGGGCCGATGCGCTCGATCATGCCGGGGTAGTGGTCGCGCCAGGCGGCCTCGAAGAGCCCCTGCTTGGAGAAGGAGTCCTTGGGGTCGATCACGAGGATCTTGGCGCTCGGATTGTGCTGCGAGAGGTAATGCGCGCTCATGCAGACGCGCTCATAAGGGCCCGGCGGGCAGCGATAGGGGTTGGGCGGCGCGACGACCGCGAACACCCCGCCCTCGGGCATCGCCGCGAGCTGCGCGCGCAGCAGCTGCGTCTGGCTGCCGGCGCGGTAGGCGTGCGGCATGGCGTTCTGCGCGGCCACGCTCCAGCCCGGCACGCTGCCCTCGACGAAGTCGATGCCCGGCGCGACGATCAGCCTGTCATACGGCACCGTCCCACCCCCTGTGAGGGTCACGCTGCGCCCATCCCGGTCCACGTCGGCGGCGTGGTCATGGATCACGTTGACGCCGCGCGCGGCGAGTCCGCCATAGCCATGCGCGAGCTCGTCGAGATCCCAGAACCCGCCCAGATAGAGGTTGGAGAAAAAGCAGGTGTAGTAGCGCCGCGTCGGCTCGATCAGCGTGACGTCGAGATCGCCGGCGAGC
>LKMJ01005766.1_pt1 | contig 11687 bp, 9 predicted proteins | sample 643391 | NCBI WGS metagenome assembly LKMJ01 (sample SAMN04112250, study PRJNA286221) | soda lake metagenome | biome: soda lake; feature: Kulunda Steppe; material: water; isolation source: sample PL-Br10 brine of Picturesque Lake | place: Russia: Kulunda steppe | collected 2010-07
ACCGACATCCCTTCACGGGCCCGTTCGCAGGCCCAATCGGAGATGTAGGCGACCGCTTCGGGGTGGTTCAGTTTGACGCCGCGTTCCTTCCGGCTGCGGGCGAGTTCTGCCGCCATGAACACCGTCAATCGTTCTTTTTCTTTGGGTGAAAGATTCATAGGTATTATAGTTTATAAGTGGTACTGCTTTGCAAGCGCGATTTCCTCGATAGGGTCGCACGTCATTTGTTCACCGGCAATAGATGTTCGAACATACAACATTTATCGGACCATAGTATATAAAATCTGTCTTTTGTGGCTGTTTTTACCAAATAACGTAAAGCCACAACATAAAAAGCAATCAGACGTCTATCAGACTCGAACACCAAAATAGTGTATTATTGAAATTATAAGATAATAAATGATCAGGCGGTAATTCTCTCTTCAAAAATTAACAAAAGTTTGATCATTTCTTGTATTAGCAGGTTTTGAGTCAACATCTAAGAGCCGCCGAGTCAAAAACAGAAATTTACGCGAGTATCAGAAAAAGCCACGCACTGCTGGCGAGACGATTCATTTCAATTCGACGAATAGTACTCAACCACCCATTATTACCTGATAGAAGGGATCGTTCGATCAGGTTTATTTATTGGGTCGTAAGTGCTGATTCCGGTGGAGTTCTGGTATCGGTTATCTGTTCGTAAGCGTACGCCATCTCAACAAGTGATGGTTCATCGTATGGTTTGGCAAGTAATTCAACACCGACCGGAAGACCTTCTTCCGTTAGATCTCCAGGGAGTGTAACAGCTGGACACGCTGTTTGTGGTGCAATTGGTGTATTGGTCGGGAAATTTTCGGTCGTATACCTGTTTCCCAGGTCCTGAACAGTTGGTGGTACGACCTGAACAGTCGGGAAAGCGATGGCATCTATATCATATGTAGCAAAGGTATCCAAGACATCACGGCGGAATGATTCTTGTTCAAGCGGTTTCCGCCAGTAATCGACGAGTTCTTTTGGATTTTCGGGAGCTTCGGCGATTTGCTCAACGAGTGTCAAATCTTCGTGATATTTTTTCGCTTCAACGATCTCCTCAACTGAATCATACGGAATTTCTTCGCGAGCCGCGAGGAACTCATTGAGATATACTTTTGCTTGATATGAGTATATTGTCGTCTCCTCAATTTGCGTCTGTAGGTTGGGAATTGAAACGGGATCAACTAATTCGGCACCTGCATTGGTCATAGTTTCTAGTGCCGTTTCGACAGAGGTGTTGACTGGAGCGGCTCTGGGGTTTTCGTCCGCTCCAAATCCCTCGCGTAGGACGCCAATCCGTACACCATCCAACCCATCCTCGTTCAGGTAATCACTATAAGAATCGACATCAGTTAGTGTCGTGGCTCCGGTCCATGTGTCCGTTGAGTCGTAGCCGACGAGGACATCCAAGAGCTGAACCATATCGGTGACTGTTCGGGCCATCGGTCCCGCAGTGTCTTGGCGGGGTGTAATCGGCGACAGTCCAGTTCGGCTCACAAGTCCAGGCGTTACACGGATACCGAACAAATTGCAGTTTGCTGATGGCACCCGAATAGAGCCGCCAGTATCCTCACCAACTCCGATCAGTCCAAGATTTGCTGCAACGCTGGTTCCAGTTCCGCCGCTTGAACCTCCTGGATCTCTTTCCAAATCATATGGATTTTTTGTCTGCCCTTGTGCCGAAGAGTAACCAAAGAAAGAACAGGCGAAGTCCGGGAGATTTGTTTTAGCGAGAATTATCCCACCCGCATCTTTGACTTTTTTCGTGACAGTCGCATCTTCTGTAGGCACATAATCCTCGGCGGCTTCGGAACCAAACGTGGTTCGTAGGCCCGCAGTTTCGGCCTGATCCTTGAGTAGAACTGGTATGCCGTGGAGCGGACCGACGAAACCATCCTTTTCCATCTTGTCGTCCAACTCTGCTGCACGGTCAACTGCATTTTCATTGATTGTCACGACACTATTCAATTTTGGACCATTACGATCGTATGTATCGATCCTGTTGAGGTATTGTTCGACAATTTCTTGCGATGAAATCTCCCCAGTTCTCAATGCGGAGTGCACTTCCTCAATTGTCGCTTCGATTATATCGAATTCATCTTCCATTGCTTCGTACACGAAAATCAGTGGGTGTTAAATATAATTTCGGGTCTTATGCACACTATGTATTAATATACCTAGTATAAAAATACAAAGGTCAAAAATAAAATCGAATGATTGTACCTTTGTAATTTCACGTGATCTATCATCGGTGCCTACAAGCTACTGTGTCCAACTAACTTAGGATCAGAGATAATGTCTTTTTGAATTTTTCAACTATACGGTAGCGTGAAGTCCCCTTCCTCAAGCGCGAGCGGAGCGAGCGGTAACGACTTCCGATGTGCGAAGTGCGAGTCGGAAGTGAACGCGAATTACAACGCGGCGAAGAACATCGGTATGCGGTACGTCCGCCGGGGCCAACAGTCGTCTCGGCGGACGGGCGACAGTCAGCTCGCCCTGAGGTCTGGAACGGTGACGCCAAAGAGCGGATTTACCGGCTACCCCGACGGGGTCGAGGCCGAGTTCACGGACAAGCCCCACCCTCAAAGCGCCGAAGGCGCTTAGGGTGGGGTAGTTGACTCAATACGTTTTGTTATCAGGAGGTGAGGCACTAATCGCAGATTCCCTAGCAGGTTTCCATGCCGCACGGAGGGCATTAGTTACCTGATAAGATTGATGACCTAACGCCCGAACAACAACACCTGCTTCGTTTGGGAGTGACGTAGTTTCGACCAAGACATCAACGTCGGTCGATTTATCTGCCCATTCGTAAATTTCTGTAGGATCTGCGGACGGTACCCCTACAAATAGGCATCCATATACAGAATATTCGTTTAGCACTGCGGAATTCGTCGGATCATCGTTTGGTCCATAGTTCTCTTTCGTAGCAAATAGAAGCCCGTCAGGGCCGCGGCATTCAAGTGAAGAATAATATCGGTCAAAATCAAACCATTCCCCTCGAGAAAGTCGTCCTGGAACAACGATATCACCGATGATTGCTGTCGCTCCTTTTTTTAATAACAGTTCAGTTGATTGATGATATCTCGAGTTTGAGTAAAGAATCGTCGGTTCAGGGAAATAGTCTAAATGACCGTTGGAATCCACTTTGAGTTCAGTAGTGGTTGAAGCGTAATTACTTGCCATCGAATGCACGTTCGTCGCACTTTGAGTTCCAACGTGTGCCACTGCGTCTTCTTGAACTTCGATGTTTATGTTACGTCTATCTCCCTGAACGACACCTCCAGAAGAAGATTGGATACACACTGAAGAGCACTTATCATGAGGGTCTGACCCAACTTCGCCGGAGATGTGAAACGGACCTTGGGCAAAATCGTGCATCAAGCGCGTTCGGTCGCTAGTCATTTTGAAAACGAGATTCAGTTGACCGTCTTTCCCATGAGACCCAACATCGGATTGGAGACCGGATTCTGTTGTGTACTCACTGAAAGATGGGTGAAGTGTATTGGTCATTGTATTATTATTCAGGACAGTATATTTTGAATTGAATGAGCAGGAAGGCCGTGTGTATTAGGTCGAATCGTCGGTGCCACCACTATAGAGGAGCCACGTAAGAAGCTAGTTAAAAATAGTGTGTTGATTGTATCTCCAGCTGGTTGTCCCACACTGACACCGTTCACGAGCTCCCGAAAATCATGTTCTACCATAGTATCCGGTGTATATATTCGAGTATTCATTTTCTTAGTCTTCGCATTCGTGTTGACATATAAACGGCCGTACTGGAATTTCTGCAACCGTGTGATTCCAGTAGGGTGTATCGTGTGTTAATACTTGCAATTGCGTCAGAATGTTATATGCTGTTTTACTACCTCAGAGTCCTCTAGGTCGGACGAATCATAGCGATCCACAATAGATCCCTTTTCCATTACGTATCCATAATCACAGGTATCCGTAGTGAAATCCAAGTTTTGTTCTACAAACAGAACTGTCATAGCGAGTTTGTCGCGGATTCGTTTGACAGTTTCACCGATTTCATCTACAATATTTGGTTGGACGCCTTCCGAAGGTTCATCGAGCAACAGCAGATCCGGATAGCCGATTAGCGCTCGGCCGATAGCAAGCATCTGTCGCTCGCCACCACTCATTGTTCCGGCTTTTTGGTTCTTTCTTTCCTCAAGTCGAGGGAAGAAGCTGTATACGTCATCATACAAAAACGGTGGGTCTGTGTACGTATCAACGGTTGCATCGTTAATCTGTTCGCCAACGCGAAGGTTCTCTTCGACAGTCAACCGCGGAAAAACGTCTCGACCCTGTGGAACATATCCAATTCCCAGACCTGCTCGCTTATCAGCTGTTTTATCCGTTATGTCCTCTTCTTGATATTGAATCGTACCAGTTGATGGGGAGAGCAATCCGATAGCTGTTTTCATCAGCGTCGTTTTACCAACTCCGTTCCGTCCAATTAAGGCGACTATCTCTTCGTTTTCGACCGAAAACGAGACGTCTCTCAGAACCGGTGTGTTGCCGTACTTTACGTTAACATCCTCGAATTCGAGTTCTTTCATTTTAATCCCTTCCTAGATAGATACGCTGTACAGCTTCGTTCGACTGAATTTCCTCTACAGATCCCTCAGCAAACTTTTCCCCGTTATGTAGCACAGTGACCAGATCAGCTATTTGACGAACAAAAGTTATGTCGTGCTCAACCACGATTGCTGTCATCTGCTTGTCAACGAGCGATTGGATGAGTTCTCCTGTCTGTTTCGTTTCTCCTGAAGTCATTCCAGCAGTTGGTTCGTCGAGTATCAGAAGATTGGGTGACAGGGCAGTAGCCATACCGATCTCTAACCACTGCTGTTGACCATGAGGCAGATTACCCGCTTTTATGTCTTTTTTATTCTCGAGTTGCGTAATATCAAGCAGCTCATTGATCATACTCTCGTGATCATCACTATTACGCTGGCCAGCAATACGTAGATTATCTGCCACTGTCAATTCAGGATACACATTTACGTCTTGAAATTTGATACTGATACCCTGACGAACCCGCTTGTATGGTTCTTTCTTCGTTATATTTTCATTTTCATACCAGATTTTCCCCTCTGTCGGCTCTAACCGCCCAGTAAGTAGCTTCAAAAAAGTACTTTTACCCGCACCGTTTGGGCCAATAACACACTGTATTTTTTCCGGTTCAACTTGATAGTTCACATTATCAACAGCTGTCAAGCCCCCGAATTTCTTCGTCAGACCCTCAGTTTCAAGTAGGAGGCTCCTGTCGACAGTACTCTCTGGATTGCTATTGGTACTCATTATGTTTCACCTTTAGACTTGTATTCGTTCAATTTCCGAACGACCGTTGGAACGACTCCGTCCGGGATCAGGAGGATGGCGACCAACAAGCCACCACCAAGAACGATCGTAGCATACTCACTACCAACAGATGCCAGACTGTTCTGGAACCACCTCAGTCCAATAGTTGCAAGGATGGCTCCGACCAGTGCCTCCCTACCGCCGACTGTGACCCAGATTACCGGAAGTGCAGCGAATGCCAACCCCATAATCGGTGGACTGATGAAACTGCCGTTTGAAGCATACAGAGCACCACCTAATCCGGCGATAGCGCCAGCGACCGTAAATACTTGTACCTTTATTAATCGGGTGTTGTAGCCAAACATCTCGGTCCGCTCTTCGGCTTCACGGATCGCGACCATCGCATATCCGTAATCCGACTGGAGTACATACCTCGCTCCGAGGTATATTCCAAAGATAAGTATGATGATAAAGTAATACATACCGATAGTATCAAGTTCGGTGACTAACGGCCCTCCACCGAGTCTTATTTCAGGGATTCCAGTCATTCCGTTGTATCCGCCGAGTGCCGCTTCGCCAATTGTATACTGGTCGCCGGCAGTTCGTGCGAACAGCAAGGAGAGTATCAGAGTGACAGCTAGTGTGATTATGCCGACAAAGACACCAGTCACACGGCCATAGAACATAAAGTATCCCAGTATCGCCGAGAATAGGGCAGGTACTACAAGCGCAGCGATCAGAGCTGTGGTCGTAGCACCGGTTGTTTCAACGAGGTTTATTCCGACCACCCCGAACGTGTATCCACCGAGACCAAAGAACGCTGTTTGACCAAAGCTAAAGATTCCAGTGTATCCCCAAATAATAGAGAGACTTATTGAGAGGAATACGAACGAAAGGATAGACGTCGTCTGTAATACCGAATACGTTGTGGTCGTAAGTGGGTAAGTGAACGCCATAACTACGACGATGATGAAGGCTGCCCAGAATGATGGCGACTTTCCAAACGTGTGTGGACCTTCAAGTTTGTCAAACACTCTCGAGTGATTTACAAACGTTACAAAGGGTGATCCAACCCGTTCCGGTATTGTCTTTTGCTTCTCACTCATGATTACAAGCCGTACCTCCGTTCAATGTAGTCCGAGAGACCTTGCGGATAGATACGGACGATCAGAATCGCCGCCAATAGAAGTGCAACCTGTGCAGCTAACGATCCCAAGGTGAAGTCTACGATACCATTGACCACAGACAGAGAGAGTCCGGCAGAGAGGATACCCAACAGGATATTGGCACCTCCGACGATGACCATAACGAACGCATCAATAAGAAACGGTTGTCCCAAGGTCGGAACGATAGAGATTATTGGGGCAAAGAGACCGCCAGCGATACCGGACACGACTGATCCAATAAAGAACGTTATCATGTAAACGCGGTCGGTATTTATACCGAGACTCCGTGCTGTCTCCGCATCCTGAATTGTTGCCCGTGCGTGGAGACCGAATTCCGTGTAATAAAAGAGGAGATATAACGAGAGGAGTAGAAGGAGCGCCACACCGGCCAGAACTACTCGGTACATCGACGTAGAAAATGCACCGTATGATAACGTTCCAAACGGTGTGGGGATGCTTGAGAAAGTCGGTCCAAACACCAGTAGAACGGTTTGAGTCAGCACGAGAGCAATTCCCCACGTCGCGACCATTGAGTCAATGGGCCGGTCGTATAGATGGCGGATCGCGACCCGCTCTATGAACAGACCTATTATACCTGTGATTGCTCCACCAAACAGAATGGCTGCCACTAGCGGAATTCCTTGGATGTATGCTACCCCGGTCGCGTACGCACCAACCATTATAAATTCGCCGTGACCTAGATTGATTATACCCATCATTCCGAAGATGATGGCCAGCCCGAGGCTTGCAATTATCAGTTGACCAAGACCGCTAATCGTAACGGTTAGTATCTCGAGAAGGCTAATCCATGCAGACATATTAGTTATCTGGTGTTAGGAGTTCGGTCCGAGGATCGTCCCACGAGTGTTCCGGTAGATTACAGTTGTCCTGCAACCACGTGGGCTCGAGGCCCTCCTGCGTCTCCAACGTTTCAATTTCGTGTTCTTCCGTTACCCGGGTGACAGTAACATCGTGAGTCACATGTTGAGAGTTCGGATCGACCGTGATTTCGCCTTGAGGCGTCGTCACCGAAAGTTCGTCCTGCAAGACATTTGCCACGGTTTCCATATCGGTCGTCTCCGTCTGTCGTACAGCCTCCTCGTACAGGAGCAGGGACTGGTACGTCCCGATCGCCATCTGATTTATGTAAGGGTTATCAGAGAACATATCGTACACGTCCTCTCTGAATTGAATGTTCTCTTCGTTATCGAACTCTTCAAGGTAATTCCAAGCCCCGTACACATCCGCCATCGTTGGCGAGGACTCGGTCCGGTGTTCGTAAGTGGCACCGATGGCGGTGGTCGAAGCCATCGGAAGATCGAAGCCCTGTGATTCAGCCTGTTCGTAAAAAGCTATGTGGTTTGCGCCTACTGTCAAGCTCAACAGCCAGTCAGGGTCCTCCCCTTCGATCCGGTTTATTGTCGACTCGAAGTCGGAAGTCGACAGCGGAATGAACTCCTCACCGACTACGGTCCCACCGGCCTCTTCGACATAGATACGCGCCCAATCGGCAGAGATCTGCCCGAAGTTGTAGTCGGCGGACATAAAGTACGCGTCCGTTCCGACGTTTTCCATCATATAATCGACCAGCGGACGAAGTTGTTGTGTCGCCGTTGGTGCGGTTACGAAAGTGTAACTATCACAGATACCCCCCTCGTACTGGGTTGGGTAAAAGTACAATTGCTGATTGTCATCGACCACTGGACGGAACGCCTCCCGGGAGGCACTCGTGATACCGCCGACGAGTACGTCGACCTGATCATCCAAGATAAGATCTCTGGCCTGATTCTGATATTGTTGGTTCTCCGACTGGGGATCGGGCGCGATCAGATTGATCTCACGGTCCAGTAGTCCACCGTTCTCGTTTATTTGTTCTTCCCACAGTTGTGCGACATTATACATCGGGATACCGGATGCGGCCAACCCACCGGTTCGGTCCGCGAGAAGCCCAACGTCAATCTGGCCGCCGTCTCCATCTTCGTCATTCCCCCCGATACATCCTGCGAGACCAGCTATACCCGCAGTTCCGGACATTTTGAGTATATCTCGACGATTTACACGTATTTCCTTACTTTTTGGACGGATTTGGTCCATACACGTCCAACATACCCCTTATTTATAAACCTGAGCATTGAGGAATATCTAATCACATATAACCGTATCAATGGATAGATACACCAATAATAATTTATATGCTGCTGAATAACTAAATGATCGTCATATTTTCGGGTTAGTGTGGAAATGAACAAATCTATTCGCCGTTTCAGATGCATAGACAACACTATATGCGCTCTATTGAAGATGGGAGAAGGCGATTATGGGAGTCGCGCCCCTCAACCTCGTTGAGACGGCACTACGTGTAGCTACACAAGCGTTGGGAAGTCGGGCGGGCTTGCCCGCAAGGCCCCCATCGTTGCGTACTGCATTCGCAAGGAAGAAGGCCACAGCTACGCCGAACTCGTTGACCGAGTGAGTCTCATGCCGGCGGTCTGCGGCCGCCTCGGTATCCACTCAGACGCACCGCCTGATCCAACCACGTTCTACCACTCATTCGACCGCTACGCGATGTACGTTTGGCAGGCGTTGCTGCGTATCTCAGCGCAGCAGTACCCGCAGTCCGGACACATCGCTTTCGACAGCACGTTCTTCGAACGTAACCAAGCTTCGCAATACTATTTCCAAAGACGCGGACGAAACGTGAAGACGATCAAAACGACGACGCTCACCGATACAGAGTCGCTGGCGGTGCTGGACGTACACTGCTGTATCGAGCGTGAACACGATACGAAGGCAGGCACGGGTCGTTCGCCGGAATGCGGAGATCTTCGGGCCGTCGCTGCCGACAACGGCTTCCAAGACTGGCACACCGAGTACGAGATCGCTGCACTGGACGTTGAATACCTTGTGTACTACCGCGGATCAACGCCGATAGCGACTACGAACAACACATTCATTCGGGCAAAAGGCTACATCCAGCGGTGGATGGCAGAAACGTTTGATTCGAGGGGCAAGCGAACGCAGGACTCCGCCCTGCGTTCGCAGTTCTGGTACCGCCAGTTCCGTGAGATCGTTCTCCTGTTCGCGCTCACCAATATTTCGTCCGTAGCCGACATTCAATTTGACAGATCTTCGATCATTTCGTGGCAGACCCGGCATCCTTGACAGCAAAAATTGTTGTCAGTGGCGTTTGAGGTATCAGTTCCTCGAAACGGAAGTCCGCAGTGAGTACATCGTGACGATTCGTTCTCAGACATTCGCGTATTTTCTCCGATGGCGGGGTAACCACGGCACAGCTCGTAGCGGAATTGAGCAGCGTCGTTCGTTATTTAGTCGTCGTCGCCAGCCACAGCATCCGGGTCATCGTACTTCGCTTCGCGTCGCTCGTGGATGTCTTTGAGCGCGTGTTCGGGCGGGACGTCGATCGCAGGATTTTCGTTGAAGAAACACACTGGCTCCAGTTTGAAGCTAGCGAGATGTGCAGGTAAAACGGGCCAGTCTTCTGGCCGATCGACGTGATTTACGCCCATTGTATACCAAAGTACAATATCTTCGCCGTCAAGCGAGCGATCTTGTTCGGTCCATTTCGGCAGTCCCTCGCCACCGGAGCTCTGGTTTAGATAGTCACCCGCCGGGTACTTTTCGTCCTCACGGTACGGTGTCGCCCAGAGATGGTAGTCGATGTACCCGGCACGTTCCATAACGCTCGATTGTGCTTGTGCTGCTGCTTCGACGTTTTCTCCGGGGACAAGTCGATATCCGACCGGTTCGTCGACGCGGTTCGTTTTATTGGGGTTTTCGACCTGCCAGTAGCGACCTTTCAGCGAATCGATGAGTTCTTGGGCTTCCTGTTCGGTTTTGAGTTGTGTCTTTTCCGTATAAAAGGCCGCTCCAGTCGGATTCGGCCCTTTACCGTTTCCATCGCCGTCCCACATGATTTCCTGTTCCGTACCAGGGCCCTTCGGGATCGGCTGGTTCTGTCGTCGGTACAGGGTGTTCTCGTCGCCGTCGATGGCCATATCGAGACGGAAATTGAAGAAATGTTGGTGTACCATCCCCTTCATATTGGGAGCCATCATCTCGTAGTACCCCGGGGACGTCTCGGCATCGGGAGAAACCAGTCCGTTACTGTTGATCCCGGTCAGTCGGACCTGTGGCTCGATAGAGGCGTCCTGGTAGAAATACCAGTTAAACTGATAATCGTAGTTGCCGACGGTCGAGACGAAGGAGATTACGAGCCGGCGGTTTCGCCGGACCTCGGAGTTCTCCGTCCGCCAGTTGGTGTGTTTCCAGAGCGTTCCGTAGTCCTCCTCGTGAATACAGATCGCGTTCGGAACGATACTAACTTCGCCGTCAGTATCGTTCATGACCGCGTCGAAGTAGTGCATGTACCCGAGACAGTCACATCCCTCGGTGAGCGAGTTCGCTAACCGGCCGATGTTGTACTCGCCAATATCGCCGGCATTTTTCCAGTTGTGGTTCGGATCCGGGTCGCCGTAGGGAACGTTCATCTCGGCTGCCGAGGCCCGGTGGATGACGTCTCGGACTTCGCCATCGTCCTCGTAGCCGATATTATAAAGAACGAGTCCCTCACGCTGGGTCCAGCCGATACGGATATGCCAGTTTTGCCACTCGATCTTTCGACCATCGATCTCCCAACTCGGGCCCTCCGGCTGATCGACATTGTAGGGCTTCAAATCAGTCCGGAGGTCACGATCTTCCTCGCGGTATTTAGCATCGTCGAGGTCCTCAACCACGTTGTCGACGGTAGTGCCTCGATCGAGAACCTTGAGGACCTCCATATCATCGAGATCAACCCACACGTGCAGGCCATCCAAGGGTCGGGCGTAACCGTTGTCCTCTTCGCTCGTCCGGATCCATGACATGGCGTGGGCGAGACGACGATCTCTGTCGAGATCATCCGGGATAAGGTGATAACCGACAGACCATGGATCGATGATTGCGAGATCGAAATTTTCGACACCCCGTTTCGCGGCAGCCTCTCTCCATTCCTCGTTGATTTTGACTGTTTTTTCGCACTCATCGAACTCCGAAAGCGTTATTGATGGCTGAACATCTGACTTTTCTTCCCAGAAAATAACTTCCGTTTCGTCGAGGGAGACAACCGCCTCATAGGTCGTCTTCCCGTCGCGATCACGGAGAACGACGAACGCCTCCCGATCGACGGGTTCGTCGTCTACCTCG
>LKMJ01005767.1_pt1 | contig 11687 bp, 18 predicted proteins | sample 643391 | NCBI WGS metagenome assembly LKMJ01 (sample SAMN04112250, study PRJNA286221) | soda lake metagenome | biome: soda lake; feature: Kulunda Steppe; material: water; isolation source: sample PL-Br10 brine of Picturesque Lake | place: Russia: Kulunda steppe | collected 2010-07
ATGCAGGGTGCTGGGCATGCAGGGTGCTGGGCATGCAGGGTGCTGGGCATGCAGGGTGCTGGGCATGCAGGGTGTTTCACGGATGGGGTCATCATCGACTGAGGGGCCAGTGCATGCATGGCAGAAAAGTGGATGGCCCTGCGCGCCTCACACAAACTGGGCTGCATGTGTGCTATAGGATGCACACTCTTCCCCTCCCGCTCGTGGGCGGCGGACAAAAAGCGCACAACTTTGTGTAGTGCCTCTTGCCTTTTGGTTGCGTGCCTAAATGCACACCTACACACAGAAGCCCTGTGCCGCAACTGTGCACAGAGGCCCTGCTGCAGGCTTCCTTTCCTTCAAAGCTTGCAGGTCTTCATCGTGCAAACAAGCCCTGGGTGCCTGAAGTCAGTTGGCACACCAGTGGGGACACCAGCACATCATCCAATCTAGGCCTGCTGCCCTGCGCTGTGCAGGAGCGAGAGCAAGTGAGGTACCAAGAGGAGCGGCAGCTAGAGGAGCAAAGAGCCCAGGTGCGGCTCCTGGGGCGCGAGTGTGTGCCGCCACGTCCTGCTGGGACAGCCTCCGTGCTCACGGCTGCTGCTGCTTAACTGAGCTTGGCCTTCCCCCCCGCAGCTACCAGGATTGGGAAGTGGCTAAGGTGCACGCCTACGAACATGCGAGGCTCGCACTGTGCGCTCCTGCTGCCGGTGGCGTGCCCCTGCCAAGGGGTCTACAGGGCCATCCGCAGGGTTGCTGCCACCGCGGTTTAGGTCCATATTTCGGCCCACAGTGGTCGAAAGCATACATGTCAAGGACAGCTCAGTTGAATGGAGACCGCAGTCCTGGGAGCGGCATTGGGTGCATATGCCTGGCCCGAGACCTCTTGCCACTCTGGGTGTGCTGCCGTGCAGGTGGGGGCGCGCATGAAGCAGTACGAAGACGAGCTCGCGCGCAAGCGTTTGATGTCGGACCACGAGCTGCAGCGGCAGGTGCGCATGCGAGTGGCAAGCACACATTTGGGAAGGCAGGGGGGCGAGAGGGCGGGGACGCAATGATGCCATTGGTGGCCATTGATGGCGGCCATTGATGGTTATTGATGGTGGCCCTGGTGGTCATTGATGGCGGCCATTGATGGCCATTGATGGCGGCCCTGGTGGCGATGATGCCCTTGGTGGCCATTGACAGGACATGAATGCACAGCCTGTGTGTGCTGGATGGCCAGACGAGGTGTGCCTTGGCACCTGATTCTGTGCCTAGAAGAGTTGGTTGACCTACGTTTGGCAAGTTGACTCCAAAAATAGTTGGGGTTTCTCACGTTGCTCTGCGTTTTTGAGCGTTTGATGCCTTGCAAGCCAACTCTCCTTGCTAGATGAGCGGTGCATCGAAGTGCAGAACGGACACAGGCGCACATAATTGCACACACACGCGCGCACGCTGTGCTTGTGCACGTCCTGTGCTGCAGCTGCACACATATGCGCGCAAGCTGTGCTTGTGCACGTCCTGTGCTGCAGCGCAACGCAGAGCTTGTGAAGCAGTAAGAGGAGGCGCACATGATTGCACACGCATGCGCGCACGCTGTGCTTGTGCACGTTCTGTGCTGCAGCGCAACGCGGAGCTTGTGAAGCTGCAAGAGGAGGCGCACGCGCGCCAGGAAGCAGAGCGCCTGAGGGTGGAGCAGCAAATCCAAGCTGAGAGGAGGGCGGCTGAGCAGTATGCGGTGTGTGTGTGTGTGTGTGTGTGTGTGTGTGTGTGTGTGTGTGTGTGTGTGTGTGTGTGTGTGTGGTGACCTGGCCCTAGGCGTCCGTCCTTGATGGGGGTTGCCCTTGGTGTGTGGAAACTGGGTCTGCCTTGATGGATGCTGTTTTTGATGGATGGGTCTGCCTCAATGGTTGCCGTCTTTAATGGATAGTTCCTGGTGTGCATCTCCGGGGAAGCCCATGAAGTACCCCTTGCATACACCTCCTGTGCACAAGGTTTGGCCTGCGTGTGCCTCTGGGGTGAATGAGAGACCATTGGGTCCTCTGAAGGTTTGCCAGGAATGCAGCCTGTCCAATCCAGGGGCTGCTAAAGCTCAAAACATGCATGCATATTGGCCTGCAATAAGGATCATCTGGCCATGCGCACCCGGAAGTGCGCACGTGTCTGTGCTTGCGCGGCTGTGTACGGGTATCAGCACCCTCAGCAAGCTCTCAATAAGGCTGCCATGCGCATGGGCTGGCACTGGTTCACTGTGGCACGTACAACAGTCAAGCAGCCCAGGCATCTCAAGATGTGCTTGACAGTCCAGCAACCCACTGTTGCACACACACTGTGGCATGGCATGCATACAATGTTGCACACGCACTGTGGCATGGCATGCATACAATGTTGCACACACACTGTGGCATGGCATGCATACAATGTTGCACACACACTGTGGCATGGCATGCATACAATGTTGCACACACACACTGTGGCATGGCATGCATACAATGTTGCACACACACTGTGGCATGGCATGCATACAATGTTGCACACACACTGTGGCATGGCATGCATACAATGCACTACCTGACAGGCCACCTTGCTCTTGCTCCATGCCCGCCGGTGTTTTGCTGACGCCGACAGTCGGTCCTTTTTTTTGCAGGGCGTATGCGCGGGCCCACTCTATAGGAGTCAGATCGCGATGTTTGCTGTTTTTGATCACTGTTAAGGGTTGCTATGGTCATGGCGCGCAGGCCCATTCAAGGAACCAGATCGGTATGTTGTATGGCTACCTTTGATCCCTGTTCCTGGAATGCCTTTGTCGTGGGGTGCAGGCCAACTTGAGGGGCCAGATTGAAAGGGAGAAGGCGCTGGGAGAGGCCGAGGGGCGCGCCAAAGAGGCCCGTGAGAACGAGGACATTAACCGGCGTGCGGCCCTGCTGAAGTACCAGGAAGAGGTGTGCACATGTGTGTCTATGCCAACTGTGCGTAAGAGCAAAAGGAGGCTTGGACAAGCCTGAGAGGCAAGCAAGTTTGAGCAGCCTTGAGCAGGGGAGCTCCAAGCTAGGGACTCCCCCTCCACAACCTACCTGCCTGCCAGCATGCATGCCTCAGCAATTTCAGACTACCTGCCAATCAAGCGTGCAACCTTTCAGATCGGCAAGTGAGCTTGACCAATCTCACTCAAGTTGTGCGCCTGCTGCACGTGTGTTGTGCAGGCTCGCAAGGCAGTCGACGTGATCAACTCGGTCATGGGTCACCTGGGTGAGTGAACGGCCACCTCTGGCGCTTGAAACGAAGTGAACAGCCACCTCTGGCGCTTGAAACGAAGTGAACAGCTACCTCTGGCACTTGGAACAAAGGTGAATTAAAAAGGGAAAAGAAGGAGCGATTAATGAGCGGATTGGGTGTCACAGGTCGGGAGGCTGCCACTCGTGGCACTCGCGAATGCAGCCCATATGCATGTCCTCGCCCAGTTTAGCCAAAGGCCAGCTTGAGAGGGGGGATATTGTTGACCAAATGGGAAAACCCTTGGATGCCAATTGGCATAAGCATCAGTAGAGAATCCATTGACAGGATGAAAGAACAATCTGGGTCGAGGGCTGGTTCAAGGGAGGGTAGGCTTGAGAAGATGGGTATTCGAGGTTTCTCCTGGCCTGCTTGCATCTTGAAAGAATCTGGCAGTGTGGCCAGGCTTCAACTATTTCCTTGTCTGCTTGCTCCCTGAATGGACCTTACAGTGTGGCCAGGCTTTCACATGTTTCCTATTTCTTTGGCCTGCTTGCTTCTAAAATTGACCTTGCAATGTGGCCAGGCTTTCACCTGTCCAGCGACAAAGCCCCTCCTGCTCTTGTGCGTTGCTTCCACTTTCTGTCTTCATGATAAGAAAACAGTTGAAAATTTGTTAGAAAACAAACCAATCACCTGCAGAGATTGGTGAATAGGGTCTCTGATTAAAATGCCAAAGAGGCTCTACAGGGGCTCAAATGGGCTCTAAGAGGCTCTACAGAGGCTCAACGAGGGTCTGCCAAGCCCTGTGTACCCATCCGTTTTCACTTGACTCGAACCTTGCAATTTGGCTACGCTTTTACCTGTCCAGCCATGCGCAGTCCTCGCTGCCCTTCAGAATTGCTCAGGCATCTGTCCCATTGAGCCCACAATTCTGGCTTTCGCTGCCATGTGCTCCAATCACCAAATCACTTCTGTTCCGACATGCCCTCTGACCCTGGCTGCTGAGGATTGCCCTTCACATGCACTCCTGCTTGCATACAAAACAGGGTCATGCGCCCATTTGCCCAGACCAATGCGTGCATGATACAAACAATGCGCATATTTAACGTTTATTTGTCCGCATGTATCCTCCCCCTTAGACGTGGGCAAGAGGGCTAAAAACTCTAAGCACCGGGCTAAATGCAAAGCGATGACAAAGACAGGCCTTGAACCAGGAACCTGCTCCGGGTACCAAATGCAACATAACGAGTGGAAGCGCCAACCAAAAGGGACCGGCCTAATTCCGTTGGGCGGATTATTTTTGAGGGTAGAGGTTGAGGGGGTAAGGGGGGCCTATGGAAACTCAACTGCCCCCCTCTCTTCCCCGCTACCTGCTACCGCTCCAATGCATTCTTACATGTACATATAGGATATATACATACTTAAGAATGCCAAGAAAAGGGGGAAAGAGTGATTTCATGCCAAGATTATTGAGCCAATAAAAAAATTGCAAGCACCAGCACAAGTACTGCATGCTCGTCTTCGTAGATGGTGCTTCCTGCATTCGAAAGCACATCCTGCACATTAATCCAGCTTGTCAGTAAGTGAAGTGCACGGCAGATAAAGCAGTCCTGGAGCCTGTCCTGGATGAGATGAGAACCTGGGCTGGATGAGATGAGGGCCTGGGCCTGTCGATGCTCAGCAAAGCAGCGGCAGTGCAGCACCAACTTGACAGCATAACAGCAGCAGATGCATGCAACGCCTTGCCAAAGCCAAGGAGTGCTCCGCTGAACAAGGCTAAGCAAGAACATAATAAACGCCGGGGAAGGGGGGTTTCCGCATTGGATGGGGAGGTTTTCCAATGCACAAATTGCAGGCAATTTTACCAATGCCGTGGGCACCAGTTCAGTACAATACCTGTACCTGCTGCACCTACCAGCACGAGGCTACGACATTGTACACACCCAACCCTGATTAAAAAACAAACCCAACCCTGATTTAAAAAAGCAGATAATACAGCTTTGCGCACACTCACACACGTATACGGAAGGTTCACGTGCCTGTGCAGTGTGCGTGCACACCCCAGTAACCTGATACTCAGGCACATATGCTCTGTTCTCGACACTGTGGGAACAAGCACTGGACATCCTTTTGTGCTGGAGTGAGTGCTCAGTAATTGGCCCCCGCCTGAGTTCCCGTGTGCTCTTCTGTGATTTGAGCTCATGCCCGCTGCTGTCTGCCCATAGGCGATGCCACGCTGGAGCTGCTGACCGATCGTACCAAGCTGCTGACCTTTGTGGGCGGATCCACGGCGCTGTTCCTGGGCATCTATGGCGCGCGTGAGAGCTCGCGCGTTGTTGGGGGGGCCGTGGAGAGGTGGCTGGGCACGCCTAGCCTGGTGAGTGTGCTTCCCAGCTTTTGCATTTGCGCGTGTGCATGTGTGTGTGTGCATCTGTGTATGTGTGTGTGCATGTGCGTGTCTAGAGGGCATACCCAGCCTGGTGAGTGTGCTACAGAGCTTTGCAAACGTGAAAATAAATTTGTAATTGTGTGGAGGGAGCATACCCGGCTTTGCCTGTGTGCTATGTTGCTTGCATTTGCCGCGTGCATCTGTGTGTGTCTAGAGGGCTTGCCCATCTGGCAGGTGTATGCTGCACCTGATGTGCTCATGCGCACCTGTGAGAGAGCACATGGAAGCATGCCCTTGCCTAAGCATGCTCTCATTAATGCACCTTGTGCATGTGCCTCACCTGTGGGGAAAGAGCAGAGAGAATTGTGTTGCCCTGTTCTGATCTGATCTGTGAGCTTGCCAAGTGGGTCAATCGCAAATGGCCTTGCAACAAGAATGGCCCTGGGGCAGAAACTGAGGAAGCTTTTCTCATAATATGCAGGGAGGTTCTGTGTGAGAAAGTCACCCGCTGCGTGTGTGCTCTCATGGTGCAGGTTCGGGAGACGTCCCGCTTCAGCATCTGGAAGCCCAAGACTTGGAACCTGGGGGGCACTGCATCAAAGGGGCAGGAAGAGATCAAGCGGGACTTCAGGTGTGTTTGTGTGTGTTCACGTCAGCCTTTCTTGCTTGTACTGTGCGTGTGGCGGGCAATGAAATAGTGTGCCAGCATGTGTACGTGCACGTGCGTGTGTGTGTCCGTTTTGTGTACAAGATGCAAGCGTCCTTTGTCTGGGTGTTTCAGGCATCCTCTTGCACCGCATCCATTGAGTGCACGTTGCATGTGTGCCCTTGCTTTCTGGCAATGCACGCGGTGTGTGCACCTTGCCTAATGCTGGTGGCATTTCCTTGGGGAATGCAAAGGACGCGTCCCCCCACTTTGCATGTGTCCCTTTGCGGTTGTGCGTTCCTGGCTGCTCAGCAACGCTTACTTACCCATGCATTTGTGATGTGTGCGTATGTCTGCCCCCCTCAGCGACATCATCCTGCCAGGCACGCTGCATGACAACGTGCGCATGATGGCAGCCGCCTCTGCCAACACCAAGAAGCACGGCGCGCCCTTCAGGCACATGCTGTTCTATGGTGCGCTGCTTGATCAGAAACATGCTGTTTTGTGATCCCTCAGGCACGTGTTATCCTATGGTGCGCTGCGTGCTCAAAAACATGCTGTTTGTAGTGCTTCAGGCACATGATATTCTATGGTGCGCTGCGTGCTCAGAGGCATGCCGTTCTGTGATGTTTCACGCACATGCTGTTCTATGGTGGGCCGCGCGCTCAGCAGAAGCTGGAAGGGAGTTGGTTTTGCCCTGACAGCGCTCATAGTCTGTATGCCCCTGTGCTGGGCAACAATGAGTTGGATCTATGGTGAGGCCTCTCGAAGTTGGCGCTTGACTGTGAGACTGGTACGCTCAGGGATGTCTTCAGTGCAAAGGATCAAGGGAGCCTGGGTGCTGGCTAGCCTAGGAAAGAGCATGACTGGCCTCTGGTCTCGCCTCGTGGTCCTAGCCAGGGGCTTTCACCACCATGCTCAGCAGCAGTGCATAAGGTTCCAAGCAATCAAACCCCACTGGTGATGGTTACGGTGTTCACGACCTAAATCTGTCTGCCCACTGTTGCATGATGTAGACCTCTGAGCGCCCTTTGCACCTGGCCTGACCTCACACTTTGACCTGTGCATGCCTTGCCGTGCCCTGTGTGTGCCCTTCTGCAGGTCCCCCTGGGACAGGCAAGACCATGGCCGCCAAGCGCCTCGCGCGCACGAGCGGCTTGGACTACGCCATCATGACCGGAGGTGATGTAACACCCCTGGGAGGCAAGGCGGTGACGCAGCTGCATCAGGTGGGAAGGAGTCAGAGCGGGGGCACCATGTGCGTGCCAGCATGGTATACATGCGGGGTTGTTCACAAGGAGCTGGCTCCGCCTTGCCACATCTGGTCTGTTATTTGCATCTGGTCTGCTGTAAGCATGCTCTGTGGGTGCATGGCACTGCTCGGTCAAATATGATGTAGTGCGTGAGTCCTTAGCATGCATATGCGCACATTTAAGTTGATGAAGGTGAGGATGATGAGCGGGCATTGCTTTGCCTCTATATTTGGCTGCCAACGCCACTCGCCCTCTTCTTTGTGTGCCTCTGCATTTGACCGCAAACTTCACCCATTCTCTTTCCAAGGTGCCAAAAAAATAGACAGGCAAGCGAGCGCAGCGAGCCCGAGCAAGCTGCTAAGGCGCCGAACGCCAACATTGCACCCGCTTTACTCTTTTTGGTCACTCTTTTTGTACAGCCCACTATAGCTTTCCAAAACAAGACAGGCTTATTCAGCTCGAAAAAGTAGACTAGGGACGTGCTCTTAGTTTTTCCTGGGACCCAGCGGATGGGGCCCTAGGACCTGCAGGCAGCTGACCATCTAGACGCTCACGCTCATTTAATATGACAGATGGAGTATTGATTGAGTTAAACAAAGCTCTATAACATTGCAAGCGAGAAGCGTGCTGTTGAAAACCACTTCTGTGGACCCTCTTCGTCACTGCGGGCCATTGCAACATAATAAAGGCTTTCAGAAATATTTATTGTACGCAAAATTATACTCCTTGTGCGGTGCGTCCACCCTGCCGTATGTCCGCCTGGCACGCGCCAGCCAATTTTAGCAGCGCAGTGTTCACAGGACATGGTTAAGATCAATTAATTGATACTCTTGAGTGAATTGGCAAGCACGTTGTATCGTAGATATTCTTTCCCAATTCGTGCTCTGTCCTACCCACAGCAGCCATATCTTGTCACGCTTTTTTCTTGTGTTTATTATGTTATTCAAACAGGAGCGTTCACTCCGGCTCCCCACCCCCCGCCCTACCTGGTGCTTACCCACTACCTTTCCATGCCCTACATACAATTGTTGCAACAAGCTTTGCTTTCCAGTGCTTATGGCAGCACACTACAGGAAGGACCCGGGCAGACCTCATGATGCATGCGGCTCTCTCAAGCTCTCTTTTCTACCCTGCTCCTTCATGATACATTCTGCATCATTTCTGCTTCCAAACAGCTCAAACAGGAGCGCGCATTAAGGCTACCCCACCCCCCACCCTAACCAGTGCTTTTCTATGCCTTCACTTTGTTTGAGCAATTCAGCTCTTCTTCTACCTTGCCCTCTCCTGTCTCTATGCTGGAGAACCTGCATGTATGCATGCTCATGAATGAACGGCGCCTTGGTCAGCAGACAGCCCCATTTTTCTGTGTGCAGGCCTTTGATTGGGCGGAGCGCTCCCGGAAAGGTCTGCTGCTGTTCATCGATGAGGCGGACGCATTCTTGGGTCGCCGCAGGTGAGCGTGCCTACACCTGTGCACCACGCTTGTGCGCAGGCAGACATAAGCATACCCTGCTGCGTGTGTGCGCTCATGATGCGTGTGCATGGGCATGCTTGCATTACGACTGGTATGCTAGACGTTGCTCATGCACGTTTTTTGCGTGGAGGGCCCAGAGGCTTAGGAGGCACGCCCTCGCTGGTGATCACATGCATGACTTGGACTGCCTTGTAGGGCAAACATGTGCAGGGTTTATCCCTTTGATGATATTGTCCATTTTTAATCGTCCTTCAAGTGGAAAATGTGATCAAAATGAATGTGTTGGGGCAAGGACTTGTTTGGCTTCCGCAGCATCACCTCCCGTGAGTCCATTACTGGCGTCCTGTGCCCAAACACGCAACGTTTGGGTACACTTGGCAAGTGTTTGGGTACACTTGGCACGAGCTGGCACTTGCGCATCACTTGCTGGCGCATGCCCCCATCACCTGCTGGCACATGTGCTGCTCTCCTTTTTGCAGCGACGAGATGAGTGAGGGCTTGCGCGGATCCCTCAATGCCCTGCTGTACCGGACAGGCGATCAGAGCAAGGACTTCATGGTTGTGCTGGCGACCAACCGGCCTGGTAAGCCTTCAGCGTGGTACAACATAGGCATGCTCATGCATAAGTCAATTCTGTAGGGATGGGTAAATAGGGTTGGGCAGACCCCCGTGGAGGCTCTGTAAAGCCGCTTAAGAGCCTATTTGAGCCTCTGTAGAGCCTCTTTGGCATTTTGATCAGAGACCCTTTTCACCCATCCCTACGATTCTGGCATATGGATGCAGTTAGCAAATACACCTCGGGCGAGGTTCCCGCACAAGTTTACCTCCGTAGTGTGTTTTCCAGCACACCTTCTTCAAAGTGCTTGTGCAAGCAAATTGCAGTCGGAAAATTCCCCCTGATCTGCATTGCAAGGGTCTTATATAGTACATGCCAGCCTACCCGTACCCTTGCCTTCACAATCCTGGCAACTCCTCCCTTCTGACCCCCTTGCCGGCCCCGACCTTGCTATTCCTGCTGTATCGAGATCATGGTCTCTGCCTGTGCCGTACGTTCAGGTGACCTCAAATATGCCATGCGCAGTAGCCCAGCCCCCCATATGGTATTGTGTGCCACGCTGGGCCAGCTGCCCCAACAATATGCATGCGTGATCTGCTTGTGCTGCATGTGCAAGTGACCTCAACAATGCTATGCAGGGCCACGCACACCTCATTGCTTTTTGTGCCATGTTACACCTGCCGCCCCAATGTGAGCATGCATGGCCTGTGCTGTGCACGCAGGCGACCTCGACGATGCCGTGCTGGACCGTATGGATGAGGCCCTGGAGTTTGGGCTGCCCTCCGTGAGCGAGCGGAAGCGCATGCTGGAGCTTTACTTGGAGAGGTGCGTGTGCGCATGCGTGCATGCGTGCCATGCCTTGCATGCATATGCACCCTCGTGCCATACCTTCGCATGCATATGTACCCTTGTGCCATGCCTTTGCATGCATGCACCCTCGTGCAAGCATGTCTTTGTACATGTGTGCTAGAACGAGCACCTTTTTTTAGTGGTTTTGAAGAGATATGTACGTGCATGTGCATCCCCTTTGTGCATGTGACAACAACACACATGAACAAACAAAAGTTGGGTTGTGGATGGACGAGCTAAGCATGTGCATTCTCTGAGAATGGGGTTAATTTCATCTCTGATTGGTTTTTGCAAGCGCAGCTCAGTGGGCTTGATGTTGCTTTGTGAGCTGTGCTGATCTCAGTCCAGGGACGGGCGTGGTGCTTTCATGTGTGGCTTTGTCTGCCTTCTTGCCAGCGTCAGTAGCTCCCCGGAGAGTTGTTCTTTCCTGATGGCTTCCACAAGTCCTGGCGTGTGCTTGCCTGCCCTCCCTAAACCTCTGCCTTATCTTACCCCAACCCACCTGCCTTATCTTACCCTGCCTTATCTTACCCTCTGCCTTATCTTACCCCAACCCACCTGCCTTATCTTACCCCAACCCACCTGCCTTATCTTTCCCCAACCCACCTGCTACGCTGCCCTGGCTGCAGGTACATCGCGCAAGCAGGCACAGCTGAGGCGGGCGCTCAGCAGGCGACGCTGAGCGAGAGACTGCAGGTGAGTTCAGTGCGCATTGCTGCAGTGCATGTGCATGAGGGTCGAAGTGAAAGTTGGGAAAGGGCAAGGCAGGCCACACAAGAAGCGCCAAAACATGCACGCGCACACACAGACACAACGCACACGCACGCACAGACACAAGTATGTGCACACAGGTGCACGCACCGTGACGACCTGCAAATCAGTATGCAACCACATGACTGATATCGCACACATGCGTGAGCACACACACACACTCACACTCACACACTCGTGCAAGCACACTCCCGCAGGCCATGCTGCGTGGCCGCAAGGAGGCTGCTGACAAGATTGAGATCCAAGGCATCACCGACGCGACGCTGCAACATGCGGCGCAGGCAATGGAGGGCTTCTCTGGTGGGTGCTGGGGGGAACAAAGTGTGTCAGGTCTGAACAGTGCGTCAGGTCTGGTGGGTGCTGGTGGAGATATTGAAAGTGTGTCAGGTCTGAACAGTGCGTCAGGTCTGAACAGTGCGTCAGGTCTGGTGGGTGCTGGTGGAGATAGTGAAAGTGTGTCATGTCTGAACAGTGCGTCAGGTCTGGTGGGTGCTGGTGGAGACAAAGTGTGTCAGGTCTGAACAGTGCGTCAGGTCTGGTGGGTGCTGGTGGAGATATTGAAAGTGTGTCAG
>LKMJ01005768.1_pt1 | contig 11687 bp, 5 predicted proteins | sample 643391 | NCBI WGS metagenome assembly LKMJ01 (sample SAMN04112250, study PRJNA286221) | soda lake metagenome | biome: soda lake; feature: Kulunda Steppe; material: water; isolation source: sample PL-Br10 brine of Picturesque Lake | place: Russia: Kulunda steppe | collected 2010-07
CCAACCACCCAAGGTGAAGAAGCACAGGAATACGTCGTCATGTCCGGTCCTGGCGGACCGACTGACGACCCCGAGGACGACCTTGGATTCGCTAACTTCGCTGGCTTCGACGTCGTCGAAGTCAGTCCGAACGCTGACAGTGACTCCGCTCAGCTCAACACCGACCTGAGCGTGCAGGAGTTCACGCCAGTTGTCGACCTCGAGTACTTCCTCGATGTCACAGTCGACGACGGTGAGAAGTTCACCGAAGTCCAGACTGACGGATCGACCGGCGTCGAAGTCGAAGTCACACAGCGTGAAGTCGGCAGCGACGATGAGCCGACCGCTGCTGCGAACGTCGACGTCGAACTTGGACTCACTGAGGCAGGTCTCGGTGACCTCGTCGAAGCGAACGTGACGACTGACGACGAAGGTATGGCAACGACCACCTTCGAGGCAGCACAGTTCAACACTGGTGAAACCAACGTCACCGCTCAGACCGCTGAGCTAACCGACCGTGACGGCATCCCATTCAGTGCTGAAGATGGCGAGCAGGCAACCATCGAAGTCTTCGAGGATGCTGAGATCACTGGCGACGTTGTCGACGAGGATGACAACAACATCCCCAACGCTGACGTGACGCTGTTCGAAGAGGATGAAGACGGTGAACTCGTCGAACTCGCTAACACCACGTCCGGTCCTGAAGCCTCGTTCTCCTTCACGGGTGACGACGGCGTCCGGTCCGGCCAGAACTACACGGTGACCGCCGAGTTCGAAGGTGAGAGCGGATTCGCCCAACTCACCGACATCCCCGGTGGTACGACTAACGCAGACGTTGTGATCACTGGCGTCGAAGCGCCTGAAGGCTTCGAAGTGCTCGATATCGACCCAGCTGACGTGACCGTCACGCAGGGCGATGTCATCGACGTGACCGCGACGCTCGAGAACACCGCCGGTGAGGAAGACACGCAGGAAGTCACCTTCCGCATCAGCGATGATGAGGGTGACATCGTCGAAATCACTCAAGAAAAGACTCTCGGTGCTGGTGAAACCAACACCGTCACCTTCAGTGACATTGACACGGCTGACCTCGAGCCCGGTGACTACACGCACGGCGTGTTCACCGACATTGACTCCGAGACAGCCACGCTGACTGTCGAAGAGGACGGTGACAACGAGAACGGCCTCGAGGACGTCCCAGACGAACTTGAGGGCGACGTCACGCAGGAGCAGTTCAACGCGTTCCTGCCTGACGGAGAGGACACCACGCTCTCCACGCTTCGTGCGAACATCGACGAGTGGGTCAACAACGACGGTGAGATTGACGGTGTCGAGATCTCACTCGCCGAACTCCGCCTGATGATCGACTGGTGGGCGTAATCGGACGCTCCCCGGTTTCTCATTGAAGCAACCCACTTCCGATTTCTCATTTTTTTACACCGCCCAGCGACAGCGCTCGCTCGCTGTCCTGTCACAGCGTGGTTGATTCGGAAGTGACACTCCCGATTTCGCCAACTCCGTTGCAACGAACCACGGCCGTCTCTGTGGCGTTGATCGCTTCGAAACGCCGTCGAATCCTCACGGCGTCACTATAATTTGTGAAAACTGCAACTAAATACATTTAATAAGATATAAACAGGTGTTTTCCTAGCCTTCACATGGGATAGAGGTGTGAGCTGTTGACACAGCGTGATACTGCTATTTGGTAACATAAACCATGACCGACAACAACAATACGTACGACAGTTCAGTTAGCCGGCGGACGACGCTCAAGGCGCTTTCGGGAGCGGCCGTCGGCCTGGCTGGCATCGGCACCGCAGCGGGAGACGAACGGTTCGCAGACCGCGAGTACGATTCGGATATCACCCAGTGGGTGGTTCGACTCGGCACACCGACCGACGTCACGAGCGAGTCAGTCGGCGTCGAAGAGATCAAAGCCCAGGCAGACGCGGCACAGGAGCCGGTCGTCCAGACGCTGTCGAGCATGCAGGGGATCACGGTCGAGGGGCAGTCCTGGCTGACCAACGGCATCCTCGTCGACGGGGACTACACCGCCGAGGAACTCGTCGAGATCGACGGCGTCGTCGACGTCCACCCGAACTTCGAGGTCGAGTCGCCCGAACCGAGAGAGGCCAAGAAGTTGTTCGCTATGCCCGAGGACGCGCCGCCGACCTACGGGCTGGAGCAGGTGAGCGCACCGGACGTCTGGGAGGAGTACGACACGCGCGGGGAGGGCGCAACTGTCGCAGTATTGGATACCGGTGTGGACGACAGCCACCCGGATATTCCAGAGCACGGCGAGGACGAGTGGGCGCAGTTCGACGAGGACGGTAACATGATGGACACCGACCCGAACGACCCCAACGGCCACGGCACCCACGTCAGCGGCACCGTCGCCGGTGGCGACGCGAGCGGACTGCAGATCGGTGTCGCGCCCGAGTGCGACCTGATGAACGCCAAGGTCCTCGACGACGGCGGAACGTTCTTCCAGATCGTCGCGGGCATGGAGTGGGCCGTCGAGAAGGGCGCCGACATCATCAACATGAGCCTGGGCGGCGGGACCACCGACGTCTGGATCGAACCGGTCCGCGCAGCCGTGAGCGCGGGGACAATCGTCGTCTCCTCCAGTGGAAACGACGGGCCCGAGACCAGCGGCTCACCAGGGAACGTGTATGACTCGTTCGCTATCGGCGCGACCGACGAGCAGAAGGGCGTGGCTGAGTTCTCCAGTGGCGAGCGCATCCACACGCCGAATGTGTGGGAGGAACCGCCGGCTGACTGGCCGACCTGGTACACTGTGCCGAACATCTCGGCCCCGGGTGTCGGCGTTCTCAGCGCTGTCCCCGGTGGTTGGGATCTGTTCAGCGGGACGAGTATGGCGGCACCCCACGTTTCGGGAATCGCCGCACTCTTGCTCTCGGTCGACTCCTCGCTGGGCCCGTCGGGCATCGAACAGGCACTCGAGGGGACTGCAGTCCACCCTGACGGGAGCGCCAACCCCGATACCCGGTACGGTATCGGTATCACCGATGCGTTCAACGCGGTCACGAGCGGGAAACACGACGGGATGATCTCGGGAACGGTGACGCGTTCCGAGACTCCTCAGACAGGCGTCACCGTCGAGACGGCGTTTGGTACCGAGGACGTCACCGACGAAGACGGCCACTTCCACGTCTCGCATCCGGAGGGGTCGGGGACTGTAGCAGCGGATTCGTTCGGATGGCTGGCCACGGCTGACGTCGACGTCAGCGGCACGACCGAGGTCGATCTCGAACTCGAGCCTGAACTCGAAGCGAGTCCAGCAGAGGGTTTCCCGGTACAGCCAGTCGATATGGCTGACGGCGACTCCTTCGATATCAAACTTTATGTCGCCCACGCCGAGGAGTTCACGGTCACCCTCGGCGACGATACAGAGGATATCGAGTCCGAGGACGTGACGCTCGAAGCCGCCGGAGAAACGTTCTCGCCGGGTGAAACGCTCTCGCTCGATGGTGAGGCGTTCGCGGAGCTCACGCTTACCGTCACCGTCGAGGACGTCCCGGACGAGGCAGCGCTGGCACTGGACCACGAGATTTCCGGCCTTGATGACTCCATCCAACTGCCGACAGGACCGACGACCGTACTCACCGACCCAGAACCGGCGGATTTCGAGATTGTCGACCCGAACTTCGGGGCGACAGCTTCTCCGTTCGAGCCCCTGGTATTCAATCCGACAATCGAGAACACTGGCGAGCTTACCGACACACAGGAGGTTGTCATGACCGTTCAGATCGACCCGTTAGGTACGTCTGAGTTCGAGGAGGAACTCCAGCTCGGGCCGGGTGAGGATGAAGAGCTCCTGCTCCAGATATCAATCCCTTTCCCAGACCTCCCCAGACAGGAAGGTAGCCAGTCGATCGAAACCGATGACGACAGCGCAGAAGGGACGTTCGACTTCCACAACAGCGAGGCTTTCATCTCGGACGTCGACTTCCCGGAGGCCGGTTCTGCAGGACAACCCGTGTCCGTCGACGTGCACGTCGAGAACGTAGGTGAACTCCCGGGTTCACTCGACGCCGACTACTCCTTCGAAGGGGAAGAGGTCGACTCGACCACTGCCGAGGTCGGGGCTGAAGATGACGAGACCGTGACACTGTCGGTCGACACGGACGGACTCGCACCCGGTTATTACGACCACGCGGTCGAGTCGTCAGACCAGGAGTTCTCTGACACGATCCAGCTAGAGGAGCCAGACGAACACGAGTCGGGCGTCCCAATCGACGCCTTCGATGCAGTGTTGACAGACGGTGCCGATACCACCCTGAGTACGCTGCGAGAGCGCATTAGCGAGTGGCAGTCACCGCCCCAGGGCGAAATAGATGGCGTCGAGATCACTCTCTCGGAGCTCCGAGCGCTCATCGACTGGTGGCAGGCCAACCAGTAAGCACAGGATCGGACAACTCGGACTCGCTGCGGTTTTGACCGAATTCGATATTTCGTTGTTTTCACGCACGTGTACAGAGACAGGCTCTCTCCAGTGGCATCTGTTCAAGCTCTCAGGAGTGATCGCCGGCGAGCGGACAGCTTGCCTGCTCCGTATTTGCGCGTGAGTGTAGTATGTTTTAAGTGGCTCCCACGTAAGTCCATCATTAGCACGAGAAAAACACCGATCTATCCCTTTGACAACAACCCCCAAACCCGGCCTGTCTGCCTGTTTCGGGACAACGATTCATATTTATTTAGTATCGATTGAGAACCGGTCGGTAACACAAAGCATTTAATACACTGGTGAGATGGTTGGTATGACGGCAGCCATGCGAACGTCACGTATTTACCAAAGACAGTTCGCTTTGCTGCCAACGAGACAACAGAAAGTAAAATATGACACGCAAAAGTAAGTCAGAAACATATCGCGAAAAGGGACGTGCAGTGTTCCTTGCAGCGATTATGGTTCTTTCGATGGTCGCACTTGGTGCCACCTTCGCTGGTGGCGCTGCGGCCCAGGAAGACCTGGACGTCACATTTGACGACCAGGTAGTGGAAGACGGATCGACCACTATCGTAGTAGAAGCATTAGATGACGAAGCAGATTGGTTAGAGATTGAAGGGGACACCGAAGGGTGGACCGTGACCGACATGGATCCACTCGCACAGTTCATCGGTAACCCGGACTCTGACGACGAGTTCCCATACGAGACTGGTGCAGACGAGTCTTGGTTCTACGGTGACGACGCACACGACTCGCTCACCATCGACCTCGAAGCATCTGTCGAAGCAGGAACCTACGAGTTCACTGCAATTGAAGAGGACGACGAGGGTAACGTCGTTGGCGAGACCGACTTCGAAATCGAAGTCACTGACGAGCCAGAGGACGACGAGGCCCCAATCCTCTTCTTCCCTGACCAGACTAGTGACAGCTCCAGCGTGTACGTCGAAGACGTAGACACCGGAGCTGGCGATCTCGCAGCTGAAGAGATCGAGATCTGGGCAGACACCAACTTCGACGGTGAGCTCGACTCGGTTGTCGGCTCTGCTGACGCTGCTGACGCAGGCCTGCTGACGGTCGAACTCGATACCGACCTGCCTGCTGCAGAGTACGATATGCGAGCGTCCATGGTCGACGCTGACGGCGAAGAGCAGTACGGCATGGACGCAGCGGTCAACATCGTTGACCCAGACAAGCAAGTTGACGCTGATGCGTGGGAAGCAACCCACTGGGAAGGACAGGTCCTCGAAGTTGACCTCTCCGACGCAGATGTGAGTGAAGGCGACGTCGTGCAGGTTCGCGAAGTCCTCGAATTCGACAACGCTGAGCCATCGAGCGACCGCCTCACTCGTGAGCTTCCTGTGAACAGTAACGAAGCAATCATCGTCGACACCGCTCGCCTGCGCGGCGAGGGTGACTACCTGATCGCACAGGAAGGTAACTACCTCGAAACGGATACGAACGACTTCACCGGTAACCTCGAGGACGCTGCCGTTGCTGAAGTCCTCGAACAGGACCTGAGCACCGACTTCCAGGACGAGGAGATCCGCCTCCAGGGCGATGAAGTTGTCTCCTCGGACATCGACGTCGAGTCCGTTCGTCTCCGCTTCGACGTGCTCGTCTTCGGTACAGTCGACGGTGACCTCCTCGACGAAGAGGAACTCGACAGTATCTTCGGTGAGAACAGTCCATCCAGCGTCACTGGCGAAACCCCAACTGACGTTCCGTACATCGTTCTGCCGAACGTGCAGGACGCCAGTGAAATCGAAGCACAGTTCGACGAGGAAGTTGTCGAAGACGGTGAGTACGACTTCGACTTCGACGTTGCCGACAGCACTGCTGCAGACTCGGCAAACATCTCTGTGCTCGAAGCAGTTGACGAAGAAGTGACGATCGACTCACCGACCACGGACGACCGCTTCGACCGTGGTGACATCGTCCCGATCGAACTCGACTTCCAGGGAACCGATGCTGGTACGATCACCTTCGGTGACCGCGAAGAAGGACAGAACGTCGAGGTCAACCTGACCGTCTACGATGACGACGGCAGCGGTGACGCGACCGTTCTCCTGAACACGTTCCAGCTCGGTAACGAGGAACGTAACCACGGCTTCATGCCCGGTGACGACGGTACCGTCATCGACGACGCAGATGCCTGGAGCGGCATGGAAGAGGGCCTCGGTGGTGCCTTCGTTTCCGAAGAAGCTGAAGAACTTCTCGGTGAAGATGCAACGCCCGGCGGTGCAGTGATTGCATCGGCGAGCTACGACCTCGTTTCCACCCACGGTGAGGATCCGTGGAAGGTTGACGAGCTAGAGGACGACCGCAGTGTCACCCGTGTCGACGAGCGTGACACGGAGTCGTTCGACCTCTGGACAGCACCGGGAACCGGTGACTCCGAACTGGAAGCAGAAACAGTTGAGGACGTCGAGGAAGCCCTCGATGATGGCCAGCTCACCGAAGCAGATGGTGAGATCGCCAACCGTGACTTCATGATTCTCCAGATGGAGTCCACGGGTCTTGAAGGGCTTCTCCACGAAGCGCTTATCACCAACGAAGAGATAGTCACTGACGAAGACGGCGCCGTCTCGAGCTTCAACTTCGGTAGCGCTGACGGCGAAGAGCGCTTCGACATCGCTGAGGAACTCGTCCTCGACCGCGAGGACGACCACGATGTCGGTGACGCGTTCACCGCAACTCAGGGAGTCGCCCTGCGTCAGGATGCACCAGCGAACGCTGACTTCCTGATCAACCTCCCGATCATCCAGCAACTCCACGTTGAGGGTGACCCGGACCCGAACGTTGAGCAGGATGTCTGGCAAGGCTTCAGTGCCCAGACGCTTGCAGGCACTGACGACGATGGAAACCTCAACGAGTACTTCATCGTTGCGGACCCAGGTAGTGAAGACTTCAGCCCAGTCGGCGACGGTGACCACCTCACGCCTGGTACTGAAGTGACGAGCATCTTCGAGATCGGTGCAGTCGGAGCAGACCCAGTGAGCTTCCCACAGAACATCCAGTTCGTCCGTGGCGAATCTGAGTGGATTGTCGACTCCGATGGCAACAACGTCGAAGTGTTCAGCTCTGAGGAGTCCGAGACTGCTGAGTGGGACTTCGTCTTCGACACCGTCTCCCTTGACGGTCTCACCGACGGTCAACTGAACGTGCCACAGGAAGAGAACGTGGAAATCACGGGTCAGACGCCAATCGCTGGCGGTACGAACCTGTCGGTCCGCATCTCCACCGCATCCGGTGAAGATGAGCCGTTCTTCAAGTCCACCTCCGCACGTGTCCAGCACAACGAAGGTGAAATGAACACCATCAGTCTGACTGAGGACTTCGACAACGCCACAGTTGGTACGGAGTTCAACGTCCGCATCACGCGTGAGGGTGCAGCAGGCATCCTGACGGCTGATGGCGAGCGTGTGCCTGGTGTCGTGACCGACGCACCAGCCGTTAACGAGTTCGAATTCAGCGACCAGCGTCAGGGCGGCAGCTCGGTTGTCGTTCAGACGTTCAACAGCACCCAGGGCGGCTTCATCGGCATCTACAACGATGCTGGTGACCGCATTGGCCAGAGCAGCGAGCTCGGTGTCGGCGAACACACCAACGTCCCAATCTCGCTCGATCCCGAGATCGACGAGAACCAGGACCTGACGGCAACCGCCTACATGAGCGAGGACCGCGCCTACGTCGATGAGGACGGCGACCCCGTCCAGCGCACCGCAGCCATCGAGGTTGAGGAGCTCGACGAGGCCTCGTTCAGTGTCAACGACCTCGATCCACAGGACGCTGAACTCGAGGAGCCCGGCGCAGTTGTCGACGTGAGTGCCACTGTCACCAACGACGGTGACGAGGAAGGCACGACCGACGTCGAACTCCGCATCGACGGTGACACCGTGGACAGCCAGTCCGTCACGCTTGACGGCGGCGAGTCCGAGAGTGTTACCTTCGAGGCTGACACCGGCGCTCTCGAACACGGCGAGACCTACATCCACAGCGTCTGGACTGCAGACGACGAAGCGTCCGGTACGCTGACGATCGAGCCAGAGCCAACGCCAACGCCTGAGCCAGACACGCCAACGCCAACGCCTGAGCCAGCTGACGACACCGACGACACAGCAGACGATGCTGATGACGACGGTGCAGGCTTCGGTGTTATCGTTGCACTGCTCGCGTTCCTCGGCGCTGCGCTGCTGGCAGTCCGCCGTCAGACTCGCGAATAACTAACTACCGGATTCGGTCCGGCTTTCGACACGTTCCATTTTTTCGGTGCTCGTCTCCCAGTGGCAACACAGCCGGGAGCAGACGACGTCAGCTGACGTTTCCTGGTTTTGCTTTGCTCGCACACACAACGACAAAACCTATACCGCTCAGTTCGATACAGACACGTAGAGATGCTCGGCCAGCTCGCTGACGGACTTTCACAGCTCGGCTCGGTTGCCGAGCCGATCGGCTGGCTGACCCTGCTCTTATTTATTGCTGCGGTCGTTCTCGATACGGTCGACCGCGAGTACGCCCGTCCGGTGTTCGTCGCGGCGTGGCTCGCGTTCGGTGCGTTCTGGGCGACGCTCATCTACCCGTTTTTCGTCACTGACGAGAGCATCATCCGCGGTGTGGGTGCCGTCCTGGCTGCGCCGCTGTCGTTGCTCGTCGCGAAGGTGCTCTACTCCGGGCGCGACCAGCTGTTCACGCTCTCACGCTCGATACCGATCATGGGACTCGTCTACGTCCCATTCGTCGTCTCGACGACGCTGCGCGAACAGCTCGTACTGCTCGTCACTGGCCACACCGCGTGGGCGATGAACCTCATCGGCTACGATCCGCCCCTGGTAACCGAACTCTCCGAAGCGGAGTCGGCGGCCCCGGCGGGAGCCAGTTACAATCTCGACCGTGACATCGGCGGCAAGGAGTTCGCCTTCGAGAACAGCTTCGTCTTCTTCACCGACGGCGGCGGCACGATAACCTACACTATTATCCTCGCCTGCACGGGCATCGGGAGTATGGCCGTCATCGGCGGCCTCGTTCTGGCCGTTAACGCGCCCCTTCGTCGGAAGCTGAAAGCGCTCTCGATTGCCATCCCCATCATCTACGTGCTGAACATCGTCCGAAACGTCTTCATCGGCATCAGCTTCGGGCACCAGTACGCCAACTTCTTCCCCGAAGTAACGATGACGCTGTTCGCACTCGACAACGAGTTGCGTGTGTCGTATATTTGGGCGGACCGCATCATGGCTCAGACAGCCTCCGTCATCGCGATGGTCGTCATCTTCTGGCTGGTCGTCCGCGAGGTGCCCGAGGTGATGGAGCCCGTCGAGGAAGTGCTCCACCTGCTGACCGGCGAGGACCTCGACCTTGCCGAGGCGTTGAACGTCGAGCGCGAGCCGTCCGAACCGGCCGAGCCTGCGGACTGATAGTGACTGCTGTGACTCGTTACCGCCGGGCGAGCACAGATTGGTTCGCCCCTCGACACAATCGATATTACGGGGGGATGCTGAACATACTCACAGCAGTCACTATGGGTGCTTTTAGCTCTCGAACACTGATTCTGGCGCATCACCGAACGTCTGGAGACTGTCGCGTTCGAGCGGATGACACTCGTCGGGAATCACGAGCAGGTGAAGCGGCGAGCCAAACGACTCTTCGGCGAGCGTCGAGAGCCTGTCGGCCCGGACGGTCGGGTCGTCACTGCCAGCCTGTGCGACCACCACACCCAGTGGGTCGTCCAGTCCATCTTCGAGCAACGCCGCCGCGGTGTCGCCGGTCATAAAGCGCTCGGACTCGGCTTTGATGTCGAGGTAGACCAGCGTGTGCAGGTCCTGCTCGCGGTTCGCTCGAATCGTCTCGAGCACGCTCTCGGGAACGCCGCCGTGGGTCTCCTCGAAGGGGAGTGTCGTGGCCTTCCCGAAACGGTAGTTCTGTAGCCCTGTCAGTGAACTCGCGGCGGTCTGGGCGGTCGTGCCGTGGACCACCTGCGTTTCGATGCCCCGGTCGTGGGCGCGCATCCGCAGGTCGACGTGGGTGGTCGAGATCATCGTATCGCCCGCCGTGAGGAAGGCCGCGTGACCCTCCTCGGCAGCCGAGAGGATCGGTTCGGGTTCCTGTTCGACGCCGGCGCGGTCCCGGACCTCGATGGTCGTGTCGTGGGCCGATTCGAGTCGGTCGATGGTCGTCCCGACGAGCTGGCTGGTGTAAAACTCCGCGAAGGCGCTGTCGGCCTCCTGCAGGGCGTCCCGGCCCCGGAGCGTTATCGAGCGCTCGTCGTAGAGACCGAGTCCGATAAACGAGAGCATACCCCTCCTTCCGGTCGATGAGCGGTTAAAAGGCTCGTTCGGTCACCACGAACTGACCTGGAAGCCATCGACACTCCCGAAGTCTTCGGTATCGCCGGTCACGACGGGCGCTCGTCGTCTGGTCGGAGTTCGTCGAGCATCTCACGGTGTTCACGCGCAGACGATTCGTCCATCCACCCGCTCCACTCCGCCAGCGACCAGTCCGACGTCAACCGATCGATAACGTCGCTAAAGGATTCGTCTACCCGCTTTTCGTCTGCCAGCTTCGCGTACACATCGTCGTCGAGGCGAACCTGTTTTGTTCCCATATGTAAACAGAATTGTCAGAGGGCAAAAAACCTGTTTGCGACCGTGAGAACTGACTGGTATCACCTGCTTATCCGAACTTCCCGGTGATGTAGTCCTCGACGCGCTGGCTCTGTGGATTCTCGAAGATCTGGTTCGTGTCGTCGAACTCGACGAGTTCGCCGCCGGTCAGGAAGACGGCCGTCTTATCGGAGATACGCGCTGCCTGTTGCATATTGTGCGTGACGATGACGACGGTGAACTCAGAGGCCAGGTCCTCGATGAGGTCCTCGATCTGGGAGGTTGCGACCGGGTCCAGTGCCGAGGCCGGTTCGTCCATCAGGATGACTTCGGGGTCGGGCGCAATCGCGCGGGCGATACAGAGACGCTGTTGTTGGCCCCCGGAGAGGTCAAGTCCCGAGGAGTCCAGTTGGTCTTTCACCTCGTCCCAGAGTGCGGCCCGGCGCAGGGCGTCCTCGACTTTCTCGTCTAAGTTGTCGTCTTTGCCCTGTACTCGCAGGCCGTAGGCGACGTTGTCGTAGATGCTCTTTGGGAAGGGGTTGGGTTCCTGGAACACCATCCCGATTTTCCGGCGCAGGGCGACGGGGTCGACCGCCTCGTCATAGACGTCCGTGCTGTGGAAGCGGAGTTCGCCGTCGACCGTA
>LKMJ01005769.1_pt1 | contig 11686 bp, 8 predicted proteins | sample 643391 | NCBI WGS metagenome assembly LKMJ01 (sample SAMN04112250, study PRJNA286221) | soda lake metagenome | biome: soda lake; feature: Kulunda Steppe; material: water; isolation source: sample PL-Br10 brine of Picturesque Lake | place: Russia: Kulunda steppe | collected 2010-07
TATAAACCTAGAATTTGCTTTTTCTTGGCATTAAATTCTTCTTCAGTCAGGATACCCTGCTCCTTAAGCTTGGCCAACTTTTCCAGTTGAGCTATTTGCTGCTCCATCGCATCTTCATGGGCAGCAGCAGGCTCGGATTCCCTGGCGGCCTTCGCATCCTGGTTTGCAAACTTAGCTTCTTGACGGTGGCGGACCCTTCCTGATGCTGCGGTTGCAGTTGCGGATATTGCGGCAGTTCGTGCCATTTTTCTGATCATGCGTGGCATAATAAAATTCCTCCTATTGTTCTATTGATTTAAACTCACCAATTAAATCATGTTTCCGTTTTAAGCCCCCATGCCTTATTGACAGGTTTAATAGCACCCAGGCAATCATATCTTTATCTAAAAAGCTTACCTATCATCATGAGGATGAAAATCAAAATTATAAAGTTTCCGTAACAGCATAGTTTACTGCCTGAGACTTATTTACGGAAAACCAGAATTGCATTTCCGGATTGATCCAGCATTTTCAGGGAGTCACCGCTTAGTTCAAAACTTTTTACTTCGCCTAAAGTTTGAAGGTACTCGGCTTCGTAATCCATCAGACCTTCACAATACATATTAGAACTTCCGGGCTGGTCTATCCTCAGGGTGTCTTCTTCCTGGTCATAACCGGCAAAGTAACGGTTGCAGGCTGATTGGCCGCTCAGCTGGCCTTCGCTGAAGGCGATGTTAATTTCCACATCTTCGGGAATTGCTTCTCCATTCATTTCAGTCAAAGACCATTCAGTCCCGTCAAGATCCGGTGTTTGTTCTGGGTTCCCCCCACATCCAGTAAAAAAAACTAGGATTAATGGGATAAAAAGGCAATATGCGAGGGAAAACTTGTATTTATGATTCATCTAAATTATATTCCTCCTTCAAATTTTCCTGTATTACCTTATTAAATAAGCTAATTGAAATAATATCCGAGTGCTACCACCTAAATGGATTATTTTAGGTGTACATCATTCAAACATAAATCACTAAGATGGTGCCTGAAACCGATTTTTGGATGCCTGTAATTTCAGGCCCTGGTAATGATAAAGATTTAGCTGTCCATCAATGGCGGTCCGGCCTTGGATAAAGTTTAGGGCAGCGGCCTTGACCCTGGATTTACCCATTAGAGCTTTAAGCACGATAAAAGTACACCTATAATAAACCATTTTGGTGGTATCTTCGGGGAATCAATTAAAATACCATGAGTTTGATAGGCTATCTGAATAAGAGGAGGAGAAGTGATAAAGAATCATCTTCAAGAGTTCAATACAGGTGTGTTGGAAACCAGCATTGGCAAACTGGAGTTTGAGGGTGGGTATCCAACCAAAGAAACCATTGAAAAATTGTACGATCAGTTAGACTTGCAGCGCGCTGCCCAGGCCTACCTGGACTTCATGCCTGCGATTTCGATGCAGGCCCTGCTCGACATGCACCCGCGCGACCACGGCGTCAGCGAGACCGGCGGCATGATCGTGTACACCGAGCCGGGTGAAGGCAGGTCGAAAGACCTCGGCCTGACCTACAACACCGAAAGCATGTACGCGAGCGCCAGCGTCGACCTGAAGTAGACCGGCCCTGCGGTCATCGAGGTGCCGCCGAATGTCCTGGGCATCATCAACGACGGCTTATTTCTATATTTGGCGGACCTCGGCAATGCCGGTCTCGATCGCGGTCAGGGCGGGAAGTATCTCCTCCTGCCGCCGGGATACGAGGGCGATGTGCCTGAAGGTTACTTCGTCTTCCGGTCCAGCACCTGGCGCAACTGGGTCATGGCGCGCGGCTTCGAGCAGGACACGGGTCGAGGCGAGGCCGCGCTGGCGTATTACAAGGCGCATTTCAAGGTCTATCCGCTGGGCGAGGGTGAGCGACAGCCGAGCGTCGTCAGCGCATCGTTCAAGCCGAGCGACTCCACTTTCCCGCGCGACATCCGCTACTTCGAGCGGTTGCACCAGATGGTCCAGTACGAGCCGCTCTCGGCCTTCACGCCGGAGCAGCTGGGCCTGCTCCATGCCCTGGGGATCGTAAAGGGGGCCCCGTTCCAGCCCGACGAGCGTATGTACCGCATCCTGTCGGATGGCGTCCGCCTGGGCGACGGCATGGCCAAGGCGATCATGTACGCCAACCGCGACCCGGAGGCCCGGGTCTACCCGGACCGTTATTGGGAGCGGGTCTTCATCGGCGGATACAAGTTCGAGCGCAACGGCGCCCGGCTCCTGGACGCCCGCACCCTCTGGCATTACGGCGCCATCGTGGTCACTCCGGCGATGGAGGCGAAGATGGTCGGTGTCGGCTCGCAGTACCTTACGACCTACAAGGACGCGAGCGGCGCCTATCTGGACGGCGGACAGAACTATCGCCTGCGGCTGCCGACTGGAATTCCGGCCAAGAACTTCTGGTCGGTGACCGTCTACGACACCGAGACGCGCTCGCTGCTGCAGAACGGCCAGCCCAAGCCGAGCATCAGCAGCGCCTTCGACCAACCCGAGGTGAACCCGGACGGTTCGGTCGACATCTACTTCGGCCCGGCAGAGCCAGAAGGCAAGGAGAAGAACTGGATCCGGACGGTTCCCGGACAGGGCCACTTCGTCTGGATCCGCCTGTACGGTCCGCTGGAACCTTTCTTCGATCAGACCTGGCGGCCTGACGACATCACGAAGATAAAATGAAAAGCGGGATATCTGGGAAGGGTTAAATAATTCCGTTTTCCCTGGCGAAAGCAACCGCTTCCCAGCGGCTGTGGACTCCCAGCTTGGAGTAGATATTAACGGTGTGGCGTTTTGCAGTCGCATAGGTGATGAATAAGCGGTTGGCAATTTCCTGCAGGCTGACTGCTTCGGCCATTAAGCGCAGAACTTCCGTTTCCCGCAGGGACAGGTTTTCGTAAAAGGGCAGCTCCGGACCATCAGTATTAATTCCCGGCTGCCCTTTTACTGCTTGATCAGCAACTGCTTTACCGGCACTGCTTTCAGCAAATGCAGCAAGGATCTCCTGAACAAACTCGGTTATCTCTGCAGCAGGAACAACCTGTTTCAACAGTTCCTCCATTTGTGGTCCAAGGTCAAGATAGAGGCGAATCATGTTACCCCTGGCCGCCAGTTCAAGCGATTCGATCAGCACATCCCGGGCTTTCGAATTATTACCCTCATTCATTTCAGCCAGTGCTGAAAGGGCCAGAGCTTCAGCTTTGCAGCGGTTGATATTTCTTTCAGCAGCAGTACTTAAATATTTCTCAAGGATTTCTCTGATTATGGATTGATCTTTCGGATTATTGCGGGCAATTAAAACCCTGGCTTTAAATATCTGCGGATCTTCAAAGTTAGGAAGGAGGAGAACATCGGCAAAGGGCTTTAAATATTCATCGGCCCATTTTTCAGTCTCTTTCCCCTGATCCTGGCTGGTCAATACTCGCAACCGGCCAACCTGCGCTACCTCCGTTACCTGGCCGCGATGTTCAAGTTCCAGGTCGGTTAGTTCGTTAATCATATCCAGCGCTTCTTTACTCCTCCCCAGGGCCTGCAGGACTATGGCCAGGCCGATATAACCCTGGCGATTGAGCATTATCGTGATAAATAAGCGTATCTTATATAGTTCCTGGTACCATTCTTCAGCCTGATTAAGCCTGTTCCACTGGTAATTAACAAAGCCAAGTATAGCCAGGGCGAATCCTTCCTGCTGCACTAATTTATTATGGCGGGCTTTGTCAAGCAGCAGCCGGGCATAATGTTCGCTTGCTTTCAGGTCCCCATCATGGAGATAAATTAAAGCTAAGGCAAATAAATGACGAATTGCATGGCTGTTATTTTTATTGTCAAGATCCCGGTAGCTCTGCTGCAGGCCGGCGATAGCTTTTTGGGCATTTTCACAAGACTGCAGGCTTAGCCCGTGCCAAAAAACAGCCTGGCCTCTTATATAGTTCCACCGGGTTGGAATTGAATCAAGCGCTTTTGCAAATAACTTAACAGCCCCTGGACTACTGTTGGAGGCGAGGGCAAGAAATCCTTTAAAAAAGTCTAATTGTCCAGATAGGGAGCCCTGATTTACAGAAACCGGTTTTTCGCTCTTCATGATCTTTTCCGCTTGCCTGATGATATCATTTATTTCGTCAATATCCCACCTGTTAAACTTTTGCCAGGCCTTATACAACAGGAACTGCGGATTAGCTGAGCTCATTTCTGCTGTGACGAATTGCATTAAATGATCCATAAGCAGGAGGTCTTCACTGTCCAGGGCTTCAAAAATCATTTGATCAAGAATTTCAGCCAGCAGGTCGCTATTTTCGGCTTTTAATGCGTGTTCGAGAGCCTGATTAAACTGGTTGCACCCGATATGCCAGTTTGCAGCACGCAGATGTAATGCCCTGACCTGCTCCGGGTTGAAACTTATCAAGAGTCTTTTTTGCAACAGGTTACGCATAAGGTGATGCATGCGAAACCAATCCTCGTTACACTCCTCCTTGCCTTGAAGGGCTGTAATAAATAAATCAACGTTATGAATATTGTCAAGCAAATATTTAACTGATTCATCCAGGTCATCTTCATCAACCAAAGCAAGGCACAGTGAAACGCAGAAATCATTAAGAATTGACACTTTCATTAAAAATCGCTGCATCGGTGCTGTCATCCGGTCGAAGACCTCATCAGCCAGATAACCGAAAATATCCTGTTTTCCCAGTGACAAAACTGATTCAATATCCTGATCCGCGCTTGTTTGATTTAAGGCAATTGAAACAAGCTTTAATCCGGCCACCCACCCTTCAGTATAGTTCAACAGATCGGCGATAGGTTTTTCACCGGGATCTCTTTTTGTCATCAGGCGGATATAATCTTCGGCTTCCTGCGGAGAAAAGCGCAGATCTCTTGAACGGATATCATTTATTTTACCCTGCCCTTTTAATCCAGAAAGGGCCAGGGGCGGTTGGGTTCGGGAAATGATCACCAGGTGCATCGGCAAAGGCCAGTGCCGTAACCATCCTGTCAGTAATTTTTGTAATTGCGGACAACTGGCGTGATGAAAATCGTCGAAAACCATGACAAAGCGCTGCGGAAGCTCCGATAATTCATTGGTTAAAACCAGCGAAATCGAATCTGCGACTACTTCTCCTTTACTATAGACCAGCTTAACAGTTTCCGGGCATGCTTCTGGAATAATTCTACGCAGAGCAGCAATAAAATGGCGTAGAAAAAAAATGAAGTCATTATCAGTTTCATCAATTGCCAGCCAGGCTGAAGGCAGGCTATCAGTTTTCATACTATTATTCGGGCACTGCATCTCATCGAGCCGGGAACCGACCAGGGTTGTTTTCCCAAAACCGGCAGGAGCAATAACCAGGGTGAGCACTTTGGGGGAGTCAAAGTCAAGCAGCTTTATTAAACCGGGACGCGGCAGTAAGGAACCAGGCAGGTTGGGGCGGTGCAGCCTGGTTTGAAGAATACCAAAGCCTTGGGGTGATACGGTTTTTGTTTTCATCAAATTTCCAATTTACCTTAATGATGAACATGCCCTGGTTCAAAAGATACCCAATCCGAAAAACCAGCTGTAAATATGTCTTACTGGATAATCAGCTGCTGAGCTTTTTAAACCCATTTTATAGTAATTCAATATATTTAATAATATCATCATCTTGAGATATTTTCAATTGCCCACTTGTGAAAAAGTACACCTGAGATTACACCAACCGGGTGGTATCTTTATTTTTAGTAATTGCTTAACTTAATAGCATGGGCACATATTACAGCTACAGTTCTGAATTCGATTGTCCCGCTGTTTATAAAATAACAGTGCGCGGAAAAATAGACTTTGTCTGCTTAAATAGTAGTGAAGATATGACTGTTAACTATCAAACACTGGAAGATGGCTCAATCAATACAATATTTACCGGGCTGTTGGTTGATCAAGCTGCGTTAAATGGTGTTCTAAATACTATTAGACTATTGCGGCTCACTCTGGTGTCAGTTGCAAAAGATAGTGATTGCATATAAAAAATGATATTAGCCTGCACTTAAGCACAGAAAGGCCCTTGAGGTTCTACTCGATAAATTATTATATTATAAAGGAAGTGAATATTTTAGATGTCCATTAAAGCTAACGCTACCAAAGCCATCGAAAATTATGACAAAGTGTCCTGGTTACCACTGATTGTTGTTGTTTTAACCCAGATTCAGGCATCATTCAATGTTAATGCTCTCACAGTTTCAATGGCCGGCCTTACCAGTGATTTGAGTATTCCCGCTACCGCTGTCGGGACAGCCATCACAACCGGCACTTTTTCCATGGCTGCCTTTATTCTGCTGGGAGCAAAAATCGGCTCAAAATTTGGTTCGAAGAGGGTTTTTCAGATTGCCGTTTTTATTCATGCCCTCTCCATGCTGATGGTAACGCTGGCCGTCAACGGACCGATGCTCTTTATCGGGCAGGCCCTGGGCGGGGCGGTTATCGCCCTGATTGCCCCGGCGCTTACTGTTTTTATTGCCGCCAACTACAAGGGTAAGCAACAGGCCCAGGCAATCGGATTCCTGGCAGCCGCTATTCCGGGTGCCGGCGTACTGGCACTTTTAATAGCCGGCACTTTTGCCACAACGATCGGCTGGCGCTACTCCTTCGCCCTTGTTGTCTTGCTGGGAATTTTCAACCTTCTGCTAAGTACTCGTTTGAAGAAAATTGATCCGCAATCAGAATTGACCATAGACTGGAGAGGCGCGGCTATCGCTTCTACGGCTATTATCCTGCTCAGCTTTGGTTTCAGCGGGCTTACCGCCTGGGGGCCTTTCCTGGCCAAACCGGCTGCTCCCTTCAGCGTTCTCGGCCTTTCTCCGGCCCTGATTTTTGTTGTCCTTGGTATTTTCATGGCCCAGGTCTTTTTTGCCTGGCTGCGTAAAAGGCAGGCTGAAAAGAAGTCGCAGCTCTTTAACCTGGAAGTGCTTGATACAGTTGAGGAACGAGCTACGACCTGGTGCATGGCGCTGATGCTTTTCATCGGCACGGCCGCCAATTTCCTGATTCCTCTATACATGCAGGTGGTCCAGGGCTTAAGCAGTATTCAGACCTCCTTTTCAATCATTCCCTACACTATTTCAATTTTTACTGCTAATGCCTTGGTAGCCAGGTTCTACGATCTCTACCCTCCCCGCCAGATTGCCCGGGTAGGGTTTATCGTGGTCGCGTCTGCCCTGAGTCTGATTGCCTTCACTATAAGCAATGAGTGGGGTCAACTACCAATTGTTTTAGGTTTGATTATGCTTGGCCTGGGACAGGGCTCGATCGTGGCCCTGGTCTTCAATACCCTGCTCAGCGCTTCACCGAAGGAACTGGCCGGCGATGTAGGCGCCTGGCGCGGCCTGGTTCACAATATTTCCGGCAGTGTGGGTATATCCATAGCCACAGTTTTTGCGGTTTCGCTGGTGAGTATGCTCATCTTAACCAACGCAACGGCAAGCCCGGTGATAACGCCGGAAATAATTGATCAGCTTAACTTCGATAACGTTAATTTTATTACCAATGAACAGGTGGAGGATATTTTAGCCAACAGGATCGGGGCAACCCCCGAAGAGGTTGCTAAGGCAGTTTTGATTAACGCCGAGGCACGACTGCAAGCCTTAAAGATATCCTTATTGGGCCTTGCTTTTCTCGCCTTGTTGGCGATTATACCGGCCGGACGGATGCCCGGTTTTCGCGAAGGTGACTTGCCTGTGGGCTATCCTGACCAGGCAGCAGACGACTCTGCCGCCTAGATCTGATTAAAACATAGGAGTGATTAATAATGGATGTCCTTGTTAAAAGCGGTTCTGTCTTAGAGGATGAATCAGAACTGGCTATCCTGGCCGTGTGTGAAGAAACCTCTCTTCCCGAGGCCATCGCCGGCCTGATTGACGCAAACGACTTCGGTGGCAAACTGAAAAAAACACTGCTTCTTTACCCGGGAAACACAGTTCCCCCCCGCCGGGTGCTTCTGATCGGTATGGGCAAACCAGACAAGGTAAACGCTGAAACACTACGCGAGATTGCTGCAGTAGCCATCAAGGAAGCCCGCGGTTTGCAGGCTGATGCCTTCAATTTTGGTCTGAATGAGGAGCCCGGATTTACCCCTGAAAAGATAGGCCAGGTCCTGGCGGAAGGTTTTGAAATGGGCGCTTACCGTTACCTGCACTACAAAACTGAATTGAAGGATGAAGAAAAATTCTCAATTGAAAACGTGACTATCTACTGCAGTAATGAGGAGCAAACCAGCCAGGGCGCTGCTGTGGGCCAAATTATTGGGCGCAGTGTGAGTTTTGCCCGCGACCTGGTCAATGGTCCCAGCTGCAAGGTTACCCCGGCCTTTCTGGGTGAAGAGGCAGAGGCTTTGGGCAAAAGACAGGGTTTGAAAGTAACTGTTTTGGGTCCGGATGAGTTAATAAAGCAGGGGTTTGGCGGCATTATGGCCGTGGGTGGGGCCTCAGCCAATGAGCCCCGTTTTATCGCTATGGAATATGGCAAACCGGCGGATAATAAGCCGACAATCTGCCTGGTCGGCAAAGGTATTACCTTTGATTCCGGCGGGCTAAACATCAAACCAGCGAACTCAATGGAAATGATGAAATCAGACATGGGCGGCTCGGCTACGGTCTTTGGTGCCATGCAGGCGATAGCCGAATTAAAGTTACCGCTGCATGTCGTGGGTATTGTCAGCGCTGCGGAAAATATGCCGGGCAGTAGAGCTTACCGGCCCGGGGATATTGTAAAAACCCTCAGCGGTAAAACAGTTGAAATCCTCAATACGGACGCCGAGGGAAGGGTGATCTTATCTGATGGCTTGTACTACGCCCAGCATTACAAACCCGATGCGATCATCGAATTTTCTACCCTGACCGGAGCAATGATTGTCGCTCTCGGTCCTCACGCTTCAGGAGTGATGGCCACGGACCAGTCCCTGGCCGACCGGCTTATTGCGGCAGGCCAGGAAAGCGGCGAAAAAATCTGGCAGCTGCCGCTCTGGGATGAATACAAGGAAATGATTAAAAGCGAGATAGCAGATATCAAGAACCTGGGAGACAAGGCTGGAGCTGCAGGGTCGATTACTGCCGGCGCTTTTTTAGCGGCTTTTGTCGGCGACTACCCCTTTGCCCATGTTGACATTGCCGGAACAGGCTGGCTTGATAAGTCGAACAAGTCATATCAGGAAAAAGGCGGGCAGGGCGTCGGTGTGCGCCTGATTATTGAGATGCTGAGGAACTATGAACAGTAAAATAATTTTGGCAAAGACGTTCCAGCCCGGCCGCTTTATGATGTTAATTCAGTCTTTCAAATCAAAGTGAGGTGCAGATACCGGGCCGGTATTGACAGATATACAGGAAATACCGGCCCGGTATACATTTTCAAAAATGTCTAAACAAACCACGTTAGGTACAAATGCAAACCAGCAGATCGTAGATAAGTTCCAGGCTTCATGGCTGCCCCTGATCATCATCGTAATGGTCCAGATACAGATGGGTTTTAATGTCAACTCAATTCCTGTTTCCATTGGACCGATAGTTGAAGATCTCTATACTCCGGCCACCGCAGTCGGCACCGCCCTTGTAGTCTATTCTCTCTTTGTGGCCGCGTTTGTCATGTTAGGTGCCAAGATCGGCCGCAAATTCGGTGAGAGGCTGGTTTTTCAAATTACCACCCTATTACACGGTGCTGCTATGCTCTTGATGGCTACCAGCCAGGATACCCTGGCCATGAATCTGGCCCAGGCCCTGGCGGGCCTGGCGGCAGCGGCCCTGGTCCCTACCCTGGTTGTTTTAATCGCCGCCAACTACCGCGGCGGGCAGCAGGCCCAGGCCCTGGGTATTCTAGCCGCCGGCCCGGCCATGTCCGCTACCCTGGCATTTTTCATCGCCGGTTATCTGGGCACTTTTCTAAGCTGGCGCTATTCCTTTGCTCTGCTAGCAGCAGTCTCCTTAATTGCCTTTTTTCTCAGCTTCAGGCTAAAAGCAATTCCCCGCCACCCGGGGTTACGTATTGATTTAGTCGGCGCGTTTTTGGCAGCCGTAGCGATTATGCTGATCAGTTTCGGTTTTAATAACCTTAACAGCTGGGGTTTGATAACAGCAACAAGTTTAGCCCCATTTGACTTACTGGGATTATCACCGGCTCCTTTTATGATCATCATCGGTGTACTATTCGGGCAGGGTTTTTTCCGCTGGTCGGTAAGAAGAAGCGGTGAGAAAAAAGCGCCCCTGATATCCATGCAATTGTTTGCATCACGCCTGGAACGTTCGACCATTATCGCTCTTCTTTTCATCAGCGGGCTTGGACCGGCTATCAATTTCCTGATCCCGCTCTATATTCAAATTATCCAAAACCGCAGCACATTTTTTACCGCCGTGGCGGTAATTCCTTACACATTGGCAATTGCTGCCGCCGCTATTTTGATCGTGCGCTTTTTCGGCCGATTCAGCCCGCGTTTAATCGCCACAGTTTCTTTTATATTTGTGGCAACCGGTTTAACATTGCTATCCTACACCATAGCTAATGAGTGGGGAACACCGATGGTCGTCCTTAGCCTGATCATAATCGGACTGGCTGAAGGCGCGCTGATTACACTGCTCTTTAATGTCATGGTAAGTACAGCGCCTAAAGAACTGGCCGGAGATGTGGGCGCGGTCCGTGGTGTGGCCAACAACCTTTCCACAGCTCTGGGCACAGCGTTTGCGGGGGTGGTTGCGGTAGGCCTTTTAAGCGTCATGGTAACAAGCAGCCTGATGGAGTCAACCGTTCCCCACGACCTGAAAAACCATATTAATTTAGATAATGTAGCTTTTGTCAGCAACGATCAACTTGAAGAATTACTTGGTGAAACAGCAGCTACCCCCGAAGAAATCGCCGAGGCGGTTCGGATTAATATTGAATCGCGCTTGAGAGCGCTCAAGGCATCGTTATTAATCTTAGCCGGGATTTCACTTTTAGCGATCATCCCCTCAATGGCTCTACCAGCCTATAATGCAGGGGAAGTGCCGGTTGTTCCGCCGCCGAAAGATAATAAGACTTAATAAATAGTTTTTCCGCATCGTTTTACTGGCAATCTTTTACTATATGAATGATAGCTAGTTATATAAGCTGACCATTAACGGTAAAACTGGCAAGAGGTATGGTGGTTCTTAATTATTACAAACTAATTTTTTAACTTAAAATGTTGAAAGGAAAGGGAAAATAGTGGATTGGATGATAATAAAAAACAATAATCGGAAAAGCAGGTCAAGTAGCTGCTATACCTGATACTATCGATAACTGGTGACGGAGAAAATCAGAAAAGAATCCTTTAATGAAAGGCTGTTAAGTGTATTAGAAAAGCAAACGGAAATTTTAGAAGAAACGAATAAAAAAGACAAACACCCCGGTTAATCGAACCGGGGTGCATTCGGCATTTTTGACTGTTCCTTCCACCCGGTCCTTAGTCTTAACTCTGAATGCTTCAGTAAACAGGGGTTGAAGCGTAGGCGATTCGCTCTTCAATTTCCTGATTTCTCTTGGTCAGAATCGCAGTGCCATCTTTACCGCAGGCAAATTTAAATTAAATACACCTTTAATACACCGTCGGGGTGGTATCTGAAATTATCGCTAAAGCATATTTTAATGACATGAACACTAATAATGACATTGTAAAGGACGTCAGGATGAAATTAAAGCTGAAAAATGAAATCAAA
>LKMJ01005770.1_pt1 | contig 11686 bp, 12 predicted proteins | sample 643391 | NCBI WGS metagenome assembly LKMJ01 (sample SAMN04112250, study PRJNA286221) | soda lake metagenome | biome: soda lake; feature: Kulunda Steppe; material: water; isolation source: sample PL-Br10 brine of Picturesque Lake | place: Russia: Kulunda steppe | collected 2010-07
CGTGTGTGTGTGTGTGTGTGTGTGTGTGTGTGTGTGTGTGTGTGTGTGTGTGAAAGCGCATGCGCGCATCTGCATTTGCAGTCGCATTTGTGTGTGAGAGGAGGTGAAAATGCGACTTTTTGATAAACATACGAGTTGATGTAAATTATCATTGAGGATAAGCAACTGCCGAACTGTCTCTGCGCGGAACGTGCCTACGCGCTCATTCCACGCGCTTTGCCACGCGCATGCCCCACGACGGACACGGGCTCACCAATTAAAGGCTCTGTCAACCCTATGAACATACTTAGCATTCAAATTTTGTTAACGTTCCTCCCCAGCTTTGCCATACCCTCCTTCGAGCTCGTCGACAGATGGCTCTCGCTAACAAGTCCCTTTCCGCATCCCTGCGAACTGCTTCCAGGTGTGCTGTCCGATATTATTCCCTGTATAAGGTCACTGTTAAGTCAGATAAGTGGAATCAACTACAATTTGCCTTTTGTTCAGCCCGGCTGCATTCAGCTGCGAGCTTGCAAGCCAATTGGCTATGTCAGAGCACCACGCAGTGGATGTCACATTCTGCCTACATTCTGGAATCCCAATTTCTCTCCAAGCAGGCCTCAGGCACGAGGACTGAGGTTGTCCACCACCCAAGGCCAACGATCTCGCAGGTACTGATCACAAAGACTCGCAATAGATTGACCAGCAGTTTGCCTGTGTTGGACACACATGCATCGATGGAAGATTCTATACTAGAACATTTTAAATTCCTGATCCCTATCTGCATGTTTGTGTGTGCCATGCTTCCTTTGCAGAATTGTCAATCACTCCTGATCTTTGCCACGGCCATGTCATGATAGTCATTGTTCAAACCAGGCTTCAGCTCGTGCTGAAAGTAATCCATATGGGTGGCAATTAGGAATATCAGTTTCATGCATCGTTTACCAGTCATCCATCCTCTCTCCATTTTGATGGTTTTGATGGCTTGCAGGGTGCTTGCACCACCACCTGAGGCCATCGGCATCTTCTACTCTGTGAGCCTAAGTTGATTGGGAGTCCAAAGCATACATGCACTTGCAAATATTCATGCTGCTATGACTGCCAGATTTATTTGTAAAGGACCTCTTTTGTTAAAGAATCCTAGTTCAACCAAGCATTTTGGCACATCCAAGTATGGTGCGATGGCAAGAGCACTGCTGAATGACGCCCCCCACGAGAATTTGTCTTGCATGAAGCCAAAAGAACAGAACGCTTCCCACTATCAGCTGCACTTGTGGATATGAGTCATGCTATGGATACCCAATACGTTAGTCTCTGTGCTTGTGCACGATTGTACTGAGCAGCGAACCCTTCTCACATGCAAGCGCCTTTGAGGCACCAATCCATGCATTTGCTGGCTTGGCAGGCTTCAGCTGATTGTAGACTTGCTTCAGGATCATGCATGATTAAAATAGCACAAATTTCCACTTGCTGAACTTGCAGACATCGTCAGGCAACACACAGGGCATTGCTGAGATGATCAAGGCGGTGGGTGTCTGGCTGATGAATTTCAGTGTTCCATTGTGTGTGTGTGTGTGTGTGTGTGTGTGTGTGTAGGTGCAAGCTGCATGGCTTGTCTGCAGGCTGGTATTGGCATTGAATCATCCCTGAACAGAAGCCAGAGGCTCTTGTCACTAGGAACGACTGCTTTTGCATTAATGCCTCAGGCACCACTTTCACCCATGGGTGTTTTCACTTTGTTGTCCACCTGCCCACGATCATGCATTTGGGCTGTGCCTGCAGCAACTGGGGGATGCGGCCGAAGCCCCTCAGGACATTGGGGATGTGGCTGACTTGGAAAGCTTGAAGCAGTACGATGGCCTGATAGTCGGGTAAGCACAGTTGGTATGGTAGGCTTTGCCTCTGATAGGGTTTCTGTAAAATGCCAAAATTGGTAAAATACTGCATGTTTCAAGCGTTGAAACACTCTTTCTTGACCAATTAGCAGTCTTATGGGCCAGGAATGCTGTCAAAGAGTGGGCCTCAAAAAAGTCATGGGAGTCCTGATTACCATATTCCTATCTGTCACAGCTCACCAGATACTATGCATGGTGATTGCTTTCTGCCTGATGATGCGCTGGCTGCTCACAATTGATGTGCCAAACTTAAAGACCTCAACATCACCCTGCCTGTCTCTGTAGTGCCCCCACCTGGAACACTGGTGCAGATGAGGAGCGCTCTGGTACTGCCTGGTGAGGTTATAAGGCCATTGTTCACTTAAAGATTTGGAACAATTTTTCCTGGTGAAGATTTGTGCCTGATCTAATGATCAGCAACACGATGATCACGAGGAGCTGCCTGGGTTGCTCTATGGAGCCAGCATGTCTGTCCAATGGGGGATTGCATACACTTAAGCAAGAAATAAGCACTCTTCAGGCATTGCAACAGCCTTACTTTTGTGATATTGGGCCTCCCTGGTCGTAGGGATAACAAGCTTGGCAGCATCAAGCGCTTGGACTTGGGAGGCAAGCCAGTTGCTTGCTTTGGTGTAGGAGACAGTGCCAACTACGGTAAGCCCGAGCTTTCAAAGCAACCTTGAATGTTCCAAGGGAATCCTTGAGCTCTTTTTTTACTTTTTCTTGCTTTGCTCAATTTGCCAGGCCTCTGTGGGCCCTTATAACCCATATATACCTAAGTTCAGCATTGCATCATCATTCAGCACTGGTAATCACAACACAGACGATTAAGAGGATCCAAACACAACATATGTTTAGTATGCTATGAAGCATGGGAATCGCTGGCTCGTACATCGCAGGTGATTACTACTGTGATGCCCTGGAAGAGCTGCACACAATTTTTGAGTGAGTGTACGGGAGCAGAACATCATTAAAGAGATCAAAGTGCTTCAAGTCCTGAAAATTAGGCGTTTTTGTGGAAATTGTGCAACTTAACCATGGAAATGAGCATGAGCTTATGGCTGTCAAAAGCTCCAATGAGCGGCAGAAACGTCTTGTTCAATGCCATGCAGGAGTGCGAAAGGCAAGATGGTTGGCAAGTGGACGTACAGTGAGGGCGAATACGAGCACACCTATTCCAAGGTATGACAAGCGGAAGGGCAACTGCTTGCTTAACTAACTTTCTTCTACGAATGTACGTGCATTCATTCAGAGGTCAAGGTCCCTGCCCTCAGACTCTCTCTTTCTCTCTCTCTCTCTCTCTCTCTCTCTCTCTCTCTCTCTCTCTCTGTGTGTCTCTCTCTAACACACATGCACACACATTTTGCAGGCAGAGATTGAACCAGGAGTGTTTTGCGGCTTGGCATTGGACCAAGACAACCAGGATGATCTTACACCTGCTCGTGTTGAAAAGTGGTGTGCCCAGGTCAAGCAAGAGATGGGTGTGTAAGGTTTCTTCCTGAGCTCTTCATGGGCAAGATGATCAGTCTATGGGAAATAGACTTCAACTTGTGTCCTTTTTGAACAGCCGGGTTGACCATTAGTGATTATGATTGAAATGTAGAAATTTGGTTGCCCATGATTTGTCAACCCAATAAAAGTCTAATTCTTACTTTGCTGAACAGTGTTGCTGTGCGCAGCTTAAGTGACAGTAGTGCTGCAAGTTGTTTTTACATCTGCATGCCATTGAAAGGGATTGTAGGAGTATTTATCATAATATGATTGCTATCATTATTGAATTAAGTAACAATTGATGTAGACCCTCAGGCAGTCAGCCAGAAAAGAAAATATGCTTCATTTTACAAGTTACAAGTTAAGTTAAGGGGTAAAATGCCAGCCAGATCGTTAGTCTGATTAATTTGTTGCTGGTCTTTGCCAGCCAAAAAAATTGTCCATTATGTCCAAAATGAAATGGCAAAGTCTATCGTGCCGTTGAAAGAAAATCAAAGACAGTCTGATTAGGTAAGGCATGTGGAATATAAGGGGCTTCCATGGAAAAGGATTGGTAGAAAGGGAAGAAAAGGAAAAGTACTTTCTTCTGAGAGAGCACACAAACAAGTCTTGACAGTGAAAAAGAACAAGCACCTCATTTTGTACAGCAGCACAGGAACACTTGTCACAGTGGCCATTTCCACCGCGCCAGATGGAGGATTCCACCGCGAGAGTATGTGCTTGCAAGCAAAACTATCACATTTCTCATAACATGCATGCTTAGGGAGATCAAGGTGCAGATAGCGAGGAGGCATCAGGGGCGCACCCCCATTCCGCACCCGTGTGCGTGAATCAGCTTGAAGATTTAAGAGGGGGCAGGCAAACCAAGAATGATAAGTCACCACTTTGTTGTCGCTTTCCAGAGGGTTCCTGTCAGCAATGTCCCTCCACACTTTTCTCATCCTAAACCTCAGGTCAGCAGTGAAATCCGAGTAACAATTAGGGAGCCCCTGCAAGAAAGCTTGCGTATAAGTGTAAGAACTTCTCCATTCTTAGCTTCAAGAGAAACAATTTCACATCCTCAGCACTGATGTTATCAAAGAAAAATCCTGGTCTACAACGTAAACAAAAAAATTTCTCAGTCTCAGTAAAACTATTCTGCAAATGTCCTTCTCAAATAGCACATTTCCAAGCAAGGGCGTACAAAATGACATATATCTCATCCTTTTGTGGATTTGCCAACAGCCAATCTCAACTCTCAGGGTATGGGCACACAAGCAAAAACGAGCAATGCTACCCAGTACATGCCTACTCAGTTCCAGTTGTAGTTATCTAGGTTGCAAATGGGAGGGCCCCGCGCATTGGCTTGAGAGGCGAGGCCATCCATGCATGATAAATAGCCACTTGTGAGCGTGTGTCCTAGGGTCTGCGCCATCCAATCTGCATGCACAATCTTCTTGAGTAAGCCACTATTCCTGCTAAGTAGAGAGTTAAACAACTTGGCAGCAGCGCGGAACCAATAAAACTGCAAAGGCTCCTGTCCACACTATCGCAACACAGCCCAGTTAAGCGTGGTTCTTTTCACACCATGCACACCTTTGAGAAAGCACACATATGGCGTACGTGCAGTTTGAAATGGGCTGTCAAGCTCACTGCCCTTCTTCATGAATCGTGTGCCCCAGACCTGGCAAGCATATATACCGGCGGGAATAGCATACCACTTAGCCAACCAGTGGAGAGTATGCGGCTTGTTCATCTAATGGTGCTTTCGTGCGCGCGCCAGGTGCGCAAATTGCCTGGTCTGTGACATCCAGCCATGAATAAAATGTATGCATCTTCTGCGTTTAAATCCTTTACAATGTTGAACAAGGAGGAAGGCTGAACGCGGTGCAAGTGGTCCCATAGGGTTCCATTCCAACCTAAGTAGGGCGAGGGTATGGTAACATTTAAAAGAACAAGCACGCTGAGTTAACCAGGAATGAGGGGGGCAAATTATGCAATACGTACAAACTTGTGAAGAGCAGCACAAGCGCAACAAGAAAGTCTGGGGCATCAAACATGGTCTTGTTCAACACTCTCTTGCTGCGGGTTCTGCTACTAGAGAAGCTTAGAACCAGCGCTTGCCTGGTTCTACTGTACAGTAAAAAATATGTTGGATTTTAATGTCGAAGAAAGTGCAACAGAACTTGTTCAAATGAGGCCATAATTAACTTCTCTGATCTGCCTAAGAACCAAGGCACCTCACAACCAAGATGAAAATGTTTACGTCCAGGGCAAGCACCAGGCAACTCCCCACCGTAAACTATGTATGTATAGTTATATAAGTAAAACTTACCAGGCTCAATCTAAAGTTAGGAATTTGAGTGTAAGATTGCAAGACACTTGCACTGTCTTGGAGGTGAGGCGGCATTGCGAAAATACTGTGATCGAGCAATAGGAAAGTAAAAGCTTGAGCTTGCATTAGGGGGTTGTCCTTGAGCCAATTTAGGTTTGTTACTTGCTGGCCGTTGCCAGAAAGACACTATTCCTTATCTAAAATAAAGAAAGGGATCTGCTTGTCTGTATCAACCAGGCAACATAGAAAATTGGTGGTGACAGCTTCAGGGACAAAAAGGCTTGAAGCGCAGCATTCTTAGCATGCAATTATTTTCAGGCATTATGATCATTTGGCAACTTAAAAGGCAGAAGCTCAGTCCATTATTCAATGCCATGACAAGGGACTCTGCCAGCCTCCATTTGGAGGTGGTTAACGTGCGACCACTGACATAATTGTGTTTTGAATTTGTGCATGCTAGCGTTAAATCTAAATCACGCCAACTTTAACGCCTCGCGGCAAAACCAATTTTTGCTTCATGAACATGCTGGGCAAATGCATCTGCAAACTACATAGATGCATCCAGGGCTCCAAACAGCCCATCGCGATCCATGCTGAAGCACCATATATGTGTACCTAATCAACTTATTACAATTAAAATTAAGAATAAAATCAACACCACGGTATCCAATCATTCCTAAAACTGATATCTTATTGGTTGATTCTTTCCATTGATTACTTTCATCCAAAAAAACTTTACAACAAAGCTAAACTCACAATGATTGCACGCAAATCGGGCGTGGGGATGTTCACTGGTGAACAGATGTCTGGCAGGAAGGGGATTCACTCTCTTACTCCTTCATTCAGGGCAGCAAGGCAATCTTCCAAGGCCCTCTTCAAGTCCCATAGGTCTGCTGTTGGTGCCCAAGTGCAAGCGAGTCCAAGCAAGGAGTACGAGCAGCTCAGTGGTGGGTTCTGTGAGTGCGCCCACGGAGGTTTTCCTTGCATGGTAGACATGTAGTATTGCTCCTGTCTGTGTCCAGGCGTGACGGTGTATAAAGCAAGCAGTGGGGACCCAGTCCAAATGACAGATTTGTGGCAGGTGCGGGATGTGCAGCACAGGGTTGTTTTGCTTGAGCTTTGCCTGTACACGTGGACACCAAAACCCAAACTGCTAATGTATGCCCTCAGTGTCGCTCAAGTGCTGCCTCTTGTTCAAGCAGTCTTAATTTACACGCAGGCAGATGCTAAGGTTGTGATTCCATTCCTAACCCACTTTGCTGACTTGACCAGCTGGGAATATGCGCGCAAATTGGTAAGCTAGCCATTGTAGGCCAAGAATACATGGGCACATCTCAAGACCTGCCAGCATGATCATACAACACCCATGCTCTGTTATAAGAAACAGCTGGATGGAACAAATCTCTGGATGAAGCACGCTTTGTGTTGCGCATTCGTGTAGCTCAATGTTTTGCCGTGCACTCTGAGAACTTCAGGTAGTCTGTATCTGGAAGGGTTGGCGCAGTCCATGGAATTGACAGGCCGTATTGATAGGTCACACATGGATGATTCATTCATTGATAGGTCACATACGGAATATTGATTCATATTAATTCATATTGATTCATTCATTGATAGGCCACACATGGATGATTCATTCATTGACAGGCTGTATTAATAGGTCACACATGGATGATTGCAAGCTTGTGGGGACCCGAGTCTGTGCTCTACAAGTGAATAAGTTTATTCAACTGTGCTGCCAGCCAAATGGGTCTTCCTGTGCTTCGTAGAACAGTCACAAAGCTCGGGTTGCTGCATTGCAGAGCAAAGATGCTGACCAAAACAATCGGCACTAAATGAGATCTTTGGCTTGTAAGCATCGGCACTTGTTAACAAGTCGTGCTTGCGCCATGCTGCTCAGGCCGCTGTCCTGCCAACTTTAGAAGACTCAGGAGTCCAAGTGGTTGTGGTCGGCCTGGGGACTTCCAACAATGCGCAGGTGCGACTGCAAGGGTGCCAAGTGGATGCATGACTTCACTGCAAGGGTGCCAAGTGGATGCATGACTTCACTGTCTGGCTGGCCTGCAAGATGGGGGACCGGGGCCAGCCAGCAGGATGGAGGACCAGGGCCAGCCAGCAAGATGGGGGACCGGGGCCAGCCAGCAAGATGGGGGACCGGGGCCGGCCAGCAAGATGGGGGCCAGCCTGCAGGGTGGCCAAACAATCAGTTAGCCTGCAGGGTGGCCAAACAATCAGTTAGCCTACAGGGTGGCCGAACAATCAGTTAGCCTGCAGGGTGGCCAAACAATCAATTAGCCTGCAGGATGGCCATACAGTCCGCCAGCCTCAAGGATGGCCGTACAGTCAGTCAGCCTGCAGGATGGGGAGTGGGGAGCTTCATAAGCTCCAGGACCATGCAGCTACTGTGGTTGTATAGCTCCGCCTCCCTGAACCCTCCAGCCAGCCTGCCACTCATTTGAGTTGACACAGACTGCAACATGAAAATCCCCTATACTTCAATTACAGAGGATTGTCTGGTGCTTGCACCAGATGCACTTCTTCCCCTGGGTTCTTACCCCCAAGGTTATCTCCGAGGGCGCATCCTTTTTTAGTTGACTGTGCACCACCACCTGCCTGTTCGCAACTCCTGCAGGAGTTCTCCAAGTACATGCGTTTTCCGATGGACAAGCTATATGCAGACCCTTCTGGAGCAGCATACAAGTAGGCGAATTGTCTGCCAATATGAAATTCTAACTGCGTGCGCGCAAACCCTATGCCCTAATCGTGTGCGCTAACCCTTAACCCTTACCTCGTGCGCGCTCTTTGTGCTCTGTGATGCGCTTTGTATGACCCATTCTGCGCTTTGAATGACCCATTCTGCGCTTTGTGTTTCCTGTGCAGTGCAGTGTGTGCCCTGTGTTATGCTGTGTGTGCGTCCTCTGTGCTTGTGCTTCCTCTCTGCCTCCAAGTTAAACATCCTGAAGCAGCCGACAAGTGCACATAGATGAAACATCGTTGTACGTATTAAAATGCTCTCATGACTTTGTGATGTCTGAGGAACTTTTGAGGCACAGAGGAAGGTTTGCTCAAGCCGGGGGACCTTATTTCTGTGCACAGGCATGGTAACAGCCTCCTAAGGCTTTAACTTGAAGGCTTAAGCATTGCAGACCCTTGTGGGCATAGTAATTAGAAGCGGTGTGTTGCATTGCATGTTGTGCTGACTGTGTATCCAATAGAGCTGTGAGTTTGAAGGGGTACAGGCGAGGGCTCTTGGAAACCAAATCATTCCAGCTTTCTGCTTGACTTTGGGTAGGGTCATCACACTGATGCTGCACAGCACATTGGGGTGCGCAGCACATTGAAGTGCGCAGCACGTCAATGCCCAAGGCATGAGCAATGCACCCCGTGTTCGCGCAGGGCCCTTGGCTTCAATCCCGGGTTTGCTCCAGAAGCAAACATCAGCCCATACGCTAAGCTCATCCCCATGCTTGCTGGCATTGGTTCTCCCGGTACAGTCCAAGAGGTAGAGTGGCATTGGTGGCATTGCTTGGTGGCATTGGTGGCATTGGTGGCATGCTTGCTGGCATTGGTTCTCCCGGTACAGTGCAAGAGGTAGAGTGGCATTGGTGGCATTGGTGGCATTGCTTGGTGGCATTGGTGGCATTGGTGGCATGCTTGCTGGCATTGGTTCTCCCGGTACAGTGCAAGAGGTACAGTGCAAGAGGTACAGTGCAAGAGGTACAGTACAAGAGGTACAGTGCAAGAGGTTCTCCCGTTACAGTGGCATTGGCTCTCCCGGTACAGTGCAAGAGGTGCGCCCAACTTGGGGCTGTATGATGGCTAAGGTCTGGAGTTTTTGATCCTTGAGATGAGGATTCTTGGGCATGCATGTGTTTGCTCTTGCTGCTTTAAAGAATGGTGTGCACCAAGTTGTTTGGTTGGGCAATAAGGTGGCGCGTAGGTGGCAAGGGTGGCTTGGTCGCTGTAGCAGGGCAAGCATGACTCAATCTGATCATCAGAATTTTGAACGTTTGAAGCCTGGGAGCTCATTGACGTATTCACTTCAGCACCCTGGGCTGCCGCCGGAGACATAGGAACACCCGCTGCTGGATCTCTCCTGCTGAATACTATGTTCCTGAAATCGGCGCCAGAATTTGTCCAAGCTCTAGGAGCCTTCCTTCTATGCTTGGCCTTTTAGACGAGCGCGAAGTCCTCTAGGACAACTGTGGTACATAGTGGCCTTTCTGGAGTCCTCCCACCTTTGTCCATTTGCACCTCTTTCACCCACCTGTGCAAAATCTGCCGGTCCCACTGGCTTGTGCCACTCAAATCACCTGGGTTTCATCACTTGATCCAAGGCTTCATCAGGGACAAGGAGGGAGAGCCTTTGTCCAAACTGATTGTGCATTCAAAATTGCTTTCTGAGAAGAGTTATGTACCTTTGACTGTTGCATGCTACAGGTGATCCGAGGCTACATCGGGGACAGGGAGGCAAAGCCTGTGTTCAACTCCCCCACGCCATTTGACGTGCTTGGCCTTGGGTGAGCCGTGCTGCATGCGCAATCTTACACCGAATATGTTTCCCTGTTTCCTGTGCTTCTTTTGCCTTGCTTCTGTGTCCACTCCGCTCTTTCTTCTTGATTGACTGCATCAAGATTAGACTGGAGTATGTCACTGAATTTGAGCACTGGTTTTCAGGCTGTCTTGCTTGCGCATGCGGCTGTCCGTCTGCACTGGTGTGCGGATAAGTGTGTGCACGCGCACGCGTGCGTGTGAATGAGTTATGTGTGTGCGTGTGTGTGTGTGTGTGTGCATCAACACGTTTTGCCCATCCTTCTGATGATTGCACACACATGCTCACCTCTCCCCAGGTACCAGCGGCCTTTTGAGCTGGCCACGCTCCGCCTGTTCAACATGGTCAATGTTCTCACCAAATGTGAGTTCTGCTACGTGCCAACTGCTCATAAGGGTCATTTGACTGTGCTGTTTGAATGCAAACGCCACCGCATGCTTGTCCACCGCATGCTCTGGCTAATGGCAGTGTCCTTCAGCTCACAAACAAGGCATCGTGCTGCAATTGCCCCATTCGTGTTCTAGAGCATGCCAGTAGGCAGAGGGCTAAGGAATGATGCACGAAAAAAGCTACCCGAGGCAACAGCCCCAACCTGCTCCATCCTATGCCAAGCAATTTTTGATGCGGGTGTCAAAAAGTTGGGGACAGAGGGTCTGGCAGTTGGCAAAGGAGGCTCTCAAGAGGCCCCAACATGGCTGAGCATTTGATAGTAGGGGCTCTCAAAAGGCCTCAAAGAGGCTCTGTAGAAGGAGCCTCGGTGGCCTTCAGTTGAGCCCTCCACTCCCAAACTCTCAAGAGTCCCCGAAAAGGAGCCCCTTGGTACCCTTTTGTTGTATGCCACGTGCTCAACCCTTCATACGCAAACCTTCATGTCCAACAAGGGTCGGATGGCCCGCTTGGTCAAGACTACTCCACACAGGCAGCAGGCTGCTGCAACTAACAACGCAAGCATGCGCACAGGCTCCCTGTAGGATTCGCCCATCTTTGTGCGCACATGTGCCCTGCATTTGCGCGGCCCCATGCCCTCTTGCCTACATGTTCCCATGTGGATACGCCCAGCACCAGAGGCTGCAGTCTCACTTCAGACACAGGCAGAGTCTCACTTTGGACACAGGCTGCAGTCTCATTTCAGATACAGGCAGCAGTCTCACTGCGGATACAGGCAGCAGTCTCACTTCAGACACAGGCAGAGGTTGAGAAGCCAGGGCAAGGGTCAGGGTCAAGGGTGCTAGTCAAGAAGCGCTGCGGGTTGCGGTCAGCTTACACTTTCTGCACCCCCGATGCCCCAAGGGCAGGCCATAACAATCGCATGGGCCGCGCCAACCCCGCAGGCTTTGCTTACAGTCCTTCACCACCTCCTTGCAGTCCTTCACCACCCCCTTGCTGTCCTTCACCACCCCCTTGCAGTCCTTCACCACCTCATTGCAGTCCTTCACCACCCCCTTGCAGTCCTTC
>LKMJ01005773.1_pt1 | contig 11684 bp, 9 predicted proteins | sample 643391 | NCBI WGS metagenome assembly LKMJ01 (sample SAMN04112250, study PRJNA286221) | soda lake metagenome | biome: soda lake; feature: Kulunda Steppe; material: water; isolation source: sample PL-Br10 brine of Picturesque Lake | place: Russia: Kulunda steppe | collected 2010-07
ATTGAAGACATGATACAGCGTAAGGAGTGATGCAGCTCATGGTCTATGCAGTCGCGTGCCCTCTGTCGCATGGCTTTTGCGCTTTGGGCGAGCTGGGGAAGGAAAGCCCCACGCTCAACCCCGCTGGGGTAGTGTGTGTGTATGGCAAATTGATGATCAGTCAATAACAGTGATCTGGCATGACACAATACAAGAATCAATGTATCGCAGAAAAGGAATATCATGAAATTTAGAACAGGTACTCTTTACACTCAGAAAATGGCCCATCTTTACGGCAGAGCCACTAGTTCATCTTGTCTGTTGTGTCATCAGCCAGACAGCCAAACCCATATGCTTTCTGGCTGTCAGCATGCTTCAATTCAGAATATGGTGACTGAAAGACATCACATTGCTTCCAGGCTCATCATCAAACCTTGAGCAAAGGCGATTTTGGAGGAAACATCATTTTTATCGATATTGGAAGTGAAACACGGATGACTCAACAAAGTCTGTTTTTGCTGGCACATGTAGCCAACAGGACTTTACCCCAATGGCTTCTACCAAACCTCTCAGCAGACGAGCTTCGATCCTGCTCAAGACCAGATGCTATTTGCATACTCCAGCTGGAACGAAAAATGGCCATCAAAGAGGCATACAGGCTGTTCTCCAAACAGCAGAGATGTACGCAGAGTTCACGAGCTCAATGTCAACATGAGGGAGATACACCTTGTTGAAGTTAAATACTGTGAAGATACACGGCCTGGACACCAATCAGAGGCCCCTAAAAACAACACGAGATTCTTTGTAAGCGCTCAAAGGCCAAGAAAGTTATCCTTCACACCATTCTTCTTGGTGTGGGAGGCTCTATCTATACCTCACACACTTTGAATCACCTTAAGAGCTCGGCCTTGACACACATAAAGCCCATAAGACTGCCCTCAAGTTACATGCTCATTCTGTGCTCTATGCACACAAACTGTCAACTACTAGATGCGCTCTTGAAAAATCTAGTTGCTCTCAAGGTCTTGGTTTGGAGCAGGGGGCGGCTTGTCACCCTCCAGATCCTCACTAGTTCTTCCGTCTCCCTGGTGGAGGAGACTCACGGCTCTTCGGGCCAATGTCTCCTTCTCCTTAATTAATGTAGGGAGTAGTCCCACTGCCTACGCAGTTTTTCTTGTAGATTTTTTCATCTGCCTTTGTTTGTTGGATACAGCTTAGTAATCTAACCTAACCTGGGGCTTTTTGTCAGAGTCATATAGTTTAGTCTTTGGTATTACGTTTACGGGGATATTTTGAAGATACTCATGCTAATTATCCGCAACTCACCAAACCCTGTGCACCTTTTAAAAGTCAAATATCACGATGGTATTGCTAATGAGTGTGCGGAAGTGTAATTAGTGTGCGGATGCAGTGGCCAAGTATCAAGCAACTCAGGTCGACGCAAATCTTGCAGACACAGGGATGCCATGCGCTGGCATTAATGGCAACCCTTTTTCATAACATAACCTGGCTTGCATACGAAGAGGACATTTCCTTTGTTTCAACATCCTCAAGGCCCTCCAACCTACCTACCTTAAAGCTCGCTTATTTCTCAAATCTCTGTGATGCTCTGAAGACACATATGCACTCCAAACAAAAACTTGGACACGCAAACCCTACAACTGGTTACTACTTATATTACAAAGGTTTACTTCCCTTAGCCCACAAAAACATCAGCAAGGCTTTCTGGACAATGTTCCTGCTTTTAAAAGTAGCCTTCATCATAAGTGAACAGGCAATGCTATGGAGCTCAGTAATCATTCTGGAGATGGACTGGTGTTGAGAACCTGATATGCTGTGAAAGACACTGTCTGAATGATGATGGAGGTCTCTAAAGCGGACAGCGTGTTCTTTATTGAAAGGGTACCTTCGCGGTAGTGAATAAAATTGTTCTTCAGCGCTGCTAGCTCTGATGATGAATTGAGGATTGTCCAGAAATAAACTATGGTAAGAAAAGAAGTATCCAGTTTTAGGATTTGCATGACCGAGCTTACATTTAGAGTGCATATGTGCCTTCAGAGCATCCTAGAAATTTGAGAAGTGAACAAGCATCAGGGCAGGTAGGTTTGAAGGTCTTGATATTGGTATTTCAGGTAAGGTACCGGCATCAGCCTCAGAGGCAAGCCAATTTGTGTTGTGGGATGGATAACCACCAATGCCAGCATGTGGCATCCCTGTCTCTGCATGGCTTGCATCAACTTGTGTTGCCTGAAACCTGGCGACAGTGTTTGCGCATCCATTACCAGCAACACAGGCGTGAGGTTAAAATGGGTGAACAGGATTTGGTGAGTCTTGAACGTTCTTTTGAGAATCTTCAAAACATCTCCTTGTACATGGTGGCGGTTAACCTCCGGGTAGAGCAAGCGCGTCCTGATTTGGCAGAGACCAGCTGTCTCCTCTCAAAAAAGCTGTCAATTGCAATTTGTGAGTGGCCGTGCATGATTACCTTGGTTGTAAATTGAAGCAAGTGTCTGTGTAGGTCTACTAACAAAATCCATCTTTACAGGCTGAATCCATCTTCACAGACTGAATCCAGCTGGCCTACTAATTAGTAACGGCAGCCCAGTATGGTTTTTGTACGTGAAACTTACAACTCCAAAAAATGTGATGTTCAAGTAAATTACACTAGCCCTGGGCGCATAAGCTTTCTTTAAAAACACATACATGTGTTGCTCAGCTGCTCTTCAAGCTGTGGTCTTGAACGAGTATCATCACAATATTTTACTTGAATAATATGCAATATCCCACTTTAATGGGAGGAATGGATGCTATCCGAAAAATCAAGGAAAAGTGCTTCAATAAAGAGATGGTGCATCCGGTGCAAGCATTAGACAGGCTGTACCATCTGAGGATTCCTTGATCTGCGTGATTTCTAAATCGCTATTTCTCATGATAGTAGTTCTTGCAATCTCAGGATGAACGCTCTTGCTCTATGCGATCGGCTGCAGGAACAGTGATAAGGTGCAAGCACAAGCAAGAAAAATAATGGGCAGACACACGCCATGATGGCTTATAGACTTATTATACTCTTTTAAACCAGTCATCAGGATTAAAGCAACATGTCTATTAAGTTTCCACATAATTTGAGATCTATGGCTCAGGATATGTGCATCCCTGATGCTCAACATTCATCAAGATAGTGGTATCGAGGCCCAACTCTTTTGCTTTGGCCAGCATGATGTCTGTATTTTCTGGGTCGAGCGGCTCCCGAGAAAGGAGCCACAGACCTGAGGACAAAAAGGAGGATCTTTGGCATTTACCAAGACTTATTAAAGAGCCTTTGATGTTCTGTCGTTTTAGCACCTAAGACTTCTGGGAGGCATAACTGCTTGCAAAGGTATGAGCAGCATTAAAAATCTTGAAGGGGGAGAGGCACATCATATGAAAGGACAAGCTGCGGGTCTCTTTGGCCTGATCTGCAGTTGCACACACACCTCCAAAATACTGCTGCTCCAGCGGCCCTGGCCTGCCAGCCCTACAGCCCCCCGCAGCAGAAACCCTGGGAAGGCCGCCTGTTATATTTGCCCAGCAGGAAGCAAGGTGCACAAGCTTGAGGTTGTAGGTGATCCGAATGACTTCAAGGTTCAAAGAGAGCCAAGCAAAGGCTTGCTGCTTCCCCTCCGTCTCCACCCGAGGCAATGCTTTCCTGAGGCTTACTCACTCCCAGCATCTTCACCTGAAATGATTGCCCAGTCGTATGTGGCAAAACCTAAAGGAGCTGTAGAATCCATATAGCTGCTAATTTCTCCAGAGGAGCCTACAAGCACATCCAACACGTGATTTCCATAGCACCTTCATGGCACGGACTGTAATGCATGAAGTGCATTGTGCTGTGCGGAGCCCAACAGAGCACTGAGCGTGTGATATGCTGTACTGCACGGCAGCAAGTTTGCACACATCAAATTGCGGTGTTCCTTCATCTGCACGCCGCAGGCATCGGGTCCAACTTTGGTGCTCCAGAGACATGAAGAAGCATGGTTGGTGTCCAAGCACTAGGAGTGCTTAATTCTTGTGCAGAACGGGTGTGCGTGTGTTGCGCAGGGCAGGCTTGCTTACATAGGCCAAAAGTCTGGCTGCTGGTTATATCAGGGGTGGTCTAAAAATCAATTTTGTGCCTGTAGGAACAGTGGCGGTGCCCTCTTGATGATGCCAAAAGCTTGTGCCACACATAGCAACTAGCAGGACACCTTATCCTGGAATCATAGTGCATTAGTGCTCCTAACAAGGCTCTCTCAAGATCCCACAATGCATCAGTACTAATAAATGCCAGCCTCAATACATAGAGTGGCACCTTCTCTAGATTCTACATAGGGCTCCTTCCAGATCCACCAATGCATCAGTACCAAACAAATACTAAGCAACAGTGTGTGTGTGCGTGTGTGCGGAAGCCCTTGCCCACTCCTCAGTCCCTAGGGGCTGTGCTTGCAAGGCCTGGGTTCACACGACTGCACGGAACGGTCGCACCCCGCGGTCAACATGCTAGGCGGCCTGGCTGCATAACAGGGGCTGCATCTCCTTGCCTGTGGCCACGACCCAGTAAGGACCAAAAGCTGCAGCCCCCAAGCCGCCTAGCTGGAGCAGGGGCAGCAATGATGCAGGTCCCACACTGAGCTTTGAGGGATTGCTAACAGGCTCGTCTGGGGGCTCATCTTGAAAACCTTCAGGCACCGCGATGAGAGCAGACCTGGGGCACAAGAGCGCGTTTTTTAGCAGACAACATCGTTTGGCGCAGACATTTTTTTGAGCAGGCCTAGGGCATAAGGACATATGATATGCTGCATATCACCTTGTACACGCATACATTCCACTGTGATCAAAGCACAGCTTGGGACCTTTGGAGTGTTGGCTTTGCAGTGGCCCTGCAGCAGCCATGCAGAAGCTGCACAGTGGCCATGCAGCGGCAAAAGTTGCAGGGACAGGTGCAGAGCCTAAAGGGGTTGTAAAGTACGCGCACTGTTTTAGCGTGCGCACATAAGGGGCTCACCTTCCATGCTGCACCATTTTGCTTGAATGGAATGAGAGGCTCAGCAATTTGCGCCCAAGCAGGAACATGCCGGGCAAGGTTGCTGGCTGGTGTAAGTAAGATGGTATTTCTACGCATGTTCGTGAAGTGTTAAGCGCATATAGGGCTCCATGCAAGTCTCTCGCTGACACCTTCACTGTCAAGGGCCCACCTTATTTACATTCTGAGCCCTGTACCTGAGATGTAGCAACTCATTGAGGAACTTAACTTCAGCTGCTTTGCAAGGCATGCAGCACACATAAGGCGTGATTAATGGCAGAGGCGTGATTAATGGCAGATCTGTGCCGAGAAAATTAAGTTTGATGCTTTTTGGGCTTAGAAAGCCGTTAAAACTGCTTCATGCAAGCCTTTGCAAGCTTTTGAAACAATCTAAGGATCCACCTGTGCAAATGTGAACTCACTCGTTGTTGCTTCGCCTACTTGTGGGAAGTCCATCCACAGACCCAGAGCGGGCAGAATTGTAAACGTACAGTCCATTCTAGAGGCCCAGTAAGGACAGGCATGGCACAAGATGAGAGCCGGGACACTTATCAACGTGGTTATGAAGGATACACGGAGCAGATCTGAAGCCTTAAGTGAGGGTCCAATGAGCCATGCTCATAGGCCTTGCTTGAGCCGCGCTCCTCCTAAGGGGTAGTGGGACTTGGCGGCGCACATGTGATAAAAGCACATTGGTGGCAGGCACCGTGACCCTGGGTCCTGATCTGAAATGCACAAGCCCTGGACTTCCCAGCGCCGTTGCCATGCATAGGTCAATTGTTGCTCTTTCATCACTGCTGTAGTGTGTATGATTGCACCTCATAAAAAGAGCGCACCAGGGGGGCACTGTCATTGATGGGCTCGTAGCGTGCACGCACACAGTACAATTCAGCCGGCGGCTGGTAACTCAGAGGTGCCTGAGGGATCAGAAGAACTCAAAAAGTGAGCTACCTGTAGGATGATGAGGATCTGCACATATCTTTGCATCCCAACCTGTGCCTGGACGAACCATGGCTCTGAGATGTATGCCGTAAGATTGAGATCTCGCACGCTGTCAAAGCCTGCACAGTCGTGTGCAGGACCGTTCAAGGGGTTCTGGGTAACCAAATGTCCATCGATGCAATTGAGCAGGCTGCAATTAGACCTGTACTGCAATCAAGCGTCAGGCAAGGCCGTTTGGCCAGCCAATATGCCAACGCTTATGCTATTTATACTGTGCGCTAGCACTCAGTCATGTGTGCTTGAACCTGACAGTTCACTCAGACATGCAGGTGGCGGCAAGTTATGGGCCCGACAGTATCAATATTTGCTGCAACCAGTTCCCATTTGACAGTTTCTTCTGTTTGTCTACCGAGACTGCTAGCTACCTGGTGGAGGACACTGCCCATTGTCAGCCGAGGCCAGCTTGGAGATGAGAGCGAGGACAAGACGAAATAGTGACATCTGTTGCTTAGCTGCGATCGCGCGTAAGCTTTAGCTTAAAAAGTCGACTCGTAGGCGTTACCAAATCACACGCTGTCCCTAAGACCACCGCTTTCAAAGTGCTTCCGCCATGTGAAAGTGCTTCCGATTCAAGGGGGTGTCAGCCCGGCCGGGGGTGTCAGTCCGCGGACTAGGGCGCTCGGCTCATCCAGAACGAATATTTTTGGATTATGAAGGCAACTTGTGTGTATTTAATGAGGTTTTGAATTTCTTGGTGTTGTGAGAATCATTGTTGCGCTCGAGCGCGTCGACTTTTTCAAGCCATCTTGAGCGCGGTCGCAGGAAAGCGACATATGCAATTCTTTGTGAAATTTTTCCTTAAGTCTTGAAGCTGGTCTTGCTGACAAGGGGCAGTATCCTCCACCAGGTAACTGCTTAGTGGATAAGCAGTACAAACTGTCAAATGGAGGACTGGGAGGACGTGCGTGTGGCGAAGGTGCGCCAGAGTTAAGGCTCGCAAGATGCTTCTCCGTTTTTGTCATGCTGGTGCCTGTACAGGCAACAGATATGCATGGGCACACTCACGCGCAGGTCTGCAAGGAGCTGCAACAGCCCTCCTCCAAAGCTGGACTTCTGTATTGGATGGTGTCCAACCAGCCAACAAACTTTGACATGTTAATATTCCGTGAGTATGTTAAACGTGCACAACAATTAGCTCTAGATCTAGCAGATCTTATTTTCATGCGTTTGCGCTGCTAGATCCACACGCGAGCATGCTTGCGCTGCCCAATCTTCGGGTCCCACCACAACCTGTTCTGGCAGGCACTTTAAATCAGATACTTAAAGCTCCAGCGCACAACCAGGATCACCTAGCTGCTGCCTTGCGTGACGAGCTGATGCCAGCACGCAGCTGGTGGCTGAAGAACATACCTTGGGCCCCTATGCAGCTGAAGGTGTGCTGTCAAATAATTATGCAGCAGCGGGATGCATGAAGTTGTGGGCCAGTTTTTGAATGCGTCCTCCCATACACAAGCTCTTGCATATGTCCGCCAAGTTGGGCAAGCCAGAGTGCATGGTTTAAACCAAGCATGCAATCGAGGTGCTTTGGTGCAGGTGCATCAACAATGAATATTTACATATCTCTTCATCCCTTCCTTCTGTCCTGCAGAACACTTTTGAGAATAGGCTGTGGGGTGTGCCTGGGTAAGTTGAGCAATACAAAAGTAGCTCTTTCAGCATGCCTTGCTAGTCTCATAAACTGCACTTTCACACCACAACAAATCTGCAGAAACAGCTCTTAATGCATTAGTGTGTTTAATCAAAATGGCTGACAAAAGTGAAAAGTGTGCATTCAAATTAGGCGAGACCAGCGCCTTGATTGCAGGTGCATCAATTTCATTGATGCGCGCACAAAGTGGTTTGATGCTGCTGTGCGAGATGCTGTAAACGGTGGGACTATCAAGCAGGTATGCTGGAATGCCTGCGCCTTTAGCTTTGTGGGTGAAACGTTGATCAGGTTTGCACACCCAATTAGTGCTGCTTTCATTTTGGCTGAAGCACAGAGCCTCCAATGTAGTGCATATTTTTGAAAAATGATTTCTCAAGCATGTAGTGTGCCCCTAATACCTGCTTGAAAGGGTAGTGGATGCCAAGAGGGTGCCGCTGCTTTGTTTCAACCTTCAGGTTGTAGCGGTGGCTGCTGGATTTGACACACGCGCCTATCGCTTCGCACCCAAAAATGGAAGCGTATCTTTTTTTGAGGTATGTGTTTCTCAGGTTCTTGACATGTTGCACAAGCCTTGTGACAGAAGGATGGCGCTGGATCAGAGAGGAATTTCCATTGGTTCAATAGTGAAGCCCCAAAGAGCGCGTTGAGTAGACCAGCTTTTCTCTTGCATCCTGATATGCAAGTCAGCAAATGCTTGTGTACCTTTGTCCTAAGCAATACAGTGTTGGCGAAATGCAGGTTGATCTGCCTGAGCCATCGGCACGCAAACAAAAGCTTGCCAGCAAATTGAGCATGGTTCCTCCAGGGGTGAGTGGTCCATGTTGCCTTGCTGCAACATTAGATGTCATAAGGCCTTGTTCATAGCATGCACTTCAGACAAATGTGGCGGAGCATCCTCCACACCTATCCTGTCAAAACTCAAGGCAACATTGGCTTGCACGCTGAAGTGAACCAACCTACATTTAACGCTTGGCGCAGGTAGAGCCACCTGTGTATGTCCCAGCAGATTTGAGCAAAATGGATTTGGGCACCGCGTTAGCCAGCACCGGCTTTGACCCCGCCTTGCCGACACTCTTCACGTTGGAGGGATTGATCTACTACCTACCCCCCAGTGCTGCGCGCAAGCTCTTTAAGCGCATCACGCAGCTTGCAGCACCTGGATCAAAGGCAAGGTTTTGTGGGTCCGGAACACACTGCTGCTGTGTTAGAACAAAGCGAGCACCTGTGTACCCCACGGGGTTGCATGGAAACAGAGGGAAGAACTATTGAAACTATGCACCGGAGAAAGGGGTTGCATCCCTATCCAGGTGATTTCTTGCTTGTTTTGTTCTCTTCCAATCACTGGCACGCGCGCCCCTTGTCTGCACAAGCAGGTGGTGTTTGACTTCATGCATGCCGCTGCATTGGAAGGCGAAAGTGCCAGTCCGCTGGGCTTCAAGTACACAGGCTTCAAAACAACATCAAAGGTCAGATTGTTCCTGCTAATCTGCTCTACAGCCCCCTTTCCCCCAAATCTGATGCCTCAAAATTTGTCCCATTGGTGAATCATCAGGGGAGGGTATTAACGGACGCAAAAGCCTTTGGAGTTAAGGAGCCTCTGATTCCTGGATGAAGTTTGCCTTATCATTTGAGTTTGAAACCTGGAGCATGGATCTTTTAGCAGGTCAACACTTAATTGTTTGTACTTGTGCAGTCTGTGGCCAGCAAAGGGGAGCCCTACAAGTTTGGTCTTGAGGACAGTCAGGCTGGAGTGGCTTCCTTCTTGAAGGCAGCAAGCAAAGACGCAACGGCAGAGGGGGCACCTGGGGAACTTCGTCTGAGCCAGGTGAGAGGTGATTTTGATGCACAGGCCTTGTGGGTGGTTTTGCAATTGCGTGAAGCATGAGGCCAAGCAAAGAAAGGCGTGAGGAAGAGTGGGACTGCCTCTGCCTTTTTTGGAATGTCACTCACTGCACGCGGGCTTTATAGATATTTATCCCTTGCACTCATGGGCTTTGCCACAAATAGCTGAGGTGATGAGCAAGCATGACCATAAAAATGGAAGGGGACCATGCTCAAAAAGCTGTGAGGGAAATCAGAGCATGGGTCGAATGCGCTGTAGTCCGTACGCCCTTATCCCCCGCTAATTCATACTGCTTGCTCAAACAGACTCCATTGCTGCCTGTGTGTATCCAGTACTTGGGGCCCAAGGATATGATCGCCACCCAGCTTCCGCACGTTGCATGGTCTGATAAGGTGGGGCTGCAAAAGCGCAACTGAAGCAGAGTGAAGTACTGGAAGCAAAGCTAACACTAAGTTCTGCTCTACTGTTTCGTGCCAGACCCATTTGCCCAGAAACAAAAAATTTTTTAAACTGCCCGCAGGTGCCACCCATTGCACCATTTTACAGCTATGCAGCAGCAGAAAAAGTTGCTAACTGAGTAGGCACTTGGGCTGCGCTCTCATTGCATCTTGAGAAGACCTAAATAGCTCGCGGGTGACGTGGTTGGAAACAAAGTCAACTCCAAAAATCAAATATACTAGCAAAAATTTATAAATGGGGAGATAGTGATCTAGATCAATGTTACAATGCGAAATCGTGACACTTTTTTGAATGAATATATCTTTGTAAAACAAACTGGGACATGGCATGGCTGGCCAGCCCCTCGGTCAGGCAGCGCTTGATGGGCTTCACCTTGGGAGCTGGTACTGGCTTGTTCACTATAATAGCCACTCAGAGGAGCCTTTGGAAGGATGCGGCAGAGGTGAATGCTGCACAAAATTGCAGTCATGTTCACATGCAATTGTGTATACACATGCGTTTGTTGAGTTGTTTTGTGCGTGTGGGTGTGTGCGTGTATACGTGTTTGTAAGCATCTTTGCGTGTCTTTGTGGAGGCACACGCACATGCATGCATGTGTGAACGTGCAAATGTGAGTGCATATGTGCGTGCGTGCGTGTGTGCAATTGCTTGCCCGGTGCCGCTTGCAAAATGATGCCCCAAAGCTCTCCTGTTCTTAGTTGAGCCCCTCATGCACTCGTGTTTGTGTCATTGCTCCTTCATATGTCACACCATTAAGGAGCGTGATGTAATTATACACCTGCAATGCTGAAACATGTGCAGTTAATGATATGTGTGCTTTCGTAAATGCAATGTATTTTGCAGCGTCAGTTGGGCTTCATCCATGTTGGGGACCCTGAATTGCGTCACCTGCGCTGCTTCAAAAGCACCATCCAGGCAGCACAGTCGCCATGCTGCTCATGCTGCATATCATTGCAAGAATTTTAGCTGATGCTTTCACCATCATTACATTATGGACACCAGGCCCTCCTTGTGTGCAGGTTTCTTATTTGTCTTTGATATCATTTTGACTTAGGATGTTTCTATTCTGTGACCTGCTGAATTCGGCACAGGTGTGTGAGCAGTACGGCTACGTGCCTGAGCGAGGCAGCGAGGGCAGCTCCTTGGATGCTTCGGTGTGGGGGCCAAGGACACGCGCTTACTTAGTTCAGTCCTGGAATCGCACTATTGACAACACGCTGGGCGAGCTGGCCGTGGAGTTAGCAAGGCGTGGACTATGATAGGGAGAGATTTGTGGTAGTCTTCACCGTATCTTGATCATTATTATCTTTAATTAAAGACAATGATTGAGGACCGTAGGATTGGGATTTCAGCTCCACTAAAGTGTTGAGAATGAGTCTGGCCTTATAAGGCCTTATATAATTATTTTTCATTTCTGGCATGTATGCCCCCCTTGAGGTCCAATCTAACCACTCCGCTGCCTGCGGATGCATAAAAAATACCAGGAAAAATACCAGACATAGAAAAAATACCTGGCATAGAAAAAATACCAGGCATAGAAAAATACTTCCCAGCTAATTTCCTCTACTTTTTGTTCTTCAATCATTGAAGGAATTTCAATGATTGGACAGGAGGGGGCAGAAAGCATAACTTTTGGACGCCACGTGTCAAACCAAATAAGAATTATATATTCGGAATCCTGGCGTCGAGATCTATCCATCAGTATATGTATG
>LKMJ01005774.1_pt1 | contig 11684 bp, 13 predicted proteins | sample 643391 | NCBI WGS metagenome assembly LKMJ01 (sample SAMN04112250, study PRJNA286221) | soda lake metagenome | biome: soda lake; feature: Kulunda Steppe; material: water; isolation source: sample PL-Br10 brine of Picturesque Lake | place: Russia: Kulunda steppe | collected 2010-07
GAGGAGGGTGTGGGGGGAGAAGAGGTGGGGGAGGCAGAAGGGGGGTCTGGGGAGCATGGCTCGAGGAGGAGGAGGCACGGCTTCAGGCACGGCATCCTGGACAAGAAAGGTGGCCTGGATGTGCGGCACAGCCTGGTGGGTGGTCAGTTAAGCCAGCCCGGTGCGTGGGGCCGTGCGTGCCTGTTGGTGCATGTGTGTTTGTGTGCGCGTGCATGTGCATGGGTGTGTGAATGAATGTAAATGTGGATGTGAGTGCAGGAGCCCTAATGCGTGCTGGTGTGCGTGTGTGTCAATACTGTGAAACAGCATGCCGGCGTGCTGCGTCCTGGTGAGCAAAATATGCTGTGACGCACACTGTGTATGGCCCCAGGAGTGGGCTGGCTGGCTCGATGTGTGGTGTGTCGCGCGCATGCATGCCCGTGTGTTGCATGCATCCCCGTGTGCTGCGCGCATGCTTGCTGTGTGCTGCGCGCATGCTGGCTGTGTGTTGCGCGCACACTGGCTGTGTGTTTGAGGCACAGCCGCGTCAGAGGGCCGCCTCTACCAGGCAACCATGGCAGCAGTACAAAAGTGGTGCCAAGCGCTCATGGCAGCATGCTTAGGGGTTTAAAGGGCTAGCCACACACGCACAAGTCACAGGCTTCTTGGGCAGGTGGTTTGGTGCGTCTGATGTGTGGAGAGCTGTGTGTGTGGTTGGATGTGTGCATGCGTGCATAGCAGTGCAGGGCATGCAACCTGCTGTTCAGGGGGCTGCGCTCTCATTGAAATGGTTTGGATGGATGCATTAAATCCCAGCAGTGCAGATGCTTCAGCAGCTGGCTCCTGTCTCTCTTGGCTGTTTCGTGTGGCCCTGCCTCCCATGCGTCAACTTGTTCACCCGCCAAGGCCTGTGGCTCCCTTGCGCGAGCAGCGGCAGCATGCATGCCACGTGTTGATGTGCATTGTGTTGGCGCGAGGCCACTTGCTGCCTGCATCGACCTGCAAGGTTTAAAAATGGGCGTGCAGTTCCCTGCGTGCCAGCCCCCTCTTTCCTTCGCCCACGGCATGTGCGGTTGCAGGTGGAGACGCGCGCGCGGGGCACCGCCCTCATGCGCCCGGAGTCCAGCCGCCCTCGCGCCCGGCCCGCCGACGCCGCGCTCGCCGACGCAGCTGTGCGCGCCTACCTCATTGCACTAAGTGTGGACCCGTGGTGGGTGGGGGGCGAGGGCGGGGCGTGTGTGCGTGGAGCCTGCAGCATCGCATTGGCCTGCGCCACTGTGGGGCTATGAGCGCTTGCACGCTGGATGAGTGCCCGTGCTTTGTGCTGGGGGCAAGGCGTGCACGTGCAAAGACTGCAGCACCAGAGGAGCCTATGCCGAACTGGGAATGAGCGCGCCGATGTAGACCCCCTTGTGCGCTGGGCGGGCGAGGCGTGTGTGCGCGGAGCCTGCAGCACCGCTGACGCAATGGGCGGTGCCGGTGCGCTTTGTGGGCGATTTGGTGCTGGGTTGATGTGTCACTGCCGTGTGTTGCTGGGTGCCGCCAACAAAGGACGCGTAGGCCGCAGGGCAGAGGAGCTGGGTGCTCAAGTAACATTTTGCAGCGTTCCAGAAGTTCGGGTGTGAGCAAAGCGTGGAGGTTGGGTGTGGGCAAAGCGTGGAGGTTGGGGGTGAGCAAAGCGTGGAGGTTGTTTGAAGGCAAAGCGTAGAGGTTGGGTGTGGGCAAAGCGTGGAGGTTGGGTGTGGGCAAAGCGTGGAGGTCGGGGTTGAGCAAAGCGTGGAGGTTGTTTGAAGGCAAAGCGTGGAGGTTGGGTGTGGGCAAAGCGTGGAGGTTGGGTGTGGGCAAAGCGTGGAGGTCGGGGGTGAGCAAAGCGTGGAGGTCGGGGGTGGGCAAAGCGTGGAGGTTGGGTGTGGGCAAAGCGTGGAGGTCGGGGGTGGGCAATGCATGGAAGTCAGATGTGGGCAGAACGTCTCCAAGCATTGCAGAAGGTCGAGTTTGGGCATTGCAGGAGGGCAAGTGTGGGCGTTGGTGGGCATGCGGCTGCTTTACACAAGTTGGAGCACAGCTCCAAGCCCAGCCTGCTCCCTTCCTAGATGAGTTATTGCTCAGCATACTTTTGTCCGTGTCACAGCTCGCTCGCTCATGATGCAGCCTGCTCAGCCCCATGCTGTGGCGTTCCAGGGGCCTACGCAGCACTGCATGGGAAAGCCAACAAATCCTAGACTTGTGCTGGTGTGCATCGCCTACAACGCGCGCACACATATACACCTGATGCGTGTGTATGCATGCATGCGTAAGCGCTTGTTTTCCTTGAGGCAGACCCAATCCTGCAGCACGCATACTGTGCACAAGAATGCTGCAGGCAGGGGCAAGGACCGGCCAGCGCACGCACACAAACGCACTTGTGCACGCACGCAGGCGCCGTGGTTGCACCAACACAAACCTCTGGGTCATGCCAGAAGTCCCTGCTTGCCTGTGATGTCATAAATATAAGGCCCCAAGCCCACGCTGCGTGCACTCACTCGCGCAGGGGCGTGGACCGACTGGTACACGTGCGCAAGCCTGCCTGGGGTTTCCCTACAGAGCCTGCGCGCGGGCGCAAGCGGCGCGCAGACGCTGAGGAGGAGGAGGCCCTCAGCCGTCGGTACCTGCTCGAGCCCAACTGGGCGGCCCTGAAACCCCGCATCCAGGGCTTCCCCGCGTTTGCGCTCTACATCAACTCCAGGTGCGCCGGCACGCGCGGCGCGCAGGGTGGAGGTGGGGCGGGGGGCCTGAGCACCCAGGCCCTCACTCGTGTGAGCATGCATGCACACACAAATAAAAGCCGGAGGTGGGACACTGCCGGGTTTGGTCACCGGGGGAGCATCTGGGTGCAGCAATCTCGGCTGTGCACTGTGCACCTGGCCTTTGTATGGATTCTGCTCCTTGATTTGGGCCGCACAGAGCAACAGGACCCCTGTTACGTACACATAATCGATGAGAATCGATGTTGTGGCATCAGCCGACCATCCCTTTTCCCAAGTAACAACCTCTTGGGCTCAGACATGTGCCTCCGCACAGGGGCGCGCGCTCACATGTGCCGCAGTGTGCTCACATGTGCCGCAGTGTGCTCACACGTGACACAATGCGCTCACACGCGCCACAATGACATGTGCCACAGTGACACGTGCTGCAGTGTCAAGTGCTGACACATGCTGTGGTGGCATGTGCTGCAGTGGCACATGCTGCAGGGGTGCGTGCTGACACGCGCTGCAGTGGTAAGTGCTGACACATGCTGTGGTGGCATGTGCTGCAGTGGCACATGCTGCAGGGGTGCGTGCTGACACGCGCTGCGGCGGCAAGTGCTGCCTGCAGTGGCTACTGCTCCACATTCTCGGGAGCGCGGCAACCACGAAACCCATGAGCCTCGCGCTGCGTGCCACCTCATGCTGGCGTGCCGCGCACCCGCTCGACGTGCACCAAGTGCTGCATTCACAGGCGCCGCGGTGGCAAGTGCTGCATTAACACACGCTGTAGTGGCAAGTGCTGCATGCCACACCCTGTGCACGGGCCTCCCGGCCATGGAGCATGCCGCGCTCGCTTGCGCTGCATCCTGGCGCAGCGTCCTGCCATGTGCCACACACGGGCCTTGGCTCGGGCGTGGGCATATGCAGGACAGGAAGGTGTGCGTTTAAGGGACTGGAGACCATGGACTCGCAGGCTTGCCCTTGAGCCGGGTCGGCACTTGCCACCGCAGCACTTGCCACCGCAGCGCGTGTCAGCACTTGCCACCGCAGCGCGTGTCATTGTGAACCTGCTTCTGTCATTGCGAGCCTGCTTGTGTCATTGTGAGCCTGATTGTGTCATTGTGTCATCATGAGCCTGATTGTGTCATTGTGTCATTGTGAGCCTGATTGTGTCATTGTGTCATTGTGAGCCTGATCGTGTCATTGTGTCATTGTGAGCCTGATTGTGTCACTGTGTCATCATGAGCCCGATTGTGAGGCCCGCTGCGCCCAAAGGGCAGACCCGCTGTCCTGAGATGCCGCGAGCACCAGTGGGGGTCGATGTTGTGTTGCACTGCGCGCGCGAGGAATCATCCTGTTGGTGTTGTCCGTGCGCTGCCTTGAAATGCCGGGCGCGCCACTGGACGCCACGAGCATCAGTAGAGTGGTGCTGCATTGAAGTGGACAATCATCCTGCTGGTGTTGTCAGTACCATTATTGGAGGGACTGGATTACGGCTGCTTGAAAGATTAATGCACCAGAAGGACAAATGAATGGGCTCCGAGGCAAAGATTAATGCACCAGAAGGACAAATGAATGGGGGCTCCGAGGCAACCAGAGGAAAAAGGAAAGATTAATGCACCAGAGGAAAGATAAATGCACCAGAAGGACAAATGAATGGGGGCTCCGAGGCAACCAGAGGAAGCGTGCACCCTCCCTCCCCCCCATTAGCTCTCCCCCATGCACATGCACACACAAGCGCAGATACATGACACACGCAACACTCAATCCATAAGTGCACTTCATACCAACACATGCACACACAAGCGCAAATACATGACACGCAACGCTCAATCCATAAGTGCACTACATACCAACACATGCACACACACACGTACCCCACATGCACCCAAACACACCCAAGCACACGCATTTGCGCCACATGCACCCAAACACACCCAAGCACACGCATTTGCGCCACATGCACGTGCACATGCTCACCTGCACCAAATCACACACCCAAACACACAACTGCACACATGCACACGCGCATCCCATATACTTGCGTGCCCCGTGTGCAGGGCCAAGGACGAGCACAAGCAGCGGCTGCAGCAGCTGAAGGCACCTGCAGTGGGTGCATACGACATGATGGGCGCGTGGGAGTTCATCCAGCGGCACGTGCCGCAAGTGTGCATGCAGTTTGCAGCCGACAGGTGGGTGCGGCTGGCGGCGCGCGCCGCGAGTGTGCATGTGGTTTGCAGCCGACAGGTGGGTGAGGCTGGCGGCGCGCACAGCAAGTGTGCCAGCATGCGCGCTCACACCTTGAAACCACATCCTGCTACCGTCTGCACAAGTCATGCACACCCCCCTGCACGGGACTGGGCAGGGCGGCCCCTCACCCTACCAGTGCACACGCGCCCGCGCGGGACTGAGTTGTGTGCCCCCTGACCCTACCAGTACACACGCGCACACACACGCCCACATGGGACCGAGCAGGGCGCTCCCTCACCCTACCAGAGCATGCGTGTGCACAACAGGTGGCGTACGCGAGATGTGATGGAGGGCCTGGCACGCGGGGGCGACCGTGCGGCTTACGAACTGTCCCTGGCCACGTTTGCACTGCTCCGACAGAGGCCGCCGGCCTGGGCGTTTGCGCCGCTGCCGGTGGGTGGCTGTGTGTGAGGTGTGGGGCAGCCTGGGCGCTTGCGCCGCTGCCGGTGGGTGGCTGTGTGTGAGGTGTGGGGCAGCCTGGGCGCTTGCGCCGCTGCCGGTAGGTGTTGGAGGAGGGGAAAGGGCGGTCGAGGTGTCATTCAGGAGGGGTGCGGTAGTGATGGGTGGTGTCGAATTATGTCGAGTGGCGTTGCGTGGTCTTGTTGAAGAGCAGTGCAGGTATGGGTGGGTTGAGATGGGGGGAAGGGGTTTGTGCTGTGCATGATTGTGTGGCCTCAGTGCGCACACACGGATGGGCACGGCTTGCTTGTGAATTCAGAAAGGTGCCCCTACTTCAAGCTGCAATGTGCACCCGTGCGCACACATGTAGGCCATCTGTGCTAAGTACGCGTGCGCACGCTCGCAAGCTGCATTAAGTGCACGCCTAGCCCTGTCATGCACCCGCACACGCGCAAGCCCACAGCACAGCCAAGTGCAAGCCTGCAAATGGGCGTGGACTTTCGCGCAGTTCGACCCTGAGCGGCTTGAGGCGGAGGCCAGGCAGCGGCCGGCGCGACACAGGCGGAAGGCGGGCTTTGGGCCGATGCTGTCATGGGATCCTGAGGAGGGGCTTGCACTCATCAAGCCTCGGCCTCCAGGTAACACGCGGTTGACCTGCAAGGAGGATGCCCTGGCCTGCGGGTGAGATGCCTTGGCCGATGAGACAAATGCGTTGGCACCTCGGACGGATGGTTTGGCCTCTGGGATTTATGCCTCAGCCCACAGGCGAGGTGCCTTAGCCTGCACATGGGATGGCTAGGAGACCAAGGAGTTTGCCTTGGCCTTTGTTGGAGCTAACGCATCCCACAGGCGTGGGGCCACACAGGCGTGGAGCCAAAGTGGCACGAGGCCAACTCATCACACGGATGATGCTGGGGGTGCTGTGCTGTAACAGGCAGGCAGGCGTGCCCTAGTGCTTGCTTGCTCCGTGATCCCAACATGAGCCCAACATGAGCCCAACATGAGCGCGAGGATCAAGCTGCAGGGGAAATCACGACGCGTTGCATGGCACATGGGCCTGCAGGTGCCATTCCCTTCCAGCTGCAGCAGGCCAGGGAGGATGGCAGCAAGGCTGTTTGAGCCTTATGGGGCTCATTGTGCGTGCGTTTTGCTTACATGGCATGGGCCCGCAGGTGCCATCCCCTTCCAGCTGCAGCAGGCCAGGGAGGATGGCAGCAAGGCCGCCAAAGAGAAGAGGCACCTCGGGCCAGGCGCGTACGCTGTGAGGTGAGGAGCGTGCAGGCGCTAGGTGGGTGTGAGGGGTGTTGACGACTGCATTAGACAGTGCTGTGCTGGTGGATTGGGACAAGGGGAGAGGGAGGTAATGCACACACAAGGGCGGGGGGTACACGGTGCGGTGAGCCCTCCCCGACGTCGGCGTGCTGTGGGCTAAAAGGAGCAGAACGTAACCTGCCAGGGTGACCTGCCTCTTGGAAACGGGCCGCAGCGCCCTGTCATAGTCACCTGCCGCAGCGGCTAGCCACAGTGCCCTGCCAAAGTCATCTGCCACAGTCACCTGCCATGCTACCGTCAAAGCTGTTTGCACAGGCATGCGCAGAGGGCTCCGCGACGGCCTGCCTGCCTCTGGCTCCATCAGGCCTCTGGCAACCACACCAGCTGTATAACGGTGCGCTCCCATCTAGTGGGCATCTGACACGCTGTGTGTGTGTGTGCGTGCTGTGTGGTTATGCATGCAGGCATGGCGTTGTGGAGCGGCAGCCGCCCGCCTTTGACTTCAGCCGGTACCAGGGCCATGGCATCCTGGCCTCCAGCTCGGACGAGGATGAGGGGGCCGCACCCCTCCCAGGTGCGCGATGGGCAGGTGCTGCTTTGCACCAAGCATCAATTGACTGTTGATCATTTTGGATGATATAGGTCGGGCTGGTGCTCTGTGTTCCAAGAAGCATCATTGGGCTTGTGCTTGGTTTTCAGAGGGATATCGATCGGGTATTAGACCTAGTACAGTCCTGCAATACGGTCCTGCAGTACGGTCCTGCAATACGGTCCTGCATCTGCCCTTCGTGCACGCTGCCAGTGGTTTGTGTAAGCCTTTGTCTTCAGGCACAATTGCTGCAGCCAGATGCCCTTGTATGCGCTCAGCACGCGTGTGTGCTGCTGACTTGCAAACCCGTACGTACGACCTGCATGCGCACACGCGCACTGCGCTTGCAGGCAAGCACATGCACATGAGCCGCGTCTACTGGGCGCTTTCCTGCTGCCACCAGCGCTAGTGGCTAGTGTCTGGCATGCGCACACAGGAGCATGGCGTGCATGCCCGCACACGCACATATGCACACACACACAAGCACAAACACAAACACACGCGCGCGCATGCGTGAAGCCTGCAACTGGCTTGTATACCTGACCTGCGTGCAGAGGGCACCATCCTGGCCTTGGATGTGCTGGCAGCTAAAGATGCGGTCCTCAGACGGCCCAAGGAGCTTGTGCACATGGATGTGATGCAGGGTCGGTGAGTTTGGGGTGTGTGTGCTTGTGCACATACGGGTGTAATGAAGGGGCGGTGAGTTTTGGGGTGCATGTGCTTGTGCACATAGGGGTGTGATGCTGGGGCGGTGAGTTTTGGGGTGCGTGTGCTTGTGCACGTATGGGAGTGATGCAGGGGCAGTGAGCGTCGGGGCACGTGTGCTTTTGCAAGGTTGTGATGCTGGGGCGGTGAGTTTTGGGGTGCGTGTGCTTGTGCACATATGGGAGTGATGCAGGGGCAGTGAGTGTCGGGGCACGTGTGCATGACACATACGTGGTGTACAGGTTTCTGGAATTGTGGTTGACCCCCATGCTTAGGTCTCTGAATCCAGCGTGAAGAACCTGTATACTTTTGCAAATGAGCACAGGATTTGGCAGATTAACTGCACATGTTTGCTGTTTCACAGCCATAATTTTTGGACTAAGGTTTACTTTCATCCAGCAATGAACGCTTGTAGGTGTGTGTGTACCCATGGGGGAGGGCCATGCGTGCATATAGCTGAATGCAGAGAATAGCCCATGCCTGTGATTCAGTGCCCAAAATCATGATCCCAAACATAGGCTCCCCGCACACACATGCATGCACATGCACACACACACACACACAAACACACTGCAGTGGGGCACACTCGCAAAGAGAGGGGAAGACAGACAGGGAGACAGAGACACACACACATGCACACTTCCACCGGCCTGGCTTGCGTGCTTGGCAGGGTGCAGGGTGGGTGATGTGTCCCTGGTTCATTCAAAAGGAAGGCTGGGACAGCACCCTACAGGGATATGCAGCCCCACGATGAACCACATGCACACAAACCACCCCTAGCTTTTCTGGGGTGTGCGCAGGGAGGAGCCCCGAAGCCCAACGCACGGCGCCTACACCAACCACCTCGGCCTGCCTGACCCTGATTTGGACTTGGCCAAAGGTGCTCGGCGCAGGGTACAGCAGGTGAGGGGCAAAGGGTGTGTGAGGGGCATAGGGTGTGTGAGGGGCACATTGCAGCGAGTGAGGGCGCAGCAGGTGGGGGGTGTGCCGGCCGTGAGCAGGTGCCGCAGCGCGTGCCAAGGAAGCTGTGTCAGTGGGGCACACTCGCAAAGAGAGGGGTAGACAGACAAGGAGACAGAGACACACAGACAGACACACAGACAGACACACACAGACATACAGACACACACAGACACAGACACACACAGACACACACACAGACACACACAGACAGACAGACACAGACAGACAGACAGACAGACAGACACAGACAGACAGACAGACAGACAGACAGACAGACAGAGACAGACAGACAGGTAGAGGGACTGACATAGACTTGACCGAGGCATACAAATGTGTTGGCATGAGGTCCCTGTGCTTGCAGGGAAGCGCGCTGAGCAGCACCAATTTATTTGGTGACACTGATCTGGGCACCCAGCTGTGCCAGACTCACACAGGTGCAGGGGAGGGTGCAAGGTTGCTGGAGCTGGTAGGTTCCCACATTGGCACCGAGCCTGCCAACACAGGTGTTGCTGGATGCTGGGTCCAGGCGCATCGGTGATGGAGTGCGTGCTGGGGAAGGCAGGGCGTGCACAGACAGTCACGCCACGTCTGCCGATGCAGGTGCTGATGGACGTGGGGCCTGGGCACCAGCCGTTGGCGGAGCCAAGCTCCCCAGAGGCCGCAAAGCGCGGGCCGGGGGCGTATGATTTGGAGGACTATGACACAATGGGCCGCACCGGCCTGGCATTTGATTTCGGCAGGTGGGCATGCCCTCTGTGTGCGTGTGCATGTTGCTTGTGTGCTCCATTTTAGGTGTGGGTCGACCTATCAGCCTCTAAAGCCTGCCCCCTGGCAGCTGCCCAGAGCCACACAAATGCAACTGTGGCTCTGGTAGACCTGCAGGGCGCAATCGCTCGGCCTAGTGCATGTGTTGAGCAGGGGTTAGTGCGAGAGTTGGGGGAAAAGTGATGGGCGGAGACAATAGCTGTTGGACCTCCGGCGCAATCCCTGGAACCTCCTTTTTGCCATGTTGCTGTGGCTGAGGTGAAGTTGAGAATAGACTGACAGTCCAAGCGCCTGGAAGTTTGGCGGAGCTGTTTGAAATGGGGGAAGCATCCTCCTCCTCCTCCTCTTCTTCTTCTTCTTCTTCTTCTTCTTCTTCTTCTTCTTTTTCTTCTTCCTCCTCACCTTCTTCTTCTTCTTCTCTTCTCCTTCTCACCATTCTTCACCTTCTTTACAACCTTTTTTCACACCATGATGCCTGAGAGGGCCTCCTGCATCCTGGCCGCTCCTCAACTTAACCCCCTTCCATCCTCTCCACACAGCCGCCCTCTTGCTTGCTCCCCTCCATGACTCCTGCAAGCTCTGCTTCTGCCCCTTCCCATCCACTCCACACAGCCGCCCTCATGCTTTTTGCCAGACCATGACCCTCAGCTTCATTTCCTACAAGGCGGGGCTGTGTTTGTGGATAGGATGGGGCCTGGGAATAAGATGGTGCAGAGGCTCAGGGCGGAGCTGACGCAGCGGGTCCATCCCTAAGCCCTTGCGTGCCCCATCTCTTCCCCACAAACCTTGCGTGCCCCATCTGTTCCCCAAGAACCTTGCGTGCCCCATCTGTTCCCCAATAACCTTGCGTGCCCCATCTCTTCCCCAAGAACCTTGCGTGCCCCATCTGTTCCCCACAAACCTTGCGTCCCCCATCTGTTCCCCACTAACCTTGCGTGCCCCATCTGTTTCCCACTAACCTTGCGTGCCCCATCTGTTTCCCACTAACCTTGCGTGCCCCATCTCTTCCCCACTAACCTTGCGTGCCCCATCTCTCCCCTACAAACATTGCGATCCCCATCTCTTCCCCACAAACCTTGCGTCCCCCATCTCTTCCCCACTAACCTTGTGTGCCCCATCTCTCCCCTACAAACATTGCGATCCCCATCTCTTCCCCACAAACCTTGCCTGCCCCATCTCTTCCCCACAAACCTTGCGTGCCCCATCTTACTCCGTGAAGCAGCATCACCCTTGAGCCCTTGCGTGCCTTTGCTTGCTCCTTCACTTGCTTGTCCTGTGCTTGCTCAACCTCTACCCTTTCCCAGCTTGCACTGAGCCCTGCTGTCCCTGAAGAAGGCACTCCACGCCAGCATGCAGCTGGCTACACCCCCATGCTGCTGCACGGCGCTGGGCCAAGCCCTGCCCTGCCCTGCCCTGCATCAATGCCCAGGGGAAGAAACCCCACAAACACCTGCACCCGTTACGTTTGCAGGGCCCAGGGCCGGGACCCTCCCTCCCCCAAAGCACACACGGACCCCCTCGAGGGCGACCGGCTGCTGCTGAACTCCCCTGGGGCTGTTGACAGAGTGCGGCCAAGGGCGCGCGCAGCGCTCATCCTGCCGGAGCAGGTGCGTGGTGCGGTTGCATGCGCAATGAGGCCCCGCTGCGTGGCTCTGCGCAAGCAGGGCTAGCGCATGTGTTGCCGGAGTGGATCAGAGCCCCTAGCAGCTCCTTGCTGTGCACCCTGCTTGGCAAGTCCATGTGTGTGTTTGTGTGGTTATTGTGTGGCACAAAGTCGAGGGCAGGGTGTCCTGGCCACATTCATGTTGGACGTGCATAGTGTGACCCCGTTTGGTATCTTGGTCACGAGATCTGGGGCTGCCTGTGCTGCGTGAGAGGCATGTGGGGCCCTTTCTAGGGGATGCGGGAAGCAGTCCCTCAGCAGAGCCATGGCATATGGTGTGCCATGCAGTCCCTCAGCAGAGCCATGGCATATGGTGTGCCATGCAGTCCCTCAGCAGAGCCATGGCATATGGTGTGCCATGCAGTCCCTCAGC
>LKMJ01005775.1_pt1 | contig 11683 bp, 9 predicted proteins | sample 643391 | NCBI WGS metagenome assembly LKMJ01 (sample SAMN04112250, study PRJNA286221) | soda lake metagenome | biome: soda lake; feature: Kulunda Steppe; material: water; isolation source: sample PL-Br10 brine of Picturesque Lake | place: Russia: Kulunda steppe | collected 2010-07
CTCTCTCTCTCTCTCTCTCTCCACAGAAAATTTTAGAAAGAGTGGGATACATCTTGACATGTTTTGAAATCACAATGAACTTTGAAAAGCAGGTAAAGGCTTGTGGTTGCACAACTGTACATGAACCTTCTGAACCAGGGAAGCTAAGCTTATGCCTGGCAGCAACAACAAAGAAATAATCACTGAGGAAGAGGCTGTAACAAAATGCAGGCAGGACAAATGGCTCGTTTCAGAATCTTCCCAAACCTCACTAAAGAACCTCTCTAAAGTACCTCACTAAAGTACCTCGAGAGAGAGCTCTTCCTAGTTTGATGGTGGGAATTTGCCTGGTGCTTGCGGCTGGAAACCTCTAGAGATCACCCTTATAAGGAGAGGATAGCATAGGAAACTGCGCAGGGTCTAAGGCCGTGCATGAGCTGCTTCTTTCTATGCTAGGCCGTGCATGAGCTGCTTCTTTCTATGCACTATGTGCTCACCACGCCAATGCAATCATAGTCCATCCCAAAAAGCTCTAGACAAAAACCACCCTTGCATGCACTTTCCTTATGTACTGCAAGTACTGGCGTACGTGAACAGTTGCACACCTTGGTCTGATCAGTCACATGCAGTCCAATTAACTTGACAAGCATCTTCCTGTTCAACAGGGGAATCCCCACGTGTCCATACCCTACACGAACTCCACCAAATCCCACTGCACATGGGGAGCCAAAAAGTCTGCGTGTACAATGAGGTGGCATTCCCCATCTCAACCAGGGAGGGGTGACCCCATTACAAATATGCAAGCATTAATAAAGCAAAAACTGTCTCTGCATGTTGGATCGATCTATGCCATAAGCTTTCACTTTCCCGTAATCATTTTATAGCAGTGGATGCAAAGGACAGTGAAATATATCAATTTATCTGTTGTGATGTCGCCTTCTTCGGCTCGATAGCCACAACAAGTCCAGGCCTACCTTCCAAGCTTGCCTCGTTTTTCATAAGTAATATTGAGCATTTATGAATAAGCGAATACATCGTGAGAAACTAGCATGAGTTGTTTGAGTCGGTCGCCTTGAACTAGCAGCTTCATAAATAAAGAGAGTGTGCATCGGGATGACTCAGTTTGAGTCTGGACATCTTGATCAGGTCCATGATGCGCAGCTGGACTATTATGGGCGACGCCTGGCCACCTGCTCCTCAGACAAGACCGTAAAAGTGTTTGAGATTGTGGGAGACAAGCAAGCTCACCTCGCGGACCTTCGGGGGCATGAGGGCCCGGTCTGGCAAGTCTGCTGGGCGCACCCTAAGTTTGGCTCTCTCCTGGCCTCCTGCTCCTTTGACCACCGGGTCATCGTGTGGAAGGAGGCAGCAGACAACTTGTGGCAGCAGGTGAGGCCACACTGAATCTCCAGGGTTGACTGCCTCGCTGCATCAACTCTGTTCAACCCACTTGCCGCATGCGCCCCTGCAGGTCTACATTACCCCGGGGACGCTGCATACCGCTTCTATTAATAGTATTGCGTGGGCTCCCCACGAGCTTGGGCTAGTACTTGCAGCGGCGTCCTCTGATGGCACCATTTCAATCATTGAGTATTCCCCTGCAACTGGCACTTGGGATGCCTCCAAGGTGTGCACAAAAGAGGTCGCAGCTATGCGCAGAGCTTCCTTTAAGTACAATGACACAGGATCCATGTGATGCATGCATGACTGCAAACACACCCACAACCACAATCCACACACACATTGACACAATACACATACACACACAGAAACAAACATACATGAGCACAAGTGCACACAGTATCATTGGTTCACCATTCTCAGGCATGTGGACAAGTTTTGCTTCTTTACTTTCGTGTTTCTAAGCAACTGTTCAAAATGATGCCAGGCAAAGTCTGTTTTTTGGAGCCTCAAGCTTGAAAGCTAAAATCAAGATTGCCTGCGAGTCCTGTTGCCGCAGCTGCTTGCCCATGACCATCCAGCTGGAAGGTTTTTTTTTCACTGAGCCACTGATTACTGATTTGCCTGTGATATTGTCAGTAACTCCAGCGCAAAGCGTCCAACCTGTGTTCCTGCCTGTAGCTCCCTGGATCCCACCCCATCGGAGTCACAGCTGTATCTTGGTCTCCAGCTATCCCTTCTGGAGCTCTTGTCAGTAATGCTCAAGGTGCCCCAAACGTTAAGCGGCTCGTCACAAGCGGCTGTGACAACACAATAAGGGTGAGTATATACTCAATAGTATGCAGCAAGTGACGCTCCTGTAATCTGTTGCGAGGAGGTGATCTACAAAGTACAGCAGGTAATGTAGTTGGCAGAGGAGATTAGGCCTTGTGCCAATAATGTGCACTTGTGGACATCATGCCACCTGCGTATGCAAGGTAATGGCATCAATACCAGCAGTGGATGTCTGGTACAGGATGAGAAGGGCTCCTTATAGTTTGATTGCCTGTGTCTGACTGAGCAGCGCCGAAGACATGCTTGCGGAACTTGCACTCCATCTTGTGCTAGTGCGGCTTGTCTTTCAGCTCAATGATCTGAACACGATCCCATTCCTACCCCTTCTCTCTTTCATGCAAGGCTGGGTTGGTCACAGGTAGCTGGGGAGGCAGTAGGGGGCCCACAAGCTCCCCCACCGGCCCCTAACCACTACCCTCAAAAATGACCCCTACTTGCGGATAAATTGATGTTGAATACGCATATTGTTCGCATCATATGCGCATTGGTCAGGGCAAATGGACGCATGGCCCAATCCTGAGCTGAACCATGAAGATCTCTGCTGATTCAGCTCCTGCATCCTTGCAGCCAATTAGCATGACTCTAAAAGGTTTGAAAGGACCCTGGGTATCATTGACACAATTTGCAAAGTTGGTTATGGCAAGCCATAGCTTCTGCAAATTTAAGGGCATGCTGGGAAGCGGTGAGCTTGGGGCCAATTGACTTGGGGTTTATTGTGATTTAATTTATAAAATTATAATGAGCTTATTTGATAAAAGCAAACTAAGGGTGCATTTGGGGTGATTTATGATTTGTTCGGAAATCAAAATTGCAATTCATTGCATTTGGCATTCACAAAGGGTGATTTATTGCCATGATAAATCAATAAAATCTAGAATTAATCCTGGAATCAATCATCCCGTAGGATATTGATGAACTAGTTCATTTGTGATTGATTCCATGGAGGCAGTCAAATGTTTCCGATGTGGCCATGTAAAGGCTAAGAAGGCTTCATTGGAAAAGGGAATGCTGAAGACATCTTTGGAGCGGGCCAGTCAGGGCTGTGGGTGGCAATCAACGGGTGTGGAAGGATGTTGCCGCCGCAGCACAGTGCATGCAGTAAAGTGCAAGCAATCAAGATTAGCATTTCTTCTTTCTGAGCTGCACTCAGCTGCACTTGCTTCGCTGATTAAGCTGGGATTAATCACCCTCATCGTAAATGCAGGGTGATTAAGCAAGGTAACACAAATACAAATGCAATTAATTTGAGTGATTAATTCAGAATTAATCACAGACCATGTAAACGCACCGTAACATACACGGGGTATTTTCACGGTTTTCAGAAACTCAGGGATGGGTCATGCGTCCATTTGCCCAGACCGATGTGCGTATGGTACGAACAATGCGCGTATTTTAATGTCAATGCGTCCGCATTTAGGGGTTATTTTTGAAGGAAGAGGTTTGGGGGGTAGAGTGGGGCCTGTGGGCCCCAAACCGCCCCCCAGCTACCTATAACCACCCCTATTCATTCTGTATGAATATATACATATGTATGTATATATATGTATTTATATGTATGTATGTTCGAAATGCCTTGAAAAAAGAGGAAGGAATGGGATCATGCCACAATCATTGAGCCGAGAGACAGGACGCACCAGCACAAGGTGGAGTGCTACTACTGCAAGCATGTCTTCGTAGCAGGTACTTACCGCATCAGGGAGCACTTCCTGCACATTGATCCAACTTGAGGGGTAGCAAAGTGCATAGCAGACAAAGCAGTCCTGCAGCCTGTCCTGAATGAGATGAGGGCCATCGATACTCAGAACAAGGCAGCAGCAGCAGCAGCAGCAGAGCAGCGCAAGCTCGATAGAAGTACAGCAGGAAATGCGAGCACCTCTTCGGCACCTGCAAAGAAGCAGCGGACGCTTGCGGTGTGCAGGGGAGCAAACTTGGTTGAGCGCACGCAGGTCCTGGAGCAGGGGGCTCGTTCAGGCACCAGCACCAAAAGTCTTCAGCAACGACGAGGAATACCAGAGCAGTGATGCAGAGGACAGTAGCAGCAGCGATGAGTAGATATGTAGACTGCTTAAAACTTCCTTATTTCTCTTAATTTGCTTACGCTAAGTGAAGTTGCCGAAAGAGGAAATGAGCAGGTACGAAGGAACAGGTGCGGAGGGGTGGGGGGGGGCAAATTGGAACCCGCATTGTAAACTGGGTTTTTTCAATTCGCGGATTTTATCCTTTTTTCAATGCGCAAAGCGCGATAAAGCATGCATGACCCAACCCTGTAAAAATTCTAAAAAAGAGGTTAACGCCTTTTCAATTTGCTCTGTTGCCATTCAGATATGGAGGTGTGCCGATGCCACTGGACTCTGGCAAGAAGAGGAGGCTCTACCTGGTCATTCGGATTGGGTCAGAGATGTGGCATGGGCTCCCAACATGGGCCTGCCACGCTCGACCATAGCAAGCGCCGGACAGGATGGGCAGGTGCGAAAATGCAGGAGCTTGTCAATGCCCCTAGCACTGTTTGCATGAATTTCTTCTCTTGTCACGCCACAAGCAGGAGACAGACAGATTGATCATACAGTCACTTCTATTCCAGCCTTGGCCAAAAAAGTTGCCCGCCAGCTCAAAGCACTCCCAATTTCAGTTCCAAATCAGGCTATGGAAGCACCATGTCTATGCTAGCTCTAAGAGATACATGTCAGTGCTGCTTGCAGGTGTTCGCATGGAGTGAGCGTGTTGCAGGCGCTGGGGGCCATGCTGGTTGGGAAAAAAGATTAGTACATGATTTCAAGGTCGGTGTTCATTGGTATTGCCTGTTTACTTTCTGCACACAGCAATAGTCTTCTGCTTCAGTGTGTCGCATACCTGTGCTCCTCCTGACCATTTAACGCATGCTTGGATCGGGGCATTAGACACAATGCAGGGGCCCACCTAGGGAAATTTCAAGGGCTTCGTGGGGGGTGAGCATTCATTCACACATAACTTTTACATTGTAATGATGTAAGAAGGCCGTCTTGCTTGCAGAAGACTCTCAGCCTGGCAGGTAGTTGCCAACTTACATCTGCATACCTGCTATTGCTGGATCTGTGCATGCCATAGGGAGCTGCTTGGTACTTGAGGAGCCTGAGGTTTCTGCGCTTACTCTGATTCTTCCACGTCTCCATTAACCTGCTGCACTAGGTCCCAGTCTGGCGCGTGAGCTGGTCAACCACTGGCAGCATCTTGGCAGTGAGCGACGCCAACAGTCAGGTCACCTTGTGGAAGGAGAGCGTGGATGGCTTGTGGCAGCAGGTCCCCCAATGAGAGGAAGCATGCTTCAGACTTATGGGAAAGAGTGATTTCTCCTGTTCGATTGGGCTCTCCAGATCAATTGTCCTGGACCACAATTAAAATTATCTCTTCCTTTTTATGAAAATCCGCAATTCCGTTTAAAAAGAATTCACGCAGAAGTAGGAGGGAAGAGAGGCATGGCTTTCGGTGTCTGATCGTTTGAGCGGGGCGATGCAGCTCAGCCGATGCGGCAGAAATGGTGGTGTTGCACAGGCCTGTAGTAGTCAGCACTATATAGCCCCCATACCTTTGGTATGCTGCACCCGCCCAGCAGGATCCTCGTCGGCCGTTGCCAGCACCAGCCAGCACCACTCGCCGTTACATAGAGCAAAATCTGGAATCTGCAGGAGGCGTCGTGGTCATGGGCTGGCCGTAGTACAGGTCCGTGCGTCTGACTTGCGTGTCTTGTATGTGTGCTTCAGGGACCTCAGGGCCCCCTTGCCATCCAGTCAGCCTCCTCACACGGTGCTTCTACAGTGTCTGCATTAGATACCTTAACTCAAGGACATGTCTTGAGGTTTGCCTGCGTTCGCATTGCACCTGGGCTAACATGCCCATCACTCTCATGCCCATGCTGTGTGGGATAGCTTGTGCATCGCTCTTTCCACCCCTTGCCCACAGAGCTCTGACAAACCCGAGCAGCTGAATCTGGAAAAGAATGAGCCCAGCTTCCTCGAGCTTGGGGCATGGGTGGGCGCAGCAGCCGCGTTTGGAGTGGGCATTTGGTATTTCATGGGCCGGGAGAAGGCTGAGGAGTACTTTGCAGGCTACCTGCTGGAGCAGAGCTTGTCAGTGGACAACCTGTTTGTCTTCTTGCTGGTGTTTGGCTACTTCAAGACGCCTGCAGCAGCACAGGGCAAGGTGCTCAAGTACGGCATAATCTCCGCCGCCGTCCTGCGGGCGATCTTCATCTTGGGTGGCGTGGAGCTGATCAAACTGTTTGAGCCTGCGCTGGGTCTGTTTGCCGCCATCCTCATTGTGTCCTCCATCAAGCTGCTCACCAGCGGTGATGAGGATGACTCTGACGGGGACCTCTCTGACAATGCAGTGGTGCAGCTGTGCCGCCGCTTCATCAAAACAGCTGACGAGTATGACGGCGACAACTTCTTTACTGTGCTCAAAGATGGCAGCAAGGTATGCTGCCTCTCCCTCATGGCTCGGCCCCATCTGCTGCGCCACGCAGCTCAGGTCCAGCGCCTCTATGCACACGAGCTTTACACCGCCCGCAATGCCCACATGGCCGCTGCCAGTCACAACGGGGCATCGCATTCATTCCTCCAAGCAAAGGATTTGCTGCAGCTCACAAGGCATCGCTGGCACTGCCATGGAGAAACATTCACCCCTGCTATTCCAAGCATTACAGCTTGCCGAGGAGCTGCTCGGCTGTTTTGCTCGGATACAAACATCCGCCTCATGACCTTGTTAGCTGCGCGCCTGCGTTTGCGCATGCCTGTGCAAAAAGAGTGTCTGTCCCTGTTGATCCCTACCTATCCCTGGCTAGACCAGACTCTGGAGGAGCAGGTTGTGGATCCGCTTGGCATCAGGTCAATGCTAGCATGACGTTGCGGGCCTGTTGCTTGTACTCCGTGGCAGGTGGCGACACCCTTGCTTCTGGCCCTCGCTGTAGTGGAGCTGTCGGATGTGCTGTTTGCGGTGGACTCGATCCCTGCCGTGTTTGGCGTGACCCTGGATCCCTTTATCATCTACACCTCCAACATCTTTGCCATCTTGAGCTTGCGGGCCCTGTACGGCTTTGTTTCCACGGTCATGACCGAGCTGCGCTTCCTGGACAAGGTGAGCTTGCACGCGAATGGACACCTGGGGTGCCTGCACGGTCGTTTGTTATTCTGAGGGCGCGCTCTGCTGCCCGTCCTCACCTGGCGCAGCCACGTCAAGAGGCGCGCCCTTGGCTGCTTTGCTTGGCAGGCTTCTCGTGCTCCTCATGTGTAGCAAGCTGGAAGAGCACAAGCTGTGACCGTCTCCTTGTCCTGTTTGACCGTGCTTTGCAAGAGGGGGCTGGTCCAGGATGCTGCAGTGCCCCCTCGCATTCAAAAGCTGCACCCTCAAACATTTGGTTTCCCCGGTTCTCGCTCCCCCTTGTCTGCAGTTCTCATACATCTTTGCTCGCATGCAAGCCATCTCATGTGCCCTTGCTGCTGCCCACTGCTTGACGTTGCTAGGCTGTGGCGCTTGTTCTCGGCTTCATCGGCGTGAAGATGCTGCTGGGCTTTGCGGACGTGGAAGTGCCAACAGACCTGTCTCTGCTGGTGGTTGGGGTAGTCCTGGGAGGGGGGGTTGGAGCCAGCTTGCTGCTACCTGAGCCAGCAGAGACTGACTAGAGGGCTTATATGTGTGCGCGTGTGTGCGTGCAACTGTGCGCGTCAGTAAGTTCGTGTGTGTGAAACTTGTTTATAAAGCGCATCTTTGAGATTTAAGGAGGGACGAGGGATGAAAGTGCTTTCAAGGCAGCAGTGATTGCCCCTAGCTGTGAGAGAGTCAGCAGAGAGCGTCATTTCCTATGTTGCAAATAACCTGTTCAACGGCTGGTGTGTCAAATCTGTTTGGAGAGGTACTACTTTGGGATCAATTGCAGCATGCTTCTGCATACCTGTCATTAGCTGTCACGCAGGCTTCTGTGTACCTGTCAGTTGCTGTCACACAGGCGCATTAGCATCCGCAACCTGCCCCTCCATTCCCCTCCATTCCCCTCCATACCCTCCTGCGTCCCAATTCAACCTGATGGCTCAAACACCAGTGCCTTGCACTGATTGCTCATGATTAATTGCCTGGACGCCCTTCGGACTTGCTGTGCGACCTGCAATGGTTCAAAATTTTGGGACGGGCCATGGCTTTCTTAAAAGCCCTTATATAGACCTGTTCATTTCATTGTCTGCTTAGTACGCGCATTTTTGAGGAGTGATCTGTGAGTGCTGTACTGCTGTGTGTTTTTGTGGTATTGCTATTTTCAATTGGATGATGTGCCCCTTAGATCAGGTGCATTATGTGTAAGGTGTAGCCATCTTCAGGCAGACTTTTGCTGTGCGCAAAAGGTGCTTGCACCACATGCATGCTTAGAGGATGACATGAAATCTCACAGAAAGATACCTGACAAGATTCTGCACCAAAGGGCAAAGATGCACGAAGAATAGTTTCATGCAAGCATATTCTGCCAATTTGTCACGCGGAGAGATTGCTGCATCCAAACTAGACTCGCAGCATGGCCATAACACATAAATTGTATCCCAAGGAAACGGGCTGGGATACTCTACCAAGGGTTGGCAGCTTGAGTTAGGGCATGTAGGTGTTGCACACATGAGCAACAACTAGCAAGAGGGTTACAAGAGGGTAACAAGAAAAAGGCCTTCAGTCAAGAAGTGCGACTGCTAGCCTGCTCATAAAAAACTATCAGTGCATGCAGGAATAAATATAACTTATTGTTTTCCTGGCAGAAAAGCAGACACATTGTTTAAGCCTGCGGAAGAAAGAGGGGAAGCATAAGTCCTTCAGAGAGAGACAATGTGTGGATGGGTGCAGTGGAAAAGGACGCGTTGTTCATCCTGTACATCATGAGCATTACACAAGTCACAAGTAGGGGAGGTATTGTGAGTCCAGGTCACATTTTTCTATTCGTAGAGGAAGCGAGCCACGCTGCGAATACATCACGAGGAAGATCAAGAAGCACGTATCTAGGAAGAGTGTATGGCAAATGTGTGACCAGGGCCCTCCTGGTAGGGAGGGCACACCATTAATGGTAAGTGGAGCGTTTGCTGTTGCGCTCTCGTGGATTTATATCAGAATAACTTATTGAAGGTGTCCGATAGTCCAAGAGCCTCTCCCTGAGGTCCACAGCAAAACGACCAAGATCAATGGGTTCACACTTCAGCAGCCTTTCCTTGAACAAGTAGGATTGTGTGAGACCATTCATGGCAGACAGGATGTGGGATGACCAACAATCATCGCATCCTGAGCTCAGTTACATGGCAGTTTGTAAGATCTTTCTCGCAGTGGAGCTATTGCTTTGAGTCAAAGCATTGTATAGCCGCACTGCCGCCCTGAACCAGTTGAACTGTTGAGGCTCTAGACCACACTCGCGCATGATGCACCATGAAGGGGTTGTGTCCTTGGCCATCAGAATCCTCTTGAGCACTGTCACCAGCCATTTTTGTAAAGGATTTCTTTGCCCTGTTGTAAGAATTAGGACTAAGGTTACATAGCTGTGTCCGCCGAACGAGGGCAGCTTACAAGGGGTTAGGTTACATTGACTATTTTTCTTGGTGGGGGAGGCTCTATCTACGCCTCACACACTTAGAATCATCTCAAAGAGCTTGGTCTTGATACACATAAAGCCCATAAGACTGCTCTCAAATTTCATTCTCATTCTGTGCTCCATGCGCACACACAAATTGACAACTATTAGACGCGCTCTCAAAATATCCAGTCGCTCTCAAGGTCTTGGTCTGGAGCAGGGGACTGCTTGTCACCCTCCAACCTGGAAGGTCTGAGATTTTCACTAGTTCTTCCTTTTCCCTAGTGGCTCATTGTGCCATTGTGTCTCCTTTTCCTTACTTAATGTGGGGAGTGGTTTCAATGCCTTCGTAATTTTTCTTTTCTTTTCTTTTCTAGGGGTCCTTAAGAGTAGTACTCTGTTTTTGAGTTGGCATAACCCAGTCTATGCTTCGAGTGCATGTGGGATTTTAGTGCGGCTTGGAGATTTGGAAGGTAAGTCAATCTGGGACCGTGTTGGGGAGCTTCAGTGCCAGATCCCCATTGATTAAGTTCTTCAATTCATTCCCGCCAATACCAGCACGAGACCTTACTTTGTAAAGGAAGATGTGGGATTGAGAGTTATTGATAGTATTAGAAAGAATTTTGAGGATATCTCCTTGGACATGGTGGCGATGCTCCTCAGGGTACAAGTATTGCTTCCTAATTTGATGGAGTGAGGTTAGACTGTCTGTGGCAATATATTATAATAGTATGATTGTGTGTGATAGCAGCAGAAAAGAAAAGATAAGAAAAGAAATACTACGCAAGCAGCTTTAGTAGCTAGTTCTGCTCTCCTTATGGTGTTGGTTATACCAGCACCATTCGGTTCAACCAAGTTAGAGTTGCCCGAGCTGGGGTGGTAGACCCCTGGCCCAACAAATGTTTTACCTCCTTGGATATGGCAGCTACCGTCCGTGTAGGTCCAGGATTTCCAGTCGGGAATTCTAAGCGTGAGTCCCGGTTCAGAATTATGCGAGAAGGGGGGCCACATCACCCAAAGTAGGTCCGTAGGAGCACATGGTAGTTTGCATTTTGTCTGGTTGAAGTTTCTCAATTTTCTTAAGACCAGGCGCTGTCTCAGCGTGCCTAGCATTACAAACTGGATGGCTAGCGATGTTGTTGACGTGCCAATTTGCTTCAGGGATGTCACAAGCAAGATTTTGCAGCAATGTAGGCTTGTGTTTATTTAAGTCAAGCTGTGCAGCTGTGTTCCAGACTGCTATGATATGAAGAATCCAAGAGGCCTGGGGAAGGGGAGTCTCTTGAATTATCCAGGATTGAGGGGAAGCGTAGGCAGTCTCATTTGCTGGGATTGTTCCAAGTTCATAACACAAGTGAGGATAGTCTGTCAGGAGACTTGAGTAAGGGTTGGTGATCATGGATCCATTCCAAGATGGTAGGAACATGAAAGTGGCAGTTGTTTTGTACTATGGCTACTATGTTGCACATGCGGGATTTCACCAAAAGTGGGTGTGTGCTTGCATGCACGCGCGCACGCACACTGCCTCTGAAGGGGATCCCCTTGACCACGCCCCCATCCGCCAGCGCTGCTGCCCCGCCCCTTCCTTCACACACTGTTGTTGATACTGATGCCTGTCGCACTCAATGTGGGGGGTGCGCTGTGTGCTGTGAGGGGCTACCGTGCAGAAAGGGCGGGGGGCGGTCCGACCGGCGTCATTAACACGATGCAAGCACGCGCGTCGGAGTTCTTGGAGCACCACGCAGCGTCCATGCCCTTGTCACAAGAACGCCAACACCAACACACCAGGCACCACAAATCGCACTCGTGGGGCGCGGGAAGGGGCGCAGCGCGGCTCCTGGGGGCCGGGGACACTGTGCCTGAGTGCACCGTTCGCCGAGCCGCGACCACCGGCGGAGTCCCCGCGAA
>LKMJ01005776.1_pt1 | contig 11683 bp, 11 predicted proteins | sample 643391 | NCBI WGS metagenome assembly LKMJ01 (sample SAMN04112250, study PRJNA286221) | soda lake metagenome | biome: soda lake; feature: Kulunda Steppe; material: water; isolation source: sample PL-Br10 brine of Picturesque Lake | place: Russia: Kulunda steppe | collected 2010-07
CTTACTTGGATATTCGAAAGTACTTACTTGGATGTTCGAAAGCATAAAGTTCGTATTTCGAACCATACGGTTCGAATAGTAAACAGAGGTAGTGTAATTATTACAGCGATATGGTTCGGAAAACACAGCAAAATAGTTCGGAATTTGAAGAGAGAGCAATAATCCGTCTGCAGAGAAAGAAAGATTAGCTCACAGAGAACCGTACGCAGTGGTATTCACCGGTCGTTCGGTCCGATGCCGAGTTCCGACGCGGACGGGACCTCATCGACAGCGACATCGCAGTTGGAGCAGACGGCCTTCTCGGTCGCGATGAAGGTGGTCTCACAGCTCGGACACCGGTACAGCGTCGACGACTCGGTGTCAGTCGTGGGCGAGGCGACCTGCTCGTCAACTAGCGTCTTGAGTCGTTTGAGTATCATAGTAACCTCCGTTCGCTACGGAGAGGTGCGGGGTTCGACGACGTTCGTTTCTGTATCGTAGCCGAGCACACCCAGGTCGTCCATCTTCGGTAGGTGGGCGTGGTGCAGCACTATCTTCAGTCGTTCGACAGCCTCATCGTTTGCCACTGTCCCCTCGCTCCGAATGGCGACTTCTTCAGCCAGTTCGTCCAGCGCCATGGGAGCCGTCCTGTCTGCCAGACTCTCCAGCACGAGCCTGCGTTCTTCAACAGCGAGCAGCGCGTAGCGCTCGTCGTCCGTCAGCTCTTGCGTGTGCAACTCGTCCGGCAGTAGGTGGGTTGAAGTTAGTGACATAGTGATTCTCTCAGTTGAGCCAGTGGACCTGGCACCTACTCGTACGAAGACACTGATAGCCTGTAAGCACAAGCTAGAATATGTTAGGTGGAGCCGAGAAGAGTTACCAAACTGGTACTGACGCAGTACGGCTGATTAATCACACTGTAGTTTCGAGGTGATTTCCCGATTATCACCGTTGCGCCCAAAAACGGAATTTCCATCGGCGGAACATTCATAGCTCTGACTCCGATAGAGACGTCGATGAATTCTGCACGCCTCAGCGAAGCCCTCGGGGAGACGTTCACACTCTTCGAAAGGGCGGGGGAACCGAGGACGACGTCAGAGATAGCTGACGAACTCGACCTCGGCCGACGAGCGGCATATGCCCGATTGAATCGGCTGGTAGAGGAAGGTTACATCGAGACAAAAAGCGTCGGAGCGAGCGCGAGAGTGTGGTGGCGACCACCTGACAGTTTCGACGACTCGACCGGGCGGCATGGAGATGGACAGAACACCCGTCAGGAGCTACAGTACACGAAGCAGATACTGGAGACAGCCCCTATCGGCGTGATAACCGTCGAACCGGACGGCGCGTTCGCCACCGCCAACCAACAGGCGGTCGAGCTCCTGGAACTCGAGGAGGAGATCAACGGTGACGAGTTCGTCGGCATCAACAAAATGTACGACGAGGACGAGACGTTTGTCCCGCCAGAAGAGCGCCCGTACATCCGGGCGTTCGAGACCCGCGAGTCCGTACGAGACTGGCGCACGAAACTCGAGAGTGCGACGGGAAACACGAGATGGCTCTCGGTGAACGTCGAGCCGATGACTGGCGAGGACGGTGCGGTCGAACAGGTGCTCGTGACGTTCAAAGACATCTCACAGCTCACAGAGCAGACCAAACGTCTCGAGCGCCAGCGAAACGACCTCGAGGCCGAACTCGAAGAGCTGTTCGAGCGGGTGGACGACGGGTTCTACGCACTGGACGACAAGTGGCATTTTACGTATGTCAACGACCAGGCCGAGAAGTTACTTGATTCTACGCGCGCAGAGCTCGTGGGTAGGAACATCTGGGAGGCCTTCGAGTGGGCTGCCGGCTCCAGAATCCGGACGGAGTACGAAAGGGCAATGGAAACGCAGGAGCAGACGACATTCGAGGTGTACTACCCCGATTCGCTGGAAGCGTGGTACGAGATAAATGCATATCCCTCCGAGACAGGCCTCTCAGTGTACTTTCGAGACGTAACCGACCGCAAGGAAACTGAAGAGACCTTGCGAAAGAGCGAAGAGCGATTGCAGCTGGCACTCGACGCAGGTGACCTCGGAGCGTGGGAGCTGGACCTCAAGACCGAAAAGTCGCCAATTCGAACGTTCCAACACGACCGGATCTTCGGCTACGAGGAGCCGCTCGAGGACTGGAGCTTCGAGCGATTTCTCGAACACGTGCACCCCGACGACCGCGGGCACGTAAGGCAGACGTTCGAAGAGGCATTCGAGACAGGCGAGCTGGTGTTCATATGCCGAATCAGTCGTGTAGACGGCGGGCAACGATGGATTTCGGTCCGTGGAGAGTTCCACACTGAGGACGGGGGTGAGCCCGTCAGAGGTGTCGGGACCGTCCAGGATATCACCGAGCGACGGCAGCGAAAACAGGAGCTACGACAACAGCGCGCGGAGCTTGCGACGCTCAACAATCTCAACACTATCGTAAGCGAAATTACCGAGACAGTTCTCGGGAAATCGACCCGTGAGGAGGTCGAGCAGGCCGCCTGCGACGCCCTCGCAGCGTCTGACTCGTACGAGTTCGCGTGGCTGGCCGGCATCAACTCACAGTCGGAGACGTTCGAGCCTCGTGCTACAGCCGGAACAGACGCATACGTCGAGGAGATAACGGTTTCACTCGACCCCAACGACCCGACGAGCGAAGGGCCGGGCTCAACAGCTATTCGGGAAGGAAAAACACAGGTCGTCCAGGACGTATTCTCCGACCCATACTACAAACCACGGCGTGACGCTGCGACCGAGTACGGGTTCAGTTCACTTGCCGCAATTCCAGTTATTCACGAAGAGACGGTTTACGGCGTTCTGGGTGTCTACGCAGACCGGACGAACGCGTTCGACACGGCAGAGCGGGCTGTTATCAGTCGTCTCGGCGAGGTACTGGGACACGCAATCGCCAGCATCGAGCGAAAGCGCGCGCTAATGAGCGAGGAAGTGGTCGAGTTGACGTTCCAGATCCGGGACGTCTTCGAGGCGTTCGACATTCCAGCGAGGGACGACGGAACGATTACTGTCGAAAAGCTCGTTCCGCTTCAGGACGAGGAGTTCTTGCTCTACGGTACAGTGACAGCGGACGCCAGAGAGAGTATGGAGCAGGTCACCGAAGCACTCGACAGGTGGAAGGTCCTGACGTTTCACGATGACGAAGGTGACACGACGTACGAGCTCCAGATTGCCGACCACACGATTCTCTCCACGCTCGCCTCGATGGGTGGATACCTGGAGGATGCAGTCATCGAAGATGCCGACTATCGGCTGACCGTCCACCTCGCTCCGAGTGCCGATATCAGACAGTTTATCGACACGCTTCAGGAACACTATCCTACCGTCGAGATGGTGACCCGAAACCAGACGACGCGCACAAACGAGCGGAGTGGGACAAACGATGTTGTCCAGGCACTCACCGAGCGACAGCGAATGACTTTGGAGGCTGCCTACTACTCGGGCTTTTTCGAGTGGCCCCGAGATAGCTCCGGCGAGAGTGTTGCTGACTCTATCGGCGTTGCGCCGCCGACGTTCCACTATCACCTCCGAAACGCCGAAAAGAAAGTGATTGAAGCGGCGCTGGCCGTCGAAGCGGAGTAGCGGCCTGGCTACCGCCCGAGGTCTTCGTGCGCGCTGGTGAGATGGCGAGAGCAGAACGCTGCAATCAGGGAGAGCTCGCCCGCGAGCGCACCGACTGCAATCACTTCGGCAAGCGCGTCGGCATTCGACCCCGGCGGGTCGCCGCCCCCGCCGACGCCCAGAATCTCCAGTCCGGCCGACTGCGTGGCGAGTTTGGTCCCTCCGCCAACGGTCCCGACTTCGAGTGAGGCAAGCGAGATGCTCGCATAGAGGCCGTCCTCCCGGGCGTCCATCGTCGTAATCGCGTTGGCCGCCTCGACGACCTGTGCCTCGTCTTGCCCGGTGGCGAGGAACATCGCAGCGACCGTGTTGGCGGCATGGGCGTTGAACCCGAGGCTCCCGGCTTTCGCGCTGCCGACGAGGTTCTTTCGCGTGTTCCCCTCGACCATCGCTTCCGGAGTGGTCTTGAGCGTCTCTTCGACCAGTTCGCGGTCGAGCACCACGTCGGCGGTGACCGTCCGTCCACGCCCCTCGACCGCGTTGATTGCGGCCGGTTTCTTGTCGTTACAGAGGTTGCCCGAGATGGCAACAAGCTCCGCAGGCGTCTCGGCCTCGACGAGGTCGGCCGCCTCCCGTGTGGCGATAGTGGCCATGTTCATCCCCATCGCGTCCTTGGTGTCGTAGGCAAAACGCAGGTAGACGTTGTCACCGACGACGTAGGGTTCGACTGCGAGGAGTTCGCCATGGCTGGTCGTCGATTCGGCTGCCTCGCGTAGCTGGTCCGTGTGGTCATCGACCCACTCGACGACGGTTTCGGCCTCGGCGACGCCGCCGACCTTGAAGACGGGCGCGCGTGTCATCCCGGATTTAGTGACTCGGGCGGTCGCACCGCCAGCGTCGTCGATGGCCGAGAGCCCGCGGTTGACGCTGGCGACCAGCGCACCCTCGGTCGTGGCGAGTGGCAGGTAGTACTCGCCGCTCGCCGCGCCGCCGTGAACGGTCACCGGTCCGGCGACGCCGAGGGGTACCTGTACCCCACCCACGAGGTTCTCGATGTTCGCACTGGACGCCTGTTCGGCGTCGAACGTGTACGTTCCGAGGTCGTCGAGCGTTGCCCCGGTTTCGTCCTCGATGAACCGGCGGCGGGCCTCGGCGGCAGTGTCGGCGTCGGTCTGCTCGTCGAGTTCGTAGAGTCGTAGCTCGCCGGACCGGAGTCGGTCGGCGAGGTCCTCGGCATCGGTCATAGCTGGATTCTCGGGGGCCCGTACCGTAAGCGCTCCGGATACTGACCGACCCCAATCTTGTTAGTTGTTCCCAAATATTATTCTGGGTAGAGGGTGATTAAAATCTATGGACGCCCCCATGGTCGAGATGGACGAAATCACGGCTGAAGAGGCATTCACAATCCTCGGAAACCAGACGCGGATGGGCATTCTGCGTGAGCTGTGGCGCCGTGATGGTCCGTGCTCGTTCGGAGAACTCCAGCAGACGGTAGCGCCGGACGACCGGGGAAACTTCAGCTACCATCTCGGCAAACTGACCGACCACTTCGTCAGGAAGACGGACGAGGGCTACTCCCTGCGCTTTTCCGGTGAACAGGTCGTTCGCGCCGTCCTCACCGGAACCATCACCACCGACCCGACGATTCCACCGACGACGGCCACCGAGCAGTGTCTGTTCTGCGGGGAGCGTGTCAGAATGAGATACGAGGAAGAGGTGCTCTCCGCTCAGTGTCACAACTGTGGCGGCATCGTCGGTGGCGAGTTTTCCGAAGGAACGACAATACACTTCGAGTTTCCACCGGCAGGACTCGCCGAGCGCGACTACGACGAGATAATGTACGCCGCCCACGTCCTGTACGACTCGAAAATCTCACCGATGATAAAAGGCATCTGTCCCGAGTGTGCGGGGCAGGTAGCGACCACCATCGACATCTGTGAGAGTCACGAACCCGAAGACTCCGGGCTCTGTTCGAACTGTGACCGACGGTACGAGCTGTGGGGAACGTTCAGGTGTGAGAACTGCCTGTACAGACGGGCGTTTCCGGTCTGGTACGCCGCGTTGAATCACCCCGGAGTTACCGCGTTCTTCTACGAACACGGGCTCGAAGAGAAGGTTCCGTTCCGCAAGATTACGTGGGATAACGAGCGGTTCATGCGCGATATTACCGGGACGGTCGTCGAGACCGAACCCTGTCGATTTCGAATCATCATTCCTATTGAGGACGAACGGTTGCTCGTGACAGTCGACGAATCACTCGATGTGGTCGATATCGAGCGTGAGCACGTCGACCAGACAAGCAATTTATCTTAGAATAAAAAATTACGGCGAGAACTTTTGTTATATGTCTGCCAAGGTAGCATCCCCCATGGCAGTGCACGACACTCAGTTCGACATCGACACGGTCTGCTCACTGCTCAAAAGCGAGCACCGGAGGCTAATTCTCCGCACGCTGGACGGAGAAGAGGTGATGACCCTGGAGGAGCTCACGTGGAGACTGGTTGACAAGATGGGGGAACGTGGCGGGGCCGACGCGGTGAAAGTACGCCTGTATCACGAGCATCTACCAAAACTGACAGAGTGCGGGGCTGTCAAGTACAGTACTGATACGGAGATGGTTTCACTGACGGTACCTGGCAAGCAACTGGTTTCGTGTCTGGACACTCTGGAGGAGTGCACGAAGGGGAACAGGTAACGGTAGGGTGGTTGTGGCACCAATTCGGGGAGACGTTCACGCTAACTGCGGGGGGACTACATCTCGTGCTCTCGAATTCGTAGACGAAAAGAAACGTACAGCGAAACGTGTCGCTAGTCGTCGACAGCGACGTCTTCTTCCTCGACGTCGACGCTGGTCTCCTCTTCGACGGCGACTTCTTCCGGTCGCGCTTCGAGCGTCATCTTCTGGACCTCGACGCGGCGAAGCGGGTAGATTGTCTTCGACTCGTTGTAGATTGCCGAGGAGAGGTCACCGTAGACCACGCGGTCGGTGAGCTCCTCGAACGTTCGGTCCGCAGCGGCGTCTTCGATGAGGTCGATCATTGTGCGGCGGATAGCCTTCTCCTGGCTCTCGTCGGCCGACTTCGTCGTCAGCGCGACGGGCTGAATCTGGACACGGTAGTCGTCGGTCGTCAGCACCGTCACGTACGCCTGGACCTTCGAAGAGCCGCGACGGACGAGACTCCGCATGTAATCACGCGTGAGTTCGTGTTTGATGAACTCCGTGTAGGCGTTCTCGCTTGCGACCTCGGTAATCTTGAAGGTCAGCTTCGTGTTGTTGTTGCTCGCATCGTTTCGAAGGTCACCCAGCGTCGTCTCGATGGTTCTGCCGAGTACCTTGTCCGGTTCGTCTGCTGGCGTCTTACCGAGCTCCTCCCGGTCGAACTGCTCCGGAGCGAGCACGGTGTACCAGCGTTTCTGCTGCTTTTGTCGTGAGACTGAACGTTCACTCATTGTTGTCTGTTGTTGTTGTGGACGTGTCCCCGTCCTGGGCTGTGAGCTGTGCTGCGACCTGCAGATTGACGACGTAGTCGTCGACCGTGGCCTGTAGGCCACCCGTTGTCCCGCGTTCGACCTCCGTCACGACCGTCGTCCCGTTGACCTGCGTGTGCATCTCCGGCGTGTTGTCCGGCCGGAGTGCGGCGGCGATCTGCCGGGCTGTCTCCGTGTCGTCGAACCGTGACTGGAGACGTGCGCGTCGAGTCATTGTGCCTCCCTGAATGCGACGACAAACTCTGTCGGGTCGCCGTCGAACCGTGCGTGTCCGAGGGTTGCCGTTCCGTCACCCCGACCACCGACGGTCTCGGCGGCCTCGTCAATCCGCAGCCCGAGATGGTCCGAACTGCTCTCGATGACCACCGCGACCGCCTCGCTGTCGTCGACAGCCAGGACGAGCGGCTCCGGTGAGCGGTAGTCGGCGACGAGCCGGGCGACAGTCCCCAGGGGCTGGTTGCCGTCACAGCTGACGACGTAGAGCCCATCGTAGCGGCCGGTCGAGGCCGACCGAACCGCTTCGTGCGCGCGTCGTGTGTGTGTCCGCCACGTCTCCAGTGCCGCCTCAGACTGGTTCGCACCGAGTGCGAGCGCGACGGCGAGTCCGGGCCGTTCACGGGCCGTCGCATCCAGCACGTCGGCGTACCCTTCGACGGTCTCGAAGCGTCCACCAGGCGTGGCGAGCGGGCGGAGGAATCGCTCGACTGCCTCCGCTGCTCTGGGTGTGCTCCGGTCGTCGGCACACACCGCCAGTGCAACGGTGGACGCGAGACGCCGATTGCCTTCCTCGTCGGTTTCATCCCTCGCCACGTCGACGTTCGTGAGGGCACCAGTGGCGTCCTCGACGTCTCCGGAGAAGGGAGCGTGGACGAGCGAGGAGTGTGCGAGTGCATCCGCGAGGTCGCTCGTCGGGGCCGCGATACCGGGACGGCGGTCGATGCCGCGCTCGCTCGCGGCGCCGAGCACGTCACTCGTCGGTGACGTTCCCGCTGCGATGATGCCCGCCAGCGCGAGTTCGTAATCGACCGCGCCGAGTTCGGTCGTCACCGACAGCGCGGTCGTGCTGGCCGGCGTCCCCTCGATTCCGAGCTCAATGTCGGCGTCCGCGGTTGGCCGTCCAAGCGCTACCGTCAGGTCAGCGTCGGTCGCCCGTTGGGCCGAATCCGGCAGGGAAACGACGGAGCTCTGGTGAGCAACGCCGTGGGATTCGAGCGCCCGTGTCACCAGCCCTGTGGCGGCAACAGCGTCACCTGTCGCAGCAGCGACGAGTCTAACCAGCCCGGCGTCTCGCAGCCGGGTGGCGATGTCGCTCGCCGCAGGGGCGGTTCCGTCGGGACGACCGGTCGTGGACATTTATAATAGGTCTCGTGCGACGTCGGGACTGTAGCGGAAGTCCTGATCGATCTCGTCACCGCGGTAGTACTCGACGAGGCGGCGAATCTTCGCTTCCGTGTTCTGGAGCGAGCGCTTGTTCTGGTGGTCCGTCGGGTTCTGCTCCATGTGGTCGTGGAGACGGACTGCGCGCTCGAGGAGGTTGTACAGGTCCTGTGGAACGTCGGGTTGTGCGTCGTTCTCCTCGAGGATTTCGGTCACTTTTTTGTCAGTCGCCAGTCTGACGTCGGGCACCGGCGTGCCCTGGACGCCCTCGTCTCTGAGGGCGACGCCGATTTCACTGGGACTGTATCCCTGTTCTGCCAGTTCGACGACGCGGTCTTCGACGGCGTCCGCGTCGACGTCACTCCACTCCGGTGGTTCGTCTACCGCCGGCTTGTCCGAGTCGGACGAGCCACGGCGGCGTGTATGCATTCGTGCCATAGTTTACTGGTTGGAACACGAACGGCCAGCGCGAGGTGTCGTGGTGTCCGGGAGACACCAGCCGCCGACCAGACTGCTGGCGCTGGGCGAGAACCCAGAGACAGCCAACGGTCGGCGGGTGACACTACCGCAATCCCGAGCCGCCCAAGTGGACGACGAGTCAGATTTGCGGCCGTGCGTTCCCATGCGAACCCTGTCGGCCAGGACTGTTAACGGTTACTTTTCGCGTCGGGAACGAATACCGTAATTTCGCAGCGGGAACGAATACAGTAATTTCACAACGAGAACGGATACAGTAACCTCAGCTGTCGGGCCGGACTGTGAACTCGCCGAGTATCGAGGACTCGTCGCCGCCCGGACCGTGCCAGATGAGTTGGACGGTCTCGCCCCGCTGCGTCCAGACTGTTATTTCCTCTCCGGCGGAGATGTCGTCATCCTCGTCGAAATCTCCGTCACTGAGCGCCAGGTTTCCCGAACTGGCCGCGCCGCTGACGTTCAACTGGGAAGCAGGGACGGACTCGCCAGACTCCACGATAATGCGCAGCTCTCCGTCAGCGTCGACATCCGGGTCAGAACCGACAGCTCCGAGGCTGTCCGTGTCCCCTAGATCTGTATCCTCGGTGTACGCGAAAGCGAGGTCGACGTCGGGGCGCTGGTCCTCGACCTGGTCCGTCTGGCTGAGCACGAGCGGGACCGCAACGGCAGCCATCGTGACGGTCAGCGCCAGCATTAGCACGACGGCGATGACCGGTGAGACAGCACTCCTGTCCCGCCACAGGTCACTGGGGCTACACGATTTCATGACTGGTCAGTGCTCCGTTTGAGTAACAGCCTCAACCCATTACTCGAGCTATCCTCTGCTATCCCCCGACATGTTGACGCCAGCAGAGGCAATTTCATTGTAGTACGTACTACCGAGCAACCAAATAAACCCTGTGGCGCGAGTATCAGCAAAGAACAGGGTGAACAGCCCGGTGTAAAGAGAGTAGTTCTCCCTGAGGAGGATCAGTAATCGGAATACGCGACAGAAGTACCTTCAGATACATCGGAAGATATCAAAGGTGATATTTAGAGATGATAGTTTACACGTATTTTGAGAGTTTTACGTAGAACTGTTCTAACTGACAGATACACCTTTCTTCGAAGAGTAAAGTGATAATGTTTAACTATCAAAACTAATTTTCTGGAATGTATATACAGTAAATTTATTAGTTATCTGGACGTAGACCCAGAAGATGACTACCAGTGAGGGCGGCGTATCGACGAGCGGCCGGTTCGGGGCGCGTGGCCAGAGCGAAGCGGTCGCCGTCGTGCTCATACTGGGTATTATGCTGGCCGGAGCGTTGGCTGTCATCGCACTGGGTGCAAGCGCAATCGGGGGGGCAGAGAGCCAGCTGTCCGACGAGCGTGCCGAAAAGACGATGACGCAGTTCGACTCGAAGGCGGGACTGGTCGCACTCGGCGAGTCAAACTCACAGCGCATCTCGTTGCCGACAGAGTCCGGCGAGCAGTACTCCGTCAACGAGGATGAGGGGTGGCTCCGCGTAGCCGTCACCAACCTCACAGACGAGAGCGACAATTTCGAGGTGATGAACTCGACGCTGGGCGAGGTGGTCTACGAGAACGGAAACACGACGCTGGCATATCAGGGCGGTGGGGTCTGGCGCGCGAACGACCAGGGTGGGTCGATGGTGTCACCGCCGGAGTTTCATTACCGGAACGGCACGCTGACGCTGCCGGCAATCACTGTCGAGGGGGATAGCTCGCTTGGTTCAAGCGCGAACATCCAGAAACAGAGCGAGGAGCGGAAATTCCCCGTTCCCGCTGAGCCAGACCGATGGAATCCGCTGGACAATCACCGCGTCGAGGTGACTGTCCAGAGTGATTACTACCGGGGTTGGGGGCAGTACTTTGCGACACGGACAGATGGGAGCGTGGAGTACGACCACAGCAACGAAACAGTGACAGTGACGCTGGTAACGCCAATTGATATCAACGAGATAACAGCGGCGTCGGCGAGTCTCTCGGCTGGCGGGGAGTTCCACGTCATTGGTACCTCAGATTTAGACTGTGATGGCATCGACGGAGAGAAAGATGTTTTCACGAGCAGCTACGACTCGAGTAAGGGTGAGAGCTACTGCGAGCAGTTCGACGAGAGTGGCGGGTCGCTGGCTGACCGGCTACCTGGCACGAGCGGAGACCTCGTCTATGGGAAAGACATCGACATCAGCGATGGCGCTGGCGGTTCGAATTTCTACGGTGATATCAGGTCCGGAAAAACGGTCTCGATTTCCGACTCCGAGGGCAGCGGACAGCCAGACGTGTACGGGAACATCAGCTACGTGGACGACTGTCTAACCGATAACGAGTCGACTGATTGCAGCCAGCGTATTCACGAGGATTCCGACGGAGAAGTGATACCTATCGATAGTGTCCCGCTAACGGAGTCGATAGACTGGTTTATCGAAACGAGTCTCGGAGATATCCAAGCTGAAGCCAAAGACCACTCCGAAGATGTCGAAGATGACGAACCGCTGACCGCTGGCGAGTACTACTACGACAGTTTCGATATCCCGGAAGAGACAGAGGTAGAGATAGACACGAGTGATGGTCCGGTCATAATTGGTGTGGAGGACGGGGTTACAGTTCAGGAAGATGCCACAGTCAATGTCACCGGTGATAACCACGTGGAACTGTACGTCGGCGGCACCGACAGCGGTGTCGACTTCGACGTACAGGAAGGTGCAGAGATTACAGCGAAACACGACAATTCCACCAAGTTCCGCGTCTATGGAAAGTCC
>LKMJ01005777.1_pt1 | contig 11682 bp, 9 predicted proteins | sample 643391 | NCBI WGS metagenome assembly LKMJ01 (sample SAMN04112250, study PRJNA286221) | soda lake metagenome | biome: soda lake; feature: Kulunda Steppe; material: water; isolation source: sample PL-Br10 brine of Picturesque Lake | place: Russia: Kulunda steppe | collected 2010-07
GCTCTGATGGGCCCGTCTGGATCAGGCAAAACGAGTCTATTGACTCTCTTGGGGAATCGTCTACCCGGAGGAGTAAAAGTGGATGGGATTTTGATGTATGGTGGTACATGTTCAAGTGAAACTGATGCATGTTCGGATAATCCACCGAAAACATCAAATAAGACATCCTCGTATCTGGGCCGCTCGCTCAGGTTTAGCAAAAGTTTGGGTCGTTCGATTCGGGATCGTAAGAGCCATATGAGCCATTCACCAGATGAAGACTTTGGGCGTCCGATCTCTACTTATCAAGCTGGCACGAAACTGGATCGTTCTCTGAAACGAAAGATTGGCTTCGTGTCTCAAGATGATCTCTTGTATGCTGAACTGTCCGTCTTTGAGACATTCTATTTTGTTGCCATGTTGCGTCTCCCCCGTAACCTACCACATGCAGATAAACTTGACCGTATCGAGACCGTGATGAGGACACTGGGTCTAGATAAATGCAGGGACACCTTTGTGGGAAATCAGACGATGCGAGGTGTTTCTGGAGGGGAGCGCAAGCGCGTATCTATCGGTGTGGAGCTATTGACAGATCCGTCTATCCTCTTCATGGACGAGCCTACGTCAGGCCTCGACAGTACGACGGCCCTAAAGCTTTCTTTTACGATGAGAGATTTGGCTCGAGAAGGAAGGACGATCGTCGCGTCTATACACCAGCCGAGCAGTCGGCTCTTTCAAAATATGGATAAGCTCATCTTGTTGGCAGATGGACACGTCATTTTCAATGATAATACGTCAAACATCATGGAATGGCTTTCCAAGACGATGAATGATCTTCCCCTCGGATCGTCAATCTCGGAGCACATTTTGGACCTTGCTAGTGGTGAGACAGTTGGTGATACAGGTGATAAGACAGGTACTGACAAGTTGATCGAATTCTTTCGAGGAGAAAAAAAGGGGGAAGAATCGACAGATCGTACTGGACCAATCTCAGATATAGAGGAGAGTGTAAAAGAAGGAAAACATGATGACACGATCAGATGGTTTGACCAAGTAAAGATACTTTCCACGAGAGCTGTTCGTACGCGCCGCTTCACTGCATTATCGACACAACGTATAGTCGAGATTGTACTCGTCGCCGTCTTATCCGGTCTGTTCTGGTTTCAGGTTGGAGACGAGTTGCTGACCCCGGCGATCGTGATCGATCTCTCCGGACTACTCTTCTTCCAAATCTTGTTCCTCTCCTTCAGTGCTCTCTTCCAGTCTCTCCTCACCTTCCCCATGGAATTTCAGATCCTCAAGAAAGAGAGGCAGAGCGATTTGTACATGCTGTCGGCCTACTATATAGCGAGAACGATCAGTGACTTTCCAATGGATAGTCTGATCCCTTCGGTTTTCTGTTGGATCGTGTATTGGATGAGTGGTTTACGTATAAGTGCACCCGCGTTCTTTCAAAACTGGTTCTCTTCGCTCCTCATCATGTTTGTCGCGCAATCCATCGGACTTTTGATCGGGGCCATGATCCAAAACTTCAGAACGGCGCTCTCTTTCACGACTGTCCTCGTTTTATCCATCATGCTCGTCGGAGGATTTTACGTCAGAAACATCCCCGTGTGGATAAGATGGGCGCGCTACCTCTCCTTCATATACTACGGCTACGGCCAAGTTTTGAAAATCGAGTTCAATCATCGTCTTGTCACATGTGACGATCAGAGTGGCAAAGGTCTTTGTCCAATCTCAGAAACTGATATTCTAGATGTCGATGTCGACACCTCATTTGCGCTTCAGTCATGTATGCTCATCGCGTTCCTCTTGTTGACACGTATCGGGATCTTTTATGCTCTTCAGTTCAAACTCATGGTATGATGGTGGATGTGAAGGATTTTATTTTTATTTCTCCATCTCATGTAGAGTATATACACAAATACACATATACACATATATACACATATACACAAGATGGGAACAGATATGATGGACATTTTGAAATTATTCTACGATTGCAAGAGAGACAAGTGTAAGGCCCAGATTGATAAACAGATGAAGGCCCAACGAGAAATAGAATCAAAAGTGGAGCAAATGAACCAGGTACGATCGGCAAGGCTCTTCGAACTCAATTTTCAATTGCAACATCTTGCCAAAGATAAGAGCGAAGAAGAAATCAAAGCCATTCGAGCAGAGCTGGAAGCGATATACGATGCGAAGGATCAAGAAAGGAAACGGTTGGCCAGTGAGAACGAAGACATCATAGCAGGTTTTCAGTGTGAACTCAACAACTGCCAGGATATCACGCTTCAGAAACTGGCGGCACTCATCAAAAATAAGAAAGATGAATGCGTCGGAAAGAGTTGCGAAAAAAACATCAAGGCGATGGAAAACATACTCGAAATGACCGGAAAGAACAAATTGACCGTGAAAATGTATAGAGAATTTTTGGCAGAAGTCGATGACATGTATATGCAATTATTCAGGGAACAGAAGGAACAGAAGGAACAGTATGAAAAACGCAAAAGTGCCGCTAAAAATGCGTCCAAGAATACTCCTAATACTCCAAATAATCCAAATACTCCAAATTCTCAAAAAGAAAAGCGCAGTATCCAAGACGCATACTTTCAAGCAAAAAACGATTTGGTCACGGCAGGATTGAAGTACGGAAAATGCCGAGAACTCTTCATACAAGCGATCTATCTCGATGACGATTATAAACGAATTCGTAGGAAATACGCCGAGATGATGAATGATAAGAAGTCAAACGATGCCGTCGAGGAGATACTCATCGAGAGAGATGAAAAAATCTTCGAACTGGATTCGCAAAAGAATGTAATGGAATGCCTGCTCGATAAAGATATATTTTCCGATCATTTCAGACAGGTGCTCATGGCATCGAAAGAACTCATAAACGAGATATCCTCTGTGTTGCACCAGAAAAATGACAAGAAAAATGACAAGACAAATGACTCATCTCTGGAAAAGCTCAAGATAGATATCAAAGAGATGCTCGAGAGATACCATCACGATCTTCCCATGTCGGAAAAAGTAAAAATTTACAAATCATTCAAGAAGACCGAATTCAAGATCGGGAGCAAACTCGAACAGATGCACAAGTAGAGTCTCAAAAAAGACATAATACTAGACATCCTCATTTTTGAACACTCATTCTTTTTCCAAAATTTGAAAGAATATAAGCTTATTTTTCTTTTTGTACAATGACAGGATTGCTTTCTAGATAGTCTAAATACGAGAGTATTCTCAGGATTCCCAGAATTTCCAGAATCCCCAGAATTCCATGATCAATCAGGTGATGAAGAGTTTGGGCACGATATCAGAGATGATGTTTGATCGAGGATTGAAAAGCTTTGCACGACAGATCAATGAGCTGGATCGAGGGGAAATACAGCAGCTCGTCCTGCAGAAACATATATTCTGTTTCGATTTCAAAGAGGATAATGGTAATACCCTCCGTCTCCTTTACGCGATGCAGCCTAAGTTCAAACTCTCCGAGATCAAAAAGCTTTTAGAGGAAGATTTTGACCTGACCATCATCATTCTCCGTGAGAAAATGAGTACGACAAACATCAAGTCGATCGATGAATACAGGAAGAACTGTAAGGATATGCAGGTTTTTTATCTCGCTGAGCTGATGTTCAATAAGACGAAGCATTTTCTAGTCCCCAAGCACGAATTGATGGGCCATGAATCGGAAGAGGAGATCCAAAAGCTGGTGGAAAAATATTTGGTCCGCAACCGATTCCAGTTTCCATGGATTCTGAAAACTGACCCCATCGCAAAGTATTTCAACGGGAAGACCGGGAATATGTTCAAGATCACGCGATCGTCACCAACTGCAGGGGAGTATGTCGAATACAGATGTTGCGCTTGAGGGGATTCGAATGAGTTCGAGGGGAATCGAAGGAGTTCGAGGGGATAGAGGAGTTCGAGGGTGTTCGGAAAATTTATAGAACATCCTTTGTACTCTTCAGATGTGTCGAAAAAAATATTCCCTCTATAATAAGAGAAGTTGTTCAGTTGTTCATTTGATAAATTATATACATTTAACATGACAGAAAATAGTGAGAACAATATCACCTTCAACAATGTATCTATCCAAGGAAAGAAACTGTTCAGCACAGAGGAGGAGATGAACGCTCATGTACCGGGTCAGGTCAAGCAGAGATTCTTAGAAATCATGGACACGATAAGTTCTCTAGAAGCGTTCAATGTAAAAACGAATCTGGATTATCTGTTGCGACTGGATTTTACGATGGACATGACGAATGATCAGCGAACAAATATAAGTCGATTCTTCAGCGATACGCCGGCCATGAACAAGTGTGTCAATACAATTGGTTCATCCTCTGATTTTTTTGCGTGGGATAACTTGATGGGAAATAGCATCAGAGATGTGATGTATAGTGCCATCATGAAGAACATGGAAGAAGATGTCGATAGGATCGATTCAACGGATGTAAAACCCTTGAGTCATGGTATCAGCCACAGCGATTATAAGCTCGTGATCAAAAATCTCTGCACAAACATATTCAAGAGACACTACTTGGATCTGCAAAAGATATTCGAAGACGATCTCATGGTTGTGAGTGAGAAAAATCTCGAAGAATATTCCTCAATTTTATGTGAGCATGTTAGATTGAATTCGGACCGCACATTAGACTATTTTGATAGGAATTGTGCCATCACGGACGCAGAGACTTATTACAAGGATGCATATAACCATGTCATCGACATGGAGTCCAATTACTCTGCTATGAGCATGCCTTTCAAAAAGCTGTTCATGGCGTGTTTCTATCCCTATTTTGTATTTGAATTTTTAATGAACAATATTGCCACTAAGGAACAAGACTCGATGAATAGTGCACCGCGTTTCTTTTTCGTCCATCGGATCACTGTTCTAGGCGGATACATGTTCTTGTTCTATACACTCGTCACGATCATCGATCAGCTGGGAAACTCGAAACTTCAAAGCGATTATGGACGGGCCTTCACTCTCATGGCAAAGATCAACGATAATCTCTTTGTCCAAGAAAACATGACCAACGATCAAACACTCGGATATACTGACCTTCAACAACAGACTCAAGATACCCGTGCATTAGCCATCGAACTCCAGAATATGACGCATGATATTATAAAGATCCGCAACAATCTGAACAAGGCTGCCGTGAATGACGCTCTGCTCCTACCTCAAGTAGCAAAGTCGAGGACGCGAAAATACATCTGGCTCGCTTTTTCGTTGGCCGCTATCGTGGCTTTGTTTGTGATGCTCTTCTTCTCCGGTTTCAAGATGGTCAATCAAGCTTTCTATCCACTTTCGACCCTTGTGGTGCTCGTAATAGGCCTGGCATTCTTGATACGATTCTTTGTGAACACACGAATGTAAATGTAAAAAATATCTTTATATCGTATAAAGCACGTCATGGGTGATGCAGACAATACATCGAACAGGGTTCTGACAGATTTTAATGAGAGAGTCGGGATATTATCGACACACGAGTTTTCGACCACCCCCGACGAGATCGCGGGATACATTTCTAATGATACGGTGGGTGATGCTACAGAAATAAAAAACCAGATGGATGCCATCTTTCTCGAAAATGTGGATGGGTATGTCAAGGACACGTTCAACGGGATCATGTTGAGCAATGTGGGCAACACGAATACATACTTGACCACAAATCTGCAAAAAGAGCATGATAATGCGGTCAACATGTATAAAAACTCGACGAGTCAAATAAACAAGACGAGATTACAACTTCTCGAAAAGGAATATGCCGTCCACTATAATATATTTCTTTCCAAGTTGATTCAGATCACGACACTCGTTATCGTCTTGTCCTTTATTCTCATCAAAGCATCGATCGATAAATATATGTCTATGGCAGTATCGGTCACTCTCGTCGTCCTCATCACTGTCGTGTACTTGATATTCCTTGCTGTGGTCTTGCGCAAGAATAATAGACGCTACTCGGATAAGTGGGACAAGTATTATTTCAACCTCAAGCCCAAGAAGAAGACAAATAAGTGATAATGTGATATAAATTGATACAAATATAAATATAAGAAAAAATGAGGAGAGAGGGAGAGAGGAGATTACAAAGAGAAATGTCTTCATATTTTTTTCTTCGATTTATGGAGCAAAAGCGTCTGAACGCAATCAATAAGCACAGGGTTGAAAATAGAATAAGTAGCACACCGCACATTATAAAAGAGTGCAAGGTGAATCATGAGAGTAATGGAGAAAAGTGTAAAGAGAAGGAACATCATCAAAAGGAATTTGAAGGAATTTCTAGTAAAAAATCTAGTGAAAAATACAACAAATGCATGATTCAATGATCTTCATTTTTTTTAGCGTGACTTTAGGTGATTTTGTTTATAAATTTACACCTAAACACTCATATTGTAAACTATGAAAAAAAAATTTGAGGATTCATTTTTTTTTTATATAAGAGAATGATCTCATACCTTTAAGGTCTATATTTTGTATGTACACCAAATACATTCATTAGTAGAAAGTAATGCAGCAATAAATCTGCAGCGATCTACTACTACTCTACTCTACTCTACTCTAAAACATCTACACACATTTACATCCACACATTTACATTCACATTCATGCGCGACAAGACAAGCCTTTCTGAGCGTGGATATGGTCTCCCAATCTGCAGATTCTCAGAAGAGGAAATCAAGCAAATACGCAAAGAGCTCACCGTCGAACCGTCCATAAATTTTGGAGCAATGCAGCAAAGTTCATGCAGTTCGAATCGCTTTGAATTGTTCACAGAGAGTCGATCAAAGATATATGTTCCAAAGTACTACGGACTAGAGAAATATGGTCTCCCTGAAGAAGAAAATGTGCTCAAAGGTGATGATATCTCGCTCCCCTTCAATGGTAAACTACGAGATGAGCAAGAGAAACCTGTCGAGTGTTTCTTGGAGGCTTGCAAAAATCCTTTGAAGAGAGGTGGAATAATAAACTTGTCGTGTGCGGGAGGTAAATGTCTCGGAAAAGACACACCTATAATCATGTTTGATGGTACACTAAAGAACGTCCAAGATGTGAAGGTTGGAGATCAGCTCATGGGAGACGACGGAAAAGCACGGAATGTCTTGAGTGTCTGTACGGGGAGAGATGTAATGTATAAGGTCATTCCACTAGATGAGAGCTTTGACACGTACACTATAAACAGTGCCCATATACTCTCCCTTTATTCCCTGGAATCGATGCGAAAGTTCGATCTCCCGGTATTAGACTATCTCACCCTGTTGAACTACTATCAGGCATGCGGAGAACCTAATCCATTCGCGGGTTACACATTTTCTCCCTACTTTGGGAGGAGAGAGGAGGAAAAACGGGATGATAAATGTCCCGAGGTCCAAGGTATCCAAGGGGTCCAAGGGGTTCAAGGGAGTCAAGGGAGTCAAGGTATACAAAATCCCATTTTCCAACGCATGTGTGGATACAAGGCATTCAAAATGAAATGTCATGATAACGATCCTTCATTTTCATTAACATCTCCTCCCCAAGAGTCCCATTTTTATTCCTTCAGAGTAGAAAAATGTCATGGGATCGGCGAATATTTTGGCTTTGAGATCGATGGCAACCGAAGATTTCTCCTAGGGGACTGTACGGTCACGCATAATACTGTCATTGGGTTACACGTCCTGAGCGTTCTCGCAAAAAAGACATTGATCATCGTGCATAAGAATTTCCTCCTCGAGCAATGGAAAGACAGGATAAGCCAATTTCTCCCCTCTGCAAGAGTTGGAACGGTCAAGGCTCAAATCATCGATGTCAAAGATAAAGATATCGTTATTGCGAGCTTACAGAGTCTGAGCATGAAATCATACGATCCGGATCTATTCAGAGATATTGGTTTTGTCATCGTGGATGAGATTCATCGGACCGGAACCGAAGTTTTCTCAAAAGCCCTTCAGAAGGTCAATTTCAAATACTCATTGGGTTTGACTGCAACACTAGATAGAAAAGACGGGCTGAGCAAGGTCTTTATATGGTACATTGGAGATGTCGTGTACAAGAACAAGTCAAGAATCGATCGTGTTTGTGTCAAGTGCTTGCCCTATTTCGACCCATCACCAACATATTCCAAAGAGGAACGGATGATCAATCAAAAGCTGAATACTTCCAAGATGATCACACATATTACAGAGTTCGAGCCACGAACTGTTTTCTTTGTGGATGCGATCTTTGAGCAGATGAACGCGAGCTCATTCAAACGCAGATGTCTTATTTTGAGTGATAGGAAGAATCATCTGACCTCCATCGAGAGAGTCTTAAATGAGAGAATTCCAGCTTTGAGTGTGGGGTATTATATCGGGGGTATGAAAGATAAAGATCTCAAAGAATCCGAAGACAAAGATGTGATCTTGGCAACCTACTCTTTTGCGAGCGAAGGTTTTGATGTCCCGGGTCTGGACACTCTTGTCCTTGCATCACCAAAATCAAATATGGAGCAGATCGTAGGAAGGATATTGAGGGAGAAGGAAGAATGTCGGAAAAATGTCCCTCTAGTTCTTGATATCATAGATGATTTCAGCTTTTTCAAGAATCAGGCCGTCAAGAGGAAGAGATATTACAAAAGGATGAAATATGAGCTCTCATGAATGTGATTGAATCTGAGTGAATGTGAGTGTATATCCATCGTTCTCCATATTAAGTGTAGTCCATTTTTCTCATTTTTCTTTTGTCATAATAATAGTAATGTAAGTATGATCTCTACTGCAATTCAAAGTTCCCTTGTCATGATTCCCATAATTCTCATCGTTCATCTCCTCTTGAAACATATTCTTATCGACAAGATGAATGATCGTCCACAGCCTCTCCTCAAACATATAACGCACAATAACAAGAATGAGAATGAGGATAAGAATATGGTGGAAAAAAAGAAGAGAGCGGAAGTCGATGTAGAACGAGAGGAAGAAGAAGAGGAAGAGGATAAGGGTGATAAGGATGATAAGGATGATAACGATAAGAAGAGGGAGATAGAGGGACACAAGGATGAAGAGATTTACTTGAAAAAAAGGTTGGCTCGCTTGCAAGAAGATAAAGAGAAAGAGAGCAATAAAAAGACGTATGGTCCTTCTCCCAAGATTAAATTTCAAGAGAGAAGACCTGCTGAATCAGAAACAAAAATAACTCCGGAAAAAGATGATGTATTCAGCTTTGTCCTTCAAGGTGATCCTTCTCCTTCTCCTTCTCATTCTTCTTCTCCTTATTCTTCTCCTTCTCATGACGTTCATTCGATTAAAAACAAATCACATTCATTCTTCAACGAGCCTCATTACCCCAAGACAGATTCGAGAAATGAACTCTTCGAAGATAATAAAGAAAAAGGAAGAGAAAGAGGAAGAGAAATAGCAAGCAATCGCATAGAAATGGGTGAAATGGGTGAAATGTACTCAGATCACATGTTCACCAAAAAAGGTGTTTCAGATAACACTGATCTCTTCAATAATATCGGGGCTGCAAACTCTGACGGGGAGGAAACTTCACTCGATGAAATATTCAGGCAGACCCAGGTGCCAAACACAAAATAATTTGATATTCCGATCGAAAAAACAGAATATAAAAGAATATAAATGAGGAATACCGTGTAGTTGTATATACGTTTCATCTCCGATTTCCATTTTTCATTTTTCTAGTCCCCATTCTGAGAAATGCAACTCGGTGAGATATCATTCTGTGACAAGATCGGTTACAATGTCAAGCAAGATGCATATAAAGAATCGATATTAAATGAGCTCGATACGAATTATAAATTCAAGGTTATCCAAAGGCATCATGAGAATTTCGACCCAAACTCGACAGCTACACAAAGGAGGATAAATACGATTCCGCATATGGTATCGACAAAAACCAACGGAAATCCCTATTTGCTTTACCTCACGAGATATAACTTTGCAAATCAATGCATTTTTATCGACAAGAAGATACAACATGGTTACTTTCTTCCTCGCATGATTTGCGTCAAGCTCTGGTTCAACGATCGTCTCTTTGAAAATACATTGTTCGATGGAGAAATGGTGAAAGACAAAGATGACAACTGGACATATATCATCAATGACATCATTGCTAAAGAGAATAACCCGTTGTCTGGTCTGAAACTAGTTCAGAGGATAAATATCATCTATTCGACATTAAAAGACAACTATTACGAAGACAAAACCGCATGTTGTTGTTTAGCTGTCAAAAGGTATTTCAAGGTGGATGAAATCCCTCAAATCATGAGCGAGTTTATCCCTAGTTTAAATTATACATGCCGCGGCCTCTATTTCAAACCTATCTACAGCAACTATAAAGACCTTTTGTACAACTTTAATCCATCTTTGATCAAGTCAGTGGTGCGGATGAAATTCAATGATCTGAGCAAAAAGACGTTTTTATCACGTCAAGACGAGGTAGGATTGAAGATGAGGAGTACCGTCCATGAGGAAATGAATGAAATGAAGGATATGAAAGGAAAAACTGTACCACATGATGATAACAAGAGAAAGAGAAAAGAAGGAGAAGAAGGAGAAAGAATAGGAATAGTACGAGCACCACAATCCAAAGAATCAAAGGAATCACTTCCTCCTGAGGGTCTCGCAACGAATGAAAAAGTATTCAGTGTGAGAAAGACAAAGACGCCGGATGTGTATGAGATGCAGATGTATACACGTCTCAAGAGTGATCATGGCGAGAATAATGAAAACGGTGAAAATGGGCAAGAGCTTTCTCATTCTCATTCTTATTCTCATTCTCTTTCTCCATCACTCGTCACGGCTTGCGTTCAGGATAGAAAAACAAGTAGCATGATGCGTTCTGTCTTCAATAATCTCACTTTCCTTGAGAAACTCGATTTTGTTTGCACCTATAACTTAAAATTCAATAAATGGCAACCCCTAAGAATAGTGGAATAAAGAATAAATTTCGCTATAATTTCGCCATAAATTTCAAGCATTTTCTTTATTTATTTCTTTCATTCTTTCATTTTTTCATTCTTTCTTTTTTATTCATCACATGCTGTACATTTTGAATTTCTTGACTTATTCCAAGATTGAACGATCAAGTGAACAAAGTAAGATAGAGATGGGATTGAAAAAAATGTGACGATGGCTACTATAAGGATTATCTTCTGAATTCGCCTCGTCCGCTGGCTGACAATTTTCATATGATCCTCAAGTTATATTTACTTTTTTTTATCGATGAGTTGAATGCATAAATGGATGCATAAAATAGTAAAAATAGAGTTGAAAAGAAGTTTCATCCTATCATCCTCATCATTCTCTCACAAAGTCGATAGCATTCTGGATGAGTCGTTTGCTATTTTGAAGATCGATATTTTTCTCCGTGTTCAGATTGACAAACACTTTGTAAACGCATAAATCATCTAAATCATCGATATCCATCTTCTCCTCTCTTTTCCTCTTTTCTTCGATGTGGTAACAGACATCAAAATTGATGTATATGTGACTGTTGACGAGAAATGACAACCTGTTTGTATGCATAATTGCGTTCAAATTTGTCGTTGATGGAAAGACATTGAAGGATTCTTTTTTTTTATGGTATGAGATATGCATCAGCTGCTGATCGGGATCAGTTGCATACATGAGCATTTTTTTCTCATACACTTCGATATCTTTCTCATCCCTATTTTCCATAAAAAGGTCTTGATAACAGTACGTTTTGAA
>LKMJ01005778.1_pt1 | contig 11682 bp, 17 predicted proteins | sample 643391 | NCBI WGS metagenome assembly LKMJ01 (sample SAMN04112250, study PRJNA286221) | soda lake metagenome | biome: soda lake; feature: Kulunda Steppe; material: water; isolation source: sample PL-Br10 brine of Picturesque Lake | place: Russia: Kulunda steppe | collected 2010-07
CCCCCCTAACCCCGACAAGACTTGGGTGGTTGAAGGCCCACAAGGACCTTGCAGCCAAGGCACCCAGCAGCGTGTGGGCTACCGGAATCACACTGCGTGCCGGCATATGGAGCTGGCTGCAGTGCGAGCTGTGTGGGGGGGCACGCAGCGCTGTGTGTGGCATCAGACTGCAGGCTGCGCCACACACTTGGCTGCACCGAGGAGAGCACGGCACATAGGGTCAGCGACAGCGTGCTTTTGCTCTGCTGGACTCCGGTGCACATGTGAGGGCATCGGACACAGCACGCTGGGCATGAGGACAGCTGTGGACATGTCACACACTGTGCGCAGCATGCTGCGAAGGCTCTGCATGCAGCGCCACCCCTCACCCCATGTGCGGCTCCGCGACGCAGTCCATGGCATGGTCCCATGGACCACAACACGGTGCCACTTCTGTGGAAGCAAAGTAAGCATGTGGGCAGGGTGCGGGCCTGTGCCAGCCCCGGCACCGCATGCGGGTGGGCGGGATGCGAGACGCCTCCAGCCCTGGATTTTGCGGACCTCTGCTGCTGACCCTCCACCTGCTGCAGCGACAGCGGACCGCCGACAGCGACGCCCCAGGCGCCGCGCAGTGTGCCTCACACCCAAAAGGAGCCTTTTGCCTATGCGCATGCACAAAAGTGCAAGTGGCAAAAGTGCAAGCTGCAGTGGGGATCCCGCCTGCCCTCAAGGGCCATTCAGGGCTGCGGGCTGCACACCGCTGCCGCGCACCTGCTTGAAGCGGCTGGCTTGCTGCCCGCCCCGGCTGGTGGCGGCCTCCATGTGGGCAGCGGGCCTGTGCAAGCCGCCGCTTGGTTGGGCCTCTCCGTCCGCTGCTTGGCTGGGTGCGCCTTGGGGGCTGCCATTGGAGCCGTACGCCTTGTCGTCTAGGACTGCAGGCGCGTGCAGGCAGCACGCCCGCGTCGGCCCCCAGCGCAGCCCCATTTGCACCGTGCTACACCCAACGCAGGCCCCTCTTGCACGGAACCACACCCAGCGCAGGCTCCGACTGCACCGGGGACAAAAGCTCATGCGCCAGCCAGTTCCCCCCAAAGGCCAAGCAAAGATGGCATGGCGCCACCAAGCAGCTATGCAGCCATTGGCCCAACCACCCGAGCCGCGCGCTGATGCAGGTGTGCTAGGCCAACCTGCCCACAACGTGTGCTTGCTGCAAGCCAAAGGAAGCTACACACCAGGCGTAAAGCCGACATGACAGGCGCGCAGGGCCCGACAGGCACAGTGGGGTGAGCACATGGGGCCAGCAGCAGCAGCAGCAGCAGCACGACCGCCTTGCTGCAAACGCACCTACAGCTGAGCCTAGCCAGCGATGCAATTGGGTGCAAAGGCGCCCCCCTCAGGCCTGCATATGCCCCAGAGCTGATGCTTGTGGGTCAGCAGGCGCAGCCGCGGAGCAGGCACGGCCACTCACCAAGCTCCCGCTCCAACTGCTGCATGGCCTCGTCGAGGTCCGGGTGCCGGTGCTTGCCATTCTGCCCCCGGCACGTGCCTAGGTCGCTGGTGCTGAACCGGCTCTCTGTGCTGTCCCTCGCGTCGCCCTGCACAGGGGGCGCGTTCCAACAAGGGGCATGCCTGAGTGTGTGGGATGCTGGAGTGGGACCGACGGGGGCTCGCGTGTCTAGCCAAACTCTCTGGGGCGCGCTCACACCCACCATCCAGCAAAAGGCCACGGGCACATCCCAGCGCACACGCAAGGGGGAGCACGCCAAGGGGGGGGGCGCATGCAGGGCGAGCGCGCGCCTGCTGCCGCATTCCCACAGGCGCGCTGCGACTCCTCCCCCAGGGCGCCTCACACACGGCACTGCGCGCATTCCCGAGCTGCCCGGGCCTGAGGCAGCTGCGGCGTCATGCGCGCGGCGCCAAGCACACAGGCCTGCGCTGCCACGAACCTGCGGCTCCTCCTTGCCGCGCGCAGGCAGCCGCATGGGCGACGCGCCCCCCTCCGCAAGCTCTGGCGGCCCAAGGGATGGGGCCGGTTTGGGTAGCGTGTTCTGGAGCAGCTCGACGTCATTGGGCTGGGCGAGCGCGCTGGGCGGGCTGGACCGCAGCCGCTCCACGAGCCTGGCGACCAGCTTGCGTACCTGGGGGCAGGGGTTGGGTGCAGGCAGGCGCGCTGCGCAAAAAAGCGATGGGGGCTGCAGACGGGCGCCAACTCTTGATGGAGTGGATGAGGTCAGCAGGCAGCTCGGGCGGGGCAGGCATGGCCTGCGGGCTGGAGGTGCGGAGGGTGCCAGCGCGGCATAGAGGCAGCTGCAGGCGCAGGTGCCCACGAGCTCATTCCTCGGGGGGACCTGTGCCCGTTTCTGAGGGTGAGGGACGCGCCTTTGGCATGCAGTTCACTGTGTTCACCCAGTGAATCCAGTCCAGCAATGTGACTAGCCCAGCATGGGGAAGCCTGCCGCGATTTTCCTGAGACGGCAAGCAACAAGGGAGGCGCCCCTGCAGGCGGCGCTTGCCTGAACCAGTCCCATCCCTGTTCATGGGTAACGCCAGGTGCCGGGGCTCTGATTCAACATGGCATGCTGAACAGCCGCAGGAGGGTAGCCTGCCTGTGCTAAGACTGGCGGCGGTGGCAATGAGGAAAAGGCAGGGGGGCTGAGATGGCCCACCTTGCACGCCACACAAATTTTCAGTGCACGCACCTGACCGTACTTGATTGAGGAAGGATCCAGCTTTCGAGGGAAGCTCCGAATCACCTGTGTATGAGGGGAAGCTTTTTAGGCTGGTTCGAGGGGATCCGCCCGGCATGCTGCGCAGGGGTGCGCTCGCCAAAAGCAGAGCAGAAGTTGCAGGACATTGGGACCTTCCAAAGTTCCGGTGGGTGAGACTTACAAAGCAATGCCGTAAGGCCACTTACACCATGAGCGGCAAAGACCAGCAAAGCTGGGCAGCAAGGTGGCACCAGCATGCCCATGCTGGTGCCACCTCAAATGCCCATCCATGATAGTAGCACAGCAACACTGCGAGAAAATTTGCAAGATACAGCAATCCAGCAAACCTTGCGGGTCAGGCGGTCCAAGTCCATGTCCGTGCTGAGCCTTGTGAGCTTGACCTGCACGTGGTCAACAATTTGCGCTTCTCAAGGACCAGCCCAGAAACGGTCGGCAGCGGACTGGCATGTGCGTGAATCTCACTGCTCGAACTCTAGTCTTCTGACTGTTGGCGTCGCTGTACTCGAGGAAGAGGCAGGGGGGCTGGAACTTGATGGCAAACCTCTTTGCCGTGTACGTGCTGCTGCTTGAGGGAGTGTCTGTGTCCGCATGGTGAAACCCGCCTTTTGCAGCAGACTCATCACTGCTTGAGGAGACAGTGCTCACTTCCAGGACAGGCATGGCAGCTCGACAGCTCAGCACTCAGGTGTGCTTGCATAGTGCACAGTGGAGTGGTCCATTGCAGTGCAAAAATTAAGCTAGGTTTGATTTAATTACTTTTATACAGTTCTTGTAAGGTTCCTGACCTTACAGAGTGGAGGCAGAACTGTGCTAATTCTTCACATTCCTTGCACAACCCATTACTTTTCAATAATGTTGAACAATTTCCCGTGCTGTATGTGGCCTGATCTTCAAAGGGCCTGATTGTACTGCTAGCCATTGCCAGCCCGACGCGCCCACTACAGGTACACTGGCCGGCCGTGTGCATTTGCCGTGATCAAGTAGCCCAAACTAGGGCGTATAGCAAGGCAGAGCAATTTTGGCTCGGTGATATTTGGATTTGCCCAGCGTGGCCGATGCAAATTGCAGCACCGACTGCCGTCCACGCCTGGCGTTGTGCATTAACTGCAGTTTTGCAGAGCTCCCTGCATCTCTCAGTGGTCCAAGCTGCCTGGATTGTGCGAAAGCACCTGAGCGCGAACTCGTCGCAACCTTGCTCACGGCTTGGCTGTCCCTCCCTGCGCAGTCGCAGTCCCAAGCTGGCTGAGCGGCCGAGCCGGAGTCGTGCCCGATAGACGCGCAGCGACGCAGATAGGGGGGGAAAGAGTGGCAAAAACTCCCCGCGCGTGAGGCCATGACCAATTCGGGCCCGTTGGGCCAGGCCCAGCAGACCCCCCACAAGAGGACCAGCACCAGGCTGGCCATGAAGCGCAGTGCCAAGACAAGGGAGCTAGAGGAGCAGCAGCAACAAGTAGCAGCAGCAGCGGCGCTTGAGAAGCAGCAGCAGCAGCAGCAGCAACAACAATCTCAGCTGGCACAGCATGCACAGCAGCAGTGGCCTGCACGTCTTCCGCGCGATGGTGGAGTGTCCTCTTGGGACCCCGCCATTGTCTCCCATGAGACAGATCACAACCAGTGTGCCCTTGCCTCGCCCCAGGCCAGCAAGAAGCAGGCCGTGGTCATTGATCCTGCTGCAGTGCAGGACCCGCCCCAGTTAATACCCCAGCGGCCCCAGCATCACGCCCCAAGCACTGCCATAGCCTCAGGCCTACACCAGACCTGCAACTTCCCAGCCGAAATTCAGCCTGTGCGCACACCCAGGCAGAGGGGGGGCCTGGAGTGTGGCCTGTGGGGTCTGCTGCCCGAAGAGGTAAGCTTTGACCGAGCCTGCACGTGCCCTGCCCATTCCCAATCAGGCTGCAAAGCACCTTGTTAGTTATGTTCCTTAGCAAGCATACAATGCAAGCTTTCAGGCTGGGTACATGGTGGTGCGCACTGCCCTGCAGCTCGTGGAGATCATTCTGAAGCAGTGCACCCCACACCAGCTCGGCCAGCTTGAGTCCACCTGTTCCTACTTCCGCGGCAACAAGACGATTGAGCGTATTGCGCGGCAGAGACTGAAGGCTGTACCACGCGCTAAAGGCCTGAAGCCAAGCAAGAAGTAAGCAGGGATCTCACAGCAAAAGCAAACTGTATGCGTGGCACTGCGCCTGTAGTTATCTACCTGCTGAACAGCACCAGCTGCTGATTGACAAATTTTTTGTTAGGCCCTGCTTGGCATACATAGGACGCTCCCTAAACTTGCTTGCAGGGATGGCGAGACCCACACCATGCTGCTGCACTACGTCCAGTGCCAGTCAGCTGCCGCTGCCCAGGTGAGCTTCCTTTCACAGATGTCCATCAGGGCGCATAGCTTTGTTAAATCTTGGCATTTTCTTCGTAGCCACATGGCCTGTTTCTTGAAAGGATGCCTCTGTCAGAGTTCGCTGACTCTCAGGGACCTAAAGCATGTGCTTTGTGTGCAACGTCTTGCAGGCCACTTCAATTTCCTGTGGTGCCTTCCACTCAGCGGTGCTGATGCTGCCACGCCAGCTTGATGGCCCAAACTTGGCTTCCCAGCCAGTACCCAGGCACAATCTGTACACATTTGGCAGAGGTGTGTGACGCTTCTGGACATGCGTCAAGCAAAGCCCTGTTCTGCCTAACTTTTTCCTCTTAGACAGCGAAAATCATTTGGGCCAAGTGCGCATGCCAGACCAAGTTAAAGAACACAATGCTTGCAACCATTCAGCACGATCTGGCATAGGAGCCTTCTCTGTAAGTATGATTCCTTGACACACCTGAAAACGTTGCTGCAGGCTTCCACGGCCAGCTGGGGACCAGCTCTCACAGCAGCTCCAAAAGTCCAGCCTCTGTCACTCTGGGTTTCAAGGCACTGATGGTAAGTGCCAGCCTTTTTGGAGTTGAGACGCTGAATATGCTGACCAAGGTATCTGACGGGGTGGCACATTGTCACTACGTGTGCATCAATAGTCGTCATTTTCTTTCCACATGCCTGTTCTGCAATGATATTTGCCCTCTGACAGGCAGTAAACAACTTACTTGAAATCACTGATGCTGTTAAATCGGAACCGTGCATTGGCCTCCTTTAATTTTGATGCTAGCTCATGTCGCCACGATCAGTCACGTGCACTTTTTCATGCCACTTGCAGCCGTTTGACTCAAGATGCCGTGCGCATGCCCTTGCAGGATCAGCCTGATGCTGAGGAGGAGACCATGCCAGCCGTTGTGGCATGCGGCGCACACCACTCCACTGCCATTTCTCGCAAAGTAAGGCCAAGCAGTCTTCTTTGAAGTTCTTGTGCATGTGAAAAAGTGGATTTTTTCCTCCCGCACCTTTTAAACTCTTGGTGATGAGCTTCTTAGTGGAGCAAGCCCGGTTGGAGTGGCCAGGAAGGATTTTTCCTATGTGCTTGCAAAGGGTGGTCGTCATGGCGTTGGAATTAAACCCATGTCCTGTTTCAACCCAACTCCCAAGTAAACTGTCACCCACCTGCATCTTGCTATTCCTTAACAAGAAGTGCCAGTCGCAGCTTGCTGCCACGGCTCAACCAGAGGTGTTGCATCTTGTTCCGCACTTCGTTCTTCTGAAACCCTACCCTGCCTTTTTCTGGCTCGCATTGGCGCATAATGGGCACAGGACAGGGCCTGCCTCGTGCCACCCTCTGTTATGCACTGTTGCCCTGCTGTGCACCTGAACACGAACAGACATGAAGTCCACGCACCCATGCAATTATGCGTGCAGGGTGAGCTCTTCAGCTGGGGCCTTGGCTGTCATGGGGAGCTGGGCCTCGGACGGTGGGCCCCACTGGAGCTGACCATGCCCCGCCAGTGCTCTGCACCGCATGTGCGCATCGTGTCAGTGGCGTGCGGCGCCAACCACACCCTGGCCATTGCTGAGAACGGCACGCTTTGTGAGTGTGGGTCGCGCATGAATGTGGACAGCAGTCTCCATTCAGGAGCACAGGTGCTGTGCGTCTCCAGGACATTCGACTCAGTCATCTGGGTTGACGATGCAGGCATGGATTGAGTAGTACACAATCTGATAAAGAGCGCGCAGGCACCAGCAGACACCTGACCCTGCTCAAGGATTGACACTGCTATTCTGCTTTTGGCCCAACATTGTGCCCATAACCTAGGAGCAGCTCCGGTGAGGTATTTGAGGGGATGCTGTGCCATTCTCTCGGGCGCTCTGTCAATCTTGTGAGTGCTTGTGATATAATTGCAGGGAGTTGTGGCAAAAATCGCCACGGGCAGCTGGGCAATGGTACCATGCTGGATGGCACTCGTCTGCAGTCAGTGCTACATTTAGGGTAAGTGCCCCCTGAGCAATACCACATCCTTCACGCCATGCTTGTCCATCTCCCTGCTGAGCAACTACCTGGGCTTGACCCATGACATCAGTGGGCCGCATGTCCCATGTGCAAGCCATGCTGTCAGCTCCAAAGATTGAGCACCTACTTAGTAAAGCTTGACGTGTACAACGGTAAGCAGCTGTCATTCACGCAACCTGAAGCTGTGCATTGCCACTTGCGCAGGTCCTGCCGCATTGTGTCGGCCGCCGCAGGCATCGCACACTCAATGGCGCTTGCTTCAGATGGCTCACTTTTCACATGGGGCGATGGCAGTCAAGGCCAGCTTGGCCACAGCCAGCTGCAGCAAATTGCTGCTGTGATGCCACAGGTGGGCGCAAAATGGGCTTAGCATTCAGTTTCCTGCATGGAACGCGACTTGGGGTCCTGTGGCAAGCAGTGGGCGCATGCGATGCCCATGCCTGTTGTGGCCATGATGGCAACTGCAGTGGTGGACTTGTGAGGAAGCAAGCTACACAGAGACAATAATCATGGGAATACAATGGTGAAGAGGAACTGACACTTGAGTCGCCCATGCGTCTGTGCTGTCCTCAGGACAATCCACTGACCATGATCACAGCTCAGAAGATAACGCGCCTGGAGCCCACAGCACTTGCCCCTGAGAACAGGATCACGGCCATTGCTGCAGGCGGGCACCACAGTATGGCGCTGACCGTGGGGGGCAACATTTTGGTGGGTGCAGCGCAGTGAGGATCTAAACAGGGGTGCTGGACATGTGAACTTGAGCCGTCTGGCAGTTGAGAATTGGTCCTGTGTCCCGCAGCCGTACCGCAATATTCTAGACTCATTCTTGCTCCCTTTGCTGGTTGCCGTCTGGAATAAATGACAAGGAGCACTACTTCCTCATCAAGTTCCTGCGCCCTTTATCTTTTTCTTTAGGCCTTGCGTAATGACAAATGTTGCTGGCCCTCCGCAGGCTTTTGGGGCCAACATGCATGGCCAGCTGGGCCTTGGTGATACAACTAGCCGCTGGAAGCCCACGCGGGTGAAGCTGCCTCTGACAAGTGAAGAGGAAGGCAGATGCTTGCGCGTGGTACAGGTAAGGCTGGTCAATTGTTGAAGGATCTTCATTGGGCGCACTAAGATGAGGGGTGGGTTAGCTCTAAGTTGTATGTGAGGTGATTGTGCACTCACACCGTGGGCCCTGTGTGTCACAGTTTCCTAGCTTGCAAGCAGGAGATAGAAGTTTGCTAAGCACCACGAAAAATGAAAAAATGAGTGAAGGAGCAGGGCTGGTATGAGATGAGGAAGTCCAAATAGCAACATGCCTGTTTAGGCAGTCAGAATTGCAGCAGACTGAAGGCATTATTGTTGTTATCACTACTCTTTTCGTCATTCTCATGCTCATGCTTATGCACGCGCACATGCGCGGACACACAGGCACAAGCACGCACACATGCGCATGCATGCCATGCAGGTCGCTTGTGGCATATCCTTCAGCGTGGCGCTCTTTAGCAACCAAGGCTCCTTGGAAGTGCGCACCACAGGTGAGTTTGAGCTTGCTAATGCATCATTGCAGCCAGGCTGAGCAACCGGTTGCCATTTTTGGAGCCAGAATTTCCAATTCTGTATGAGGCTTGTGAACGATTCTCAATTTCGGGATGTAAGGGCGGTTATGCTTCCCGGTGCACTGGGACTCAGTCCCAGTGGGACTCCCTGTTTGGCTGTTTTGCACTCAGCTCAAAAGAGGGTCACAGGCCTCTTTCTATCTACTATGTGGCTTTTGTACCTCATGAGTGTTTGTGTATGTGTGTCCTGCTCGTTGTTGCAATTCTGTTTGGAACAGTTGTTGAGACCAACTTCATACTTGGTCCAACATAGGCTGTAACTCTTATGGGCAGCTTGGCCAAGGTGACCGAGTCACGCGCCATGCCTTCAAGCCTATCATGAAGGTCCCAGACGTTGTGGCAGTGCAGGTGGGTCCAGAGATTATCTATGTTGAGCATCCCTTTCCCTCTCTTACTTGAGATTTTGGATGGGCCCTTGACATGCTGGGCAAGCTACAAAAGATTGGCTGACTGAAGTCAAAAGAGATTATCCATTTGCCATGTAATACTGCTCCCCTACCCCTAATTTGGTGATATCTAGAAATTATGGACATGTATGATAGATGTCCACTTCAAGTGTCCCACGGTGCGCAATCAGGTACATTGTGACCTTGCACGTGCGTGAATCGCTGGCATTGCCGGCCCTTTGTTTCGTGTAGCTGGGCTTGTACCCACTCACTGCTTACACCCGCTGGTGCAGGCTGGAGATGAGCACTCTGGTGCAGTCACTGCCACAGGGGATCTGTACATGTGGGGCAGGGGCGATTCAGGGCAGCTCGGCATGGGAGACAATCGAGCCAAGTGGAAGCCATCATTGCTGAGAGAGTTTGTGGTCGTGCACCCAGGTGAGAGGGTCTGAATGTGGTAATACATGTGTGTAGCTGCTCAGCCGCCTAAAGATCGCTTAGTCACTGCCATCTTCATCCTGCATCTGGCTGCTTGTAAGCCTCCTTTCCAGTGCATCGCTATGATGCATGGCTTAGACCTGGTACCTGGCAACAGCCACTCTTAATAGTGCCCAGGTCTGGGATGCTTTGGTCACCATTGGCATCTTGCAGGTCTGGTCCTTACAGTGGTCATGCAGTGGCTAGGTTCAGCATAGTTGCGTATAGTACAGGGTCAACGCCATCACGCAACGGGCATGTTCTGGTCCAAAAAATGGAAAGTGTGAAGAGTCAAAGCAGGCTTGTTCCTCACCCTTTTGCACCTGCAGACAAGACTCTTCGACGCAACAAGCGCAGCCAGCCCTTCATTCGCCCCATCAAGGACTCAAGTAAGGCTGACAAAGTGGCCAACATCCCTCTCTTCTAGGTAGTTCAAATCTCATCCACACTGTCACGCACAGTACGAAGTTCGAAGCTCGCTGTCTGAATTCGTGGTGGGCAGAGTCTTGCCCAGAGCTTCTGTACTGCACTGTTCGCTGTCTTGTAGAACAGGGAATTGGAGTAAAAGCAAGGCGCGGCGTACAATGCATGCGTGCACACAAAAAGCCATGTATGTATTCCTTTGTATTTATTTACACGTGTTTGCGGTTGCGGTCATGCAAATTAAGAGGCCAAGTTTACAACACTTGTGATGTTTGCCCTTCCGTCTTGCTGCTCTTGTCGTTTGCTGTCAGTTTCAAGCTCGTCAGCAGCTCTTAGATCCTGATTTGGGTACAAAAGGAGTACTCTGCTGCAAATCACAGGGCGTATTGCAGTGTAGATAATAGACATTTATTTGTTGAGGGGAGTGCAATTTATATGGAGAGATCACATGCAGTCAGTGGGCAAAAGAGCAATTCGGTTTATGCAATATTCTACTTCTTAGACGTAGTGTGCGCTTGCGCGTTGTCTGAAGTGATTGATGTTACTTCATGGTTCAAAACGTTGGGTGGAGCTCTACGGCGTCTGCGGTAGGACAAGAAGTTTGTGCCTGGGCATGATAGGGGGAGTCCTGCTGCTGTCCATTGATAGGCAGCCATTGTGGACTATGGCAGTACGTCTGAGGAAAGGCCTGGCATAGAATTGAGTGCCATGAAGTCATGGGCGTGTCGTTTATGTCGAAAATACTGCGCTGAGAGGTCTTTTCTGGCTTGAAGTTGTGAACTCTTGGCCACCTGGTTGAGCGCCTGGAATTGAATTCTTTTCCTTGCCATTCTTCCTACTTAGATGTTAGATTGTAGCTGTCGTTCTTTACATTTTAGATTCCCAGCAGCTTCCAATTCTGGCACTAATATTATGCCGTCCAGGATGTAGCACTGTGTGGATGACTTTCTTTCATTTATTTCATTTTTCCCTGTTACATTACATGAATGGGAGCAAGAGCAGCTGTCATTCCTCTTTGGCTGCTCCCCAATTTTTCCTTTTTCAACAAATTTCTCCTTTGTTTATACTTTTCTGCTACAAAACTTGTAAATGTCTGTCTGGCTAGTCTCGACTTAAGTCTTTGCAGATGTTCTAGTAGTACCTAAAATGAAAGGAGAGAGAGCTCCTTCCTAGCACTGGCAATTGTCATGTGCCTCCCAGGTGGCCCCCACTTCCTGCTGTCTGGTGACCCATACGCCAAGTTTCACAGGCTCATCAAGCCTGAGGTCACCCATGCCTACAGGGCCCCTCTCGTGGTTCATTCTGCCCTCCAGCTGGCACGCTGGTGCAAGTACCAGGCCATTTATGCGGCAGGTAGGCTGCGCGCTGATCTGGCCGGCTCTTTGGGCTTACAAGAGAAGGCCTTCAGTCAAGTAGTGCGACTGCTAGCCACTAGTAGGTGGCTTGCTCATAAAAGGTGATAAGTGCATCATGATGAAGGAAAGGAAAAGAAAAGGTTAGGTTAGGTTAGGTTACATAGCTGTATCTGCCAAACGAGGGCAGCTTAGCTGAAGCCAAACAGGCCTGCAACCGAGACCAATGAAAGCAAGATAGGTAGTGTTCTAAGGTCTAGGCACAGCATTCAAGGCACTCATGCACATACAAGGCTAGACCTTTGGTGTCTGCCTGGCTAATAAAGTCTCTTAGCCTGTTTGAGTTTCTAGAGGGG
>LKMJ01005779.1_pt1 | contig 11682 bp, 12 predicted proteins | sample 643391 | NCBI WGS metagenome assembly LKMJ01 (sample SAMN04112250, study PRJNA286221) | soda lake metagenome | biome: soda lake; feature: Kulunda Steppe; material: water; isolation source: sample PL-Br10 brine of Picturesque Lake | place: Russia: Kulunda steppe | collected 2010-07
ACCAAGGCGCTCAAACGATGGCTGTCTCAGTTGGATACCAACAACACCCAGGGAGAATATTATCTCACCGACTGTGTCGCGATGGCGCATGCAGAAGGACAGCCACTCACGGCAGTCTGTACTGACGACCCGCTTGAGGTGCAAGGGGTCAATGATCGTGGGCAGCTTGCTGTCGTCGAAAGGGCTTACCAAAAACGGACAGCCGAGCATCTTATGCGCAATCGCGGCCTTGCCATCGCTGATCCGCAACGATTTGATTTAAGAGGTAATTTGACGGTTGGCCGCGATTGTTTCGTTGATGTAGACGTCATTTTTGAAGGGGATGTGACCCTGGGTGATGGCGTTCGCATTGGTCCATTTTGCCGCATCCGAGACACCCACATTGCAGCGGGAGCCGAGATCGATGCGCATTGCGACATCCGAGACACCCACATTTCATCAGGCTGTCACGTAGGCCCTTTCGCCCGTTTAAGGCCTGGCACGTTTTTAAGTGAAAACGCGCGGGTTGGCAATTTTGTTGAAACCAAGAAAGCCCGCGTGGGCCCTGGCAGCAAAATCAATCATCTTTCTTATATCGGCGATGCTTCGATCGGCGCAGGGGTCAATATTGGCGCAGGCACAATCACTTGCAATTACGATGGCACTCGAAAACATGACACCCACATCGGTGATCGGGCCTTTATTGGATCTAATACAGCGCTCGTTGCACCAATCAAGGTGGGCGAAGGAGCTATGGTGGGTGCCGGTAGTACTCTGCGGAAAAATGTGCCGCCTGATACGCTTGCCGTCACAAACAAAGACACCCACCATGTCCATGGCTGGTCAGGTCGGCCCAAGAATCCAAAGTCCAATTGATGGCCTTAGTTGAGCATCAGGAGTGCGTTCGATGTGTGGAATTGTAGGAGCAATCGCTCAAAGGGATGTGTCGGCGATCCTGCTTGAGGGCCTACGCCGCTTGGAGTATCGAGGCTATGACTCCGCTGGCATCGCAATCTTGGACACCCACAGTTCCACGCCCACCCTCCATCGTCATCGGGCGGTCGGCAAGGTGGCAATGTTAGCTGAGGCGATTGAAGCGGAGCCGCTTAGTGGAGGGCTGGGAATTGCACACACACGGTGGGCAACGCATGGCGCGCCCACTAAAGCCAACGCGCACCCCCACGTGGCACGTGACCACGTTGCTGTAGTGCATAACGGAATTATCGAAAACCACGAATCCATTCGTGATCGCCTGATCGAACGGGGCTATGACTTTAGCTCACAAACAGACACTGAGGCGATCGTCAACGCCATTCATGAAAGGCTTGCTGTTGGCGGAACCCTTCTGCTTGACGCCGTTCGGGAGGTCGTCACCGAGCTACATGGCGCCTATGCCCTAGGGGTTGTTAGCCAGTCTGAGCCCGACCGGATGATCGCTGCCCGCCTCGGTAGTCCGTTGGTTATTGGTGTGGGTATTGGCGAGCATTTTATTGCCTCAGACGTGGCGGCTTTATTGCCGGTCACGCGCCAGTTTATCTATTTAGAAGAGGGTGATATTGCAGAGATATGTCGAGAAAAAGTGACGATCTACGCCGAAAATGGTGAAAAAGTTCACCGTGAGGTCAAAATTACGGAGCTGTCTGCTGATGCCGCTGATCGGGGCGAATTCCGGCATTTCATGGAAAAGGAAATCCATGAGCAGCCTCGAGCTGTCGCCGAGACATTAGAGGCCCGTGTTGGCGCTCATCGGGTGCTACCGGAGGCACTCGGCCCGGAGGCAACTAAAATCCTTGCACAGACAAAGCGGGTTCAAATCGTCGCTTGCGGTACGAGTTTCCATGCCGGCATGGTCGCCCGCTATTGGTTTGAGGGTTTGGCTGGGCTGCCTTGTGATGTTGAAGTCGCCAGTGAATTTCGATATCGCCCTCATGTTGTTACTGAAGGCACGTTATTTGTTACGTTGTCGCAGTCCGGCGAAACGGCCGATACCCTGGCGGCCCTTCGAGAGGCTAAACGTCTTGGGTTTTTGGCTACTCTGGCTATTTGCAACGTGCCTGAGAGTTCGTTGGTCCGTGAGTCCGACCTCACCATGATGACGCGTGCCGGCCCGGAGATCGGTGTTGCCTCCACCAAAGCGTTTGTGACCCAGTTAGTTGCGCTTATGATTACTGTCATTGCTGCCGGGCGCTTTCATGGTTTAGAGGAAAGCCTAGAAGCGCGCCTCGTTAGCGCATTGCGTCATTTGCCGCGTCAAATCGAAGAGGTGCTCAAATTAGAGTTGCAAATCAAAGCCTTAGCTGAACAATTTGTCGATAAACACCATAGCCTGTTTCTCGGCCGCGGCGCTCAATATCCCATCGCGATGGAGGGGGCGTTAAAACTCAAGGAAATTTCCTATATTCACGCAGAAGCCTACCCCGCCGGTGAGCTCAAACACGGGCCGTTAGCGCTTGTGGACTCTGAAATGCCCGTCATCGCCGTCGCTCCAAACGATGACCTTGTCGAAAAACTTCGCTCCAACCTCCACGAAGTCCAAGCCCGCGGCGGCCAACTCATCATCTTTGCCGATCACGCCCTAGGATTCGAAAACTCGGCAGGCGGAGATCCGGAAGGCGGAAACCCGGACGGAAACCCGGACACCCACGTTATCGTTCTGCCTTCAATTGACGACCTCGTTAGCCCGATTCTCTACACCATCCCTTTGCAACTGCTCGCTTATCACGTGGCGGTCCTCAAAGGAACAGACGTCGACCAGCCCCGTAATCTTGCGAAATCCGTCACAGTGGAGTGAGCAGCGATAGCGAGAAAGGCGCTGCACCGACGTCCAGCGAAATCCAAACCCGGACATCCACAGATTTAGTCCCTGCCTTTGCAGGCCTGTCACTGCTGATGGCAGTTTGTTTTGGTGCCGTTGGAATGTTGAGTTCGTGGATGTCCATGCTTCCGGCTGGGGTCTTCGCGTGGTTTGCTGGCCTACTCCTCTGGCCCCGTGCTCCCAAGCAATCGAAAATCCAAGCGCTAGTGCTCGCTTCACTCGGCTTTGGTTTGATCGCCTGGGTTGTTAAACGTGGCGGACCGATTCCATGGCGCTTCTTAATCGAAGGCAACGCTCCGTTAATTGCCATGCTGGCCGCTATAAGCTTTCTGCAGCTAATACGGACATCCACAGTTGCTGACAATGATCAAGAGAACCGCCCAAGAGGTAGGAAAGCGGCTCTGCAGACGTTATTGGGTGTCCATTTTATTGGTGCCGTCATCAACCTGACGACTGTCTTTATTATGGCTAGAGTACTTGCCTCTTCAGGCAAATTAGCGCGACGGCACTACGTCGCGTTGACCCGGCTTTTTGGTGCCGCTGCTTTCTGGTCACCCTTCTTCGCCTCAATGGCAGCAGCGTTAATCTATGCGCCAGGCGCGGAGCTAGGCGCGCTGATCGCATTCGGCCTCCCATTGGTTGCTGTTGCACTCGTCGTGACGTTATGGGATCTGAATTCTGTGGATGTCCAAGATTTCCGTGGATACCCGATTAGTGTTGCTAGCCTTTGGGTTCCCAGTTTCTTAGCCTGCACCATCCTCTCCTTGCATGCATGGAATGCCGAGCTCTCCATTCTGGGGCTGATTAGTGCGCTTATACCAATCACTGCCGTGTGTTATCTGTTTTTTAATCGAGCCATACGCAAATCCCGGACACCCACAGTATTCGCATCCCTCCGTCAGCATCTCCGCGTCAATCTGCCGCGAATGAGTCCTGAGCTATTGTTGTTCCTTAGCGCTGGCGTTTTAGCCGCGGGCATAACCGTGGCTGTCATGGAATTTGGGATTGGTTTTTATAGTGCGGAATTTGGCGGCCCAGAGGCCGCTGTATTGCTTGTAACGTTGGTTCTCGCTGCAATGGTTGGGGTTCATCCGATTATCGGAGTTGCCGCGTCATCGCCCCTTATTTTGCCGCTCAACCCGGATCCTAGCTTGCTTGCTTCAACCTTTCTTACGGCTTGGGGGATTGGGGTTGCGGCGAGCCCGCTTTCTGGAATGAACTTAGCTCTGCAGGGCGCATACTCCATCAAACTCGCCGAGATAATTCGTTGGAACGGACGTTACGCACTGATCATGGTTATTGCCGCTGCGGCGCTCTTGCAATTGCACCCAGCGGCATGAAATCTTATGGAAAACGGTGTCTAAGATTTGCCGGCTGTGAAGCCACCGTCTGCTAATAAATCCGCTCCAGTAATAAAGCTCGCCTCGTCACTCAAAAGAAACACGGCAGCATTCGCAATCTCCTCTGGCCTGCCCAGCCTTCCAATTGGATGTAGGCCAGTTAAAAACTCAAGAGTTTCTTTATCTAATGCCTCCAAAATTGGCGTTTTCACATACCCAGGTGACAAGCTGTTAACCCGGATTCCGTCAGCCGCATGCTCAAGCGCGAGTGTACGGGTTAAATTAAGAACTGCGCCTTTTGTGGCACTGTATGCTGATGTCTGAGATTGTCCAAAGTGCCCTAATATTGAGGCACAATTAACGATGCTGCCATGGCCCTGTTTCGTCATTACTCTTAAAGCAGCCCGAGCTACCTTAAAGACACCGGTTAGATTGATATCTATGACTTTTTGCCATTCGTCATCCGTGTAATCGACTGCGTTACAGACGGCACCGATACCGGCGTTATTGAAAACGCCATCAATGCCACAAAATTCTTTTGCAAAATCCATCAACTCATCAACTGATTCGGTGTCCGTTACGTTGGTATGGCAAAAACGGACCTGGCTTGCACCTATCTCTTCTTGGATTTTTTCGCCTTTAGATTGATCAATGTCCGCTATTACAACCTTTCCGCCCTCTGCCAATAGTCGCCGAACGGTTGCCTCACCAATACCGCTAGATCCGCCTGTGACTATAAATCCTTTCCCGTTAAATCGCATAAACCACCTATTTCTTTCGAATAATCTCTTCGTTTGTGTCAGTGCCTCTGTCTAAAAGCACCGACATCCGCTCGGCTTCTTTTTGCGCATTAATCAGTTCCGTGACGTCAAACTGCGCACCCAAATAGTAAATGACTTTGCCCTCAGGATCCCTAAGTGGCTGAATCGTTAACTGGTTATAAAAAAGCTGACCGTTTTTCTTATAGTTCCTCAATAATACCTTAGCCGATTTGTGAGTCTTCAAGGCATCGCGGATATCTTGAAGGCCCTCCTGATCTCGATCATCTCCATGTAGAAAGCGACAGTTTCTACCGATGATTTCATCCAGGTCATATCCGGTCATTTCACAGAAAACCCCATTTGCGAAGACGATCGGATTATCTGCCTGTTCTGGATCAGACAAAGTAATCCCATTTACGCATGTATCAAGAATCTGTGTCAGAACGCTTGGGATGATGCAGGGATCTTTTTCAGGGTTAAAATTCATTTCTCAGGCTCCATTGTTGCCCGCTCTTGGTTGGACCTGGATAAGTCACTGAGGAGCACTTGGCACCTCAGACTCGACGAGGCCTTTTATGTTCCGCGTCACTCGGTTAACGCCTTCTTGCACAGCATGTCGGATCAGTTTTTCAAAGGGTCTTAATGCAAATCCCAGCTTGCCTAGCTCAAAGGAGAAGAGCAGCGTGGTCTCATCGTTCGGCAATTCGCTCAAGTTGAAATCAATAAAATAAGGATCTTTGATTCCGCGAAAGGCAACTCGAGATGGGGCCGTGATCTCAACAACCTCAAAATCGGTTTGGGTACGTCTACCCTGATCGACGCGAACCTGCCTTGCTCGCCAGCCAACGCGCATTGGGCCTGCGGAAAGCGCCTCAAGGCGCTTAACCTCTGGCGACCACCGCGGATAATTCTCCAAGAAGCCGTCAACAATAAACGAATAGACAGACTGAGGCGGTCGTGCGATGCCGATGCTTGCGCTGGTCTTAACCAAGTTAGGACTCCTTACTGGACATCCACGTACATTACGTAGCACCTTAACCCGAACGAGCGGCGAAGGTGAAGCGTGGAATTTATGGCAATTTCAACAAAACAATGGATGTCCGGTTTTGGTATTGCGCTCTTTTTTGCCAGTGGGATAGTAATCAGTGCCGGAACGACCTTGAAAGCTGCCGACATAACTGTGGATGTCCGGGTTTTGGTCACTCCAGGCCCTGATTTATCTGCCGAGCAGGTCGTTTATGCGCAGCTCGAGGCGCTTCAGGCCTGGCAGGGTGAGCGTGTTGATGACGCATTACGACAGGTTTGGGCGTTTGCTCATCCCAAAAACAAGCGGACAACCGGGCCGATTCAGAGGTTTGGAGCGATGCTGTCGGGGCCAGGTTATGCGGCACTTATTGGGCATCAATCACACGATATTCAATGGCTTGATGAAAAGCCGGATAGTAAGGCCACAACGGCTGCGGTCTTTGTCAGAGTACTGGCAAGGGACGGCCAGTTTTATGGGTTTGTCTGGCAGCTAGCTAAGGCAGATATCTCCAGTGGTGAGGTATGGATGACAACAATCGTCTCGCCCGCACAGCTAACGGGTGAGCAGCTATCCGGCTCTCCCCAATCTAGCCTGAAGAAAAAAGACGTTTACCCGCTTGAGCGCCCCATAGTTGAGACAGGTTGAATTTCTCCGCTGCGATCTTTAATGCTGTAGAAGGGCCTATCGCAGTACGAAAGCCTCGCTCCTTATGGCGAATATAGTCAAGGTAGCCATCTGGCTTTATACCGAGGCGCTCGAGTATTGGGGGCAGATCAGGAGAAATCGACCCAATTCTATCTGGACGCAGATGGCGGCCAGTCCAATCAACGAGCTGCAGATAAGCAGCGAGCGAACAACGTGATATGCCCATCTTCTTTTGCGCTGCGGTGTATCCTGCAACGGGACCAAGAACCTGTTGTTCAGACGATTTTCTCGCGACTGCCGTGTCGACAGCCTGATGAATCCGCTCCTTTATCGAGGTAAATTCGGACTCCTCTGGCGTAGTCGCAATGCCTGCCCTAACAGGGTTGAGGTCAACGTAGGCCATGGCACTCAAAACCGATGCTTCGGTCAATAGCGCTTGGCTTTTAAAGCGCCCCTCCCAAAACCGCCCTTTAGCGTTGTCCTCAGCGTTTGCCATTCGGGCTATAGGCTCATTAAGTGCCCGCATAAACCACGACAAGCTACTTAATCGCTTTCGATATTCATCAATTACGGGCCTAAGCCCGAGAAGTTCCTCAACCGTGAGCAGCTCGCCCTTGGCATAGCGCTTGACCACATTCGAACCACCAAACGCCTTACGCCACCGGTCCACGATGTCGCGATCATGCCATCGATTAGGGGCGTCTTCATTGATTTTCACAACAATATGAAAATGGTTCGACATCACCGCAAACGCGTAAATTTCGATCGCAAAAACGGATGACAGAAGCTTGATGCGTCTCTCAATCCAGTGGCGGCGATGTGAAAAATCGCGTCCAAGTCCCCGATCAAAACCACATAAAAATTGCTGTCGAACACAACGGGACATCACGTGGTAGAAAGGCGTAATCGATGGGTCAACGAGGCGATAACGCGGCGCGGGCATGCTGATCTCCTGTACTCTAATCGTTTCCAGCTGTTGATGACGGACTGAACAGATTGGATGAAAATGATACGAAGAACTGTGATCTCGATCTCAAATAACCGGGCTTTTTATGAATCAAAACTACCTATTCCCACCACCTCAACCCTGGTCTATACCAACGGCTTCTGGGCAGGCTTTTCCGGTACATCGTGTCTACTGTGTAGGTCGAAACTATGCCGCACACGCGATTGAAATGGGTCATAATCCTGATGCAGAGCCACCTTTTTTCTTTCAGAAAAACCCTGAAAATCTTAACTCATCAGGCCATTTTCCTTATCCGAGACAAAGCGTGGATGTCCATCATGAAGTCGAGTTGCTAGTTGCTTTGGCTAAAGGGGGTGTGGATGTCCGGGTTGATGACGCTCTGGATTTGGTGTGGGGGTATGCGCCCGCGCTGGATATGACCTGCCGAGACATCCAAGCGCGTGCTAAGGAGATGGGTAGGCCGTGGATGTCCGCTAAAGCATTCGAATCTTCCGCACCTTGTGGTCTTCTTAGTGCCGCGGATCAAACCGGACATCCACAGTCCGGCGCAATTACTCTCGATGTTAACGGCGAGAGACGTCAGGCGGGTGATTTGAATCAGCAGATTTGGAAGGTGCCCGAGGTGATTTCATTCCTGTCCAGGCAGTTCAATCTCGCACCAGGCGATGTGATTCTGACCGGCACACCTGCCGGGGTCGGCCCCGTTGTAAAAGGCGATGAACTGACAGCACGCATCGAGGGTGTTGGCGCTTTTTCGGTTTTGGTAGATTAGCAAACGGCAACGGTTTGGGATCCATTGGCTACGTGGCATAGACGCAGCCAATGGGTTATTTAGCCGTAATTTAAGCGAGCGCGGTGCTGACGCTGATGTTGCCTTTCGTGGCGTAGGAATAAGGGCAAACGACGTGCGCTTTACCAACCAGCTCCTCTGCTTGAGCTTTGGCAACGCCGGGGATGTCGACTACTAAATCGACCGCGATTGTAAAACCCTCACCATCGTCCCGCTTGCCTAAAGCGACGGTTGCCGTAACGGTAGTCTCAGCAGGCACTTTGATGCCCTCTTGGCCTCCCACAAATTGCATGGCGCCCAAAAAACAAGCGGAATAGCCGCAAGCGAATAGTTGCTCTGGGTTTGTTCCATCGCCACCGGGGCCACCAAGCTCCTTGGGTGGTGTAAGCCGGACATCCAAACCGCCGTCCTTAATCGATGCCTGTCCCTCACGTCCACCCGTAGCGGTGCCCGTTGTCTTGTACATGACTTCCATTGTTAACTCCTATGCTGTTGATTGAGTGCGGTGCGCGATGCCATCCCGGACATCCACAATTCCATCTAGACTACACTCTAATCCTCATCAGGATCATTAGGAACCCAGTCATGACTCGCGATCCAAAACGACTAAAACGAGACACCCACATTGTTCATTTGGCAAGACCACCTTTCCAGGACGGGCGGCGTCCGGTTAATCCTCCGGTGGTTCGCGCGTCAACTGTAGATTTCGCAACTCTAGAAGCGATGAATCAGGCGCGTTTGGAGGCATCACAAGGTGAGCAGTCCTTTATCTATGGCGTGAGGGGCACGCCCACGAGTTTCGCGCTGGAAAGCTTTATTACCCACCTTGAAAATGGCGTGGGCACTAAGCTTTACAGTTCCGGGCTCGAAGCGATTGCGGCTGTCTTGTTGGGGTTCTTAAAGCCTGGCGATGACCTTTTAGTTGTAGATACGGTGTATTCGCCAGTTCGCTCGCTTTTAAATCATTTTTTAGCGGAACGCCACATTCAGTACCGCTTCTACAACCCGAGAGAACCGGATCTCAGGGCCTTGATTAAGCCCAACACGAAGATGATTTATACCGAAACGCCTGGCTCCGTAACCATGGAGCTGCAAGATATCGCGCGTATTGCAGAGGCCATAAGGGACAGGCCGGATATTGTTGTTGCTTGTGATAACACATGGTCGTCAGGCTTTTGTTATCGGCCCTTGGAGCATGGTGCAGACCTATCGATTATCGCTGGGACTAAGTACCTGGGCGGTCATTCAGATGTCTTGATGGGATCGGTGACAGCCACAGAAAAAACGCTGCCTGCATTACATCTGACATCCGGTCTCCTTGGTCTGTCTGTATCGGCCGATGATTGCGCTTTGGTGCTCAGGGGTGCACGAACTGTGCATGTCCGGTATCCGGCCCATGCTGCGCGCGCTTTGGCCGTAGCGCAATGGCTTGAGCAGCAAGATGAGATTGTGGGTGTCTCGTATCCACCACTGCCCTCCAGCCCAGATCATGTGCTCTGGCGCGATCAGTTTGAAGGTGCAGCGGGGCTACTGACCATCGAGTTGGCGGACCCGGCGGGGCGCCGGCCGGTGAATAACTTTGTCGACCATTTGGCTTTATTCGGTATCGGCGCCTCATGGGGTGGATTTGAGAGCCTTGCCCTGCCGTGTGAATTGGTGGATGTCCGGTCTGCTACCCAATACCCGCATCGCGGACCCTTAGTGAGATTGCATATTGGACTGGAAGACCCTGATGACCTCATCGCTGACCTTGATCAGGCATTAAAAAAATGGGTTAAGGGTCAATCCATTGAAGATGGGTCTAAATCACTCCGCTGACATCATGTTGGACAGCCACATGGTGCGTGATCTTGCCATTTGTATGTACAGGGATGACCTGCCATTCAAGGATAAATTCGCTGCCATCTTTACGGTAATTAACGGTTTCACCATGAAAAACTTCGCCCCGCCTGATTTGTTCACCCAGCCTCTCGAGGACATCTTTCTCAGTATTGGGTCCCTGTAGCATCCCTGGGTTTTTGCCCACAACCTCTTCAGCGGTGTACCCGGTCATTTCGGTGAATGCATCATTGATGTAGACGATCACTCCAGGGCCCCCATCCTCGCCCGCTGTGGTAATCGTGATGGCACTGAATGAATGATCCGCTGCTGCTTTAAACAACTGATAACCCACTTCGGTAGAAAAATCTGGACTTTGCATGTTGTTGACCTGAATTTTGTATAAAAACTTAACTAGACATTCGTAAGCTAACACGTCTTCTCTGCGGGCCCTAAGGCCTCAATCGGTCAATAACATTCGTAAGGACAAATAAGATGGTTGCGGCGGTAACGATGGTCGCACCGGCGGGCGTATCAAAATGCCAAGACCCGGCTAAGCCCGCTAGCACAGACAAAATCCCGATAAATCCGGCAATAACCGCCATTCGCTCGGGGGTCACAGAAAACGGGCGTGCCGCCGCGGCGGGAATGATCAGCATGGCGGCGATAAGCAAGACACCCACAACTTTAATAGCTACCGCAATAACGATTGCTAGGGAGATCGTGAGCAACAACTCATCACGAAAGGGGCGATACCCTTCAGCATGTGCTAAGTCCTCGCTGACAGTCGCCAGTAAAGTGGCTTGCCACCGCCAAATCATGAGCCCCAAAACCAGCAACGCCCCACCCCAAATCACCCCGATATCGGTGCGCCCTACCGCCAGAATGTCTCCAAAAAGATAGGCCATAAGGTCTATGCGGATATTCGTCAGAAACGAGACAGCCACGAGACCTACCGCCAGCGCGGCATGCGCTAAAACGCCCAAAAGGGTGTCCATGGCGTAGCCCCGGCCCGCTAGGAGCGTCACGGTTATTGCCATCGCTAAGCAGACAACCAAGACACCCACAAACACCGAAATAGACATCGCCAGGGAAATGGCAACGCCAAGCACAGCCGCGTGCGCGGTGGCATTACCGAAAAATGCCATCCGCCGCCAAACAACAAAGCACCCGAGGGGTGCGGCAGCAATCATGACCCCAACGCCAGCCAAGGCGGCACGAACCATAAAGTCACTAAACATTACGGCGCCTTCTCCTGTTGATGCTCATGCGGATGCAAGTGCGGATCATGTCGGAACAGCGCCAACGCCTCATCACTACCTGCACCGAAAAGGGCGTGGTAAGCCGGATCGCTGGTTACCGCCTCGGGGTGGCCCTGGCAGCAAATGTGCTGATTGAGGCAAATGACTCGATCAGCAGCACGCATCACAACGTGGAGGTCATGACTGACCATTAAAATCCCGCATCCCAAGGTGTTACGAATCTCTTCAATTTGCCTGTAAAAATCAGCAATGCCTGTTTGATCAAGCCCTTGCGCCGC
>LKMJ01005780.1_pt1 | contig 11680 bp, 11 predicted proteins | sample 643391 | NCBI WGS metagenome assembly LKMJ01 (sample SAMN04112250, study PRJNA286221) | soda lake metagenome | biome: soda lake; feature: Kulunda Steppe; material: water; isolation source: sample PL-Br10 brine of Picturesque Lake | place: Russia: Kulunda steppe | collected 2010-07
GGAGTTTCTATCTTGACGATAGTCTTGATGCCGAGCTGTCGACTGCATTCAAGCGGTTGGATCTTGAGCTCTCTGAGACACGAGCTGATCTCAACCTCAAGAAGACACGCCACTATTATCCTCTCATCGTCGAACTTGGGTTAGAAAAGTTGGAAAGCATGGAAGTCACAGAAGTCACAGAACGGTTGGAATCTAAATAAGCTACTGGGACTGAATCCACAATTTAGTATATAAAAGCAGCACACAAAAACGCCATACGGAAGGTCATTCTAATATTCGGTGTCTTTTCTATAGTAATTACAAGCAAAAAAAATTTATCACCGGTAAAGATGAGTGCGTTATGTCTAGTAAAGGCAAAAGCAGCAACGGCAGTAGCCTAGCTCAGTCAAATGATGTGCACACTCCTAGTGGACACATTAACAACCCAAGCAAAGTCATCATAGAGTTATGGCAAGACCCAAAATGGCGGGCAATCTTGGCTAAAAATCTCAACTTGGCCCAAAAAATAGAGCTGGAACGAAGGGGAGTAAAAAAATACGAAGACACCGAAGCAGCGGTTTGTGCACTCGTCTTCAAAATTGGAAGGCTGACCAACCACGACATGCCCATTATCAAGGAAGTCCTGCGACGCAGTAAGTACGAAGAAGACATTGATTACGACGCCAGTAAACTCAGCGATCATCGAAAGAGAGCAATCGAACAGATTGGATTTGAGCTGTAATTCCACAGTCACTAGTCGCATTTTGTAGAACAAACCAAGTCCCGATAGCGGAACGTAAAAATCGAATTTTAAATTCACAACAACGATGTCACGAGATCAATCTTCGCGCAAAAAACACCATGAGAGCGATGAAAAACAACATAGCGTCGATTTTCAAACAATTGTCTGGCTCCTCAACAGAATCCCGGATGAGAAAGAGAATACAGATAGCGAGGACACTCCTACCAAATCAAATTACGGGCATCCCCATCCGCCCGAGCCTGAACGTGAGGTGAATCGCCGGCCAAGAGAGCAAAAGATGGCACGTCCACGCGATCCTGCTCTTATTTCGTCTATCGAATCACGATTTGATCCTGACGAGGGCTATCAGAACTCATCAACTCCGTTCTACCGGAACGAAGATCTCTAAGATAGTCTTTACTCACAATTTCATAAGACCAACTGCAGTTCAATTTTTGAAACAGTGTGTCGAGTGTGCCTTCGTCAATATTAATTGACAGAGCGCCGTCCAGGAAATCCGATGACGTTAGTGATCTGTACTAACAGATTGAAAACTATGTTCGGCGGTGTTCACCAAGCCGACTAACTTGAGACTGATCAACTGCGATGTCATATATTCATTGAACGCACAGAATCCAAAGAACACCTGAAATCTAATTCAATCATTTGAGATGAGCTAAGATAACTATATAAGACAAAAGTCAAAATCACCGTACACAAGCAGGTAGATTATATTTTGTCTTTTCTATAATAATTACAAGCAGAAACAATTTATCACTGGCGTCAATTACTGTTATGTCTAATGACACAAATGACAGCAATCGCGGAGGACTAAAAAAGAAAATAACTGATCTACCTGCTGTTTACCTGGGTATATTGAATACGACTCCGAGAGAGATGGTAGACCTGCAACGTAAATTAATCGAGATGCCGGACAGCAAAGTCGACGAAGTCTTTGAGCCTCTCATCACCGAGCTTCATGAAAAAGAAGAGATGGATTGGCTGTTCGCACCCCTTGATTATCAAGAGAGTTCTGGACTCGGAATTAGTAAAAATAGATACTTTTTGAGTATTGAATATGATGAAGAGAAAGTTAGTAACGTGGAGCTCATTGGACAAAATAGATCACCCGCAGCCGAGACCGTTATATATCCTCAATGGGTCGAACGCAAATTATTTCGATTTGATTGCCTACATATGTTGTCTATACCAAACAACGTCGTTAGATCAGCAGCAGTTAGTTCGCCGAAAATACCGACACCTGCATTGCTACATAAACATCTGATATGGCATGTGGGCGAAATAACAAAAAAACACTACCATGTTGATTATGAAGGATGCTATCCTAAAATTTTACATGAATATGCCTTGATTCTTGAGCATCATAACAAAACAAAGCGCGATTTGTCTGAACAACCACAAAATTCTGACGTATCTGAAAACGCTAGCAACTCTCTAATCGGGAGTTTATTAAATTGGATGAAATAGACACGCCGCTCTTGTGGCGGTGATTGTACTATATCTTCTAATCAACCATGCCTCCAGGAGGGATCACGCCGGTCGGATCTCTCCCTCATGAATGTAAATCTCACCGCTCAGCCGCATACTGCTGATTTTGTTCCCCATCGCTGATTCTGAGTATCCCTCAGCGATTCCCTCAGCGATGATAGCCTCTCTAGTCGTATAGTCCTCATCCGCCTCCTCTATCAGGTCTCGAACTATATCGATCCCTTCTCTCACCTCCGGCTCGTCGGGTAAGAGTCGTTGGGCCATCGGCTCCAGATGGTCAATCACCCAGCTGTCGATCTCGTCGGCCTCTCTGACTAATCTGTGGAGATCGTGGTCACTGAATATCTCACCGCCGCTGAACACTGAGTATAGCGGGGTCGCATCGCTGTATCCGGCTCGTTGGAGAGGATCATCCTCATTTTCATCGGGCTCTAAAATTTCAACGCGTATGGCATAGCCGTTCCCTTCATCCTCAACATAACGGGTTATTGTACGGTTGAATACCATACCTGACCTTTTTATTCGACCCCAATATCACTATCGGCTTATCGTTATTATTCCTACGTTTCAAGGGCTGTGAAACTATATTAGATGGTTGTGGCTATTAAATTGATTCGGTCTGTAGATCATCTGAGGTACCTATCTTATAGAATTCATTAGGCATCGACAACCCACCGCGACTCACTCGTTCCAGAGTTGAGATATTACATTTTTAACGGCAGACTCAGATATCGACTGTTTGAATTTCGCTGAACCGCAGCGTCTGATGAAACAACTTTCGCAACTGGCTGACGGACTCAGAGGACATCGAATCCGTCGACGAACTGAAGATGCCTGTAGCTGGGATTGAACTAAACACTCCTGACTGAGGCGCGCACTCGCGATTAAAACAGCGGTCGGTGAACAACCTACTTACCACAGACTCGACAAGTTCGGACGACGACGACGTACACCCGATTTTAGTGTGATTCCGACCTGCTCGAGAACCGGTTTATCCACACTGGCCGGGGTCGGGCCAGTCGACGTAAAACCGTTCATCTGGGGTACCCCAATTGGGGTATTGTCGGAGCGGGGGGTGTATCAGTCGCAACACAGTGTTGAACACAGGGGTAAATTCAAAGGGGAGGTAACACTCTAAGGGGGGTAGCGAACTGAGGGGGTACGAATTTAGAGGGGGTCCAAATTGGGGGAATATCATCACCCTGACATTGAATCAGAGTGTGTCACTCTGACGCTCCAGGAATCTCGATAGCATCGCTACCGTCACCGGTCACGTCGTCGCTGGTTAGATCATTCTCGAATACCTCAATCGCCAGCGACCGGGTACCAGCGGCCATGTCGGCGTCGGCGTCGCGCCCGGTGACGGCCCGGACAATCGGAATCAGTGCCATAGTCGGCGGCTCGGCGGTTTTATCCACCGCGCCTGCGTCACGGGCCCGCAGACAGGCCGCAAGCATTGCGTCGGGATCAGTGTAGGGCTCCGATTCGTCACTTACGTACTCATCGAGATCGACATTGAAGTACGGCGAGTCAGCCGCGTTGTGGTCGAGGTGATCGGTTCTACCAGTGTCGAAACCTATCGACTCAGCGTACTCAATAACCCGCCCGTAGGCATCACGACGCAGTGACAGGTAGGTGTCGCCGCCTTCGCCCTGGCGTTCGACGAGATCGGTACGGTCAGTCAGATCGAGCAGTTCACCGAGTTTCCGAAGGGCCCACAGCGGCATTCTATCGTAGTCGGGTGTCGTCGCGTCGGGGACGTAGTACGGGATATCGAAGCCCAACTCGGCGAGGATCTCGACACCACGAGCCCATTGCTCGCCCGATGCCCAGCCCGCACTCGGCGATCGACCTTCGCGAGCGATCAGCGCGGCTTCGACCGGGCCGCCCTCATACCCGTTCGATGTGTCGATCCACAGCCCTTCTTTTGGCCCGCTGACGTTGGCGATGGTCGCGTTCCCACTGTTGTAGCTGCCGGCCCAGTTGGGGACGAACGCACGCTTGTTGCTGCCCGACTTGTCGGTACAGCCGCTCAGCCGATCCGTCCACCCCGCGCCGAGAATTGTTTTCTCGATAACGCGCTCGATATTGAGGCCGTCGAGATCATCCTGGACCTGATCTAGCGACCGGGTAAAGCGGATCTCGGCGGCCGACAATTCGCCGTCAGTCGATCCCGCAACGTCCTGCAGTTGTTGCCGTCGCCGCTCGCTTTGCTGTTGTTCGCGGGCTTGATCGATCAGCCACGAATCGAGCGCGAGCTTCCAATCGTTCTCGTCGGCGTAATGGTCGGGCCAGAGCGTTTCGACGATCGACTCAATCGCCGCGGCGTGGTCGGTATCGGTGAACTCATCGGCCCACTTTTCGCACCGCTCGATCAGCGCGTCGTCGACGCCATGGACCGGGACGTGCTCGTACTCGATATTCCCAGGATCAAGCGGGGTCACGACACTGTTAATCGACTTGTGGATCGACAGCGGGGCCTTGTACTGCCGCGATTTGTGGTTGACTTCGTCGGGGTCGAGGTACTCGTCAGCGGCCTCAACGCGATCAGTGACATCGGCCCACACGTCGGCAAGCCACCCGTTCACGCGGTCGGTCAGTTCGTCGAAGAGCTGACCTGCGTCCTCGCTGGCAAACTCGTTGGCGATTGGAGCGGTCGCAGCTGGCGGGATGAACGGATAGGCACCACCGACCGAATCGAGTAGGTAGACGTGTTTCATATCACCGGCGAGTGCGGTGAAGTGCTCAACGTAGACCGTGAGTGCCTCTTCGACCGTCGACTGGGTGTCGGCGGGTAGTGGTCGCTCTTTGTGCTCGCCTTCGAGATCGACATCGGCGAATATCGCCTGAGCGGCAATCTCGTCGTATTCGGCCAGCGGGTTCGACCCACCACGCCACTGCCGTTCGCCGTCGACCCACTGCATTGGTAGCCAACGGTCGTAATGTGTCGAGTAGGTCAGCAGCGTGTATATCGAGCGATCTGAGCCGTCTGCAGCCATGTCTTCGGCAGTCGAAGGTAGGGGTTTAGGGCGTGCTTTCGTGGTCCAACCGGCCTCGAGCAGGTCGATGTCGGCGATATCCCGCGACTCATACCACCCCGAGTGTCCATCAACACCGACAGTCCTGGCCCCACTGGCGACGGTCGCCAGCTCGGTGTAGACGTCACGGGCTCGGCTGTAGTGATCGCGGATATCGGCCGCGGTCAGTTCACCGCCGGTGTCGGTGTTGGTATCGAGCTGCTCGGCGCTACTATCGCTGTCACCTTTGGCGTCGTAATTGGCGGCTTCGGGATCGGCTTCGAGCTCCTGCAGTGCCGTCTCGGCCTCGCCAGGATCTACTCGTAGCTGGCCGGCGATCATCGGAACCGATACGTCGTCGGGCGTCAGTCGGTGATCCTCGAGATACTGCTTCAATCGGTCGGTGACCGTACTACTCATTCACTAACACCCCCATCAGTCCGGGCGACTGCAGCCTTCGCGGCGCGCTGCTCGAGGTCTTCGGGGAGATACGAGTCACACCACTCGAAGCCGTCACGAACGATATGCAGCCGTTCGCTGGCGCGGGTCAGTGCGACGTACCAGGTCCGCGCTTCGTTCTCTCGCGTGGTCGCGTCCTCAACAATCTGATCCGATATGCGGCCGGTTACACCGTCGTACACGACAACATCGCTGGCTTCGCTGCCTTTGCTGGCGTGGATCGTTAGGATTCGAGTCCCGGCGTTTGCGGGGTCGATATCGAAACTATCGTATCGGTTCCATGCCGCCGACATGGCCGTTTTGTCGCGATCCGACAGGCGCGTGAGTTTCTCAATTGAGGCCGCGCCGTTGGTGTAGCGATCCCACCACTTTGGCGTCGTCGCGTCGACGATCTCGGTCAGCGGGACGTCGTCGTTATGCCGGTCAGCCCGCCACATCTGCTGTCGCCAGTCCTCGCGGCTGACGTCGAGGTACCGACCGTGAGAGTGCTCGATCAGTAGCTGAGCGTCCTGCGGTGATAGCGCGTATTTTTCCGGCCGTTTCACCGCCTCGCCTTCGGCGTACTCCTCGAGGCCAGCGCCCCGCGCCATTCCTTCGACTAACTGCAGCGACCGGAGTAGCGACAGCCTGTCACCCCATGAGCCGCCGACCGCTGGCTGTGAGTCGTATATCACCCCGGCGTCGTCGAATACCGCCGCGATCCCGTCGCCCTGCTTCTGTGTTCGCGTCAGGAACATAATATCAGGGCCGTACTGACGCCACAACTGACCGGGCGATCCTGGCGCGTCGAAGGCAGGTGTCTCCCAACCGTCGCCGGTGTCGACGAACGAACTGCTTGTGTAGCGTTTGATTTGGCCGGGCCCTGCAGTGACGAGGTTCGGTACGCTACGCTCGGAGCGTAGAACGATCCCGGCGGCGTCGAAATGTTCGTCCCGACAGCGCCAGGATCTCGACAGTCGAACAACTGGCATATCGCGATTAACCCGGTCGTTGAGATCCTCGAAAAACCGCGGCGACGCGCCAGCGTAGGCGTTGCACACCTGATCGGGATCGCCGGCCACTATCGCAGTGTCAGCCGCCTCGACCCACCGCTCAGAGACGGCTGCCATAAGTGGCGTCGCGTCATGGTACTCGTCGATCACAATCACGCGAGAGGCTGGCAGTGGGCCGATCAGCGCGGCCTCGAGCATCTCGTAGAAATCATGGCAATCATGCTCTTCTTTGAATTGTTCCCACCGCTCTGCGACAGTGGCGAAATTGGTCGAGCCCCACTCTTCGCGGAAGGCTTCAATCAGCGGTTCAGCACCAGCGTCCTCATGTATATCGGGGAGTTCGGAACCGTTGATGTACTCCCACCGCCCGACGTCGAGTAGGTTGCTCTTGCCGTAGTCGTACAACTGCTTGAAAACGGTCCATCTGGTTTCGAGCCACGGCTTCGAAGGCTTCCATTTTATATTCAGGTCGTTACAGAATTGCCGCTCGACGTGATCGACGACCATCCCCGACAGCGGGTCGTCGCTGTCGATTGAGCGAATGAACCCAGTTGCTCGAGCTGCCGCCGCATGGATCGTATTCCAGTAGCGGTAGGGATTCGACTCATCGGCCGAGCCCGGATCGACCTCCTCGGGTTCATCGACCGCGCCCCAATCGACGAGACGCCGGCGGATCGTATCGGCAAGTGCCCGGCGGTAGGTGACGACTGTCATTTCGGACGGCGAGATGTCGAGCTCGGTCGCGAGCGTCCCGATCCGAAGCGCCGACTGTGTCGACTTACCGGTTCCTGGCGGGCCGTGTAGCCGTAGCGATTCGTCCGCAGCGGCGACGTCAGTCCCGACAATCTCGGCGTTCTGCAGGTCGGACGGTAGACCCTCGCGTAGCTCTTGCGGGATCTCGGTCAGTCGGTCGTCGTCGGTCACTCTGACCCACCCCCGTCACCGCCAGCGGTCGAATCATGGTCGCCGGGATCGCTGTCGTCTTCAGTATCAGAATCACCCCCGCTGTCGTCGTTTTCAGGCGACCGACCGAACGTTTCCGCGCCGCTGTCGTCTGCCGGCGTGTCACTCTCAGACACCGGCGACCGACCGCCGCCGACGTCGATATCGGTCTCGACCGGGTCCGCGATCTCGTCGATAATCTCGCCGGGATCGGGCACCTCCTCGGCGTCGAGATCGAGCCGCCAGAATCGCATCGAGCGCCCGTTTTCGGTGACCGCTTCCGATATGCGGTCGCCCGAGAGTTGCCTCGAGGTCACGTCGCGAGCGGCCAGTTCAATCTGCAGGTGCCGGCGGCCGATCTCCAGCTCGTCGCACACAGCACCGACCATACTCGTCGGAACCCACACCTCGCCGTTCTCGTCGTCGACGTACAGCATCGAGTGCTCGACAGCGTCGGCGCGGTCCCGAACGCCGCGGGATGAACTGATCCGGCGCTGAATGAGATCCCATGCCTCGGTTCGGACGCCCGTCACCACCTCATCACGCGACCGCTCGGCGATCAGCCCGGTCACCGAGCGGGCCCACATATCCGAGCTCCGCTTCCAAGGCCGCTCGATCGGGCCCAACGATAGATTGGCATACTCTTCGTCGGTGTCGGCGTGATCCTCGGCCTTTTCCGAAGCCAGTTCGGGTACAATCTGCAGGCTGCTCGCGGCCGATATCTTCTTGAAAAACGTGTGTGGGTTCAAATGTGCCCCGTCGTCGATCTCGAGCGAGACACCGTCGCTAAACTCCCAAATATACAGCGGGTCGTCGACCGAGTCACTCGTCCTTTGGACCACGATCTCGTCGAGGTACTCTTCGAGATATCTATCGAGCCCGATCCCGACATCGACTCGGTACCCCCCCGAGTCCATGATCGCCGACCGTTCGGCCTCGCGGATCTCGGCGTTCAATTCGTCGATGATTTGCTGTTTCGGAATCTGCGCTTTCTGTGCAACCTCGCCAGCTGCTTGTCGCGCTCGGTCAGCGGTTCGGCTCGGGTCGGGACTGTCCTCAACAATATCAGACAGCGCTCGAGCCGCCGCCGAGATATGGGCAAATCGCGACGACGACTTTTCGAGCCCCTTCGCGTTCTCGGCGAGGGCGTCCATGATCTCACTGGCGGCCGCCGCACTCGACGTATCGACGACGTCGGCGTACTCGGCGGTCAGGTCCTCGCCCGCTGTCATTGTTCCACCCCCGTGCGACCGCGACCGTCTTCGGCTGTCTCGGAGCCGTTCTCTTTGAGATACTGGCGAGCGACGCGCGCGTATGTCTCTAATTGGTGGCCGTCAGTCGAGCCGATGCGTAGCGCCGTCCCAACCAGTCGCCCGATGCGAAGCGGCTCGTCGTTCTCCTCGAGGATCTCAGCGGCTGTCTCGACCGATGCCCGGACGGCCGAAACGTCGACCTGAAAACTGTCGTCTGTCGTCTGTGCTTCCGTCTCTGTAGCCGTTTGCGTGCTCATGGTGTGCGCCCGAAACGGTGATGCGCACATCGACACACCGAGCACTCCCGACCCTCTCTGCGTTCAAACCGTCGTTGAGTCGGGTGCGCCCGGTGCGCCTGAAAAGGTGGAAGTGGTTAGGCGTCCACCCCGGCGCAATCTTCTTTCGGGTTGTGTGAACGTTATCCCGACCGATATAAAAACTATCGGCGTTACCACGCAGTGTAGGAATACACGTGGTGTGTGAGTGTACAAATTGTGCAACCACACAACTTTATATTCCCCAACCACATAGCATAGATTGGTTAGGCGTCCACCTCGGCTGTTTCGGGATCAGCCCGAATTTTCATGCCGGGGCGACCCTCACAATTCGTGAGCTACAGCTGTAGCGATCGGGGTGATCGAAGCCGAAGTAATAACATAACACACAAAAAGACGATATACGGCACTTTTAGCGGTACACTACCGGACTACTTATTAACAAACAACCCGTATATCACGATGGTTAGGCGTCCCACCCACGGCCGCTTTTGACGTCACATCACACTGGCGAGCGGCCGCGCTGTCGATATCTTCTCGATTCATCAACGCGCCGAGGCAGCCAGCTGGCGAGGGTAAGCAACAGTCAGCCCGAACCAGGCGGGTGTAGTCAACACTGACCGGTCGCGGATCGAGGGTGATCCCCCGCGCTCGAGGCGTCTTGAGCTGACCGAGCGGCCGAAGGGATCGACAGTATCAGGCGGGGGGGCGATCACGACTCGAGCGCCGCCGACGTCGAATCAGCGGGATTACGGCGATTTCTGCGCGAGCGTCGAAATCTACCAGGCGGTCGGGCACTCTCTTCTATACTATACGGGTATATCTGACCTATTCTAACGGGGGGAGGCCCCTACCCCTCCCCCCTCAACTGAAGCCGGATATACCCGTATGACCTATTCAGACGCGCCAGCCTTTTCGCCGGTTGGATACAGGTTCGCCTGACCGTTCGGCTTGCGGTATGCTACTGGCTCAGCGGGCCGACGCTGGCTACTACCTGCTACTACACGCCGGCCGGCTCGCGGCTGCCGATCCTGGCGGTAGTAGCCACGGGCTCGACGCGACCCTCGAGGCCGTGTTAACTCTTAACCAACAATCTCCCCACGCCGGCGCGGGGGTGTTGGTTAAGCGCGCTCGCGCTCGAGGATTGCGTCGGCTACCGTTTCAGCCACACACCCCGGCTGGGCGGGAATGAATTTGTGCGACACACCTCGCCGGCGTCTGTCGATTCGAAGTTGTGCCATGGGGTATGTTCGTTTGCGAGACAACGAACTGGCCGACATTTTCGGGGCGAGATCGCGGCCTCAATTGTGCCATGAGGTATTGTTTCAGAGCTCAATATCGATCGAGAGAGATCCTCGCGGATCGACGTCGAGCAGTGGGGGGCCGCGATCAACCAGGCGGCCGGAGCGAGTCTCTATACTATACGGGTATATCTGACCTATCCTAACGGGGGGAGGGGTCCCCCCCTCCCCCTCACCCAAGGCGGCATATACCCGTATAACCTATTCAGACGTGCCAGCCTTTTTCGCCGGTTAAATGTAGGTCCTCGGATCGCCTGATCGGGGGGGTAGCACCGCTTGATCGCGCTGGCGTTGAGGGCTGTTACGGCTGAAAATATTTGCGTGGCGGCTGACCGAGAGATCCTCGCGGATCGGCGGCGACGTTAATCGGGTGCGGCGTAACCCACTGTTTTTTGAAATTTTGAACGGATCGGATCAGTGGGTTACGATCGAGCGCCAAGACGTCGATCCCGTCGCCTCGCGCCCTCGCTGCTTTGCCTGACGCCACACTGACGAGCGACAGCTCTCGTCGCGCCCCGGTACTCATTATAGGGCGTGCCAATCTGCCAATTGAAATGCATCCAATCCGTGCCGGTGCGATTTTCGTTACAGGCCGAATTCTCGCCGCAGTAATCGTATTCGAGATTCTCGCAATTGGTAGTCCGCTTGATTCGAGTCTCTCACCCCTGCTACGAGTAATAGCACTGCTGGCGGTTCCAGGAACTATTGAGTTAGCCGTGGTCGGATGGTTAGTACTGAAAGAAACAAACAGGTTCTAATTCACGTCGCCGCCGTCGGCACGTGCTTCAGTCGCGCTGCCCGAGTTGCCCATGTCGACGCCCTCGGACTCGAGGAACTCGCGGATTTCGTCGCTTTGTGCCTCCATCTCATCGCGGAGCTCCGCGATCTCGTCGTCGGTCAGTGGTTCCTGATCTCGTGCCATTCTTCGAATCTCCGTAGGTATCCTTCGAGGTGCTGTCTCAAGTGTTCTTCGGCGCGGTCCAGTGCCTCGCCCGCCGGGAGTGGCGGCGTTAATTCGTGGCTGTCGGCCTTCTCACCGTCGCGGTAGACATCGATATGTAGGCCGTCTTCCGTAACGTCGTGAGTCGCTTCGTCGCTCCCGCCGGCGTCGTGATCGTAGCGGACCACCTCGGCCCACTCTCCACTCTCGGCGTCGATGAGGTACTCCAGCTGGAGCACGAAGCGGGTGACTGTCCCGCGCTCGACGTCGA
>LKMJ01005781.1_pt1 | contig 11680 bp, 11 predicted proteins | sample 643391 | NCBI WGS metagenome assembly LKMJ01 (sample SAMN04112250, study PRJNA286221) | soda lake metagenome | biome: soda lake; feature: Kulunda Steppe; material: water; isolation source: sample PL-Br10 brine of Picturesque Lake | place: Russia: Kulunda steppe | collected 2010-07
CCGACGACCACCGCCACGACCGGGCATTCGCCGGGCGATACCCCCATTTCGAGTGCGCGCTGAATCTGTCTACGACCGGCCGCATAGAGCAGTATCTCGACGGCCGGGTCGTCGGCGATGCGGTCATCCCGTTCTGTCGCCCGCTGGGCCAACTTGACTGCTCGTTCGAGATGCGAGCGACCGGCGACGTATCGCGCGTCGAAGACCTGAATCGTCGTGTCGTACTCTTCCTGTAAGGCCGCAATATCCGCAACGAATCCATCCACTGAGTCGACCGTTGCAATTCCTTCGACCGTTCGAAACTCCGGAGAGTGCATCAGAAATCACCCAGATTCGCCTGTCCCTCATCGGATGTGGCCTCCGTCTCGTCACGACTGCCATCGTCAATGTCCAGCGCGTTCGTGACCGACTCCGAAGCCGTCACCTCATTCATGGCTGGTTCGCGGTGGCCGACGTTTTCGAGGATGGACTCCGCAGTTTTTTCCCGGCCACGCAGGGCCGCAAGGACCACCGATTTATCTGCCTCCCGCAGGTCAGCACGGCTTTCAATACCCGCTTCGTACAGCCTCCGGGCGCGTTTTCGACCCACGCCGCGAACTCCTGCAAGGTCGACCAGTTCCTCCCGGACACCGTGTTCGACCCGAAGCCGTGCCTCGCGGATAGCTGGGCCAATCCCAAGCCCGCGTTCCGTTGCCAGCGATTCCGCAGCACCCAGCAGCCACTGTGCGGTATCCACTTTCCCGCGGATATCGCCCGGCCCGATGCTGTACCGTTCCGTGATGGTATCCTCGTCGAGTTCGCTCGCCCAGTCTTCGAGCAACCGTGCCGTTTTGATAGCCGAGAGCCAGTCCTCGAATCCCTCGTCGAACTCCGATGGCGCTCGCCCGAGCAGTTCCTCCTCCCGTTCGTAGGCCAGCATGGTGTACTCCTCCTCATCACCCGAACGGAGATACAGTTCGTACATATCCGGCGTTCTGCTGATGAGATGGTAGAGACCGAATGCCGTTGGCTGTGTGTCCTCGCCTGTCTCCTGTGCGTCTGCAAGTCCATCGAGTATCTCCGCTGCACTCATCGGGTCAAGATAGAGGCGGGAGACAGTGTGACCCAGACTCGTTGCCGCGAGCGTGCCGTCAAGTCGTTCGAGAAAGTCGTTCACTTCCAGATAGTCAATAACGGTATCCATCACGGCCTGTAACTGGTCGCGGTCGGCCGTCTGTTCGGCATAGAGCGTTCCTTCGAGGAACTCAAGGAGTTCATCGCGCGACCGTGCGAATCCGGATGCGATGGTTGCAAGAATGTGTGTCCGCAGTGCTGGTTCGGCCGCCAGTTTCGACCGGACGGGTTCGGGTTCCGCCCAGACATACCGCTCGAAGAGTTCGTCGAGTTCATCGTGGCCGGAGGCAAGCAAAACAGCCTCGCCGTAGGGGTCAAGCCCCGGTCGGCCGGCCCGCCCCATCATCTGATGGACTTCGAGGACAGAAAGAGGCTGCATTCCGCCGATGGTACCATCATACCGTCGCCAGTCGCGGACCACCACTCGCCGGGAGGGGGTATTCACGCCAGCAGCGAGCGTCGGCGTTGCACAGACGACCTTGATGAGGCGGTCACGAAACGCATCTTCAACGAGCGAGCGATGGTCACGGGCAAGCCCAGCATGGTGAAAGGCTGCACCCTTCTCGACAGCGTCTGCGAGGTCGTCGCTGGTGTCGGTATCGCTCACATCGCGAATCTGTGTGGCTATCTCGGCGAGTTCCGCCCGTTCATCGCCGCTGAGAAATGCCTCGGTCGTTCCACCGAGTCGCCGTGCAGCCGATTCGGCGTTGCGACGTGAGTTGACAAAAACGAGCGTCGACCCATCGTCTTCCAGTGTATCTCGGACGATAGCAGCCTCCTGACTTTCACTCGACCGGAGCGCAAGGCGTTCCTGGCTCCCATCTTCCAGATGGAGCGCGTCGCCAAAGTGAACACCTTTCTGCAGTTCGATGGGTCGCCAGTCGGAATCGACCAGTTCGGCATCGAGCCAGTCAGCGAGTGCGTCCGGGTTCCCAATCGTTGCCGAGAGTGCTACAGTCTGAAGCGTGGGATTGAGCGAGCGGAGTTTCGCCAGCGTTACTTCGAGTGTCGGGCCGCGGTTGCCATCGTCGACCAGGTGGACCTCATCGGAGACGACGCAGCCGAGGTCATCCAGCCACGGGGCGTCGTTTCGAACGAGCGAGTCGACTTTCTCGCTCGTCGCGACGATAATGTCCTTGTCAGCGAGCCAGCCACCATCAGATTCGTAGTTCCCAGTTGAGACACCCACTGAGAGACCGTACTGTTCGAACTGTTCGAACTCCTCGCGTTTTTCGCTCGCAAGCGCACGGAGCGGAACAATATACAGGGCTTTGCCACCCGTGTCCGTGTCTCGGGCAACAGTCGAGAGCATCGCCAGCGTGGCAATCAGCGTCTTGCCGCTTGCGGTCGGTATCGACGCAACGAGGTTATCGCCATCGGTGACCCCTTTTTCGACAGCCTCAGCCTGCGGTGGATAGAGCGTTTCAATGTCATCTGCCTGTAGATGAGAGACAAACCAGTCGGGAATTCCCGGAATCTCCGCAACGTCCATTAGGATACCCTTCGGTCGTCACCCTGTTTAAAGCCTCGCTCGCAATCGGAAGAGTTCGACTGGTGGGCCGTCTTTTTGGTGCTAGCGCCCAACAAATGCGTGTATGAGCACAGACAACAGCAAGACGTTCGATATCGGCGGCGAACTGACGGTCAATCGCCTCGGCTACGGAGCAATGCGAATCACCGGCGAGAATATCATCGGCGCACCGGACGACGAAGACAACGCAAAAGCAGTACTCCAGCGAGCAGTCGAACTCGGTGTGGATTTTATCGATACCGCAGACTCCTATGGACCTGGCGTCAGCGAGCGCCTGATTCGTGAAAGTGGCGTGACCGAGGATGCCGTCGTCGCGACGAAAGCCGGACTTCTGCGGAACAAATCCGGCGAGTGGCTTCCCCACGGTGACTCAGAGTACATCAAAAATCAGGCGCTCGTGAGCCGCGACAGGCTGGGTGTGGACAGCATCGACGTTTACCAACTGCATACCCCGCGTTCGGATACGCCGCTCGAAGAGAGCGTCACGGCCTTTGCCGAGTTGAAAGATGACGGAATCGTCGACCACGTCGGCCTGTCAAACGTCAGCGTCGACCAGCTCGAACTGGCTCGTGACCACGTCGAAATAGTGACCGTCCAGAACCAGTATAACATTGGAAAGCGTGACGACGAGGACGTACTCGAAGCCTGTGAGGAGTACGGGATTGGCTTCATCCCGTGGTATCCGCTGGCAGCAGGCGAGGTAGCCGAAATGGAGGCTGTTCTCAGCGACGTTGCCGACGAGCACGACGCGAGCAGCTATCAGATTGCCCTCGCGTGGTTGCTTGCACACTCGGACGTAATGCTCCCGATTCCGGGAACATCCAGTCTGGAACACCTCGAAGAGAACGTCGCTGCCGCGGAAATCGAACTCACGGACGAACAGTACAACCGGATTGATTCACTCGGGCGGTAAGAAGCCGAAATAGCCTCAGATACGCGAGCGATACCGACTGAGTTCAGGCCAGTGATTCAGCGCCCAGTAGCCCAGGCCAGTGCCGATAAGCCCCGCTGCGAGGATATAAAAAAGCAGCTGTGAGGCAACGACTTCCTCCCGGTTCTGAAGGAGAAACGTGACACCCTCGCCCCCGAAGGTGACCAGCAGGAAGGTGAAAAGGCCGCCAACACCGGCGATAACGAGCACCTGCAACGCCTCATTCCGGCTTTCTTCAAGCAGGACGATTGCGCCGACAAACGCCAGTGCGGTGACCAGAACGTAAAACGGCAGTCGCTCGGTAATACCGGTGACTGAGCCAGTAAGGAGCCCAACGATACCGAGAAAGGCAGCCGTCAGTGCAACTGTCGAAACAGCAACAAATGCGCCTGCACGTGCGAGCGTTGCTTTTCCCCATCGGCGACCTGCCATTCCCATACTCGCGTCGTCTACCGGGAGTAGTAAAAGAATACCGTCGTCGGACCGAGAAGTGTTATCGAATTTATATTATCTTGCGTTGCGAGATTCGAAATCGGGGACCACGATAAACCAGTAATACAACGTTAGCAACACGAGGATGCCGAGATAGCCGCCGCCATAGACCACTTCGGAGTAGCCATCGACAACAACCAGGTAGAACACAGCAAAGCCGCCGCCCAGCACGCTGAGCAAAAAGGCGAGATGAAGGCCATCCGTTGTTCGGACCTGAAGCGAAGACCCAGTCAGGAGTCGGAGCGTGATTGTCCCAACAGTCAGGAACGCCCAGGTGACCAGTGGAAAGCCAAGAACGGTCCAGATAGTCGCCTCAAGGTGGGAATTTTCAGTGATGACGAGCGCCCAGCCAGTGAGTGCCAGCGCCGCCCATGCGATGCTCCGCCATAGCTCCTCGCGGAGAAGCTGTCGGAATTCGGTGCTCATGGTTGCCATTCGACAACCAGCAGCGATAACCCGGTCGCCGTGTCTCAGAGCCTGAAACAGGGCGTAGCCGAAACCTCTTTTTTCTGGGCTGGCGAACGGGTAGCTATGACTACAATAATCGTCGTCTCTGTCCTCCTGTTAATACTCCTGTTTATTTTCTTTGTCTTCCTGTTGATGCGCCGGACAGCAATGGGATTCAAGGAAGGAATGGAAGGGAAGTGACTGCGCGCAGCGATGAACGGCAAACTGTTTGGGCCGTGGGTCCGACGGATGTGATATGGATCCGCGTATTCGCGAACACGCACAGGTTATCGTCACCCACTCCGTCGATTTACAGGAAGGCGACAACGTCATTATTCGAGCACCACCGGTCGCTGAAGACCTCGTCACGGCACTGCATGAGGAGATTGGCGACCGTGGCGCAAACCCACTGGCTATCAGTACGAACGAGCGGTTCAGCCGCGCCTATTTGCGAGCAGCCGACGAGTTCGAAACGCCATCTCACCGGAAAGCGCTTATCGAGGAGACTGACGTCTATATCGCCATCCGGGCGAACACCAACGTCACCGAACAGAGCGACGTGCCGCCGGAAACAAGCGCAAAACAACAGCAGGCACTCCAGCCACTCCTGGCCGAGCGACTCTCAAAACGCTGGTGTCTCACGCAGTATCCCGCCCCAGCTAACGCCCAGCTTGCCGAAAGCTCGACAGAAGCCTACGAGAATTTCGTCTGGGATGCCATTCTCAAAGACTGGGACGAAGTTCGCGAACACCAGCAACAGATGGTCGAGATTCTCGACCCTGCCGACGAGGTTCGCATCGTCTCCGGCGACACCACCGACGTGACGATGAGTATTGCCGGCAATCCAACGCTCAACGACTACGGTGAGAAAAACCTCCCCGGCGGCGAGGTGTTCACTGCCCCGATTGCCGACAGCGTTGAGGGTGAGGTTCTGTTCGACAAGCCGCTGTATACCCAGGGCCGAGAAGTGACTAGCGTTTTCCTGCGATTCGAAGATGGCGAGGTCGTCGAACACAGCGCAGAAAAGAACGAGGACGTGCTGACCGAAGTGCTGAATACCGATGAGGGCGCTCGCCGCCTCGGCGAACTCGGTATCGGGATGAACCGTGATATCGACCAGTTCACTTACAACATGCTCTTCGACGAGAAGATGGGCGATACCGTCCACATGGCCGTCGGTCGCGCGTACGATGAGACCGTCGGCGAAGAGAACGACGGCAATGACAGCGCTGTCCACGTCGATATGATTGTTGATATGAGCGAGGACTCGTTTATCGAGGTTGATGGCGAGCGCGTCCAGGAAGACGGGCGGTTCATCTTCGAGGACTAGAGCGGCTTTTTCGAGGAGACGCACTCACTCCTGCCACGCACAGGGTGCCAGGTCCGCCACTTCTTGCGTGATTGCAACAGTCTCATCCGTCACGCTGACGATACCATCAAAGTGAGCATCGTTGACAGTGAATTCGAACGTTTCTTCGCTCTCGTGACCGGTCAGAACGCGTGCGGTCAGGTCGAACCTGCCAAACCGGTCAGTCGCCGTAACCTGTGTCTGCTCACCGGCAGGGACAGTGACCGTTTCATCGACCAGTAGTTCGTCACCATTGAGGGTCAGTTCGAGTTCGTGTTCCCGGTCGTCCGTGTTCTCGACGGAAATGGTCCGTGGCTCCGGAGTCGTCATGTACTTGACTTCGGCAAGTGAGACTGTCTTCTCATCGCCAACAGTGTCGACCTGGAGTTCGTACGGTGTCTGTCCGATAACGAGATACGACCGTTCCGGGTCGATGGCTTCGACGAATCCGATACGGTCGGCTGTGTATTCACCGTCTTCCATCGCCTCGTTCACCTCGACTTTGAGTTCCTCGGGAAGCCAGTCAAACTGAATGGCGACCAGATGGCACTGTTCGTATTCATCTGCGAGCGAGATACCGTTGTCAGGCTCCCCAGTGGAGTTGGAATCACTGGAGTTGGTTCCGGTTGTGTCTCCGGAGCCATCGGAATGTGTCTCGTTACCAGCGGGCGACTCGACACAGCCAGCAATCGAGGCGGTGAGGGCAAAACCGGCTGCGCTCAGGACGGAACGTCGGTTCATGTAGTTCTGTTGTGAGTCCCATGATAAGTAACTGGTTGCGACTCAAAGGCCGATTTGAGTTATCAATCGACAACACCACTGCGGTCGAGTGCAACAAGAATATCAATGAGGCTGCAACGAAACCCTTACATTGCCGAGCGGATGACTCGTTAATGCGGGACCATGGGGTAGTTTGGTATCCTTGCGGCCTTGGGTGCCGTTGACCCTGGTTCAAATCCGGGTGGTCCCATAGCGATTATAAAGGTTGCTAAGCCGTTATAGACCACTTTTACCCAATTCTCAAATCCCTTACTCCGGAATGCAGTTTGTTAGTATGAAAGCTCACTCCCGTGCGAACTCACCGACTGAGACGGATGTGACTGTCTCCGCTTCACCCCACCCATCGGTGATGCGGAATTCCCCGTCCCGAACGTCCACTTCGCTTTCGACGCGAATCAACACACCAGGGAAGCTAATGACCTGAGCACATGCTTCGCCCGCATCGGAATCATCGACAGCAGCCGCATTTCCACGGACAAAATAGCTATCGTCATCGGCGATAATCTCAACGTCACGGATATCGACGTTCCGGTAGCAGGCATTCGGACCGGCGGTTTCGAGATAGAACACCGCATCCGCTTCGAAATCCGTCCCTTCGATGAATCGGTCGACATCCTCGTGGTCGTCGATGACCGCACGGAGTTCATCCTCGTTGTCGAACTGAACAACGACGCCGATACCCTCCCGCTCGTCGCTATACCAATCCCCTTTGGACTCGCGAGTTGCCGACACAACCCGTATCTGGTCGACGGCACCATTGCTGTCGCTGTCCTCGCCGTCATCGTCTTCCTCCTCGGAATCTTCCTCGTCTCCAACAGTTTGGATGCCCTCGTCGGTGTGGAAATTTGCCCGCCTGTCCTCCCCGACTGTCAGACTCACCCACGCTCGTTCGAGGTCATACGCATCCGGCTTCTCGATAACGATACCGGATACCCGATACGTGTAATCAGTCGTCTGGATGTATGGCCAGACGTAATAGCCGTGAATATGGACTTCCTCACAATTTTCATCAACACGTAGCCATTCGTGTCTGACCGAAGAAGAGCCAAAGCCGGAGACAACCACCACGATAGCCTCTTTCTCGAAATCAACCTCGTCTACGCGGGTGACGCTCTCGTCACTGACCGGTTCGACCAACTCGTCGAATTTCTCCCGTGAGGTGAGAAGTTCCGCGGAAAAGACAGCCTCACCGTCGTATTCCGGCGGGTTGACCGGGGGTTCATGAAATCCGACGGAGAGCTGGTCAAATGAGAGTGCAGAGTCATCATCCATGCTGTCCCCGAGATGGTGGACATCCCATTCATATTCATCCTCGATATCATCGGGTTGCGGTGGCCGTTCTGGTTCGTGTGGCGGTTCGTCAACAAGCGCCAGGTCAATCGGTTCACAGTCACTGCCATCCCCGTTGGTTGTTCCATCATCTCCACCACCCCCCGTATCCGGCGGTTCTTCGAGACACCCTGCAAGGAGTGTCGCCCCAACACCTGCACCAGCGATGACGAAATTCCGGCGTGACTGGTTCATATCTGCTACTAGATTCGCCCGGAATAAATCCTTTCAGATGAGTTAAATCAGCATTGTAGTCAAAGCCGTTCCTAGGCCAGTGATAACAAAGCCTGTCCTGGTGCAATTGATTGCAATGACAAACTGGCGTGCCGTCCTCATCGGATTTTTCGTTATCGTTGCACTCAGCGTTATCGGGCTGATTATCCCCGGAATTGGCCAGCTCCTTGCTGCGCTAATCGGGGGCTTCGTCGCTGGCTATCTCGCCGGTGGCGGACTCCTCAGCGGATTTTGGCACGGCTTACTCGCAGGAAGTCTCGGCGGTCTCATCATCGCCATCCTGCTATTTATTGTCCTGACCATCATTGGCGTTTCCTTCGGGCCGGTAACCGGTGCGCTTGCAGGTGTTGCAGGTGCAGGAACCGCAGCCGTGATTATCCTCGTGACACTTGTTGCCGCGCTTGACAGCGCAATCGGCGGCGCAATCGGCGGGCTGTTCAACTGAACACAACAGTTGGCCTGACAGCGAGTGGCGCGGTTGGCGCAGTAGCGAGTTGCCAGTCCTTACACTGGGTGGGCATTGCCTAACGAAGTGCCAGCAGTAAAGGAACTCAATAGGACAACAGAGAGCAGCAGCTCCTCGGAGCAGGCGCCACCATAAGCGTCGCAAAATCGTTCGTCAGTATGTTCCTGATTCTTGCGCTGATTTCTATCTTGCTCTGAATCGTCACATAACACATCGTTTTTCGCACTCCATCTCAGAGTAGGCGTATGCACGTCGAGGAAGGGGCTGTTTCTCTCACGGTCCCGGAACAGGAGGAAGGGAAAAGCGGCGGCGTATTTTTCAACCCCGTCCAGGAACTCAACCGGGACCTGACGATAGCAACGCTTCGGGCCTATCGCGAGCGCGAACCGCGGGCCGAGACCTATCTCGACGGGATGACCGCAAGTGGCATTCGCGGGATTCGCGCTGCGGCCGACGGCTGGGACGTAACCTGCTGTGACATTGATGAAGATGCACTGGCACTCTGTCAGGACAATCTGGAGCGAAACGACCTGACAGCCGATGTCCGCCAGCGGGACGTCAACGCCCTGCTTCATGACGAGTACTTTGACGTGGTCGATATCGACCCGTTCGGCACGCCGATACCCTTCATTGATGCCGCCTTCCGTGGGACCCGTAACCTGCTCTGTGTCACCGCAACCGATACCGCACCGCTCTGTGGCGCACATTTCGAAAGCGGCGTCCGAAGCTACAGCGCCATCCCTCGGAACACCGAATACCACGCCGAGATGGGCGTTCGTATCCTCCTGTCAGCACTGGTTCGGACTGGTGCACGCTACGATATCGCGCCACGGCCCTTGCTCACCCACGCGACAAAACATTATGTCCGGACCTATCTCGACCTCGACCGTGGCGCACAGAAAGCGGATGCCATGCTCGAAGACGTCGGCTACATTCACCACTGCCAGCACTGTCTCACCCGGACAACAGAACGCGGCCTGATTGCGAACCCACCAACCGAGTGCCCGCACTGCGGCCATCATCTCCAGACCGCCGGTCCCGTCTGGCTCGGACCGACCTGTGACCCCGCGTTCGTCGATAGCGTCGACGACCAGTTGACCGACGAACTCGGAACAGGTGACCGAGCAGCACGTCTGCTCGAAACGCTGGCTGGCGAACTCGACCAGCCCACACATTACGACCAGCACCGGCTATTCAAACGCTGGACCTTACCCGCGAACTCCATGGACGATTTCCTCACAGCGCTTGCAGATGCCGGCTATGCGGTCTCACGAACGCATTACGGTGGGACAACCTTCAAAACGGACGCAACCGTCGCTGAGATTAAGGCGGTTGTCGATGAGACGGTAACAGCAAAAGATTAGCTCGTCAGAATCCGCAACTCGTCCTCATCGGCAAGTTCGTGGTCGAGGCCGACCTGTTGTTCCTCGTGTTTCGCACTCGGGCCGCTCACGCGTGCAAATCGGAATCGTTCCTCGAACTCACCACCCAACTTCTCGCAAGCATCCTCGACGGTATCCCCTTCGAACAACATCAGCGGCTCCTCGTAATCGACGCCGCGACCGGGCTTGTCCATATAAATTCGAATGAGACCGAGTTCCTCCCAGATTGTCTCGGTCAGCGAGTCCAGCCCTTTTTCTTTTTCGGCGCTGATGAAAATTGCCTCGTCCGGGTCGATATCGTGCTTACGGAGGTTTTCGTTGACTGTTTCGAGATAGTCAGGTTCGATGAGGTCAGCTTTGTTGACCGTTACAATCGAGGGCGTGTAGACGCGGTTGTCCCGAATTCCATCGATGAGCCGGTCGAGGTCGACCTGCTCGCCGATGGTGATATCGGCGTTCGTATAGCCATGTTCGCGAAGGATGCTCGCAATAGTCTCCTCGTCAAGGTCGAGGTCAACGCTGGCAGTCACTGAAATACCATCTTTTGCCTTCTTCCGGACGGAAACCCGTGGTGGCTCCTGGTCGATGCGGATGCCGTTTTTGTACAACTCTTCGTGCAGTCGTTCGTACTGGTCGATTTCGAACACCGAGAGCACGAAGACGATGAGGTCGGCCGTCCGAACCACGGAAAGAACCTCCTGTCCGCCACCACGACCGCCGGCTGCTCCTTCAATTAATCCGGGGACATCAAGCAACTGAATATTCGCTCCGCGGTACTGCAACATCCCGGGATTCACATCGAGCGTCGTAAACTCGTAGGCTCCAGTTTCGCTGTCGGCGTTCGTCAGCGCATTGAGGAGCGTGGACTTGCCAACACTTGGAAACCCGACGAGGCCGACCGTCGCGTCCCCCGTCTTCTCGACAGCATAGCCGGGACCGCCCCCAGATGAGGCCTGGCGCTTGGCCAGCGTCTCCTTTAGCTCTGCGAGTTTCGATTTGAGACGGCCGATATGCTGCTCGGTGGATTTGTTGTAGGGCGTCTCCTGAATCTCCTGCTCAATCTCCGCAATCTCCTCTTCGAGCCCCATTATATGTCTCTCGTCCGTCGAAGTGCAAAAGCGCTTTTGTCCGCCGTTGCCAGCAAAAAGAACCCGGAGATTATTCCGCGAAGACGTTGTCGTACTCGCCGGCGTCAATACGCGCTTTGAACTCCCGGGGGTTCTCGCCTTCGATGGTCACGCCGAGCGTGACGCAGGTGCCGACAACCTCTTTCGCACCGTTTTTCAGGTCGTACGCCAGCAGGTCAGACAGTTTCTGCTCCGCAATCTGTTTGACCTCCTCGACGGTCAGGTCGGCAACGAACTCCTCGTGGGGTTCGCCGCTTCCCGTGTCGAAGTTGGCTTTGTCCTTGATGAGTTCCGCCGTCGGTGGGACACCGACTTCAATCTCGAATGAGCCATCCTCCTCGTAGGTGATGGTCACCGGCACTTCCGTGCCGTCGAACGCAGCCGTCTGGTCGTTAATTTCCTGCACAACTGCCTGCACATCGACCGGGGTTGGTCCGAGTTCCGGACCGAGCGGTGGTCCCGGGTTGGCCTGTCCACCGGGTACCAGTGCTTCAATCGTA
>LKMJ01005782.1_pt1 | contig 11679 bp, 8 predicted proteins | sample 643391 | NCBI WGS metagenome assembly LKMJ01 (sample SAMN04112250, study PRJNA286221) | soda lake metagenome | biome: soda lake; feature: Kulunda Steppe; material: water; isolation source: sample PL-Br10 brine of Picturesque Lake | place: Russia: Kulunda steppe | collected 2010-07
TATAGGGCTTCCCGATGTCACCGGTGCGAGGTGTAGATATCGGACGGATGAAACGCATGTTTAACATTACCGGCGCGGAACGATATACTCATGTCAACGGGTACTTCGGATTTCGTTTCGTCTGTTATTAAGGCATATAACGGGTTCTATGACGAGATTGACGAAGGTAGCAGGAATGAATTAGACCTCACTCCCCGGTTTTCTCGACTTTTGTTCTGCAACGAAACTTTAGGGTGGGATGAATCGGATTATGCTCAAGAGGATGACCTAAATGATGTTCGATTCTACGATGATGAACGGAACCCAGTTATCATCGTGGAGGCAAAACGGCGAGATCGGGACGTAGAGGAAGGTATTGACCAAGCGTTTGAATACGCATCTGACAGTCCGTACGTGGACTATCTCGTCGCTACAAACTTCGATAAGCTACTACTCTATCGGCGATGCGACGAGGATGACGCGGACGAGACCCGGCACGGGGTTAGCGGCGAACTCCTCGCGACTATTAATTTCGAGCGGGTGCGTAATGTAGAGATGGGAGAGGCATTGAGCGACGAGGTTCCGCAAGAAGAACTAGACGCCATCAGTCAGTTGACTCTTCTCCGGAGGGAAGATGTGGTGAACCCTGACAGGTATAACGACTTCACTTTTTCCGACCGTCAAGACGTTTCGACGGATGAAGGGTTTGATAACCTGCTCAGCAGTCTAACCACGGCTCTGGATGATTACTGGATGCCGTACACGCTTCGAGCGTTCGACGAGTACGAGGAGCGTTACGAAGAGTACAAAGAACAGGCGGACGACTTGGAACAGCAAATTGAGACGCTGAAACAACAGGGCCACGAGGACGATACGGAGATTGCAGAGTTAGAATCCCAGGTCGCTGAACTACGAGACGACTATGAACAGTACCGGGCGTTCCACTCTGACTACGAGACGTGGGTCCGACTTTCCAACCGGCAGGAGAATAACGACGACGAGAACCGCCACGTATTCTGTCGGGAGAGTATCTACGTCCAAATTAACAAGATACTTCTCATCCGTATCGCTGAGGACAAGGATCTTGTTGAGGAAATGATTAGTGACGGAGGAGTTGTTGATTATTTCGCATTCTGGAATGATTTTTCCCGATACGTTGATCGGAACTACGTTGACCTGTTCGATGTTGCATCGGAGGAGTTGAGCGAGATCTATGATCGGCTGTACTCACGGCAAATTTTCGACTGGGAGTTGGATTCGGGTGACGGAGACTTGGATGCCGTAGTAAAGAAGACATTCTGGCATTTAAATCACTTCGACTTTGCGAGTGTAGACCGTGATGTCCTTGGACATCTATATGAACGGCACCTACCACCGGAGGAGAGGAAGGAATTGGGTGAGTTCTACACCCCTACGAGTGTCGTTGATCTCATACTCGACCGCATTGGGTATACGCCAGACAATCCAATAGACCAGCCAGAACACGACTTGTTAGATCCAGCATGTGGTTCTGGAACCTTCTTGGTCAGGGCAGCTGGACGGCTTCTTAAACGACTAGATAATCGAAACGTGCCACCAAAGGAAGCGGTGGAAATCATGCAGAACCGACTCTGGGGTTTCGATCTGAACCCATTCGCGTGCCACATTACCGAGATGAACCTCCTCTTTCAGGTTATCGATTTATACAAGGAGGTAAAAGACGAAAACCCAGATTATACGCTGGATCGGTTTCACGTCTACCAGACGGATTCGCTCCGGCAGCAAACACAGACTTCGATGACAGCGACTTTCAGTGATGCCCTCTTGCGACGGTATGAACGTGAGCGTCGCGAGGCAGACCAAGCCAAAATGCGGGATGACTACGGCTACGTCGTAATGAACCCGCCATATGTCCGTATCCAGAACATCCCTGACGGACCGGCGAAAGAGCGATATAACGATTACTACTCAGCTTATCATAACTACGATCTTTACTTGCTGTTCATTGAGAAGGCGTCTGAATGGCTCCGTGAGGAAGGGAAACTCGGAATCATCACGTCGAACCAATTCCTCGATAGTCGGTACGGAGAGCGAGCACGGGAGCTTATCCCTCAACGTTACCGTATCGGTGAAATGGTAAATATTGGAGATATCGATGTATTCGCTCACGCGACGACGTATCCGATAATTATGGTAATGGAGGGACTGGACCGGAGCGGTATCCGGTCTGCTGAAGATTTTGTTCTTGACGATTACCGGTTCTCCTACGTGTCTGTTGGTGAATCAATGGAGGATTGGATCGAATCCGACGCTATTTCAGGGTGGGACGCTGGGAATGGTGATTCAGGACGTGGAAAAGAACAGAATCACCGCGTTGTGGATCTTCTCGCTCTCGCGTTACCGTCTGAATGGGGCAGTGATGTTCTAGATATTCCAAGCCGGGTGGAGGACAAAGGTATACCCGTCCCCGACAGTATCACGTGGGATGACCAACCTCCGCTTCAGTCATATCCAGTGGAATCGGTTGCTGTGTCTGACTCCGACTGGCAGTTCGCCCCTGCTGATGAGCAGGAGGTATTGAACTGGATGGAGGACCACGGTACCGAACTCCGTTCGTACGGTCATAAGAATAAGGTGGAGCGAGGGCTTCGAACCGGGAAGAACCCTGTATTCATCGTTGATCAAGCAACAATCGATGAATTCGATATAGAGGATGAACTCGTCCATCCAATTCTCGGCGGGCGGCAGGTCAAACGATGGGAAGACTTGTGGGACGGTGACTACGTGGTTTACACGCCGCCAGGGACAGATATGGACGACTACCCGAACACGAAGGAGTACTATAACCATGGGGACAACCGGGACGAACTCGAAGATCGGTACTGCGTCCGAGAGCAGAACGAAGATTACTGGGCCCTCGACAAATCGAAAGACTCGGACCTTTTCGAACAAATCAAAATTGTCACGCCAGATATCTCCTACTACAATAACTACTGGGTAGATGACGGCGGGGAGTTCTATTGTCTTGACACGACATACTACGTCGCTCCCGTCGACGAAAACCTCGCATGGTATATTGCAGGCGTACTGAACAGTGATTTAGCTCAGTTCTATATTCGGCGGAACGCGGCCACGTACCGAGGAAACTATCTTCGGTACAAGTCGGAGTACGTAGGTGACATTCCTATTCCAGACCCGGAAGAAGACAGTATTGATGATAAATTAGTGAAGAGTATCGCCGCGACAGCACGCCAGATGCAGGATCTCATCCGTGAGTACCGCCGTGCTGAAGCCCTACTTGCTAACCCATCCGATCTACTGGACGCCGCCGACGTTGACCGGGTAGATATTACACGTACAGCGTACGTCGCTCGTATACCGGACGCTGACGAGTCCAACGACGCCGATATACAGCCGTCGCAAGAAGGTTCATCTGTCCGCCTGAACGTTCATCAGTCGATAGAGCTCAACAACGAGGATACTGCGGAGTCTTTCATCAACCTACTGAACGCCCAAAACATTACGTCCCTTTCTGACTTGTTTAGTGTAGATTACCCCCGAACTAGGGACGGCATGGAAGCTGTACTGGACTCGCACCAGCAAGCCGTTGAGACCACTGAAGGAGCCGGAAACCGGTTACAGGACGTAGAAGACGATTTACACGACGACGTGTACGAGTTGTTCGATTTGAGTGATGAATATCGGGAACTTGTTAATGATCGTGTCCTCGTCCCAGAGAATCCACTGAAATCGAAGGTCCGGTGATTTGTGATCGGCGTGTGAATCTGGAATAGTAGACCTCAGCTAGGCATTATCAGATTAACACATAGATTAGTAATCGAGTTATACGGTTAATCGATTACTGAACGGTCTACGCCTACGTTTCTAAATTGAGTCTCAGGTCTTATCGAAGACAACAAACACCAATAATCACCTGTATGCAGATAGGTGAGCCAGTGCAACATAGAGAGGTTGTGTCCAGGATGAAATCAATCGATTCTAAAAACGGCATAGTTGAATTGAAGCAAACCGAACGTTCTGCAAAAGCATTATGAACCGGCCAATATCGACGTATGTATGGCTACTTTCACTGACCCAAATGCTAGTCTCAGCGAAAACCATGATCAAATCAATTCGGAGCGGTTGGTAGCAGGTTTTCGGCAGATGATCTGGGAACACTGGCGTCACGGAAACGGCGTATGTGACGGGTGTCCCATCCGCTGTGAGAATCAGGGTTTCGATCCTCTGTTTGGTCTATTCAACTACGACGCCGATCTCATGATCGTCGCTCGGGAGCCAGGAACTTTTGATCAGTTCGCGGAGTCTGGCAATGGGAAAGGACGTACTTACCGTACGATGCCTTTAGACAAGGCCGTCAAGAATCACCCCCACCTTGTTGAACAACGCGGATACGACTACAAGGCCGTCACCGATTGGAACGACCTCATGGAAGGGGCATTGCGGTTATTTGAACCAGAGCGGTACACTAATGATGTCACAGGACGCCCCACCGTCGGTTATTCCTTGGAAGATGTGTATTTTACAAACGCACTGAAATGCTCTAGATTGTCAGAGGAAGTTCAAGATGTTGACAAACCAGAAGAGAGGAACAAGGAAGCTCGAAAACGGTGCAGGACGTACCTCCAGGAGGAAATAGAATTAGTGGCACCGGAAGTAATCGTCACGTTTGGTGCCAATGCATGGACAGATACTGTTCGCACGCTCAATATGGAGAACACAGTGGAACATCTTACTTACCTCAACAGGAACATTAATATAGATGATAAGTTTGGATTTGGTGCTTTTGGCTCAGATCCTATAGTTATTCCTTCGTATCATTGGTCGAACCTGGGCCAGCAAAAATCTAAGATTGCCTTTCTTGATGAAGATGACGAGGCGAGAATGTACGATCGCTATTTTTCTGAACTTGTCCACCGGGTATTACATGAGCTGAATTAACAACGTATCTTTGTCAAAATGAGGATGGTTTATAGAAATGAGGTTAGGAAGTCCTAGTGACTGATATGCGCCCTCTATCTTGCACGCCAATTAGTGCCAATATCAGATAACAGACACCAGTCCTCTCCAGGCTAGACAAGGACCGTATAGAGAAGAACAGCGGAAACAGTGGTGGGTGCCATAATCGTGTTGTTAGACAAATCATTATTGTAGAAACAGCGGGTTCGGCGAGGCGGCCATATTCGGCGGGTTCGGTCGGTGGCGTTGTGTCACAACCCGGACTATATGTGTTGCTTTGTCCTAATCGTATGCGAAAAGAGCGGACTAAAGCGAGGTTCAAAATGTGGCTTACTGACGACGAGGTTGAGGAGCTCCAGCGAGCCGCCGGGCTTTCGAGATACCACAGATAGAACCCCGACACGTCAAACGGGCGGGCGACGGCAACGACTATCGCTTCCGCGTCCCCAGGGGAAAGGAAACCGACACCGGCGAGAGGAAACCTCGCGACGCAAACCTCCCAGCCGCTACCGAACGCGATCTCTATCAATTCGCCCGCGACGAGGACCTCAACGACGTCGAGCCGTATGTCGACCTTACACCGGGCGGCGTTCGGGCGTTCGGGCGGCCGTGCGTCGAACCGCCGAGGCCGCCGCCGATCGAATCGGCGACGAGGACTTTCGCGACGTGTCGAGCCACGACCTCCGGCGGCGGTTCGCCCAGCGACTCCTCGTCGACGAGGGCGTGAATCCCCGTGTCATTATGACCATCGGCGGGTGGTCGTCGTTTTCGGCGATCGAACCGTACCTAAACGAACAAACCGAGGGCATGATTAGCGACGCTCTCGGCGACGTCGTCTTTGGGTTGTGAGTAACGAGTCTCGCGAGGGGTAGTGAAGTCACCTGCTCATCTGCTACCAATCGACCACTCAGAAATTTTCATCACCTGAAGGATATGAGATCGCGCGCCAGCAATAGCAAGAGCCGATTTCGTGTTTTCAATACAATTTACAGATAAAATCTAATGATGAAAGCCCACATTTACAGATAAAATCTAATAAAAACGCACACTCAATTATAAAATTCCAGTGCACTTTTACAATTCAGAACCCAACGGTGTTTGATGACAGAAAAAGACACTCCATACTCGGACGGTTTGAGATTGCTCGCCCTCTACGAAGAATATGGACCGACTCTTGAAAAGGCGTATACTCTAACTGGGACAACGAAACAAGATGAGCAAGTAGAACCTCTTAGCGTGATAGATGTGGATTATCAAGATTCTACTCACTTCATCACAGCAAGGGGCCCTAAACCAGATAGCGAAGGTTACACGCTAAAAGTCGACCATGTTAACAAAGAGGTAATTCATGCCCACGGTCCACCGTCTCAACAACAGGCCCCGGGACGTGTGGATACTCTCAATATCAAATACAAGCCCCCTCAACTGATCTGCGGTTTATAAATAAGTAACTGGTCCCGTTGACGTTACGGTCCGCCAATAGGTCTACACCGAACCTACTTCGTTGCTACGCATCCAGTCGTCTATTAGGTGCAATTCGTGACTGTCTACAACTAGGCTGTTTGATGTGAGATCCTCGCGAAATCAATCGTGGCGAGCTTCCTCCGAATTAAAGAGCATACCCTCATGACAGCTGCTCATCGATGCCGCCTCAATGAGTTGATACTCAAGACTCTCGAGATGCGTCGGGAGACCGTGAACTCCACTGCCCCCAGTCTTCCAAGCTCGGCACCAGTAATAGACCGGCTGGTGGATGGTCGACATCATATCGAACGTCGACGGCAGTGAATGGTTCTCGTCGTCATAGTTGCCAGTAAGCCGATCGGCAAAGCCCGTGGGTGGTGATTAGAGTGAAACAGGGACGTCTGTAACCTCTTCCTGCGGCCAGCGACCCCAAGGCCCGAGAACCATCGTCCACAGAAACATTTAGACGTTGAATCCACCAAATTTCGTGTCTCGGTGAAATTGATCCACCGGTTTTTGATAATGATCTCAGTTTCGGACGGTAGCATGTCTTGAGCGTCGATAGTACTACCGCTGCCAATTCAGGCGTCTTCGGATTTCACTATTTAAAATCATCATATATTTTTGACTCATCCAGATCAAACCCGTGTCGGTCACGATGTTCTTGAAGATATTTAGTGTGCGGCCAAAATTGGCGTCGGTCGGGTAGATTAATTTCTTCACCTTCCAACTCGATGAATTCATCATATCCTTCACGATCCTCAGCGTTCTTTGTAAGGACACAAAATGAATCATCGAGTGATATCCAGCCGACTTCAAACGCCCAATGATGAAGTCGACAGAGGAGTAAATGATTTCGGATATCAAAGTTTTCACGAAGTTTTCCAGCTATCCTGTGTACTTCGGCTTCTGTACCATGGGCCGTGGGATGCTCCCGCCGCTTACCGCAAACCGCACACCTTTCATCATAAATTTTATCTAGCATTCTCCTTAATGCAATCGACAATTTACGTTTTCTCACACCAGAATGGTCCATAAGTAAGTCCGAAGATTGTTTTGGCGTTAATATTGGTTCCTCAGACGTCGATTCAATTATTTGTTGAATTTCTTCATCTAACTCGTCGCTCTCCAATTCTAACTCACCGCTTTCCAGAATGGCCAAATAGTTACGAATTGTTCCGAACTTTGATCGTATTTTTTCAACGCGATCGTCACTGACTTTTGTGAAGCTGATAGGGTAATCAACGTTATACTCAATCAAATCGTGGATTTTACTACTAGGAGTATCAATTCTGAACGGATCTTCTAAATAAATAATATACTCAACTGGATAACTATTGCTACTGTATACCTCTTTTCCAAGTTGAGGGTTTTGTTCTATGTCTAACACTCGGGCAGCATGCGTGTATTCACCGCTGTTTGTGTAGAATAGTATATGATCTCCTGAAGACATTTGCTGGTAGTATCTTTCAGCCTTATCAGAAATCGCCCAGAAGCTTACTTCTGGACCATAATCTTGGTCAGTATACTGTTGATAGATCTCCTTACTAATCTGTTTAATAACTGACTTCCTGAAACAGGCTTGAGCCTCGTCGTTCACGCACGGTGCTAAGAAAAGGTGGTTCCCTCTCATGGTGAAACCAATGTTCGGCGATGGTAAAAGCCTTTGTCTCTGATGGCAAAATCACAATACCAGCTTTAGGAGCGTTAAGGCGGCAGTTTTACTCTACAATTTCTGATGGCAAATCCTATTTACCGATATGGCGATGGGTTTATTACTGCTGGCACTCATGAACCAAGTGTAATGAACTGTCAGAATCCTAGTTGGGGGCCTCGATCTATCCAGGAGCAAGGCTCCCAGCCCATCGTACACTGGGTGATGGACAGGGTCCACTATACTATGTGGAGCCCTGTACTTTTCGATTGTAGTGGGTGGGACAAATGAACCAAAGTAAAAAATCTACGGCAGGGATAGCAACAGATCAGGTGCAAATCACTCATCACCCAGAAATCACACCGGACTGTTATTTTGTCGAGTACCCTGGCGGCAATAGGATTGTATTACTGAGACATGGTTGGTGCAGTTGTCCGCTCCGCACTGTATGTGATCACCGACGTCGAGTTGCCCATAAGATCACGGTTGGAGAATTGACATCTCCTCAAGATGTAATGCGGCGTGTTTCAGCCGACATCGGTCCTCAATCGCTGGGCCTTAAAGGTGAGATGTAATGAGCGTCAATCAATCAAATGAACAAATTGAGAAACACAAGAGCACTTCGACAGAAGTTTTCACCCAATTAGTGTTCGACGAAATAAAGACAAATATAGATGGTGGTTTTGTTATGTCAACTGAAAAATCCGGTTCCGAAATTGCTGAAGCGTTAGATATGTGGTCAGGGATAGATCTCCTTGTTAAACCAGCCAGCGATGAGAGAGGACCGATCCCGATCGCCCACAGAGTAAGCTACGGCAAGTTCCCGACATTCACCCTCGGAAAGGTAGAACTGGAAAAGTTGAAAAATAACATTGGTAGCGAGAGTATGTATCCTTCGTATACTTGCCAATCAATAGTTCAAGGGCAAGTCGAAAAAGAACTCGCAAATGCAGCGATAGTCTCTACGGAGAAACTAGTCGAATACATAAAAAACGGTGAAGAGGGTGAGCCAGACCATACCGGTAATTGGGTAACTACGCAGGATGGCGATTACTACTGGGAGACAAAGAAAGACGGGAGTAAACAGTTCTGTTGCGTCAGCTGGCTTGACATACGTGAGTGGACAGACAAAATGGAAATTGTATATTTAGATCACGCAGGGAATGTCGTTGATAATACAAGCTATCCGAAGTTGCATCAACGAATGGACTGATCACACTCACTTTGAATAGACACGTATTGATTTCAATCGGTTCTGGTCCTTATCGACGTAGCCACGGCTGTTGAGGAGGGCGACCGGCTGGCCGTCGAGACAGGTTACTCGGGTGGGTTCGACGCCTCGGCGAGCGCCGGCGACGGCGGCGCGCCCAGCTCGCCGGGAGCGGTGGGCGCTGTCACGGGTTCACCCCCGAACACTCGGACATTCCATGTATAGCATTGGTTAGTCGACCCCCGTCCAGGTTCACCGTCGGCCTCGACGACACTCCCAGCCGATCGAGTCCCCGGCGTACTCGCCCAGCTCGAAAAAGACGACTGGATCGAGCAGCGCGGGAACGGCTGGCATCCCGACGTGAAGGCTCAGATGCTGTCGGGGTAAGAAGAGCGAGAGCGCGGCTTCTCGCTCGATATGGACGATATTCTTGGGGAGTAATCAATAGTCACTAAACCAGTCGGGAGCGCCGGTATACTCAGCCCAACAGCGCTTGTGACACGGCTCGCCGCGGGCGTTCGGGATGGCACGCTCCATGTCGACCATGTCACCGCAGAGATCGCACTCGGCTCGGTGTCCCATCTGCCGGGTCTCGACGCTCAGGTCTTTGACTTCGATGTACAGTTCATGGAGCGCACGCGGCGTCAGGCGGACGAGAACCTTCTCCCGATCGGCTTGGTCTCGCTTCTCGGGTGTGTACGTCAGCACCCAGTCTTGACCTTCCTCGCCGTCGCCTCCAGGGCCCAGCGAGATCGTTTGGGCGAGTTCGTCGGGGACGTAGTGCCATTCGTTGTCTCGAAACCGGGGGTAATGACCTGAAGGACGTGGGTCCTCCGGGTCGACTTCATCTGTTTCGTCGCTCATACGCGGATCATGTGATCGTAGACGCGTTCGGTCGTTTGGATACTCCGATGGCGCAGCCGGTTGCGCACGTCGTAGAGCGTGTTGTCATCTTCGACGTTCATCATCCGGTAGGCGACACTGTGCCGGAGTGCGTGTGGCGTTACGTCGTCGGGATCGCCGCGACCACCGTCGACGAGATACGGTTCGATATCAGCGGATGCAGCTGCCTTCGAGACAAGGTTCCGGACGCCTTGAGTCGAGATCCGGTCGCTCGACCGCGACGGAAACAACGCCTCACTGTCTTTCCACCGGGCCGAGAGATACGACGATAGGAGACGAGCAGTATCCGACGAGAGCCCGAGCCGTTTCGGCGATGGGCTGTTGTCGTTCGGGTAGTCCTTCTGGATCTCCATAGGCAGGTACAGCTCTGTGTTTCCTTCACGAAGCATCCCAACGTCGACGGCGACGAGCTCGCCGACTCGAAGACCGGTATCGTACATCAGAGCGATGATCGCGTCATTGCGCTGTTGGAGATACTCTGCACCCTGCTCGTAGCACGCATTCCGCAGGGCGTCGACTTGATCGGGAGTGAGCCAGACACTCGCCCGAACTTTGGAATTTGTATTTGATGGCATAATTGAATAGCCTGTTTATAAGTAAAGACAGGCTGAGGCCACTTGAACTTTGGAGTCTATAAGAAGACTCCTAAGTTCGTTAGAGAATCCTAGTTAGTCGAGCCCCGTTGTGTATCCAGACAATGTTGTCGCTATTTACATACAGCATCACACGGGTACCAAGACCAAGTTCTAGTTTCACCCAGACGTGATACTTTTGGTTCTCACTTGGTTCATCTTGGTTGTCCACTGCCGTTGGCTGGCGTCGTCCGGGGAAGCACTGCTACCCCAGCCAACCACCGTCAGGGTACTTTTTCAAAGACGATTGCGTCAGATTAGTGCGTGAAGTTTGCCCTATCTGAATTACCTGAATCGACTCACAAAGCTCGGCAAAAGGACTCTTTTCCAGATGTGCTTGATCAGCAAACGCTCCCCAGAGGAACGCCCACCATCTTGACAACCAGTTGTGATGGTTAGAGTTGTAATTGAATGGAGTTCGCTGTTATATTGTAACCCCACAAAAAATCTAGATGACTTTGCGACGCGACCAAGATATTAAGGAGACAATGTCAAATAGCTGTTCCCACCAATGTAGAGCTGCCACAGAGCCTCTGGTATAGTTTAGTTATACATCGGTTAATTGTATTAAGGGACAAATATGCTAGTGCTACTGATAGACTATAGCGGCGAATAGTTAGCATAACTAAGAGGAGTTCGGATAAATCACATATCGACAACGAGTGGAGCCTCAACTCCACTCGCAGCTACAGCAGTCGCCTAACTCAATGACAAAAAGCTGGATCGAAGTCCTCGCAATTGCACTATTATTAGGACTATCGATAGTGCTTATGACGGTCTTTAATAATGCAGTGATCGGTGGTGGATCAACAGTTGTCGACATAGGGAAATACGGTGAGATGGTTCCAGAATTGTTATTATTGCATCTGGTTGTGTGGCCA
>LKMJ01005786.1_pt1 | contig 11676 bp, 15 predicted proteins | sample 643391 | NCBI WGS metagenome assembly LKMJ01 (sample SAMN04112250, study PRJNA286221) | soda lake metagenome | biome: soda lake; feature: Kulunda Steppe; material: water; isolation source: sample PL-Br10 brine of Picturesque Lake | place: Russia: Kulunda steppe | collected 2010-07
ACCGTGTTACGCTTTTATATTCAAAACCCTATCATATAAAGTGTAGCGGGGCATAACGCGGTGTATGAACCCGCGTTACGTAGCGGTTCTCGTTACGGTCATGGTTCTCACAGTCGGGGTAAGCGGCGCATTCGCTGGCGTCGTAACCACCCCTGCAACTGATGACACACCTGACTCGTACGGGACTGCATCAACCGGTGACACAGCCGCTGAACCAGGTGAACAGATGACCGGAGCGATGGCAATTCAAACTGCTGAAGTCGATGTTGAAGTTGAAGAGCGCATTGTCTTCCACCAGGCTGCCGAGCAAGACCGCGAGATGGACATCGCTGAAGTGCTCGTAACTCACATGTTCAACTCGGACGATCGTGTTTCGTTGTATTCGGATGAAATCGATGAGTTAGAAGCCGCGTACGAAAACGGTGACATCAGCGAAGGTGCGGCTGAAGCGCAACTCGCTACCCTTCACGTCCACTATGTTCACGGAGAACGTGGTCTCGAACAGACCCATTACCTCGCTTCAGACATGCATCCCGACGCGCTTGAAACCGCCGGAATTAACATGGGTATTCTAACCGAGTTGTACACGGACGCTGCTGGAGTCGACACTGGGAACGGGCAGGCTGCAGCCTACGCAATTGCCGGTGAGTCAGCAGGTGAACCGATTCCCGGGGACAATAAGCACACGTTCTACCCAGTTCCCGATGACTACGACGCAACTGACGAGGACGCCTCACGATAACAATGACACTGAAACAATACACGCACACGCTCGCAACGTTGCTTGTGGTACTGGCACTGGTTGGAACCATGTTTGCAGCACCGGTAGCTGCGATCACTGACGACGACACCCAATATCAAGACCGGATCTTAGTTGACGTGAAAGACAACGGAGACGTTGAGATCACGTACTATTCGACGTACGAGCTTGATGATGACGTTGAAGCGTCTGCATTCTCCCAACTCGGTGCAGACGACACAAGCGAACAGGAAATAATCGACCGGTATGAAGACCGGATGAAACAAATCGCCGAGAACACTGACGGTCACGATGCGGACTCGATCACAGACGCATCGATCCTCATCGCCAGTACCGATCTTGAAGATGAAGACCACGAAATCGGGCTTGTTGAAACATCTGTAACGTGGACCGGGCTTGCTGAAGAAGACGGTGAGAGTTACGTGTTAACTGAACCATTTGCCAGCGGATTCGAGAATGACCGGCAACTTATCCTCGACGCTCCATCAGACCATCATATTGAGTCAGCTGAGCCGTTCCCAACTGACGCATCACATCCACAAGCCAGTTGGGAAGCCGGCACTGACATGACCGGGTACGAACTTGTGTTCACCCCACCGGAACACATCGATGATGATACGGAAATCCCGGTTGAACAGATTGAGGCTGAAGAAGAAGCAGATGACGAAGACGCTGATGAAGACGGTGTTGAGGAGACAGGTGATGACGGAACCAGTCCAGCATTAATCGCGGTCGGTGTCGTAATCGTCGCTGGCGCAGCTGCACTGGTATACGTTGCACGGACCCGGGACAACGAATAACAAACCCGTTTCGACAGCGTTACGTCGTTTTGCTAGCGGGGAACGGCGGCGTGGCGAACGTTTCCGGTGAAACACTGGATTTCTGCCCACGCAATTCACGACTCAACTCATCATCAACATTTTTGATAACGCGAGCATCCGGCCACGTGTGGACATCCACACCATACTTTTCACCGAATTCTTCCGCCCACGACATGTGCTTTAATGAGTAGGAAACCCAGTACTCTTGATCGGATTTGATTCGCTGTAACTGCTCGGCCAACACGTCTTCACCTGCATCACGGGCAGCCTCAATTGTCATGTTGAAATTCCCACCGCGTGGGTTGATTGGTTCATGGAAAACCAGGTCAACACCAATCTCACTGAATGTGCTGAACAGCGTCTCGAAATCCTGACGCGTCTGTGTCGGATACGTTGGAGACATCGAAACGTAGGTTGGAACACCGTGTTCCCCCAGCGTGCGCAGCGCTCGAACACGAGCTGACGGAACTGGCGCACCTGGTTCAATCGCACGGACAACATCGTCATCTAAACACGGGATAGAAGATCCTACCCGGACGAGGTCACCGTCAGAAGACTCGCTTTTCTCAACCGCGGCTGTGAAGACATCAACGTCACGAACAACTGACGGGCTACGCGTAAGGATACGGACAGGGATCCCAGCACGAACAAGTTCAATAACGCATCCGCGTGTAATCTGTCCAGTTCGACGATCCTGATAACAGTCCGTTCCACTAGAAAGCATTACCACACCACGACCTCTTGGTGTTTGCTTCCACGTTCGCTTCCGGTTGAGAACACCGCGAAGTCGCTCAGGGAGATCATCACGATACAGCAAATATGACCCCCAGTCGCGCTGTCCGCTTTCAACGTCGGCGTGTTCGGCCAGCATTCCCTGCCGTGTCGTGATATTCGGCGTACTTGGCACGTAGCAGAATTTACAGCCATGCGTACATCCAGTCGCTACGTTAATTACGTAGTCACACAGACTTTTTTCATTCAATCCAGATTTCCCTACGACTGCTTTTGTCGGATCAGTAGAATGCGTAATATCCCGCTCGGTAACTGCATCGTGACTCATTGCGCACTCCCAACAGAGGAACTCACCGGACATGGTAGCGCTGAACCGCTCTGTTAGACGGTCACTGCAACTACTGCACGTGATGTCTTCTTCGAACACATCAAGCCGATCGAGTGAATCGCCGTAGTCTCGGCTCCGTTCACGAAATTCATCTAATGTTACGGTTGGCATGCGTACGTGTTCTTGACACACCGCTAAAGTCACTTGGAAAACTGGGAGAGGGAACTACCCACCCTTCACATTAACCATAGGGATGAGGAAGATGCGTCTCTACCTGATTCGTTGGATGGCACGTAGCGCGTGGTGTGCGGGTGTTGTAATGTAGAATAATCCCGCGAGTTCGATCAAGGCATCTCCATTGGTGTAAATTCCATCTGGACTCTCCAGGCGAATGCTGTCGCCCATAATCGGATTTTGTTTCCATGAAATCCGTTCGTTTGCATCAAGTAGTTTGAACAACCCGATGTACGGAGTGTACGTGGTAGCGTTTGAGTTGACTGTGATCTCAATAGGGTCATCGGTCGGGATGCGGGTGTTGAATTGGTCGTACGCAGCGAAGCACATGAGAAAGATAATCAAGTCGAAAAACACGATTCCCATAGCGAGAGCGATTCCGGTGTGAAGAACGATGAGAAGAATAATTACAGGGGTGATTGACGCGCCAAGGAGTAACGCAACTAATAACCCAAGTTCAATAATGTTAGTCCCCCACGCAACAACAGTTAGTGCTGTGTCAGACTTCATGAGCAACTCCCCAACGAAGAACTGTTGACCGATCAAATCATGGTGGTATGTGAAAAAACGCGTGAAGTTTTCTGGATCCGTCCATGCAGAGAGTCCATCGGTTTGTGTACGCATATAGACCGCGCCAGCGTAGGTGATCGCCAGGACAATTAAGATGTACTTCAACGACGTTGCTCGGTATTCGGACTTGTTGAACGTGTCCGTGAGCGTTTGCGTATCATGATCACCGCCGTTAAACAGAATACCAGCTGGAACACCGCGCAATGCGGCCAGGGTGCCGAGGGTAAGCACGTCTTCTTCACTGTACATTCCAATGAAGAAGATAAATAGTGCTGCGAGAGCCATTTGTTCGGTCTCACCGGAGAGATTCACAAGCATCAGTATAGCTGTGATGTGTGCAAGAAGTGTTCCTGTGATGAATGCGGTGATTCGTGTTTTGAGACCGAGTGTGAATGCGGTTGCTGCAGCGATGAGGGCCCAGTACTCGACGATTAATATCCACTCGTAACCCGGTGGTGGGTATAGAAGAATTGTGAGGTTGTGGAAGTGAACCGGCCAGTGAAGTAGCGCATCAAGGTTAATGGAGAGAACACGCCAGATCACGTATAGTCCAAGAATGACTCGAACTGTGGCGAGGTTAACTGGTGTTGACCGGGTCGGGTTTGCTACGTAGTTAATGAACCACTCAGGGAACGTGATTGGGTTCCATGAAGCGAGTTTTTGCCTCATCGAATCACCATTTCGGGACTGTTCGGTTGCTGAAGCAAGATTCCTGGAACGGTGAGGCGCTCTTGCTTGTCTGTTTCAGAACTACTATCGTCAACCCCGATGTTGCTGTAATACCGTGTTCCTGCTCCATCACCGTCAGCACTCCACTCGTAAATTAGGGTGTCTGAACGCTCGATTTCATTCGTGTCTGTGAATTCTTTGTTAACGCGATAGAGCCTGATCATTTGGAAGTCATCGTATTCAGAAAGGGTATCGGCGTCCCACGTTGCCTCACGTGTATTATGGGGGAACTGCGGTGCACTGATGGGGTGTGTTTGGGATTCAATATCCGTTCGGTGCTGTTGTGCTTGAGTAAAGAAGTATTCCGCTAATGCTTCGCGTTCTTGTTCTGATGTCTCCTCGATTTGGTGACCGTGGATGGCTGATGCTGAGATTGCTGGATCAACTACCTGTGGGTCGAGGAGTAGTTCGTTTCCGGACTCATCAACGACATGGAGTTCGTAGTCGGCCATTGTGTCCGATACAGTGGAATCAAATTTCTGCATCTGGACGATCGGGAATAGGTAAATCCCTGCGATGTTTGCGATGATGAGTGCCCCGATGACGATTGTGATGACTACTGTCCTGCTGTAGAATGTATCACGGAAACTGTACGCGATCGCCATGAGAAAGATGAACAGCATGAATGAAGTGAACGTAACTACAGGAAGTACTGTTTCCATCCTGTATGTACGTAATTTATACGGCGACTTGAAGGCTATGAGGAATTTGAAGTGAAACAGAATCTACGCCATGTCGGTGGTTGGTGAGAGTGACGGCCTGAAAGGCTGTGTGACGGTTGATGCGGGTTGTCAGGGAGAGAATATTCTTTCTTCTTTTTCGAAGGTGATGTGTACTGAGTCAGAATTTGTGATTTCCCACCCGTTGGCTTCTAACGCTTCGAATTCGTCTGCGACGTGTCGAAGGGCGTTCGCGTGGACTGTGGCGTCTAAGGGTGGGTCTTCGATGTTGATGATGTACTTGACGTAGTAGTGTGCGCGTTTGATGTATTGTACGTCAGTGGTTCCTGGTGTATCTTCGAATCGTGGGATTGAGACAGGTTCGTCGCGGTAGGGTTCGTTGTCTCGGTTTGGTTCTGTTCGTTCAATCACTTCACCGGTCTCTGCGGAGACAAACAGTTCGTTGTAACTGACTGTGAACTCGTTCCCGTTGTGTTCGATGGTGTCTGTTGGGAGTTGCATGAGTATCGGTTATGCGTGGATTTGTTGTGCTGGGACATCGCCCTTGCTCATGGCGACGTGGCTACTTCCGGTAGTGCAGTCGAATTCCCAACCGTTGGTTTCCATTGCTTCGTATTGGTTTATTTTTCTCTGGAGCGCATCGGTGACATCTTCAGTTGCTGTTTCCTCGCCGGTGAACAGGCTGTATTTGAGGTAGTCGTCGAAGTATTTTCCAGCGATGTTATCTCGCGGGTTTTTACGGTTGCAGTTGCCGCATGAGATCCGATCGGCTTCTGATGCGGTTCGTGTGTAGTGACCGCAGTGTTTGCATTCGAGAGCCCATTCGAAACTGATTGTGTATTCTGTGCCGTTGTGGGTGAGTCGTTCGGTGGGGAGTGTTCGCGGCATGTTGTGACTACATCCCCGTGTATGTAGTCATCCGTGATAAAGACTACTATTCTCGACCGGGTAGTCGCTGCATGTAGTCATTCTGATTCCCAACAGTTCAAGTCCATCACACCCATACGGAACCAATACACACCCAGCATGACCACCTGGAACGAAGACGCCGCGGAAAGTAGCGTACACGGCGTCTCAACACTCACCACTCCGTCCAACGATAACCCGAATATCATTCTACACGTCGACTGCGACTGCTTCTATGCGTCATGTGAAGAACTCCGAAACCCAGAACTAAGTGGGGAACCCGTCATCATTGGGATGGGATACGACGAGGACGATCCCTCAGGTGCTGTAGCAACCGCGAACTACGAGGCGCGAAAACACGGTGTTGAAAGCGCGATGGCTATTGGAAAAGCACTCACCGTACTCCCACGCCGCGAACACACCGACGCATCAGATCCTTCCGCACCCGACCCCAACGAAACAGCTCACTATCTCCCTGTGGATATGGAATACTACGAATCGGTTGGCAGTGATGTCCACAACATTCTCAACCAATTCGCTGATGTTCTTGAACCGATAAGTATCGACGAGGCGTACCTGGATTGCACGACCCAAACATCATGGGAAACGGTTGATCAGTACGCAAAAACGCTTAAGGAAACAATCAAAGAAGAGGTGGGTATTCCCGTAAGCGTTGGTGCTGCGCCAACGAAAAGCGCAGCTAAAGTAGCTTCAGATCACGATAAACCAGATGGGCTTGTTGTAATTGAACCTGGGACCGTTCGTGAATTCTTTGCGCCACTAGACATCGAGGAAGTTCACGGAATTGGCCCGGTAACAGCAGGAGAATTGCGGGAGATGGGAATCGAAACGGCAGGCGATCTTGCATCAGCTGACCAGGACACACTTGTAGAGAAGTTTGGAACGCGAGGAAAAGAAGCGCACCAACGTGCGCGCGGCCACGATCCACGTGAGGTTGCTCCCCCAGACGATCCAAAGAGTATCTCGAATGAGTCGTCATTTGGAACCGCAGTGAATGATTGGGAGCAAAAACAAGACCGGTTACAAGCATTGATTGATAAGGTTACCTCGCGCGCAGATGAGCAGGATGCGTTGTATCAAACAATCGGGATCAAAGCTATCGAACCGCCCTTTGACGCAAATACACGGGCACACACGTTACCGGGGCCAATTTCGAATAGAGAACTTGTAGAAACGATTGCGACTGAGTTATTTGAGGAGTTTCGTGACACACCCGTCCGAAAAATCGGGGTTCGGCTTTCAAATCTGTCGTTTTCTGAGGGCGATCAGGTGTCACTCACGGAGTGGGGAACCACCGAAGACGTTGAGCCAGGTGAGTACTCTCAACGTCACATGACATCGAAAAATTCAGACAACGAGTCAAATCAAGGGACTCTTGCTGACTATTATTGAAACTGGTCGCAGTAATTAGAGTACCGCTTTGTGGTATAGTGTAGAATTCAGATGACTGTGCTGGTGTGAATCCGTGGTTCTGAGCACGCCGAGTTAGTCACCAGCGACCGGACTACCGTTCGACGCTGAAGAGTTGTATTGCGTCTGAACATTGGTAGACTGCCTGTGCTGCTGTTCCGTGACCTGCTGCTGCGAACCACCGGCGACGCCCACGTCGGTTGGCGCACGAATAAAGAGTCCGTGCCCTATGAGAAGGATGCTTAGCACTGCTCCGGCAACAATCCCGCTCATTGTTGGGAGCCCTAACACTACAGACGCACCGATGGGAACGACCCCGGTGACAGGGATCGCAGCCAACAGGTAGTCGTAATATCCAACCATATCACTATAATATACGCTCCAGATTACTATAAAGGTTGGGACAGCATTTTAATTCCCTCTCCATAGAATACTACAACCCGTTGCGTGAACTATTCTGACCCAACACATAACTTATTACGCCCTCACACCAACTCGGGATAACGAATATTTATCCACACACTAACACACATGAACCTTCAATCACTCTACAACCAACTCACTACCGCAAAAAACGCCCGCACAACCCACCCAGAAAAATCACCAACAGTCGAATACTGCCTCAAATGCAACGCCCACACCCTCGTCACCCGTAATGAAGATGGGAGCTACACACACCTTGACTGCATACCCGAACACACTGCCCACATCATCGAGGACTCACACGATAATGCAACACTCTCAGCGTGGATCGACTGCCTTGAACACCTAACTAAAACCAATTACATCAACATCGACACCCAGCCCGACACGCCACGACAGTAACAACACCCGTCACTACAATCACTATTGGCTCACACGATCGCAAAAGCAACTCCAGAAGCCAAGAACGGAACACCGCCGAAAACGAGGTTAACCACACCAACAGCCAGTAGTACCACACCGAGAATAACCGCTAAATACACTGCAATGTCAATCAACCCACTCAAAACCGACAGGGCAACGGATAGAAGAATCAAAATAATCCCGCCTAACAGTACTGGCGAATCTAAAATCAGATCAATCATGCGAAGTCACCTCTTGTTGTGATTGCCTGTAACACGTGGTGCATATACTACTGTTACCACGACGCACTTAAACCGGTTTGGGTAAACGGCAAATCATCACCAACACTAAAACCAGACACTTAAACAGCACCCTGACAAATACTCATTAAACCACGTACGTGTTACCAGCAGTTCCAAACCTAAACTGTAACACGTCACACGAACTTATACCGTTACTATGAGAGAATTCACCTGCGCCTATTGTGGCACTAATTTTGTCCCAGAAGAAGAAACACCAGCGTACAGTGCCCGTGGCGACGAAAAAACGCTCTGGTTCTGCTCACCAGAATGTAACGACGAATGGTGGGCCTTCACAGCGTAACATCACTCCCAGCGTAACTCACCAACGTTTCACGGCACCGTGGTCGTCTATGATGGACCTACAATAACGTACAACGATGACCACTGCACACTATCAACTACAGAAAATCACGTCACCGCAGAATACATCATCCCTGATGACCAACAGTAAAAGGAATGTTAAGGCGATTACGAAGATGACTACACAACCTGGCTAGTCATCATATTACAACTATGCAGAATAAACACGTAACTATGGCTGTAATTCATTCAAATCATACTCTGACAGCACCTCAGAAACGCTTTGGTAGTTGTTTCGGACAGTAAGTGTACTTACATCCGCAGCATCAGCAATTTCACGTTGTGTATACCTACCATGACCGCGATCGTGTGCACCGACGTAATAAAATGCAGTTGCTGCGACCGTTCGCGGAGCCTGATTTAACCCGACCCCATTCTCTTGAATCGCATCAATGATGTTCTTCGCAAACTCAGTATCATCTTCATCAGCACCTATATCGCTCGCAATCCGGTCTACATAATCGTGGGGACTCGCAACAACAAGCCCCAACTCCAACTGTGTTGAAAGGTACTTCACAGTCGCGTGAATTCGCTTGGCCAGAATATGGTCAGGTAATTCCGCTGCGATCTCATCTGCTGTCCGAACATCCCCAGTCTGCCTGCATGAGATAAGAAGACACGCAGCTGCAACTGGTGTAATTCCCCGGCCAACAAGACTCACATCATCACTGCTGGTAGCGTTACGATAGAGAACCGTCGCAAGTTCAAATGTTTCCTCGGTAACGCCAAGCGCGGACTGTAACTGTGAAAGTTCGTCCAGCCCAACTTGTAATGCGTCACCACTCGATTCGCTCATACATACGTAAAGTCAACATGCATTTATAATGGTTAGGGGTCAGAAGGTAAATAATCACATTTCTAAACTAACTAAACCCGGACACGGGATACGGGTGTAACAATCTACAGTCCTGAAAGAAGAAGACAAGTGAATAGGTCACCAAAGATTGCCACAACATACCATAGTTATAAGCGACTCCACCAGGACCATACAGTATGGGATCCGGTGACACTGATACCGAGGCTCTCATGGACTCGTTTCTCGAATCACGCGGCCATGATACCAGTACCTGGGAGCAAGACTATAACAAGAAACAATGCCCCGACTGTGGCGGCATCCATACCACGAACGCATCTAAATGCACAGTTTGCGGTTGGGAACCAACGCACCCAGACCGATAGAACCACTCACGAGCCTCTCAGGTATTTCTGAGCTGCTTTCCGAGCAACTGACCGGTCAATCTCGCTGATCAACGAATCCTCTTCAAGCGTTTCAAGAACAGCATCAACCGGCTCAGTAAACGTAAACTTAAGATAAACCCCGCTTTTGAACCCACCACTTGTCCGTTTACTGGTCAACACACCATACGTCCCTGCCTTATTGATATGACTATTCACAGTTTCTTGCGTGTACACATCACGGTCAGTCCGCTGGCAAATCCGACGGTACAAATTATACACTGCCGGGCTTGGAGAAACTCCGTCATTCACGTCTGCGACAACCGCAGCAGCATACAGGGCGAGTTTCTTTTGGATCGATAATCCACCGACAATCTCTAAGACACGGTTTTTCACAACCGAATTATTCGCTGCATGGACATGCTCTTCTGTAACAACAGACTCTCCCTTCTGGTTAGCAATCTCACCAGCATCTCGGAGTAAATCTATCGCACGTCTCGCGTCACCTTCGTTCTGGGCACCATACGCAGCGACCAACTCAATCACACCATCACGGAGTGCATCATCTTTAAACGCATCTCGACGCCGGCTTAGAATCTCAATGAGCTCGTTCGCATCGTAGTCTGAGAAGTGTATCCCTGTGGGATTGTACGAACTGTCAGTTCGACTGTCTAGATTCTCACGGAATTTCGGATGGTTAGTAATCACGACAGTAGAAACCAGGGTATCCACATGCTGTTCAGACATCACTCGACTCAAACTGTAGAGTAATCTGGAATACGCAGTCTCATTCTCATCAGCCCGGCCTGTAAGCGCATCAATTTCATCGAGAATAAACACGATCGCGTCGAAATGATGGTCAACAATCTCGTAGAGTCGTTCGTATTTCGCATCAGTGGAAACTCCCTTTCGAGAAATATCCCAGACAACACCAGCGCGATGGGCAGTTTGCCGTCCGATTTTCCACACTGCCCGATCAAGTGTGTGTGATTCCATCGTCTTGAAATTCACCGACACGAAGTCAAACTTAACCCCGTTCTGAGTCGCGCGCTCTTTGAGTTTCTCAGCAACCGCTTTCACAGTCAATGTTTTCCCCGTTCCACTCGGTCCATAGAGAAGCAAGTCCGGTGGTCGTTCGCCATCGAGTGTGTCCCGGAACGCACGAGCTTCTGCTGCGAGTTGTTCATCACGACCATAGATCCGGTTATGGTCAACGATCGTGTTTGAATCAACGAGTTGCTTATCCGCGAAAACTGTTTGCCGCTCACCATCAAAGATATTATCTACAATGGATTGATTGGAATTGCCACCTTCTTCACCGGTTTGCTCATTTGATCTGTCCTGTTTATCTGGACTCATGGCCTTGTATGAAATCGCCCCTTGCTTACCTGTTTCGAAATGAAGGCACCGTCATCGAAATGAGAACACCATCATCGAAATGAATCATCAATACTTCCCTGACAGTACCTATTGGATGAACAGAACCGACGAAATTTGGAAGGGGGAGACACCGTTATCGAAATGAAACGGTTGGAACACCAATGTCGAAATGAAGGCACCGGCACCGAAATGAAGACTCCGTCATCGAAATGATTTCACAACCTGGCGGCCCAAGTCGAATCACCCCCACACCGTTATCGAAATGAAATAGCGGGAACCACCGCCACGCTAAGAAGAACCGAGTCCCCGTTATCGAAATGAAATCAACTTGTTTTCCAAACAAAACCCGGTACACCCTTCAACACAACTCTCTCTACCGGTTTGAAGGAATTCCGGGTGAGATTTCATTTCGAATATAGTGTGTGAGAGTACCCTCTCTATA
>LKMJ01005787.1_pt1 | contig 11675 bp, 10 predicted proteins | sample 643391 | NCBI WGS metagenome assembly LKMJ01 (sample SAMN04112250, study PRJNA286221) | soda lake metagenome | biome: soda lake; feature: Kulunda Steppe; material: water; isolation source: sample PL-Br10 brine of Picturesque Lake | place: Russia: Kulunda steppe | collected 2010-07
AACATGTACATATGTCATAAAAAGTCAGGCTGTGTGAGAAAATGCGAGGTGGGGGCGCGGCGTGTGCGCCTTTGGCCATTCTGGCACCATTTTGCACCCTTTTGGCAGGCAAATGGTGCATCCCTGAACTTGCTCCAATCCTGCCGCTTTCCAGGACTTAAGCTGCTCTTGCATGATGATTTGATGCTGCAAAGTTGGATTAGGGGGAGGCGGTAGGGAAGGTGTGTTCCGCGGGTGACCCTGTCGCAACCGGATAAGGGTCCAAACACAGGAAATGCGATGTCTCCGCAACACATGCATGCTTTCAAGCCAGACCAAGTCTGAGGGTTGCGGGCAATCAAATCAAATCTAAGAAACTTAAAATGGAGCCGATCGAGGGTGTGGGTGAAAAGCGGCGGGCCAAAACGTTGCGTAACATTTGCCTATTTTGAGTGCACAGCTCAACAGGAGAGCTTCCCACGCCCAAATCCACACAAGATGTGCGGGCCAATTTTACACATCTGTAGTCATCTCAAGCTCGGAGTTTGGGGCTGGGAGTGGGAAACAGCGTGCACTTTTCCAACGCAACATACCATTTTTCCAAAATTGCCTTCCACTTACCACAACAATTTCGACCTCAAGGCCACCATGAGAACCGGAAAAATGTAAGCTATCCAATGGTGTGCTCAGGTCAGGAAACAGTGCGGTGGATGCAAAGTTATGCCTTGAGAGGCCTATTTGGCCACGTTTGCCTAAGAAAGGGGTGACCCAGTGGTGGGGACGACCGTAACGAAAAGCCTCCTAACTAAATATTGATAGCTGATCACAAGTAAAAAAACAAAAGACCACTTGCAGCCTCTCCACAAACAATTCACAGCAGATTTTCAACCATACATACAAAACACTAATCACATCCTTCATCTTCAATCTCCTTACATAAAACTCCACACCTTACACATCCACACACCTCAATCATCACCAACCAACAACAAACGCTGTATCCATACATCCACCAAGGACACCCGCGGCTTGGCAGCAACCTTAGTTTTCCTTGAAGGAAGGTGGGTTTGGACCTTCAGCCAGATGGATTGACTGCTGAGCTTGCTGGACACTGCCAGCTAGACAAAAAATATCCTAAGCCTCAGTAAAAATAAATGATTTGTATGTTGGCTTCAAGAGAAACAATTTCACATCCGTGGCTCCGATGTTGTCAAGGTAAAATGGGCCTGTGTCTCACAGCGTGGAAAGGTCCCTCCGCATCAATGCACAAAAGCTACGTCGATAAGATTGTATTTGCATTTATCATGATGGCATGCGCACCTTAATTGATGTGGGGAGTTGACACACCATGTTTTGATCTGGTGCAAAAATTTATGCTATATTTGCATGCTTAAAAGTAATCAGGACAATTCTTCTGGCTTGTCTGCCCACAGCCCTCCAAATCCTCAATGACTGCCCTTTTTTTTCTGGTGAAGGGGCTTTTCTTCTCAAGTGGCCCCTTTTCCTTAATTAAATTGATGTGAGGAGTCGTTTTGCTGCTTGCGTAGTTTGTCTTTCTTTCTTTCCTTCCTTCTTTTTTCCTTCTTTCTGTCTTTTTTCCTTCTTTCTGTCTATTTTCCTTCTTTCTTGCATGCACAGTCAGTTGTGGTAATAGACTGGGTATTTATGGCTTGTTTTGCCTGTATTACTTCGTGGCTTACGTAATGTCAGAGGGGTGCAACTTGAAAGCACGCCCGGACAAGACAGTGGTTCAATTCCAAGTTGGTGCAGCCATTGTGGAGTTCCTGGGCCACAATGTTAGTGTGCATGGTTAGTGGTCATTCCCAAACAAAGCTAAGATCTTGGCCGAATGAGGGTTACCTGCCCCCACTGGTGTGAGTGAATTGAGAAGTGCATTAAGTTTGTTAAACTAATATAGGTGCTACGTGCCCTCATTCAGCACAATTGCTTATCCCCTTAACCAGCTGCTTAGGGATAATGTAATCTGGAAGTGGGGGCTAGAAGAGCAGGATGCATTTGATCGGCTGAAGGCAGAGATTGCCACTGAAGGGAGAGCATTGCTACATTTTGATCTTAACAGTTTTTATCTTGCACACTGATTGGCGTAAATTGGGTATAGGCACTGTTCTTGGCCAAATGGATGATGACGGCAATGAATATTCGGTGGCTTGCACAAGCCGTTCTTTGAAAAAGACAAGAAGATCCATGTATCATTTCAGGGTGAAATGTTAGTGGCTGTACGGGCGGTCAAGATGTACCACCCTTACCTGCATGGGCTTATATTCAAACTTGTCACTGACCATCAGCCTCTAGATTGGCTAATGACTAAGAAGGACCTTATTAATTAGCATGCTTGCTGGGCCATAATGCTCCAGCAATCTGATTTTATCATAGAATATAGGCCAGGGGCCAGCCATCAAAATGCTGATACGCTGTCACGCTTCCCCTTGCCCTCTGAAGGGGAAGTGACTGAAGCTAGGCTGGATACTGTCTCTGCTTTAACCTTGAAAATTGAAAAAAGGCACTCAGATGCACTTGCTGAAGAATATGCTGCATTGCATGGACTGAACAAGCAAGCACCTTTTGCTGATGAGACCATGCCATCTGGTGAGCTGTTCATCTCGCACTAAGTTGACACTCCTGTCAAACATACGCATGAGCTGCAATCATTCCTTTCCAAAAAGAATGCATTGCCCCAGCTTGGATGTGGGGTGTGTGAGAATCACTCCTTTGTTAGTGCATTGTGTGGTGCATCCAAGACTGTGCCACTGCCTGTAACCATGGAACTTGTACTCATGGGGAAGATAGAGGAAGCCAAAGAGTTGTTCTGGGCCAAGGGTCCTTAGGATGTTTGGCTGGACGCACCTGTCATGAAGAACATTTGCACCAACATGACTGCAGCTGGCGCACCCAGGCACCGAAGGGACAGGGTAACGAGGAGGAGTTGGGTGTTCTCTTTTGTCATTGGGGAATTGCAAAGGAAATTGGCCAACAAAGTAGCTTGTGTTGTGCCAAAACCTCAGGACAGAGCAATCCTTGTGAAGCACGTGTTTTACACTGACCGCACCTGTATGAACACCATGGCCATTTCAGCGTACACAGGACCACCACACTCATTGCACCTTATTATTGGTGGGTAGGCAGAGACATAGCTCACGTTGCGTAGAGCTGCAAGGAATGTGACAGAGTGAACACTTTTCATGTGCAGGCCAAGGAGCTGCAGCCGTTGACAGTGGAAGGCCTGTTTTGCAGATGAGGTGTTGACCTAGCTGGCCCTTTCATTCCGACACCTCACAGCGGCAATTGCTCTGTGTTTGTTGCCATTGAACATTCTTCAAGCGTATCACTGTGGTGCCCATACCAGACAAATCTACTGCCACTAGCGCCAGAATACTCACTGAGCACATTTTGTGCAGGTTCGCTAGCTGTGCAGAAGTAGCAACAGACGTTGGCACTGAGTTTGCTCAAGAATTTGCAATTTGCTCAGGCAGCTCTACATTGACCCCCGCACTACATCGCCCAACCATCCTCAGGCTGATGGCCTAGCAGATATGGCGGTAAAGACGATATAGTGTGCACGGAAGAAAGTGTGTGAGCAATCACGTAAGCCAAAAGAGTGGGATTTGACCCTTGCCCTGGATTTTATTTGGCTATGACTGCTCAGAGCAAGACTCCACAAAATTCTCACCATACCATCTGCTGTATGCATGCGCACCTGTTGTACCACCCCCTCTAATGGAGCGCTATGCCGCACCATTGAACTTGGATAATCCTGAATTGGCATGCAACCATGTGCTGGAACGCGGCAGGATAGCACATGAGGCTAGCATTTTAGCAGGAGGCAACCTGCTCATTGCGCAACACAGGGACAAGCCCCAATAGGCAGCCAAGTGGTGGTGGTTACTTGCCTGTACTCAGGGAATCCCAGGCGGGAGACTTTGTATACCTGAAGCGGCGCAATTTTGACAATGTGCTGCAAATGGCTGCCAAGCGGCCAGTGTTCAGGATAAAGGATATTCGTGATTCATGATAATGGCACTAGTAATACAAGGAGAATGCGTCTCTACACTTGTGAATAATGTTGTCATTTGCGCACCTTGCCACCTGCCCGACACGATCCAACTTTTGATGTGTCGCGCTGCGATCCTGAAAACTCATTGGAAAGCTCTGAAGTCTGCCATTTTGTTGACAAAGAAGAAACAATGTTGCTTTGTGATGCATGCGGCACTGGCTGGCACATGGCTTACCTGGACCCTCCACTGGTCAGGGCTCCAAAGGGAGACTGGATCTGCCCTGTGTCCATGATGGCGTAATGCTGCATGATGTTGCAAAAGAAAGGAAGAGACAGAGAGCAGCAGAGCAGAGGGGTGAACCCCTCGCATGCGGCTGGAGCTGCCGTGACCTTCAAGAACACCGCTGCGCAACAGCGCGCAACGGAGGCAGCGGCACTTAGCTGGCAGGTGAAAGCAGTGAAAGGGAAACAGGGGGAAGTCAGACAGGTTGACCAACCTAGCCTACTTAGGTCCTTCAGCGGGGTTGAAGGCGTTTGAGGCGGTCTTTGGGTACGGCAGCATGGGATCGTTCAGCTACACAGAGGTCAAGAGGAGGTCGATGCCTGAGGGCACTGAGGTGGATTGGTAGTGCGCAGAAAGCTTGTTGTGAATTACGGCTTGGAACAGGGGGTTGGGATCAATATGCGAGTGTGATTCGTCACGCCATATTGTTTCTTAGCTGAATTGGTGTTTGAGACTGTGTGATTGAGATCAAACAATTGGTGGTTGGAGATATTTCACTGAGGCCGGAGTATTGTATGGCAAGCTAATTGAGAAGTCCTATTTTCAGGCTTTGATTATGGAACACTTAACAACCTAAATAGAAGAATCATGATTAGTCCTGCAGGATGGCAGCGTGAGCTCGGAGGCTCTGGGGCACCCGGGGGGGAAACGGCGTGGCAGCCAACGTGTGTGTATGCGTAATGGGGAGCATTATGATTCATTATTGAAGACATTTCACATTGTAAGGAATGATGCAGCTCATGGTCTTTGCAGTCGTGTGCCCTCTGTAGCATGGCTTTTGCGCTTTGGGGGAGCTGGGGAAGATAAGGCCCCGCGCTCAATCTCGCTTCTCAATAACTTGTGATGTGAGCATTCTTAATTAGTCAGTACTTTTCCCTGGTAGATGAGGGTCATTGGCCCATGTTTGATATAAGCATGGCCATTTGGTTGTTGTCTCCTCGCTAGCCCCTGCCGAAGAGAAATGAAAAAGTTCTTAGGCAGTCAAACCACTCCCTGCATCAATTAAGGAAAAGGAGACACATTGGCCTGAAGAGCCGTGAGTCTCCTCCACCAGGGAGAAGAAAGAGCTAGTGAGGATCTAGGGGGTGACAATGCGCCCCATGCTCCAGACTAAGACCTTGAGAGGACCTGGATTTTTCAAGAGCGCGTTTAGGGCAGATAAACAAGCATCAAAAAGCCAGCTGGTCAGTGTCCTGTTATTAGCATGCTCTGTCTTGCCAAATCACCGTCATTGGTGAATTACCATCTTAGATACACAAGCCACATTCTCGGATGGTGCACCAAGTGTAGGCTTTTGGCATGTCCAGAGTGCAAAATCCATGCGTCAAGGGACTTCAACCTGTGGTACGGCCACAGCTATTCACTTCGCTAGGGCGCTAGGGTACTGCATGATGCTGCTGCCACCCATCCATGCCCCTCAGTCGCCGCATGCCTTCTGCCGACTCAGACGATCACCAGGTTTGTGTTACATGGGGAAACAAAGAGATGCTCTCGCCCAGTCAAAGGGAAGGCTAAATCCAGGGTCGTAAGGGGGGATTCTAAAGAGAGCAAAACTAGGAAAACGCCTCAAACATAGCCCCCACCCACTGACTTAGGCACTCTGGCTACGATTCATCGCTGACTACAATCCGTCGTGACAGCTCAAGAATTTGAAGATTTTGTTGGGCCAAACGGTGAGTGCTGCCGGCATCCAAATGGACCAAACAACCTGCCAGAGAGCCTTTGCTGATGGCTTTCATGATGAGCCTGCAGGCAACATCATGATTATATAATCGCCATATATGGCGTTCAGTGATTGTACCCAAGATGATTGTGTGTCACGTACAATCAACTGTTGACACCCAGAATACGGAGAGTACTATCTGCTTGCTGACAGAGTGGACACCGAAGGCTGATGGACTTTTGAAGCGAACAGCATGTTCCTGATGAAGAAGCTTACCTGTGCGTTAGTGATAGGTGATGCGTTTCATTTGGAGAGAGAGCTCGGATTTGCTCCAAAAAGCATTGCTAAAGCCTTGGACGTGTGGAAGCAGACTCCGTAAATGAGAGCAGTACCCGCTTTTGAGTTGGCATAAACAGTTTATGGTTCGAGTGCATGTGGGATTTTTAGTGCTTTATGCCATTCCACGACTCACGGAGTTTGGTTTGAATGCAGCAGTCTCACAGATCGAGAGTGTTTCCAGAGCCTACGTCACGTACAACGGTTGTTTGCCTATCCAATCAAGAAACCATTTCCACCCTTCAGTTGATAGAAATAGATCAGTTGATTGTCGGAAAAAATGTCTTGTATCAAATAATAACTTAGGTTCAGCATCTTTTCATTTTATTGCATTTTGTAATTTAGTTTGAGGTTGTTGCTTTTTTCTTTGTGCTGCTCCAAGGTGGAGTCCACCTTACTTTTTGGCCCTTCCTTCTTGTGTCAGTTGTAGTTGCGGGCCTGACAAGCTTCAGCTGAGTCGGCCTCATTTGGCAGGCACAGCTGTGCCCCTTACTTTACCTCACCACACTTTCAGATATCAGGTCATACCACATTCAGCCTGCCAGTGGACAGCACATACATGGCTGCCGAAGTACTCATGCTCGCTGATGCACTGCCTCTCAGGCAACACGATGCTGTGGTTGCACCTTTATTTCTAAATCAATGTCAAGGGAAGTTACGTTGACAACCAAAATTAAGTGAACAATTCCACACACTTTCTGGCACAGCTGAGGCGTTTGGTTCGGTATAAAGACTTTGATATGAATGATTTCATATCATGAAGATACATGAGCTGGTCCAGTTTGGTATTATACCATAACAGCCCCAGGGGTTTGCAACAACCGTGGTAGTGTGCCCTCGCTCTGAATGATGGAACCATCGCAAGTACATATCTAGTGCCAAGTGGCTGCATCTAACAGCCGCCTCGGCATCTCAAAAGCGCGCTTCAACATCGGCTGTACAAGCTTTTAGTACACCCCTCTCCCTCGACAGCACACCCTTCCACTCGCCACCACTTCCCCTCACCACTGACACGTGCGCTTCAACATTAACAAAAGACCCTTCAACCCTTAATAGCGCATCGCGTGCATGCGTCTTGACGGCAGTCATGTCACATCACAGCACATGCTTTGTCCTCTTGCCGAGGCTGCGGCTGCTGCTGCGGCTGCGGCGGCGGCTGCGGCGGCGGCTGCCTGCGCCCCCCTGGTGTTGTGTGCCTGCCCCTTGCAGCTTGCTGCTGCAGCAGCTGGTGCTGCGGGTGCAGCGGGGTGTGCGCTGGCTGCTGGTGCTGGTGCTGCTGCTGCTGGTGCTGCTGCTCCTGCTGACGCCTGCGTTCAGCTTCCAGCACCTCCTGCTCCTCCTGCTGCTGCAGGTGCAGTGCCAGTGCAAGGTCTGCGTCCGCATCCGCCTGCAAATGGAACAGGCACCGTGATTGTGGCTGGTGTGTCTGCCCGTGGAAGCAATTTGTGTGCTGCCTTTACTGCTGCTGACAAAGAGAGTAGATGCACTAGAAGAACAAAGACACAGAGGTGTGAGAAATAGCCATGAGATGGGATGCCCGCTTCAACTGTGTTTGCCAATGCGTGTGTAGGCAGCAAGCATGCTTAAGCGGGAGGATTTCGGTCCGCTTGCATGCCTGCGCTAAGCGTGCTAGACGGTTAACATGCCTGGCACTGCTCGCATGCACGCCTTAAGCGTGCTAGATGGGAAGACATGCCGGGTACTGGTTGCAGCATGCAGGTTACAAGCGTACTAGGGAGGAAAACACGCTGGGCACTGCTTGCAGGCAGGCGCTAAGCATGCTAGCCGGGAAAACATGCCTTGCCCTGCTCCAAGCAGGGAACAGACATGCTAAGGGGACGCTTGCACAGGCACAGGGCATGTGTCCCAACCGCTGGGTAACACACAAGAGGGCAATTATGCGCAGGTTGACACGCGCGCGCACACGCTGACGCGTGCCCACTCCAAACAGCTGCTGGGCGAATGCACAATCCAGGGCACCACAGAGCATGTGGCCTAACTTAAATTGCATCAAATTGATCGGTGCAGTGCGTCATCCATGTCATCCATGCCTGAGCCATGACCTGCGTCAATCATGTCATCCATGCCTGAGCCATGACCTGCGTCAATCATGTCATCCATGCCTAAGCCATATAGCCTGCGTGCCATGTCATCCATGGCGGCTATGACCCGCGCATTGGCATCCACGCTAACTCATATACACCGGCACCGGCGCTCACCTGCGAGGAGCGCTGGGGCTGCAGGCTCGGCTGCTGCCGCTGCTGCTGCGCTGCGGGCTGCAGCGGTGCCTGGCCGCCGGGCAACAGGTACTGGTCCAGCTCGGGCACGTACTGCAGCTGCTGCGGCCGCTGCGCATCCACCACGGCCGGAGGCAGGAACTCCGGCTGACCAGCTGGATGCGCTGTGGGGTGTGGGGCTGGTGCCGGCCCGGTGGCAGCCAAAGGCGGGGGGGGCAGCGCACCGGGGTGCGCCTGCGGTTGCTGCTGGTAGGCCGAGGGCGCATGAGGGTGGGGCGGGGCTTGGGACGGCTGCTGCGGGTAGGCCAGGGGCGCGTGCTGCTGCAGGGGCTGCTGCAGGATGGACGAGGGCGTGCTGACAGGCAGCGGCGGGGCCTCTTGCGCGTGCTGCGCCGCGTGCTGCGCCCGCAGCTGCTGCAGCCGGCTCAGCACGCTTGGGTGGGATGCGTCGGCCAGCCGCGGCGCCTGATGAGCAAGGACAGCGGGAGGAAGCGCAAATGAGCGCAAGCGGGTGCGAGCGAGCAGGCAAGCAAAGCGTCAGGCGAGCAGGAGCAGGGGCGGGGCTTGCGTGTGCGGGAAAGGCCGCTGGCGGCCCCTCACAGCCACCCACAGAGTGTCCCCACTGTCACAGCGCAGCAGTGTGCCCTCACTGTTACTGCCCACAGTCACTGCCCAGGCACGCTGTTGAGCGAGGGCATCCATAACAGTGCGCTGTTGAGCCCGCGCGTCTGTGCAGGCGCTGCAAAGCACGCGCATCTGTTCGGTTGATGTCCGCGCCGCCTCTTCCGTGACAGCGCGCTGGGGCATGCACACTCTCTGCATCTACCACCAGCCGAGCGTGCCCAGCACCACGCCAAACCCCACCTGCTGCTGGTTGTGGTGGTGGTGGTGGTGCTGCTGCTGCCGCGCCCGCAACGCTGCTGCGGCTGCCTCCTCCTCCTCACGTGCCAGCAGCGCGGCCAGTTCGGCATCCCCCACTGTGTCCGCCCGATCCTGCTTTTGTGAGCAGGCGGCGCGTGGGGGAACGTAGGCGCGCAGGCAGGTCTTGCACGCGTACATGCACCGCGCAAGGCAGGCATGGGAGGCCGTGAATTGGAGCTTCAGGAGCCATGACAGCCCGCAGCAAGACGGGCCCAGCTCAACAAGGTCCAGCAGGGAGAGGTCCCGGGGTGACCTGCGAGGGGTGTGCCCGTCCCCGCAGCTCTTCCCTCCTGGCTGAGACCCGTCCCCGCAGCTCTTCCCTCCTGACTAAGACCCGTCCCCGCAGCTCTTCCCTCCTGGCTGAGACCCGTCCCAGCAGCTCTTCCCTTCTGGCTGAGACCCGCCCCAGCAGCTCTTCCCTCCTGGCTGTGACTCGCACGAGTGCTCTCCCCTCCACGAGTGCTCCATCCGCACGAGAGTGCGGAACAACCCTGGTACTCCTACCCACAGGCGGCAGGCGCCAGTGGCCCCACCCCGGCTAAGACTGCACTCCAAGTGCGGAGCAACCATCGCACCTTATGTACTCCTGCCTGCAGGCAACAGGCACTGTGCTTGGGGCCGCTAGCCTGGCAGAGAGCACACTCCCAGTGTTGAACACTCCCAGTACACCCCCCCTTCTTGGGGTCTGTGAGCGGCAGGCACCGCGCCTGCTTCCTCCCCTTACCCTGGTTGAGACAGGCACGAGCGCAGAGGTGTGGTGCCCCTGTCCAGGGCCGGCAGGCATCGCGCCCGCAGCCTCAGCGATGGCGGCAGCATCCGCTTCAGACAGGCCTGCAATTTGGCGAGCAGCGGGCGGCACACACATGGCAGGTGAGGCAGCAATGTACGCCTCCCTGCTGGATGGCGTGCAATGGCGGTGGCATCAGCTTCAGGCAGGCCTACACTTCAGCGAGCAGTGGGCGGCACACACATGGCAGGTGGGGCAGCAATGTACGCCTCCCTGCTAGATGGCGCGTGGTGACGGCGGTATCCGCTTCAGGCAGGCCTGTGCTCTGCTGGAGCTGGAGCTTTCAGCGTCAGCCGCGCCAGTGTGTGCCCCCAGGCACGCATCTCCCCCCCCCCTTGCTGCGGGCACACCAACCCTGCAGTACCAGGACCAGCAGCGTTGGTGATGTGCCCCTAGGCGCCCGCCTCCCCCCTGCACCCATCCTCACCTGCGAGCGCCTCCGGGGGCAGCGAGCTCAGTGCGGCCATGTCCACGCGCGGGGGCGGCTCTGTTGCGCGGAATGGCAGGAAATCGGGGCCGCACATCTGGGTGTTGCCGTTCACAGAGTCCAGCCGCTCCCACACCACCTGCGCAATGTGCATGCGTGTGTGTGCATGTGATCACATTTGTATGTGTGTATGTGTGCGTTTGTGTGCATCTGCGCATGCACGGGCATGTATGCATGTGTATGAGTGTGGATAACCTGCATGTGCAAGTGTGCGCACATGTGTGGCCTTCCTTTCCACACATGGCATGGCAGTGCCCAGGCTCAAGCGCAATGACATATGATCACTGAGGCAGCACCGGCGGCTCCTGCCCCTGGGAAAGGACAAAGAAGAGCGCAGCCACCACTCACTCACTGCCCCACACAGCATCGTTCCTTCCCACACAGCACCATCCTTTCCCACACAGCATCAGCCCTTCCCACACAGCATCAGTCCATCGCCACTCAGCCCTCACAACACTGCAGAGCCTGAGAATATGTGGGCCGCCTCACCTGCCCCTCCCGCATGTAGCCCTGGTCGGTGACGAGAAGGTACAGCGCGCCTTCGTGCTTGAACATGCACGAAAAGTGGTTGTTCCTGCATGTGCACGAGCAGGTACAGCGTACCCTCATGTTCGAGCATGCATGAGCAGTGCTTGTTCCTGCCCGCACTGGTGCGCCGTAGGTCTTGCCGTGGCAGCACGCCGCGTGATCCTCCCTCTGCCCGCCCTGCAACACACCCTGCCTCGGTCAACGGCTGGGCCAGCACAAGGGGCATGGGCATAACAGGACCATTGGCCAGGCAGCTGGCCGCCAGCGCCCCCCGCCTCCTCTGCCCCCACTGTTTGCCTGCAGAGCACGCACCCCCCTCACATGGTTACCTCTGCAGAGAGCACGCACCCCCCTCACATGGTTACCTCTGCAGAGAGCACGCACCCCCCTCACATGGCAGAGAGCACGCACCCCCCTCGCATGGCAGAGAGCACGCACCTCC
>LKMJ01005788.1_pt1 | contig 11675 bp, 19 predicted proteins | sample 643391 | NCBI WGS metagenome assembly LKMJ01 (sample SAMN04112250, study PRJNA286221) | soda lake metagenome | biome: soda lake; feature: Kulunda Steppe; material: water; isolation source: sample PL-Br10 brine of Picturesque Lake | place: Russia: Kulunda steppe | collected 2010-07
CCTGCCCCCCTCCTGCCCACCCGCACGCACATGGACACACACACACACATACAGACAGCCCTTCCCTCCTCATTTGTCCAGCACACACGCGCGGACACGCATGTACACGCACACACGCACGCACACACCCTTCGTGCAGCACCTCCAGCTCAGGCAGCGCTGGCTGCAGCAGCTCCATGGCCTCCACGTACCGGCCTTGCTGGTACAGCAGGATGGCCTGCATGGCAGCAGGTGGTACAGCAGGTAAAGCAGGTGGCACAGCAGGATGGCCTACACGGCAGCAGTCCGGGCTGCACACTCCATGCTGCTCTCAGCTCTCAGGGCACAGCAGGAGCCCACTCAACATATACGCGCAACACGCGTCCAGGGCACGTCCGCTGCTATTCCAGTTGGGGGACCCGGCATGCAGCCTTCGCCCCCCGCCCGCTGCTCTCAGCACTTTTAAGGTCCTGCTTGACATGCAACAGCATAGCATGGAATGCACCAGCACAGCAGCTCGCAGGGGAGGGCTGGCTAGCCTTTTTGGGCGCCGCTGCCTCCGCGCAACCCAGTGAGCACGGCAATAGCGGGCGCGGCACGCTGCTATTCTAGTCAGAAAGGTTTGATGGCTCAGGCGCCCCCATGCTGGCGCTGCGCCAAGGCCTGTGCACGCACGCACACCTTGTTGAGCTGGCACACGCGCACCACCTCCTCGCCCTCATTGGCGCACGGGTCCAACAGGGAGTCTGCGGACGAGGCGGCGGCGGAGGCGGCGGCCGTGCTGAGCGCGGATGATGAGGCGGCCGTGGCTGACAGCGAGCGGGCATGCAGGACCGGCGGCGGGGGCGTAGCTGCTGGTGGCGGCGCGGGCGGCTTGCCGGCGCTGCTCTGGCTCTGCACCGCACAAATGGGTGAAGGCGCTTGTGAGGCGCGAGCGCCGTGGCACACGCGTGCGCTTTTTGCCCAGCTGCAACAACACCCTGCCTGCTTCCCATTGCTTTCAAGTCTGTGCGGGGTTTGTGCGCGACCCTTGAGCTGCTGTGCTTGGTGCGACCTGGGCAAACGCACACACTTGACCCTGCACATCATCACTCCCAAGAGGAAGGCACAAGGAGCTGAGATTTGTGCTGGTCTCTTAGGCACAGATCACGAACAACCACGTGCGCATGGAATCGTCACGCTTTTGGTCGTGCGTATCAGGTTGCCAAAGCGGCCTGCCTCCTGCCCTCTTGCTAGGCAGCGGCGTGCACGAGCGGCTGGTCGTGCTGGCCTGGTGTGTGAGAATGCTGTTCACCCCGTCCGCCATCCCACCTTTGCCAGGTCATCCAGCTGCTCTATGAGGGCCCCAGGGTCCTTGCATTGCGCGCAGTAGTACTCCACGACAGCAAGGTTGTGTGCGGCCTGCGTGCCATGCCGGCGCGTCACACAAGATGCATGTCATGCTACTTTATGCCATGCCACTTAATGCCATGCCACTTAATGTCATGCCACTTTATGCCAGATACATCATTTATTTGTGAGCTCAGGACACTGGTGGTGCAACAAGGGCTCTGGGCGAGTGCTGATGCCACCTCGGGCGTGCGCGTACAGCCTCCCAATACATGCGCCCAAAACCTATGACTTAAGATACATACCCTCCACAGCTAGAAAGTGCAACAGACCCCAAGTCAGGCCACAGCAGATTGGCATCAGTTACCAATCCACGCAAACTTGCCTTGGGGTCCTTCAAGCCATGGGCGCTCTCCAACTTTTGCAGTGTCTGCAAGCAAGCGTCTATGTTGCCCTGGATCCAAAGGGTTGTGGCCTCGCTGTGTAGCTCACTTTCCATGGCTGGGACCTATATGTGCATGCCGTTTAGGAGCCGACAGATGTTGTCCTGTCGTCAACAAAAGAAATTATACAATTCTTAATTATCATTTAATTTAATTTAATTTGATTTAATGTCATGTCTTGGATACACATGCTTGCATGACGTTTCAGTTTGAGCAAAAGGGCACATTGCATCATGATTAGATAAGATTGTTTGAATACATACATCTCTGCAGTATGGCATGCATTGATGAAGAGGTTTGGGAGATTAACCGCACCCTGGACTTCATCATTGGCAATGGCTTCAAGCGGGTAGCGCTGCAGCTTCCAGATGACCTGCTGCGTTTCTCTCCTGGACTTGCTGCCCTGCTCACAGAGCGTCTCGGACATGGGTACACGGTACGCGGGCAGCGCTTGGCTGTGCGGCCGCTCTGTTGATCGTACTTCCTCCGAATTCCATTCACTCTCCATTAGAAGAGAGCACGCTTGCAAAGTGGGAATGCCGATTCCTAGTGGTCCTAGCCTAGTGGTCACCAGGACTGCAGTGGCTCCAGTGTCTGCATTGCGAGCGTGGCAGGTGTTGTGAGTGGCAGGTATTGTTGTGACAGGCAACCCGGCAGAACTCTAGGCCGTCACAGGGCTTGCTGCTGATATGTCTAGGCCTGCTGCATGTGTGTCCAGGTGGCTGTGCTTGCGGACACGGCCTTCAATGCGGAGGCGGTGGACGAGGTGGCGGCTCGCCACATGAGTGCAGACTGCGTGGTGCGTCACTTTTGGCTACAATTCTGCTTCCTATAGACATCATGATTCATGATCCTAAAGAAGTACTGCTGAACTGATCTTGCATTGCCTAGATGGGTGTGCCGGCGTCTCTGGTCCTGCATGTGCACTGGGCGCCGTGTCGACTGCAGTCTCTGGTACTTTTCATGCTTCTCCTCGTGTTAACGTGCCAGGCGCACCGACTTGCTTCCAATGCATTCCTGCTCGCATGCTTGGCATCGGGTGCTAGCATGTGTTTTTTACTCTGCCTAGGGCAATTGGCTTATCGGGTTGCGCCCTCCTTTCAATTTTCCCTACCCCAACGAGGCATCAATACAAAACATGTGCACGCACAAGCCAGCGCCTGTGCACCAATATACACGCGCATATGCATCCGCATGTCTACTCTGCTCCCCCCAGTGCAAGGAATGCATGCCCCCCCCTGCATATGAGAGCATGCATGCGCACACAGCAAGCACTCTCTTACGCACAAATTTGTGCGTGCACACAGCAGGCGTACATGCCCACCCAACGAACGCACATGTGCTCGCAGGTGCACTATGGCCGCGCGTCTCTGGCCGCGGTGTCGCAGCTGCCGGTGTGCTATGTGTTCCCCCGGGCTGCGCTGGATGTGAGCTTGGTTGCGCAGGAGCTGGCAGCCAGCCTGGCAGCCCTGCCGCTGCCTGCCGGCACTCGAAACAACACAGGCGGGGTGCAGCAGTGGCGGCGTAGGGCTGTACTGCTGCTGGACCAAGTGTACCTGCACGCCCTAGGGCCGCTGGAGGCTGAGCTCAGTAGGCAGTTGCTGCCAGATGTGAGTTCTTGTAGAAGCAAAAGGATAATGATGGTTGGGGAGAGATGGGGGGAATGCAGGAGGCTCAGGCAGTTGCTGCCGGATGTGAGTTGTTATAATGACAAGGGTGAGTTGTTGTGATGACGAAGCTGAGTTGCTGTAATGTCAAGGGAGGAATGTGAAGACGTAAGGAGGGGTGGAGGGAAGGTGCTCCATGGGTGTCGCTGGCAGGCAGGCAGGATGGGACACCACATGGAGCACCCATCCACTTTGTGTACTTGGAACTGTCATGTGCTCCCAGTTTCTTTGTTTGTATGACAAGTATGTGCGTGCAAGTGTGCGCGCATGTGCGTGCGTGTGCGCTTGTAAGCGATCATGCAGGCATGCCCATGCAGGCCCTGCTGCTGTTCAGGTTTCCTACCAAAGCCTCCACGCCCTGTGCTGCGTCCTGTGCGCCCTCGCATGAGTATGTGTTTGTGTTTGTGTGTGAGCGTGCGCGCCCTCCTGCTTGGCCGGGGTGCCAGGAGCCTCTGCTTTTGCCGCTGCGCCCGCAGAATTGCTGGTCAATCACGCTAGCACAGCCCGCCACCACGCACGCGGCCCCTGCCCCCACCCCATCCCCGTCTCAGCCTCCTGCTGCTGCGAGAGGGCCTGAGGCAGGGTTTGCCGGCCCAGGGCATGGTGGACATGATGAGGAGGGGGCCCAGCAGCCCCCGGATTGCAGTACCAGCAGCGACGTGGGCTGCAGCTCAAGCACCGCGTGCTGCCAAGCGCGCCCAGGCTGTGGCCCCCAGCCGTCTCCTAGTATGCTGCAGCAGCAGCCACCGTGCCCCACCAAGGATGGGGAGCCCAGCGGCACGTGCTCCGGCAGCAGCGCACACGGGGCGGCAACGAGAGCTGATGATGGCCAGGATGCCAGCAGCGGCAGCAGCTGCGCGGGTGCGCTTGCACGCCCACAGGAAGGCGCACAGCCCCCCTCAAGCACAACATTGACGGTGGCTGGGTACAGCTGGCAGGCGCTGCCCGATGCCAGCATACCTGCGAGCGGGGAGCAAGAGGGGGAGGTGACGCCGGCCGCTCGCCCGCTGTTTGTGTGGGTGGGCCCGCAAGCCTCCCCATCGCTGCAGGCGTTGCAGCTGGCCTTGAGTACGCAGGACTGGCTGCGCTACACTCCACCGCCTGTGCCTGCGGGCGGCAGCACGCTGCAAGGGGATGAGGGGGATAGCGCAGCAGCCAGTGGCAGCGGCGGAAGCGCTGGTGGTGCCGACGGAGGTGGTGATGGTGTGGGCCAGGGCAGCTGCCAGGGCGTGACGGAGGTGGGCCTGTCGCCGGGCACGCATGCGCTGCTCAAGCGCAGGTGCGTACGTGCGTGTGTGCATGCTTGAGAGCGGCAGAGGGTGCGTGGGGCTGGCGGGTGCATGCGTTTGGGTGGGTGCAAAAGGTAGAGGTGTGAGCGCGGGTGACCAGGGGTGGGCGAGTGCTTAGTTGGTGCTTGAGGGCAGGCGCGTGCGTCTCCTGTGTGGGGGCAAGAGGGCATATGGTCCAGGCTGCAGAGCAGCAGCTGTTTTGTGCTGTGGCCTGTGTTTTGTACTTTGTGACCTGTTCGAGCCATGTGCCAGAGGCAAATTGTAGCTGCAGGGGCAGGTCTCTGCTGCACCTCAGGCCTGCGCGCTGTGCTGCTCCAGCCGTGAAATGTAGAGCCATGCCACGAGCATGAAGCTGGTGCCGAGGCAGATGGGCGGGCCTCTGTGCACCGCCTCTCTCACAAGCTCTCTTTCGCCTGTGCCCCTGCTCACTTACTCACTCACTCACCCGCGCACCTATACTCGTTTGCTCACTCCATCGCTCACTCACCCGCGCACCTACTTGTTTGCTCACTCCATCGCTCATTCACCCGCGCACCAACTCATTTGCTCACTCCATCGCTCACCGACCACCGCCCACTCACCGACGCATCCACTCACTCCTGCGCTCACAGCATGGTGTGCCTCTGCCCGCCACAGCACTCATTTGCAGGCCCACACCCATCAGCATTGCATGGGCACCACACCAGGCACATGTAAAAGACCGCCAGCTGCGCGGTCCACTGCCTTTTCCCCTGATTGGCTTGCCTGTGCTGCTGCACGCTCCTGGCCCGCCCAATGGCGCCAGTGCCCCACTATGGGGCTCGCTCACGCGCTGCACTTGCTCACAGCCGCTCCGCTGCGCCGCGCCCCTGCCCCGCACTTGTGCAGGTACTTCCTGGTGGAGAAGGCCAAAGGGGCGTCCATCGTAGGGATCTTGGTGGGTGCGGGTGGTGGCTGGGGGTGGTGAGTGTGGGTGGTGGGTGTGAATGGTGGGTGGGTGTGGGAAATTGGTGTGAGTGGTGGATGCAGGTGGTGGATGCAGGTGGTGGTTGAGGGTGATGGATGCGGGTGCTGGTTGTGAGTGGTGGATGCAGGTGGTGGATGCAGGTGGTGGGTGCGGGTGGTGGGTGCGGGTGGTGGATGGGCGCGCTGGCCCTGTGGCTCCTTCGTCCCGGTTCCCGCTGATGCAGCGGCGCGGAGACACCCAAGCAGTGCACATCTCATGACACACACGATGCTTGCCAGGCAAAGCACTCGAGCAGAGCACTTGATGGCACAGTCACTGAGAGCTGCACCCAAAAGCGGTGCGCTGAGTCACATGCATTGCCGCATGACGCACTTCAGCCATGCAATCGAGCACGCGCACTGACGCACACTGGCACTCATTGCACCCCCACTGGCACATCTGCACCCCCTCTGGCACTCATTGCACCCCCAGCAATGCGCTCGCTCGCAAAGTATGTCCCCCGATGACACACACACACATACACGCACGTACTGCACCCCAAGAGCTGTGCACCCCATCACATGCACACATGCACACTGCACTCCAAGGGCTGTGCACCCTATCACATGCACACACACGCACACACGCACACACACGCACACTGGCACACTGGCACACCTGTGTGCATGCCCTAGCCTGACGCAGCCATGTGCAGGTGCACCTCTGCACTGCCCTTGTGTTTTGGCGCACATTGTTACATTACGCAACACAGCCAGGCCCCCGGAAACATTCCCCCAAAAGAGGGGGAAGGTGTCCACCCTCTCACGGGCCTCCGCCCCTCTTGGCTGTGGTCCATTTTTAAAGTGGCTCCTTGAACAAGAGGTGGGAAGGTCAAGAGGGCAGGGCAGGGCAACGGTGGGGAGGGGATCCCTCTGTCTGCCAGCTTGCGTCACGCACAGTGCGGCCAGTCACGCACAGGGCGTGTGCGGGCGCCTGCCTCTAAACACTGAAGCCCACAGCTGCTCGCTAACCTCTGTCCCTGTGCGCCTTTGACAGAGTCACAGTGGCCGCCAGCGCTGGCTGCCGCACGCCTCGCCTGGCAGCCTGGCAGCCTTGCGCTTCATCCAATTACCCTGCACCGCTGCACCACCACTGCTAAACCACTGCTCCACGCGCAGGTGGGCACGCTGGCAGTGGCGGGGCTGCGGGAGGCCATGACAAACTTGCGGCGCCTGATCGCTGCTGCTGACAAGCACAGCTACACCATGCTGGTGGGCAAGCCCAACCCCACCAAGCTAGCCAACTTCCCGGAGGTGCGCATCAGGCACGCTCATGTGCACTTGCAAAGGCGCGCAGGCCGTGTGAATGCTTAGTGTGTGTTTGTGTGTGCCTTGATAATGCACACCCTGTGTGCCTGTGTGAGTGCCCTTCTGCATGAGTGGTTTGAGGGGGGCAGTGTTGTGGTGCCGCTCAGCAGAGAATGCAGCAGATGGGCAGAATGAACGCAAAATGAACGCTCAGTGGGGTGCAGCAGATGGGCAAAATGAAGGTGGGGGTTAATCGAGGGGGCATGTGGGCCAGAGTGATGCCTGTTCAGGGGAGCAGAAATGCAACCCTACAGCTGCAGCAACAGCAGCTGTGGTGTGCACGCCAGGTGCACACACTCACACGCGCACACACACACACACACACAAACAAACAAACAAACAAACAAACAAACAAACAAACAAACAAACAAACAAACAAACATGCACACACAATTTGGCGTGCTCCTGACTGGTGCACCCCTCCCTTGCTCAGCTGCCCAGCAGTCCTGGGAGGCAGTGATGAGGGAGGAGGAGAGGGGGGAGGGGGATGCCCGGAGGAGGAAGCTATGCACTCCCCTCCAGGCCTGCGTTCAGCTGGCACGGGGTGCTGGGACATGAAAAGTTATGCCATGATTAGCGTTAAAATAGCCATCTCCTTCAAAGACGTGCAGAGGGTGCGGCCCACATGACGCCCACGCCCTCTCACTGCTTTGGCACAGACCACAGTGCGTGCAGACGGTGCAGCCAGCAGGAGGCTGCTCACATGCACACAGATGGGTGATGATGAGTTCTGGGCGTGGCAAGCACGCACCATCCACGCCTACCCACTCAGCGTGCACTGACATGTCGCACTCGCGTATGTGGCACGTACTCGTGCGCCATCCTCCCACCACCTGCACAGCACCCCCGCCCCCTTGTTGCCTGGCTGCTGCAGGTGGATGTGTGAGTCATGCTAGCAGATCCGCTGGGCTATGTGCTGTTATTGCCTGGCTGCTGCAGGTGGATGTGTGGGTCATGCTAGCAGATCCGCTGGGCTATGTGCTGGACAGCAAGCCATACCTGGCCCCCATCCTCACGCCATACGAGGCGCTGCTGGCGCTGACGGTGCGGGCACGTGTGCACGCGCGCACAAGTCTTCTTGTGTTCGGGCAGGTGGACAGGCAGGCATAGGCGCGCCGCACGCCTGCACTGGCCGCAGAAATGCACATTTGCATGCGCACACGCACGTGATGCCTGCCACTCATGCAGCAGCGGCAGCAGCAGCAGCAACAGCAGCAATGGAGCGATGTTGCGCTCAGAACAGCGTGTCTAGGAACAAGTGCCGGCGCCTGTGTCCTCATGCTTTGCAAACCCACTGCGCTGCCATGAGCTCAAGCAGAGGCTCATGCTGCTCACGCCGCCCTCTGTACTCTCTGTCAGCAGCAGGCGCACTGTTGAAGGCCGTGCTGCCTGCGTGCTTGTGTGACCATGTGTGACCGTGTCTGCTTGTGTGACCGTGTGTGACCATGTCTGTCTGTGTGTGACCGTGTCTGTCTGTGTGTGACCGTGTCTGCTTGTGTGTGACCGTGTCTGTCTGTCTGTGTGACTTCGTGACTGTGTGTGACTGTGTGACGGTGAGATTGTTAGAATGTGTGACTGTGTGTGACTGCGTGTCTGTCTGTGTATGTCTGTGCACAACGCGCTGTGTCTGCCTGTGTGTGACCTACTGTGAGCAGGGCCGCTCGCTGTCCTTTGAGCAGCCCTACCTGTTGGACTTGGCATGCCTGGCAGAGGCGGACGTGGGGGCTGTGGAAGCAGGCCAGGCGGCCGCAGGTGTGGGTTGTGTGTACGCGTGTGTGTGCGTGTGTGCAATATGGTTGTGGGTGAGCTGCAAGTGTAGGTGGGTGAGCAGGTGGGTGCGAGGAGATGACTGAAGGGCGGGGTGGGAGTGTGGAATGTGACTGCAACGAGGGCAGCATGTGTGGGGGAAAAAGAGATGGCTGCAGGTGTGGGTGGGTTGTCGGAAGGTGGCTGTGGGTGCATCGCAACTTTTGGGTTTCCCAAAAGCATGGCTTAGGTTCCGGTGGTGGGCAAGCAATGCAAACGCATTGACTTGCTGGGAGATGCGCATGTACGCGTGTGCTGCGAGGATAAGAGGGGATGCTTTGGTAACAGAGCATGTCATGGGTTGCTGGGAGTGGGGGGACGCTGGTGTCTGAACGCGCGAGCGCAACCCTGTTGCCCTGTAGCAGGCCTCCGCTCCCATTGCTGCATGTGCGCACCAGCCGTACCTGGCCCTCCCATTGAGCCCTGCCAGCCCCCTTATTGCGTCCTGCCTGCCTGCGGGGCCAGTCATTCCAGCAGTCTGTGCTGAAGCACAGTCCGTGTGTTTGCTGGCAGCCTGTGTGCGGGGCAGTGCTGGCGGCCTGTGCTTGGGGCTGGCCCTCTGCCTGCGCCGCTCCTATTGAACAGTCGCCCGCTTCCTTCCAGGTGGCACACACGCGCGGGCACATACACATGCACATACACACATGCACACATACGAACGCACGCGTCCATGTCATTTGGTGCAGAGGAGGCCCCTGGCGCCCTCGTTACGTCCGGCCGTGGCCAGGTGGCCCGGATGCACAGCCAAGGCCAGCAGCTGGTAGCGCACAACGCTGCTGAATACCTGCAGCTTGTGCGCAGCTTCAAGGGCTTGGAGGCGCCAGTGGCAGGTAGGGAAAGCGCAGCACGTACGCGCGCAAACACACACACACACGCGTGCACACACATGCACCACGTGCACAACGTACACAAGGTTGGATGCAAGCATGCAAACATACATTGGTCGTGTGCAATTGAAAATTGGGAAGATGCACACATGCATGCACACGCACGCATGCGCACACACACTCGCACACAAAAATGCACTGGAGTGCATGCTCGCACATGTGCACATGCTGCCACATGCACTTGCTTGGCCATAGTTCTTGTCAGTGTGCACTGGCACAGGTGGGTTTGCTTGTCTTTTCATCAAGCATCAAAGTGCAAGCACAGTGCTGCATCTTGTCAGGGATCAGGTTTTTTCAGCCTTGACAGACCTTTGTGTTTGAAGGGCCCCACTGGCGGCGTTGCTTGGCTGATTGTGCTCACCTTTTTTCCTGTTGGTGCTCCATCAGCAGAGCCTTGCTGCACCCCTGTTATATTCCTGTGTCTCCTTGTCATGTGCAAACTGAGTACATATGCCAGCCTTTGCGTGCATGTGCATGTGCATGTGTACGTCACATATCCCAGTCAGTGTGTGCACTCATGACCCAGGAAAGCCTCTTGTGTTGTGTGGTCTTGCAGGTGCTGCACCCAAGGCCCCTATGGCTGCCACAGAGGGCCAACGTGGTCGAGCAGCTGTGTACAGTGAAGAGGGGACAAAGGCATTGTGAGCACCATCCTAGAGCTTGACCTGAAACTTCTTGTCTCGTGTTTGTCCTGCCATGTCACTCCTAGCTCCTCCTTTTTGTTCATGTTGTTGTGCAAAAGGGGAACACTCTGCTGTGTATGTTGTGCTAATGGTTTACGGCAAATTCGCGACAATCGCACACACACTTTACGTGCGTTCACTCTGTTCAGTGCGCAACTGACATCATTAGCACACATATATAGCACACACTGGCAGGCTTCCAGTTTAGAAAACTTGAAGATCTATGCAGGCGCAAAACACTCCCTGCATCAGTTAAGGAAAAAGAGACACATTGGCCAAAAGTGCAAAGTTCACCAAAGGAGGTGGAGGTTGCTGACCTGCTGCCCCCAGAGGCCCCTTTCTCTCAGAACAGTCCCTCAAGCCTGAATAACAACTGTTGTGTAGACTATGATGTAAATCATAGATCAAATATATATATGATTATTATGATTCACAACCTTTGTTATCTTGACATTTGGCTTCAAGATCTTGAGGCATGTAAATCAGGACAAGAAAGCAAAAAGAAAGCAGAATAAGGTTAGGTTACATAGCTGTATCTGCCAAACGAGGGCAGCTTAGCTGAAAGCAGAATAATGATAGAAAAAGAGGCGAGGAGGCAGGCATAGGTTTAAAGTTTAAGGTTTTCAAGGCTGTATCTGCCTCCAGTGAGGTTCGAACCCCAAACCCAGGTGAGGGTGGGCAGTCGACTTTCCATTGCAGGTGCCCCGCCGCCTGCTGGAGAATCCAGAGCTTCAGATGCAGGCAGAGGATTAGCAATAGCACAAAGCCACTGGGGCTGGATGCTTTAACGTTTACAAGATAGGGTTCATTGCCAGCTTGGTCGCTAGGCTGCCAGCTCAGTGATTGGTTTGTTGCTGGTCTTCATGAGCCAAAAAATAATCCATTATGTCTAAGACGGAATGGCAGACTTTGTTGTGCAGTTGAGAAAGGAAATCAAAGACAGTCTGACTAGGCAACTTGAAGGCATGCAAAATATCAGGGGCCCCTGTATGAAAGGAGTGGCAGAAAGGGAGAAAAAGAAACAAATTTTTTTCTGAGAGAGCACACAAACAAGTCTTGACAGTGAACAAGAACATGTATTTCATTTTGCACAAAAGCCTGCTGAGCACAATGGCACTTGTCACAGTGTCCACTGCACCAGATGGAGGAATCCACCACAAGAGTATATCATGCAAATGTCCGCTCGTGTCTTGTAACAAACAAACAAACAAACAAACAAACAAACAAACAAACAAACAAACAAACAAACAAACAAACAAACAAACAAACAAACAAACAAACAAACAAACAAACAAACAAA
>LKMJ01005789.1_pt1 | contig 11673 bp, 15 predicted proteins | sample 643391 | NCBI WGS metagenome assembly LKMJ01 (sample SAMN04112250, study PRJNA286221) | soda lake metagenome | biome: soda lake; feature: Kulunda Steppe; material: water; isolation source: sample PL-Br10 brine of Picturesque Lake | place: Russia: Kulunda steppe | collected 2010-07
CTGCATGAGCCTTAGCGCGTGCAGGCAGCTGCATGAGCCTTAGCGCGTGCAGGCAGCTGCATGAGCCTTAGCGCGTGCAGGCAGCTGCATGAGCCTTAGCGTGTGCAGGCAGCTGCATGAGCCTTAGTGTGTGCAGGCAGCTGCATGAGCCTTAGCGCGTGCAGGCAGCTGCATGAGCCTTAGCGTGGAACTGCGTCAATGGATTAGCCCACGCAGAGCATTCAGGCTAAGCATGCAGGCGGCCCATGCTGAGCATGCCATGGCAAAGCATATGCATGCACTCAGACTGTAGGTGGAGCGGCGCCTTGCGGGAAAGCACATCGCCTTGTGCCAGCAGGATTGCATTGCAACATGCATTCAAGACATCACGACACGAAACACAGACCAAGGCCAGGGCCAAGAATTTTCCTGGCAGGGACTGTGCAAGCACACGCGTGGATGCCTGTCCAATCTTTGGCATTGGTTGCGCATGCACGCGCAGATAAAGGCATGCACACACATATGCGCGCACGCGCACACAAATACACATGCGCACATGCAAACAGACGCACAACATGCAGATCACGAATCACATCCCCACCGCACCTGTGCAGGTCTGACACAAGGGTGGGGTCAATGGCTGGGGCCTCGCCGCCGTCACCCCCTCTGCTACCCCAGCCCTCATCCTCCAGAGAGAAGTTCGTGTTCCAGGTGTCCCGGCCCTTGGCTGAAACACCCTCCGCCTCCACCCGGGCCAGCCTGTGAGGTGCAGCAGGGGAGAGGAACAGAAGACGGCATGCCTCTGGGCTATGTGCAAGCGCATCGGGCGGCTCTGGCATTGCATTAGAGAGGAGCATACACGGGGCCATGTCACTGTGCTCACAGACGGGAGTGTGCGCACAGTTTGTGCGCACAAACAAAACACTGTGCACACAAACATGTCACTGTGCACACAAACTGTGCACACAAACAGGCGGCGCTCAGCAGGGGCACCAGCCAGTTTTGTGTGGTAGCCAGCCTTGTGCAGCAGCCAGCCTTGTGTGGTAGCCAGCCTTGTGCGGCAGCCAGCCTCAAGCGGCAGAGGCACCAGCCAGCCTTGTGTGGCAGCCAGCCTTGTGTGGCAGCCAGCCTTGTGTGGCAGCCAGCCTCACGCAGCAGCCAGCCTCACACGGCAGAGGCACCAGCCAGCCATGCAACCAGCTCAGCACCACGACAGCCAACATATGCCAAAACCTTGATTGCCTGATTCAGTTGAAGGACCTTGCGCCACATCTGCCAACCCCTCAAGAGCCGCACACCTGCCCGCCCCTCAAAACCACACGCCTGCTTGCCCCTAAGAACCTGACACCTGCCCGCCTCTCCACGCCACTTGGCAACCTGGCAACAACGCAGGCCCTGAACTGCGGCCCTTGGCAGCCTATAGGGCCCCCGCCAGCCCCATTTTGCATTGCAGTGCCAAGGGTCCAGGAAAGCCAAGCAAATACACAACAAACAGACACGCCGCATGCGAGGGGCGCAATGAAAAATGACGGGCAAACCATCTCCACCGACGCACTCACCGCTCCTGCATGACAGCATGCTCCTGAGACAGCTGGGCGCTCTGTGCCTGCAGGGCCTCCAGCTCTGCCTGCAGGCACGCACGCACTGCCCTTTGTAAGCTACGCTTGCCGGGTGGTGAGGCACTCGCCTCGGAGTTCTGCTCAGTCAAGCATGACAGAATGGGCCATGTTGACAGGCCATGAACTCGTAGAAATGGGCCATGTCGACATGCCTCCACACACCCCAGCACATGCTGATTGCTGCTCGCTGTATTAAGGTCCCCAAGGGGGGTCCAGATACAATCCCTACAGCAGCTCCATCTTTTCCCTGAGCAGCGTAGAGGTGGGGGGTCCAGGCACATGCAGCGCAAGGCCTTTGGATTGGCCTGCTCCTTGTCACCTCCTATTCAATGCAGGGGTTCCCTGAGCAGCTCGGAGTTGGGATGTCAGACCCTCAGCTCACGATGCCAGCGCTATGCAGACACATGGAGGCAGCCTGACCTTGAGCATTTTATGGATGACCCCAAAGCAGTGTAGAAAGATGAGAAGGAGGGGGCAGGATGCATGATCTGAGGTACGTATTGGGGCAAAAGGCGGGTGCTCATACTTGCGGGGCCCCCTGGGGGACTGTGAGCTGTGGGGGTAGGGCCCTGTGCAGACATTTGTACGGCACGAGGCCAAAAGGTAAGAGTCACACAGCTGTGCCAGCCAAATGGGACACCAGCAAAAACACTGCAGGGTGATTGAGCCAAAGATGTGCGCCAGGGCAGTAAGCAGCAGCGTGCCACAAGGGCAGAAAGCAGCAGCGTGCCACAAGGACAGAAAGCAGCGGGTTGCCAAAAGGGCAGGCAGGCATTCACCTGTGTGGCTGCAAGGAGCACCGAGTTCACTCCCTCGTCGCTCTCCAAAACCGACTCAGCGTCTTGCAGCATGGCCACCACTTCAGCGTCGATTTCGGCCTCTGTCACGCCAGACCGGATGATGATCTGCAAAAGACACAAGCACGGGTATTGGGGTGTGCAGCTTGCGCATAAATTCAGATTGGGCAAGTGGTTCCACCTGCTGTTTATTCAACAGAACAGGGTTGGGATCCTGGACACGGCGGTTATGGCCATGGTGCTTGGACTAAGCAGTGGGGATAAGGCAGGTACAGTGGGGCGGCTAGCATGAGTTCTAAGGTTGCACAACCTCACGCCATCTACAATTTTGTAGCCTTTGCACAGGCCTGAAAAACATTACCTGCGTACCGCACAGCACCTTCAATGCTGCCCGAGCTTCCCTAGTCCTTGCATCATATAGCGAGTCACAAGGAGCACTCATGGATGAGCCGGAGACAGCATCTGTTGGCTTCCTCAAAGAATGAGCCGCTATGCAAGCCTTTGCTCCTAGTAGAGTAGTGCTTAGAGCAAAAGCTGCACAACCCAGCAATTGGTATGCGAGTCGCACACGAGCATGCATGTACACAAGCACGCAAGCGCATGCACAAACACACGCACACACATGCACGCGCATTGTCCTACAACAGACACACACATATTGTCCAAAACGGATAGGCACGCAAATATCCAGGAACAGGTTGCGACAAGAACAGCAAAAAGATTCTCAAGGGGGACTCACCCACCCAGTTGTCCCCCGGCACTCCTGCTGTCTCCAAATTCTCTCATCTCACTCACACACTCTCTCTCTCTCTCACTCTCTCTCTCTCTCTCTCTCACACACACACACACACGAACACATCCTCACAAACACACACATCAAAAGAACAAGCAGCATGAGCGAACATTAGCGACCCACCTTCTTCAGAGCCCCCAGTGTTTCTGCCATCTCTCTCTTCTCACGCAGGTGTGTCTTCACAATTGCAGCAGTGTCTCCTTTGTCATACCACCGCAGCTTGCGTGCACTCTCCATGGGAAGCCTTTGTAGACCATGTACACGTGTGAGAGTCAAGGAGGTTGCAGGCTCATGTCCAATGCATGCACACTTAACATGTGAGGGGCAATTTACAAGTAAACATGTGGTGTAGAAAGAAACTACTTTTGGATAAGCGTGCCTGGATTGGCTTCATGTTGGAGAGGAGCATGCACAAACTGGCCTAGATAGAGCCAGGATGCACACCAGCGCATCTGGTTGCCTACAAACAATCCGCATTCCCCAGGACACAGTGAAAGGTAACATATGTGATCACACATGCTGGCCAGCCAAAACACGTGCGCGCTCACGCACGCGCACAAGTGCACATGCCAACGCCCACACGCATATGCATGCGTACAGGCACTCGCAAACACACACAAATTTGTACGCACTGCTACATAGAGACACTTTTGCGAGCGACCAAACACGAGGCTTCGCCACAGATATCCATCCAAATGCAAACACTTTTTAGCAATTACAACTGCCATCTTTCATGAATGCTAATCACTGCAAGCGTGGGCAATCTTTCCTAACCCAGTTTGGTGCTCACAGGCGTATAATGTTCACCCAATGATGCTAAAAGGATCAGCTTGCAACATCTTACCTAAGATATTGCTTCCCGGATTGGGCTGGAGCAGGGGCCGGGTGCGCAGGCGCCTGGTTAGCCTCCCAGTTCTGTTTTGCCCGCTGCGCCGCATCCTCCACTGCCCCCCACAAAAGTTTCTTCATCTGTGAAACACCCTTCAGACCAAGCTAGATTTGCATAGATCCTTGGAAAGCAATCTCTTGATGATGTCTGTGTTTCTAATCTCCATTGCTTCCCTAGGGTACTGAGGATACTACTACATTTTGGGGTGAAATGTACGGGGGGAAATATACGGGGGTTGAATGATTTTAAAATATGAATGCCATTGCTTAGATAATCAAAATAAAATAATTTTTGTAACAGAAAGGGCGCTTTGTTTATTTTGCCCATCATTTGACGATCGACCTCTTGCCCAGAGAGCATGATGGACACAATTGACAGGTATATATAAGACTTCCTTCTTCTGAACTCTATAAGTTCTGACCTATGAAACGTGATGACCGTGCCTCGGCACGGCTTGTGGGAGCTTGAGTCCTGTGAGAGCATGTGGGCGCAAAGAATATCATAGATAGAAATGCACGGTATCGTACGCAATGATGCATCAAATGTGCAAAATTCGCACTAGCACACGCACGCGCATGTGATCCATCAAGTTTTGTTTGCCTCTCTTGCATCAGGTTCTTCAGCATCACTGCCAGGGGCTCCACTGTGGCTACAGAGATTCGTGCTGGGGTGGCCACCTTCCTGACCATGAGTGCAGTGAGTTCAGACTGCTCAGAGAACGATACATACCCGAGCAGGATCTAAGTAAGGGATGGACTGACTTGGTTCATACATCATGGAAAAAAATTGTCATTTTGAACTTTTTGATTCCCACGGGCACCAGACGACCTGCATCCTCTCTAATGTTGAAACATGTGCCCTGATGCCCCAATTTTTGGAATGTTACTCACATCAGGCCAGAGTCTTGTGAAAACTTACTCCTGTGATGCTGCATTTTGTCTGCAGATACTGCTCACCAACCCTCAGATTCTATCGAAAGCAGGTGGGATGATGAGATCAACACTCTCTTGACAAGCTAAAGATCCACTTGCAAAAAGCCTGATGCATTTATGAGAGTGAATACCACTGAACCAAGGCTTGAACGGCCAGAAAGGGCCTCAATGTCACTGCATTTCAGGAGATCGGTGCATGCTATGTATGCCAACGCGTGCTTACGTGCCAGCTTCTGGAGCACTGAGTCAGGGCTGCCTTGACTGGGAGGTCTGCTGGTGTGAAAGGGATCAACCTCATGCAGCGCCTCCGCCTGCTCAGTCCCTGCCGTTCCGTTCCTCTTAGGAGTCAAATGCATTGACCCCTTGTGCATCCTGCATGCAGGCCTCCCCACGCCTGCCGTAACATCTTCCACAGCCCTCACATCTGCTTTGTCAACTCTAGCGGTTGGCCTGGTGGCTAATCTGCCCTTTGGTATGGCTCCAGGCATGGGACTCAATGCCTACCTTGCGTACAATCAGGTGGGGCATCCAAGAAGGGGGGGAGGGGGGGGGCAGCGACCTGCTCGCCAGTTGCCGTGCTTTGTTACGCTTCTCGTGGATAACAGGAGCGTTCGAGTGATTGATGTATAGTACCGATGGAAAGCAGAGACTGGATGGGTGATAGAAATGAATAATTGAATGGCAGAGGAGATAAGTGGCTAAATGCAAGAAAGAGGATTATCACAAGTTTGTATGAGGCAAAATCAATGATATGAAACATGACAGTCTGATTAATGATTTGAATGAATCTAGGTCCGTGATAGCTGATGAGTTGATGCACCCAAGTTTCTGTGCAATTCATTTGAACTGTTTTTGAGTATGCTGCATGCCTGAGGGAGCAGCAACAGGCTTGCCATATAAGAGGCGTAAAGATATTGAACTTGTAACCATGAGATTACCCTCAAGCTGGATGTAGACTTGAGCAGAATGCTGCAGATGTTCACTTTTTGGATCCATCTCCCTTGATGCTCCCTTGATAATGATTTTTTTGATACCCTGCAGGAAACATGTTGGTTTGCATCATTGTAGGCAGTGCCTTGTTCCAGAAAACCAAGCACCTTTTAAAGCTTTTAAATACAGAAACTATCAGGGGGCTAACAATTGGCTCTAGTTGTGCTGTATTTCACACTGCTGGTATGCCTGTGCGGGCATTGTATGTTATCCACAACACAAGGAGGACCCTGAATTACTTCACAGCGGGGCAATGCCGGCCATTCTATCCGTCTGCGCACCCTCTGCTGTAACATGGCATATGGTGCAATTGGGTGTCGCTTTCGCCGTGCAGATCCTTGGGCTAGAGGTGCCTATCCCCTGCGCCTTTGCGAGCTGCATGGCCGCATCTGCCGCTGTAGCTGTGAGTGCCCTGGGGTCTTCATTCCTGACATCTGCCCAAGCCCGTGTTCTTGCAAGCGCTCACGAATTTTAAGATCTGTTGCTTCCCTGATATCTGCCCAAGCCGTCTCCTCGCAAGAGCTCACGAGCCTAAAGACTTGTTGGGTTGGCCATCATGTTGCACAATTATCACTACAATGATGATTCTGTCTGAATTGTGCACGATGCTCCACTTAATTAATGGATTGAGTCTCTGATAGATAGGTTGAGTTGACCACGAGCTTAAGCATGGAAAAAGCACGCTCAGTGCTCAACACTGCATGCCCTTTGTATCTTTCTTTAATGGATCCCAGCCTGCAAGCTCCTTCTGGGTTTGCACATTTGTCAAGCCCCTCCTGGATTTGGAGATTGAAGGACTTGTGCAAAAGGGCAACCTTGTCCTCATCCTGTTCCCTGCTCGTGCCCCAATGCTGTGTTGCTATTTAGATTTGATTGGACAGTCCCACTTAAATCTGACTTGGCTTATGCAAACCTGCGTGGGTCCCTGCACATTCGACTCTGCCTGCTCAAACCTGGCCTGGCCCACCATCGCAGGTCTTGGCACTGGTTGGCGCACTGGGCTTCATTTTGCGCATGGCTCCAGACACCATCAAGATGGCCGTGGTTGTGGGCATGGGGCTGCTTCTGTCCTTCATCGGCCTTCAGGTGTGTGAGTGTGCAAGAGTGGGTGTGGGTGTGGGTGTGGGTGTGGGCGTGGGCGTGGTGTGGAAGTGCTGGTGTGGTCTTGGGCGGAGGTGCACGCAAAAGGCAATGCGAGGCTGTGAATTGACTGAAGACTTTTCCATAATGTGTGCCACATTCAACCCATTTCTCCAAGGATAAGTAGAAGCCCTCTTGGGTATGGCAGAGTTCTGACGTGGGCGTGAGCGGAAGCCAGTGTGCAGAAATGAGTGAGAAAGGAGATAGCTTATACCAATGGCAGAGGGCAGGTGTGGGTGCAAAGGAGATCCAGTGTGCTTTCTAGAGTGAGAGAGGGCATGTTGGGAAGCAGGTGTGGTAGTGAGAGAGGTGGTTGAGAGATGGTTGAGTGAGAGCGCATGCCAATGAACGAGTGAGTGTGGGTGAGAAAGCATGTCAGAGTATGTGAGTGTGCAGTTGTGGCTGTGGGCGCATGCCCATATGCAGCCGCCGCTTTTTCCTGGCCTCAAGGTAATTGAGTTGAAATGATAGAAAGTGCGTGCTCTTGCAAGCGCATGCACGCACATACAGCAAGCCTAACATACACACACAAACACGCAGACACAGACGCACAAGTACACGCATGTCTTAACATAACACACACACACACATGCACAGGCGGCGCATGTGGTTGTCCCAGTCAAGGAGACATTAGTGGGGCTGGGTGACCTCAAGTCCACAAATGTAGGTTTTGATCAAGATCTTCACAACAAGATAGCGGCTTCTTGTGCACAACGCATCCTGATTGTCAGCTGAGGCTGATGCCTGGTCACAAAGCGGGGGCCTAGATTTGAAGCTTGTCTTGGATTACCTGCTTTTGCTTGACGTCAAAGTGCACTCATTCAGTGCACAGACATGGATGTTTTTCGTGCGTTTGCATTTTAACATGGGTAGAGGACTGCACATCCTGCAATGATCATGGTTTGCATGGGTCAAATCACCCTTCTTGTGGTCAGAGGGTGTGTTCTTTCTAGCGCATTTCGAACTTTGACAGTGCAAATGGGTGACCAGAAGTGTGTGGGCAGTTGCTCATGTTGTAAGCAAGCTTGCGTTGGACTGGTGCTGCAGGTGTGGCTGGTGGTGCTCGGGCTCTCTCTCATTGTGGCCTTGCAGCACAGGGGCTTCAAGGCTGCGATCCTCATTGGTGTGGCAGCGACGGCCATTGGGTATGTCCACCTGCTTTGTTTACATGTGCTGCATTAGACATGAGATTCCGTGGAAGGGGATGGGTACTATGACAGGAACAGCCATGTGTATGCGGCTGTCATCGCTGCAGCTATTATGCCCTGGAAGAGAAGGCCACTGCCTCTCCTGCTCACGCCTGAATGCATAAGTGAGTGTTTGTAGGAGTGCATGTCTTCCAAGAGATGCTGTTTAGCTCTTTATCCTGTTCTGATTGATAGATATCCTTCAAAAGATGTATCCTGCTGTGAGGCACTTTGAAGGCCCCCTCCAATGAGGGTTGTTTTGTTGTTTGCAAGGTTGTTGTGCATGCATCATGCATTTACAATCGGTTGAAGAGTACTGCTCCTCGCCATCACCTCATGCGATATAAAGCACGCATTGTGTGCTAGGGCCTGGTTTGTACGGGCCTCTCGCGCATACACCGCACGCCTGCTCCAGATGTATGCTTACTCTGTGGTAGGGGCTTTGGGCATACTACTCCATTGCCTCCCACACTCACCTGCACTGCAGAGCCCCTACATGTGCACCCACTCTTCTTTGCCACGGCCTCTTTTTCACCCTCCATGATAAATCCTGCCTCTCCCCAGTCATGCTCCACAGCCACTGCCTCATCTGCTGCTTCGAAACTATCCCTTGCCTACCCCTGCACAGCTGTCTGTTGCATGTTATGCCACGATGATCCTCCCTAATACCTCCCTTCTCCTCCCCACTCCTGCTGCACAGCCACTACCTCATCAGCTCCAGCTGGCCCAGCCAGTATGTGTCAGCCCCTGACTTTGAATTCTTTGGCCTGGACTTTGGGCCACTTTTGCACCTCGACGGCCAGTCCTACTCAGCCGTGTTGGCATATGTGCTTGTGAGTTGGGATGGGCCTCAATGCTCTGATGGCTGAATGCACACAGCCATGATGGTTTATGCTCTAGGGTCCTCTTCTGCGCCCTAATGCCTGGTTGCACTCAGCCATATGGGTCCATTTCCTGGCGAGTTTGGCGCCCCTCCCATGGAGGCTTAACAGTCAATTGCGCCCGGCTGTGCTCACGCATGTGTGGATAAGGGTTGATATTTTTGTGTGCGCTGAGTGTGTGAAGCATGGACAATTAACCCAAGGCGCAGGCTGTGCGAAAGGGCCGTGTGCATCTTTGCCTAGTGCTTATCTGGCATCATGCAAGGCTGCCCAAAGTAGTTTTCTGTGCAAGCACTTGGAGCCTCATTCTCCAACTGCGGTGGATCACTTTATATTTGTAACTACCACCTCTCAATGCTCACTGGTTCGCATAAACTTTGGGTTATGAAAACCCTAACCCTAAACCCTAACCCTAAGCCTAAGTTTGACACTGATTCAGGCTGAGGTTGATAGTGCACCAGTGACTGCCTCCCATAGCTGCATGTTTTGCCTGGGGCCTTGTACCAGGGTATGAGAGTACAAAAGCAGGCATGATCTCCTGGAGATGACTTAACGCTAGCCTAGATTCCTCTGTATGCAATTCTAAAATGGGCAGCATGTTTGCAACTCAAATGCTCTTGCTTGTCTTCTAGTGCCATGTCTGATGCTGGGCTTGCCATTTTGAGATATCTTGAGCTGATATGGCCATGCACGCAAAGTTGATAAGCATCCACAAAACAACCTTTTCCTGTTCCTGCATCAACTTGAAACAATTGCATACAGCTTATTCCACACCCTCCCTGCCCCCCTCCCAACACACATTTTTTCTATCCCTTCATGCGCTCCATCTTCCGCATGCATGGGATTGTATCTATGCTCTGCGTGGAAATTTCCAAGCTGGGAGGAATGAGTCTGCCTGTGAGCATTGACCGCTTGAATGCATTGCATGCGTGCACGTGAATCAATATGATGCGCACACACTGCTTATCTGCCTGATGCATGCACTGTCGTGCACAATGCCTGGCCGCGTTGATTTGTTGTGTGCGTGCACATGATGTCCATGCATTCCAAAACGCCTGGCTTGATTTGCTTGATGCATGCACTGTGCCTGCACACCCAGCTGCAACAGGCAGGCCCCCAGGCTGCCGTTCCCCTGCTCTTCCATCCGCATGAGCTGCGCTTGCCTGCGCGTGCTCCGTCACATCCGCATGAGCTACTCTTGCCTTTGCCCGCCGTAGGTGATGGTCTTTGACATCGGGGGGGCCCTTTTTGGCCTCGCCACGCTGGCGGGCTTGGTCACCCCAGAGAGCACTGTGCCTGGCACCCTGGCCACGTACCTGGCAGCAGCAGGAGGTGAGGGCAGTGTGTTGGGCAGGCACCTGGGCCACGCACCTGGCAGCAGCAGGAGGTGAGGGCAGTGTTTTGGGCAGGCACCTGTGGGTCACGCACCTGGCAGCAGCAGGAGGTGGGGACAGTGTGATGGACAGGCGCCTGGGCCACGTGGCGGGCCTGGTCACACCCCAGACACCAACGCATCTGTGGGCACCCCGACTGTGCACCAGGAGCCGCAGCAGGAGGTGGGAGACATTGTGCGTGCCAGTGGGCATGTGGTTTGCGGGAGCGCTGGTAGCATACGAGTGCACAGTGCAAAGGGGCTGTGCGCGGGTCGTGTGTGGATGCAGTTGTGTATTACCTAACATTTGGGCCAAACTGGTTCTGACAAGGTGCAAAACATTTGGCTCAGACAAGAACCAGCACAGCATCAGTAATCCAACAAGGCATCTTTACAAAACCTCAATACATGCACAGGCGTGTGCTTTGTGGGTACATGTGTGACAAGTGCTCTCTTCAGACGCATTGATGTGCACACAGGCAGCCTCCCCACACCCAATGCATGCTTTTGGTCCGCACTCTGTCTGCAAACAAAGAATTGGATGCTGGATCGGCTACATGGCGCGGTCGCTGACACACCCATGCTGCCGCCAGGATGCAGCTGCACAGCACACTCGCTGACTCGCCTTCGCTGCCGCCAGGATGCAGCTGCACAGCGCACTCGCTGACTCGCCTTCGCTGCCACCGGGATGCAGCTGCACAGCACACTCGCTGACTCGCCTTTGCTGCCGCCAGGATGCAGCTGCACAGCACACTTGCCTACTCGCCTTCGCTGCCGCCAGGACGCAGCTGCACAGCACACTTGCTGACTCGCCTGTGGTGCTGCCTGTGGGTGCGGATGCAGGCTCTGCCTTGGGCGCTGCCACGGGCACAACGCCGCTGATCCTGGCCGCAGAGAGCGCGGTAAGGGCCTAGAGCTGGGGCCTTGCTAGAGCTTGCAAGAGCTTGTGCATTGCAGGCGTGTGTGAAGAGGGGAGTCCTATCAGCGCAGGTGGTTGCTGCAGCTTCGGGGGTTGTTTTGGCCGCCATGCAGCTGGCACACTTGCTGAGGTGCCTCAATTGTCTGCAGCTATTTTTGAGAGGGAGAGAGAGAGA
>LKMJ01005790.1_pt1 | contig 11672 bp, 13 predicted proteins | sample 643391 | NCBI WGS metagenome assembly LKMJ01 (sample SAMN04112250, study PRJNA286221) | soda lake metagenome | biome: soda lake; feature: Kulunda Steppe; material: water; isolation source: sample PL-Br10 brine of Picturesque Lake | place: Russia: Kulunda steppe | collected 2010-07
ACACCTACGGCGTCTGTGAATACATCGATACGTTCGGTCTCGATCGGAAGCTGTCCTTCGAGGCAGACACGGAGTCGCTTGCCTACCACGGTCACTGCCACCAGAAGGCGACGAAGAAGGATCACCACGCCGTCGGCGTCCTCCGGCGAGCCGGCTACCCCGTCGAACCGCTCGATTCGGGCTGCTGTGGGATGGCCGGATCCTTCGGTTACGAGACCGAACACGCCTCGATGAGCGACGCGATCGCGAACATCCTTTACGGTCAACTCGACGACAGCGCCGCCGATCGCGTCGTCGCCCCCGGCGCCTCGTGTCGAACACAGCTTCACAACCGCGAGGGCGTCGCCGCGGAGCCGCCGACGCCGATCGAACTGCTGGCCGAGGCGCTCGAGCGGTAGTCGCCGTCGGGGAACCGTCGCCGTCAGACAGAACACGGCGCTTTCGAAGGCCGTCGCGTTCCGCCGGTCGCCGTCCGCTTCTCGACCCGCATCTTTCAAAACCCTCCCGCACACAGGGTCGGGTATGTCTGCCTCGGAACTCGCGGCGGAAGTCAGGGCGGCACTCGACGTCGACGCCGAGGCGTTCGAAGCACGGGTCGACGCCGAAGCCGACGCGCTACGCGAGGAGATCGCCGACGGGACGTTCGACAACCCGCAGGCGATCGTCGGCCTCGAGTACGAGTTCTACGCCGTCGACGACGGGACGGACGCGCTCATGCGGGTTCCGCGGCGACTGCTCGAGTATATCGGCTTCGAGAAGGAACTGGGGCTCCACAACGCCGAACTCTCGACGGCGCCACAGCCGCTGTCGCGGTATGGGCTTCGTGCCCAGGAGGCGGAGGTACAGGCGAAACTCGACGCTGCCCAGACAGAGGTCACCCGGGAGGGGATGGCGCTGGTCAGCGACGGGCTGTGGACGGTCCCGCCGATCGGCGAAACGGCCTCGGAGTATCTCACCGACAGCATCGAGGAAAACGGCGTCCGGATGGCGACGAACATGTCGCGGGCGGTGCGGTACCACGCGATGGCCAACACTGACTACGCGGCCGAACTCCAGCTCGAGGCGCCCCACGTCTCGCTGTCGGCCGACACCGTGATGCCCGAAAGCCTCATCACGTCGATCCAGCCCCACTATCAGGTCGCCCACGCCCACGACCTCCCCGAGAACTTCCGGTACGCCCTCCGGATCGCCGGGCCGCTGTTGGCGGTTTCGGTCAACTCGCCGTTTTTCCCGCCGGATCTCTACGACGCCGACGGCGAGACCGTCCTCGAGGAGTGCTGGATGGAAAACCGTATTCCGGTCTTCGAGTCGGTGCTCAACCCCTCGGGAGCGGAGAAGGTGACGTTCCCCGACGACATCGACAGCGTCGACGCGGCGATCGACCGGATCGCCGAGGACGCCACCGTGGTTCCCGCCGACCTGGATCCCGAAGGCCGGTTCGACGACGAGTTCGCCCATTTCAGACACAAACACGGGAGCTTCTGGCGGTGGGTCCGTCCCGTCTTCGACGGCCCGACGCGGACCAGCGCGAACGCCAGAATCGAGTTCCGGCCGCTGCCCTGCCAGCCGACCGTCAGGGGAACGATCTCGCTTTTGGCCGTCTTCGCCGGCCTCCTCGAGAGCCTGCCTCGCCGGGAACACCCGGTCTTCGATCAGCCCTGGGAGACCGCCGAGGCGAACTTCTATCGCGCCGTCCGCGACGGGCTCGAGGCCGACCTGGAGTGGGTGACCGCCGACGGGACCGAGACGACCGACATCGAGGAGCTCTACGCGGAGCTCTTCGAGCTCGCCCGCGACGGCCTCGAGTTGCGGGGGTTCGACGCGGCCGAGGCCACCCGCTACATCCAGCCGCTCAGAGAGCGCGTCGACCGCCGGATGACGCCGGCGCGGTGGAAACACGACCGCGTCAGAGAGCGGATGGCGGCCGGCGAGCCGTTCGGGCAGGCGATCTGGGGGATGCAGTCCGACTACATCGACGCCCAGTCGGAGACGCTCATCGAGGGGAGCTTCCTCGAGTGGCTGGAGTAGCTCAGCCGTCGATCTCCGTCACCGAAAGCACCTCCCGATAACGGTTTCTGATCGTCACCTTGCTGACGTTGGCCGCCTCCGAGACGGCCGCCTGTGTCAGCCGCTCGTCGCTCAATCGTCCGGCCGCATACAGCGCGCTGGCGGCGATCCCGACCGGGCTCTTGCCGCTGTGGACGCCCTCTTCGACGACCGTTCCGATGAGATCGCGGGCGAGCCGCTCGGTCGACTCGGCGCAGTCGAGTTCGGAGGCGAACCGGCCGACGTACTCGCTGGGGTGTGCCGGCGGCGTCTCGAGGCCGAGCTCCCGGTCGATATATCGGTAGGCTCGCTTGATCTCGAGCGATTCGACCCGGCTGACCGTCTCCATCTCCTCGATCGATCGGGCGACGCGTTCGAGCCGGGCGGCGGCGTAAAGCGACGCGGTCGACATTCCCTCGATCGAGCGCCCGCGCAGGAGATCCGAATCGAGCGCCTGCCGGTAGATCACGCTCGCGGTCTCTCTGACGGGGTCCGGCAGCCCGAGCGCCGAGGCCATCCGGTCGATCTCGCCGAGGGCGTGTCTGAGGTTCCTGTCCTTCGAATCCTCGGTCCGCGAACGGCGGTTCCACGTCCGGAGCCGGTGGAGCTGTCGCCGTTTGCGCCCATCGAGCGTGTTGCCGTAGGCGTCGGTCGTGTCGAACCCGATCGTCGTCGACAGCCCCTTGTCGTGGAGGGTGTTCGTCGTGGGTGATCCGACCCGCGATTTCCGGTCCCGTTCGGCGGCGTCGAACGCTCGCCACTCGGGGCCGGCGTCGATCCGCTGGCTCTCGACGACCAGTCCGCAGTCGGCACAGAGCCGCTCGTCGCGCTCCCCGCCGACGATGTCGCCGTCGCATTCCGGGCAGCTCTCGGTCTCCGCTTCGGTCCCGGAGACGGCCTCCTGACCGGCTTCCCGCTCGTCCGGCGGTCGATCCGAGAGCCGCTCGCGTCCGGTCATGGGTCACCACCGCTGTTTCCGGCCGTCGCTCCGCCGTGTCGGTGCGTCCCCGCCGATAGGTCATCTTCGATCGTGGAGTGCATGTGATATCGGTTACGTTGCCGCAGTTAGACAACTATTCGGAGTTGTTTACCAATAGTTTTTCGACCTGATGAAACCTTTTTTGGTTACGATAGTGATCTTCGGTCGGACCACGGTTTTTTGGCTCTTCGATACTGTCTGGCATCCCGGTTCATTCGCCCCCGATGACCGGAACTGATTTGGCCCGCCGTACTCGTCACTCACGGATGACACACGAGATCGCGGTGATCCCGGGTGACGGTATCGGGACGACGGTCGTCGATCACTCGGCGCCGGTCGCGAGGGCGGCGGCCGACACGCACGACGTTTCGATCGAAACCACACGGTACGGGTGGGGCTCCGACCGGTACCGTTCCGAGGGGGCGATGATGCCCGAGGACGGCCTCGATCGGCTGGCGGGACACGACGCGATCTTCCTCGGCGCCGTGGGTCACCCGGAGGTCCCCGATCACGTGACGCTCGGCGGCCTCCGATTAGAGATCACGAAGGGGTTCAAACAGCACGTCTGTGAGCGTCCCTCCCGTCTCTTCGAGGGGATCACGGGTCCGCTTCGGAACTACTCGGGCGGCGAGATCGATTTCGTCGTCTTCAGACAGAACACCGAAGGCGAGTACGCCCACATCGGCGGCCGGGAGTACGGAGGGTTCGACGAGGAACTCGCCGTCCAGAGCGCGCTTTTCACGCGGGAAGGGACCGAACCGGTCGTCAGGGCGGCCTTCGAGGCCGCACGCGAACGCGACGGGAAACTCACCAGCATTACGAAATCGAACGCACAGGCCTACGGGATGGTCTTCTGGGACGATATCGTCTCGGAGATCCACGACGACTATCCCGACGTCGAACTCGAACGCCTGCTCGTCGATGCCGCGAGTATGGATCTCGTCAGACGCCCCGAGGCGTTCGACGTGCTCGTCGCCTCGAACCTCTTCGGCGATATCCTCACCGATCTCGGGGCCGGCGTCGTCGGGGGGCTGGGGCTTGCGCCCTCCTCGAACGTCGATCCGACCCGCGAACACCCCTCGATGTTCGAACCGGTCCACGGCAGCGCCTTCGACATCGCAGGCGAGGGGATCGCGAACCCGATCGGGGCCGTCCGCTCGTGGGCGCTGCTGTTCGAGCACATCGGGGAGCCGGCCGTCGCTCGGGAACTCACCGACGCGGTCGCCGAGCAACTCGCCGATTCGGACGCCCCGCGAACGCCCGACATCGGCGGCAACTCGACGACGGAGGCCGTCGCGGCGGATCTCCGGGGTCGGCTCGGTTGATTCCGCTCCTCAGTCGCTTTCGTATTTCCGCTCCATTTCGACGATCTCCTCCAGTCCGGTGATCTCGTTTCGGCCCTGCCAGGAGACGAGTTCGTCCATGACGCCCTCCTGGGTCCCGGTTTCGGCGATCTCCTCGTAGACGGCACGCATTGCACGGGCAGCCGCCTTGAACCCCGTCGCCGGATACAGGACGATGTCGAAGCCCATCGCCTCGAACTCCGCGGCGCTGAAAAGCGGCGTCTCGCCGCCCTCGGTCATGTTGGCGATCAGGGGAACGTCCTCGCCGAACTCCTCGCCGACCCGCCGGAGCTCGTCCTCCGAGGTCGGCGCCTCAAAAAAGAGCACGTCGGCGCCGGCATCGAGGTAGGCGTGAGAGCGCTCGACTGTCGCCTCGAACCCCTCGACGGCGCGGGCGTCGGTTCGGGCGATGAGGACGAAATCGTCGTCGCTTCGGGCGTCGCTCGCCGCACGGATCTTCTGGACCATCTCCTCGGTCTCAACGACGGACTTGTCGTCGAAGTGGCCGCATTTTTTCGGGAACGTCTGGTCTTCGATGTGGATTCCCGCGACGCCGGCGCTTTCGTACTCCTCGACGGTCCGCATGACGTTGATCGGGTTGCCGTACCCCGTATCGGCGTCACAGAAGACCGGCACGTCGACGGCGTTGACCATCTGTCGGGCCCGGGTGACCATCTCCGTCATCGTCGTGACCCCGACGTCCGGGTAGGCGTGGGTACTCGTCGAGACCGACGAGCCGCTCATGTAGACGACCTCGCCACCCGCTCCTTCGATCAGGCTCGCCGAGAGGGCGTCGTAGCCGCCCATCGCCGGGAGTATCTCCTCTCGCGCTATGAGTTCTCGGAACCGCGTCGTCGCGTTCATACCTCTCGACTGTGGGCGGTGGCGGTATAGTTCTTCTTCGACGCACTCGCTGCTCAGTTCCGGTCCGATTCGACGCCGTCGATGAACCCGTCGATCGCGTCCGTCACGGCTCCGGCGTGCTCGACGTAACAGCATCGCTTCCCGGCGACGGCCTCGAACTGCCCCCGGGGAAGGCGTTCGGCCAGTTCCCGGCCGGCCGCGATCGGGACGACCGGATCGTCGATCCCGTGACAGACGAGCGTCGGAAGCGACTGCTCGTAGAGCGCCCCGGCCTCGAACCCGAGCGCCGCCGAACGGTGCCCCGAAAGCGCCTCGCCGACCGCGTCCTCCTCGCGTCGCCACTCGACGATCCGATCAACCTGCCCGGAATCGGCCAGAAAGCGGTCGCTGAAGGCCAACGACAGCGACGACCGGAGCCGCGAGGGGTCCTCGGGATGTAACGCGGCGAGTGCCTCGTGATCGATCCGATCGCCCGACGGCGGCACGCCGAAAAGCGATAGCGACCTCGCCCGGCCGTGCGTTCGGGCGTACCGGAGCGCAACGGCCCCGCCCAGCCCTGCACCGACGAGGTGGGCCCGGTCGACCGAGGCGTCGGCGAGCACCGCCTCCAGATCGGCGACGAACCGATCGATCGTGTACGGTCCGGCCCGATCGGAGCCGTCGGTCCCCCGACTCGCGTAGACGAGCGTCCGGTACGGTCCCGCCAGTCCCGGCGCCTGCCAGCCCCACACCCACGGCCCGAAGCCGGCGTCGGCGACGAGGACGACCGTCGGCCGTCCCTCCCCGCCGGCCAGTTCGTACGCCAGTTCCGTTCTGTCCGTCGTGACCGTCGGCATACACGCGCTCTCGACGCCGGGAGAGTTGATCCCGTCGATTCGTGTGCTCCGGTTTCTCCGCTCCGAACGCCCCCGATGCGCAGGATTTTTCCGCCGGGGACCGAAGCCGACCCATGGATCCGAGCGACCTCCGTGCCGAGATCCCCGCCTGTCAGTCGTGCGCCTACCTGAACACCGGTGCCAGCGGCCCGAGCCCCGCCCCCGTCGTCGAGGCGGTCGCCGAGGCCCAGCGACGCCACGAGTTCGACGTCTGCTCGACCGACCATTACACCGCCGCGGCCGATCTCACCGCCGAGGCCAGAGCCGCGATCGCGGACCATCTCGGCGCCGACCCCGGTGATATCGCCCTGGTCGACTCGACCGGCGATGGGGTCAGCCGGATCGCCAACGCCGTCGAGTGGGAGTCCGGCGATCGGGTCGTCCGGACCGACTTCGAACACCCCTCCGGCGTGTTACCGTGGCGGCGGCTCGCCGAGTACGGCGTCGAGGTGACGACGCTTTCCTGTCCGGACGGCCGGCTGCCGATGGCCGAGTACCGCGAGGCCGTCGAGGGGGCGAAACTCGTCTGTCTGAGCTCCGAGAGCTGGCTCCACGGGACCCGGCTGCCGGTCGCCGAGGCGGTCGAGATCGCCCACGACGCCGGTGCCCTGGTCGTCGTCGACGCCGTCCAGACGGTCGGACAGCACTCGCTCGACGTCCGCGAGTGGGGCGCCGACGCCGTCTGTGCGTCGGGCCACAAGTGGCTGCTCGGCCCGTGGGGGGCGGGGTTTCTCTACGTTTCTCCGGATGCACTCGAGGAGTTCCGTCCCCGCCACATCGGCTATCGGAGCGCCGTCGACCCCAACGAGGGGGGCCTTGAGTACGAACCCGACGCGAGCCGGTTCGAGGTGTCGACGAACGCGGTCGCGCCCTATGCCGGCCTGATCGAGGCGATCGGGCTGATCGAATCGGTCGGCTTCGGAACGATCGAGGCCCGAATCGAACGGCTCACCGACCGGCTCAAGGCGGGGCTCGGCGATCGGTGTCTCTCGCCGGCCGAGTACGAGTCCGGGCTGGTCGCCTTCGAGGTCGACGACGTCGAGTCGTTCCTCGAACGAACCGACGCGGCCGACGTCGTCGTCCGCGAACTCCCCTCCGGGGCGGTCCGGGCGTCCGTCCACGCCTTTAATACGGCCGAGGAGATCGACGCCCTCCTCGAGGTCTGTTAAACACCTCGAAAGAGCTTCAAACACTATTATTATGTGGTTTCGGCTCCTCGTCCGTCGTATGCCGGAATGTCAGAACTGCGGCACGTTTGTGACGGCAGCGTATGCTCGTGTTTTCACGCCGAACGGGGTCGACAACCCGCGCGTCTGTCCACAGTGTGAAGACAAGATCCGCGACGGATCGGACGTCCGCGAGGCGCGTTCGACCCGCCGGACGTAGTCGTTTTCGCCCTGTCGGTGTTCGCGTCGAAATTGGCTCTTCTCGATTTTCAATCGCCGTCCGTCGCCGCTTCGAGCAACGACCGGGCCGTCGAGAGCAGCTCTCTGGTCCGGTCTTCGGTGCGTGCTTCCGCGGTGAGTCTGACCAGCGGCTGCGTACCGCTGGCCCGGAGCAGAAACCACCCGTCGTCGAGTTCGACCCGGACGCCGTCGAGCGTCTCGACCCCCTCGTAGCGCTCCAGCACCCGGCGTTCGACCGCCGCCATCGCCGCCCGCTTGTCGTCGAGTTCGACGCTCGCCCGCTCGATCGGGTACGACGGGATCGCTTCGAGTCGACGCTCGATCGGTTCGGCGGCCGCCAGACAGGCCAGTCGGATCGCCGCCAGCGGGCCGTCCGGACACAGCGTCGCCCCGGGCCAGATCCACGCCCCCGAGGGCTCCCCGCCGAAGGCGACGTCCGACGCCGTCGCCGCCTCGGCGACGTAGACGTCCCCGACGGCCGTCCGGACGACGTCGACCCCGCGGTCGGCCAGGAAATCCTCGACCGCGAGGCTGGTGTCGACCGGGACGGCGACCCGCTGGCCCGCCTCGGCGGCGTCGGCCGCGAAAAGCGCCAACAGCGCGTCACCCGAGAGGAACGTTCCGTCGCCCGCGACGGCCCGGGTCCGGTCGGCGTCCCCGTCGTGTGCGATCCCGAGGTCGTACGCCCCGTCGGAAACGAGCGTCGAGAGTGCGGTGCAGTTCGCCTCGGTCGGCTCCGAGGGCCGCCCCGGGAACCGCCCGTCCGGCTGGGCGTTGAGCGTCTCGACGCGACAGCCGGCCTCGATGAGCGCCTCGACGGTGACGCCGCCGGCTCCGTTGCCGAGATCGACCGCGACCCTGAGATCGAGCGCTCCCTCCCCGCCGGCGGCCTCGAGGAGCGTTTCGACGTGGCGGTCGCGCTCGTCCGCCGCCGTCCGTTCCCCCAGTTCGTCCCAGGGTCGCAGGTCGTACTCGTCGACCTCGATACGTTCCGTGATCCGCTTTTGTCCCTCGCTGTCGTAGGCCTGCCCCGAGGGCTGCCACAGCTTCAGTCCGTTGTCCGCCGACGGGTTGTGACTCGCTGTCACCGCGACACCGGCGTCGGCGTCGCGCCAGCCGACGGCCCGTGCGACGGTCGGCGTCGCGGCCACGCCGAGATCGACGACGTCGGTGCCGAGCTCCCTGAGTCCGGCCGACAGCGCGTCGACGAGCGTCTCGCCGCTTTCGCGTGGGTCCCGCCCCACGACGACCCGATCCGTCTCCGTCCCGAGCGCTCGCCCCACCCGCAGCGCCAGGTCGGCGGTGACGTCCCCGCCGACCGGTCCCCGGATCCCGCTGGTTCCGAACATACCACGCTTTCGTCGGGGCGGAATGAAAACTCTACTCGTCCGGGCGATCGACTCGATCCGAGTACACCGCAAGCGCTTTTCCCGTCTCGACTCCAGACGTGGGTATGAAACAGTCCGGCGGAACCGAGGCCCAGAAACGGCGCGCCGGCGAGAGCGCGGCCGAGGCCGTCCCCGATGGGTCGGTGGTCGGGCTCGGGACCGGCTCGACGGCCGCTCAGGCGATCCGATCGCTCGGCCGGCGGGTCGACTCGGGGCTGGATATCCGCGCGATCCCGACCTCCTATCAGTCGAGACAGCTCGCTCGCGAGGTATCGATCCCGCTCGTCACCCTCGAGGACGCCGCACCGGACGTCGCGATCGACGGCGCCGACCAGGTCGCCGGCTTCGACCTGATAAAGGGCGGCGGCGCGGCCCACGCCCGCGAGAAACTCGTCGCGAGCGCGGCCGATCGATTTCTGGTCGTCGCCGACGACACGAAACTCGCGGACGCGCTCGATCTCGCGGTGCCGATCGAGGTGCTGCCGGACGCCGTTCCGGTCGTCGAGTCCGCCCTCGAGGCGCTCGGCGGCGAGCCGACGCTTCGGGCCGCGACACGGAAGGACGGCCCCGTCGTCACGGACAACGGTAACCTCGTCGTCGACTGTGCGTTCGGTGCGATCGACTCGCCCGACGCCCTCGCGGCCGAGATCGCGTCGCTGCCGGCCGTCGTCGAACACGGACTGTTCGTTTCGATGGCCGACGAGATTCACGTCGGGACCGAAACCGGGCTCGACGTCCGGACTGGCGACTCCGGATAAGGCGATCCCCTCCTTTTGCCCGACGCTGTCGCTCCGTGACGTGGCACAAAAAAACGTAACGCGGTCGGCCTTACAGGTCGCGCGGCTGGACCGTCTTTCGGTCGTTCGACTCCGCTCGGCGTGCGGCGTCCTCGAGCAGCTCCTCGACTTCCTCATCGAGGGCGTCGTAGAAATCCGAAGCAACGTTCATGTCATCGAGCTCTTCTTTCACAGCGGCTTTGACGATCAGGTCTGCCATACAGGTTCCAGTTTCGCATCGCCGTTTATATACTTTCCCAAAAGAGAGCGCCGTGGCCGCTTCTATCGCCCGTTTAGGCCGATTCGGGCGCGTGCATACGCCACCGTATTTATATCTTTTGTCGCTCGTCCCGTTTTGCGGGGTCGGATCACCCGTTCAGTCGGCGGGAGACGCCCCGTTCCGCGTCCGCTGTGGCCCTCCTCGCCGTGTCGCGACGGGTCCGTCGAGCCGACAGGTTCCTACCGCTGGCACCGTATCGGACGGTATGCGCGAGATACTCGAGGCCGTCGCCGCCGGGGAGCTCTCACCCACGGCGGCCGAGGCCGAACTCCGCGGGTACGCCCGAACCGAGGCGGGGCGTTTCGACGCCGCACGACAGCGACGGACCGGTGTCCCCGAAGCCGTCCTCGCGGCGGGAAAGACACCCGAAGAGACGGCGACGATGACGCTCGCCGCGGTCGAGACGAACGACAGCGCGCTCGTTACCCGCGTCGACGACGAAACCGCGGCCGTCTGTCTGGCCCGGCTCGACGAGCGGTTTCCGGACGCCGACGTCTCCCGTGACGCCCGTGCCCGGACGCTCGTGGTTCACGCGCCCACCTACGAACCGCCCTCCCTCGACGCGACGGTGGCCGTCGTCACGGCGGGAACCTCGGATGCCTTTCCCGCCGGTGAGGCCGCGGTCGTGGCCCGCGAGATCGGCGCGACGGTCGAGCGGATCGACGACGTTGGCGTCGCCGGGATCGCCCGGCTGTTCGACCGTCTCGAAGCGATCCGCGCGGCGGACGTCCTCGTCGTCGCCGCCGGCCGCGAGGGGGCGCTTCCGACGGTGCTTGCCGGCCTCGTCGACGTCCCGCTCATCGGACTTCCCGTCTCGACGGGCTACGGACACGGCGGCCGCGGTGAGGCGGCGCTCGCCGGGGTGTTACAGTCCTGTGCGCCCGTTCTCGCCGTCAACATCGACGCCGGGTTCGCGGCCGGCGCACAGGCCGGCCTGATCGCCAGGGAGATCGCCGACGCCAGGTCGGCGTAGCGCGGTTTAAGGGCCCCGGATCCGGCGGTTTGGTACCGTATGCCGAGCTTATTAATGTCTCTGGACCCTTGCTCACGTATCGGCGGATGACCTCTCGCCGACAACAGAATGCCAACATGCGACCACTGTGATGCGCACGTCTCGGAGCGGTTCGCCCGGGTGTTCGCCGACGAGGACGGATACGTCCGTGCGTGTCCGAACTGTTCGGCGAACGCCGGCATCGCCGAGGTCTCCAGAGACCGCGCCCACGACTGATCCCCCGACACGCGCACGGACGGCCGTCCATCGTCCCGTGCTCGCCGCACGGTCCCCGTGATAACCGGTCGGCCCCGAACCCCGATCCGTCCGTATTTGTACCCCGGAACCGAACCCGACAGCCATGGCTTCCGCCGCCGACCACTACGTCTACGTGCTCGAGTGTGCCGATGGTTCCTTTTATACCGGATACACGACCGACGTGGGGCGTCGTCTCGCCGAACACAACGAGGGCGAAGGGGCGAAATACACCCGCGGGCGGACGCCCGTCGAGTTAGTGTATACGGAGTCCCACGGGAGCCGATCGGCCGCGATGAGCCGCGAAGCCGAAATCAAGGGGTTCACTCGGGATCGAAAAGAGCGGCTGGTTCGGGGGTAGATCGCTGGGATGCTCGGTTCGGAGAAACGGCTGGTTCGGGGGTAGATCGCTGGGATGCTCGGTTCGGAGAAACGGCTGGTTCGGGGGTAGATCGCTGGGATGCTCGGT
>LKMJ01005791.1_pt1 | contig 11670 bp, 6 predicted proteins | sample 643391 | NCBI WGS metagenome assembly LKMJ01 (sample SAMN04112250, study PRJNA286221) | soda lake metagenome | biome: soda lake; feature: Kulunda Steppe; material: water; isolation source: sample PL-Br10 brine of Picturesque Lake | place: Russia: Kulunda steppe | collected 2010-07
CTCGAACTCGTCGAGCTGCCGGGGGTCGCGGATCGGACCCCCGACCAGCTCTCGGGCGGTCAACAACAGCGGATCGCGCTGGCCCGTGCGATCGCCCCGCGGCCGGAGGCGCTGTTGCTCGACGAACCGCTGGCGAGTCTCGACAAGAAGCTCCGCGAACAGATGCAACTCGAGCTCCGACGCATCCAGGAGGAAGTCGGAATCACGACCGTCTTCGTCACGCACAACCAGGAGGAGGCGCTGACGCTCTCGGATCGCCTCGCCGTGATGAACGAGGGGCGGATCGAGCAGGTCGGCCCGCCCGAGACGGTGTACGACGAGCCCGACACCCGCTTTGTCGCCGACTTCCTCGGTACGGCGAACCTCTTCGACGGCACGGTCGCGGCGGTCGAGGACGGCTACGCGACCGTCGGCTGTGGGGACCTCGAGATCCGCGCGCGCCACCGCGGGGAGGCCACGGTCGGCGAGTCGGCGTCGGTCGTCGTCCGCCCCGAACGGTTCGCGATCGACGACGGGCGGACCGGCGGGAACGTCTTCGAGGGCACCGTCCGGTTCAAACGCCACCTCGGCAGCAGCGTCGAGTACCGCGTCGAGAGCGGGAACGACCGCGAGCTCGTCGTCGTCAGGCGCAGCGGGACCGACGCCCGGTCGGTCGGCGACCGGCTCTCGCTTTCGGTCGACGCCGAGGACTGTCTGATCGTGGGGGCCTAGATGGCGACGGCCGACGACGGTCGTCCGGGCGAGCGCGCGAACGCGCGGTGGTACGCCCTCGGCTACCCGCTGTTCTGGCTCGTCGCCGTCTTCCTCGCCCCGCTCGCCCTGCTCGTCGTCTCGAGTTTCTACGTGAACGTGCCGGGTGGCTCCTACCGGCCCGGCTTCACCCTCGACAACTACGCCCGGTTTCTCGACGTGAGCCCCGGTTCGGGGTGGCCGCCGATCGAGGCGAACATCTACCTGCGTCAGCTGTGGCTGACGATCGAGATCTCGCTCGTCACCGCGGTCGTCTCCCTGTTGATCGGCTATCCGATCGCCTACTACCTCGCGCGGATGGACCGGCCGTGGCTCCGGAGCGTCCTCCTGGTGACGATCATCTCCTCGCTGTGGGTGACTTACGTGATCCGGGCGTACGCATGGCAGGTCATCCTGGCTTCGGGGGGGATCCTGAGCTCGGTCGGGGTCGCCGTCGGCGTCCTCACCGAGCCCCGGGCGTTCTACCCGGGCTACTGGGGGCTCGTCGTCGGGATGGTGTACGTCTTCCTGCCATTTATGATCCTCACGCTGTACACCAGCATCCGGAACATCGACGCGGCGTTGTTCGAGGCCTCGAAGAACCTCGGGGCGGGACCGACGACGACCTTCCGCCGGGTGACCCTGCCGCTGTCGAAAAACGGGATCGCGAGCGGGACGGCGCTCGTGTTCATCCTCGCGCTCGGGGCGTACGTGATGCCCCGGCTGCTGGGGAGTTCGGCCGAGCGGACGCTGCCGGTGTTGATCGAGGCCCAGATCATGGGCGAGAGCAACTACCCGTTCGGGGCCGCGATGAGCATCGGGCTGATCGCCGTCGTCCTCGTCTTCCTGTGGCTGATGGTGCGGTTTACCGACGTGACCGCGGCGAGCCTCGGCGGCGAGCAGACCGTCGAGCCCGACGGCGGCCGACCGGTCGGCGGAGGGGCGACCGACGGGGCGTGGGACCGGATCGGCTCGGTCGCCGCCGCCGTCGGGCTCACCCGGCTCGTGGGGCGTCTCGGGGCCGTCGTCGGCCGGATCGACGCCCGTCGACGGGAGCGGCTCCTGTGGACCGCGAGCCGGCTGTACGTCGCGGCGGTGATGACGTTCGTCGCCGCGCCGCTCGCGATCATCGTCGCGGTCTCGGTCACCCCCGAACAGTTTCTCACCTTCCCACCGGGTGGGATCTCCCCCCGGTGGTACGTCGAGTTCTTCACCGACGCCTCGTGGATGCTCGCGTTCGTCAACAGCCTGGGGATCGCCGCCGCCGCCGCCGCGCTGGCGACGACCATCGGCGGCTCGCTCGCGTTCGCCCTCGACCGGTACGGCTACCGGTGGGGGCGGCTGTTCGGCACGTTCGGCGTGCTCCCGATCCTGGTTCCACCGGTGATCGTCGGGGTGGCGTTTCTGATCTTCTTTCTCGAGCTCGGGCTCGCCGGCTCGCGGACGGCCATCGTCGTCGCCCACGGCATCTTCTACGCGCCGTTCCCGTTCATCCTCATCTCCCAGGGGCTGGACGAGCTCGATCGCACCTACGAGGAGGCCGCGATGAACCTCGGCGCCTCCGGGACGCTCACGATCCGGACGATCACGTACCCGCTGTTGCGTGCGAACGTCGTCTCGGGGGCGCTTTTCGCCTTCATCCTCTCGCTGAACGAGTACATCATCGCCTGGCTGCTGTCGCTGTTTCTCGTCGACACCATCCCGATCCAGATCTTCAACTCGCTGCGGTACGGCTACCGCCCCACGATCGCGGCCGCGAGCGTCGTCTTCATCGGCCTCACGGTCGTCGTGATGGTCGCCATCGACCGGCTCTCGGGGGGCATCTGGGAGTGATCGCGCGGGCACCCCGGACGCCCCCTGCTGGAGTCCCGGATCACCCCCCCGGCCGGCATCGCCGGGTAAGGTGCGCTGATCGGCACCGCCGGCAAACACCCTCCGATCGGCATCGCCGAGCCAGGGTCCCTCTCGGAATCGTCGGGACAACGTCTCCGATCGAGTGAGAACGCCTCCATTCGAGAAACTTATGCGCGCGAGGCACCTACGTCGGTCGGGAGAGAGAGCCCGACTGCCGCGGCGGATCTCCGGCGACGGCGGATCCGTTCGGCGCTGGTCGCTCCGGTGGCCGGCGCAGTACGGTCACGCGGCTCCCCGAGTCGCGTGGCGCTCGCGAGGAAAGTCCCCCCACCGCAGGGCTGGTGACCGGAGGCAACTCCGGGGCGGGAGACCGTCGGCTCTGGAACAGAAACGACACGTCTCGGCCCGATCGATGAGGCGCGCGAACCCGACCGCAAGGGAGGGGAGACCCCGCCGAGAGGCGACGGCCGAGGATCGATGGAACGGCGAACCCTCACCGGTGCAAGTCCGTCCCGCTGGTAGCCCGACGGCGGCCGCGAGTACGCGGGAGGGACGGACGCTCAGCCGAATGTCGGGCCGAACAGAAGGGGGCTTACTCCTCTCACCCGGATCTCAACTCGCGAGCGACGGCTCTCTCCGGCGGCCCCGAGAGCTACTTGAGCCGGGAATCCGTACGGCCGGCCATGACCGTCGAACCGACTGCGGGAGCCGCCGGGGGCCGTTGAGATGTGTGGCCGGTACACCCTCGTCGTCGATCAGGAGGAGCTCGAAGAGCGGTTCGAGGCGACGTTCGCCGAGCCGTTCTCCCCACGGTACAACCTGGCGCCGAGCCAGCGGCTGCCGGTGATCACCGACGAGCGGCCGGGGACGATCCGCCGGATCGAGTGGGGCCTCGATCCCGCCTGGGCCGACGACGCCGACGGGCTGATCAACGCGCGGGCGGAGACGATCGATCGGAAGCCGAGCTTCCGGGACGCATACCGGCGACGGCGGGGTGGTCGCTCACGCGAGGATACAGGCGGCCCGGACGGGGGCCCGTGGGCGGGGCGGTGTCTGGTCCTCGCCGACGGCTTCTACGAGTGGGTCGAGACCGAACACGGGAAACAGCCCTACCGGGTGGCGTTCGCCGACGACCGGCCGTTCGCGATGGCCGGCCTCTGGGAGCGGCGGGTGCCGGAGACGACTCAGACGGGCCTCGACGCCTTCGGCGGTGGCGCGGACGTCGGAGGGCCGGCCGACGTCCGGGAGACGTTCACCGTCGTCACGACCGAGCCGAACGACGCCGTCGCCGACCTCCACCACCGGATGGCCGTCGTCCTCGAGCCCGACGGCGAGCGTCGATGGCTGACCGACGACGACCCCCGGGAGCTGCTCGCGCCGATCGACGGGGCCGAGATGCGGGCGTACCCGGTCTCGACGGCGGTGAACGACCCCGCGGTCGACGAGCCGTCGCTGATCGAACCCGTCGACGGCGGCGTCAGCTGACTTAAAAGTAGGTGCATCGGCGCTCCGGACGTTCCGGGTGGTGGGTGGTATCGTGTCTCAGAATAGCCGACGAGGGCGCTTCCCCTCGTGCGATTAACCGGCGTTTCGGCACGGGCCGACGGCTCGGATCGTGTGCTCGAGAGCGGTAGATTTTTGTAGAAGCACAATCATAGGTGCGGCTGACTATGAGCCAGCGAATGCAGCAGGGCCAGCCGATGATCGTGATGAGCGAGGACTCCCAGCGCGTCAAAGACCGCGACGCCCAGGACTACAACATCCAGGCGGCTCGCGCGGTCGCGGAGGCCGTACGCTCCACGCTCGGCCCGAAGGGGATGGACAAGATGCTCGTCGACTCGATGGGATCGGTCACCATCACCAACGACGGCGTGACCATCCTCAAGGAGATGGACATCGACAACCCGACCGCGGAGATGATCATCGAGGTCGCCGAGACACAGGAAGACGAGGCCGGCGACGGCACCACGACCGCGGTCGCGGTCACGGGCGAACTCCTCAAAAACGCCGAGGAGCTCCTAGAGCAGGACATCCACCCGACGGCGATCATCAAGGGCTTTCACATGGCCGCCGAACAGGCCCGCGCGGAGATCGACGACGTCGCCACGGAGATCGACACCGACGACGAGGAGCTCCTGAAACGGACCGCCGAGACCTCGATGACCGGCAAGGGCGCGGAGGTCAACAAAGAACACCTCGCCCAGCTGATCGTCGACGCCGTCCGGCAGGTCACCGTCGAGAACGACGACGGCGAGAACGTCGTCGACCTCGAGTTCCTCAAGATCGAGACCCAGTCCGGCCGCGCGGTCGGCGAGTCCGACCTGCTCGTCGGGGGCATCATCGACAAGGATCCCGTCCACGACGACATGCCCACCGAGGCCACGGACGCGAACGTCCTGTTGCTCAACGATCCGATCGAGGTCGAGGAGACCGACGTCGACACCGAGGTGTCGGTCACCGACCCCGACCAGCTCCAGAAGTTCCTCGACCGCGAGGAACAGCAGCTCCGGGAGAAGGTCGACCACATCGTCGACATCGGCGCCGACGTCGTCTTCTGTCAGAAAGGCATCGACGACCTCGCCCAGCACTACCTCGCGAAGGAGGGGATCCTCGCCGTCCGCCGCGCCAAGAAAAGCGACCTCGAGTTCCTCTCGGAGGTCCTCGGCGCCTCCATCGTCTCCGACCTGGAGAGTGCGACCGCAGAGGACCTCGGTTTCGGGTCGGTCACCCGCGACGACGAGGACGAGCTGTTCTACGTGGAGGGCGAGGACGCCCACGGCGTCACCCTCCTGTTGCGCGGCTCGACCGAACACGTCGTCGACGAGCTCGAACGCGGCGTCAACGACGCGCTGGACGTCGTCGCCCAGACGGTCTCGGACGGCCGCGTGCTGGCCGGCGGCGGTGCGATCGAGGTCGAGCTCGCCGACCGACTGCGTGATTACGCCGACAGCGTCTCCGGACGCGAGCAGCTGGCCGTCGAGGCCTACGCCGACGCCCTCGAGCTCGTCCCGCGCGTGCTCGCGGAGAACGCCGGCCTCGACTCGATCGACACGCTCGTCGATCTGCGTGCGGCCCACGACAAGGGCGACGTCCACGCCGGCCTGAACGTCTACACCGGCGACGTCGAGGACACCTTCGAAGCCGGCGTCATCGAGCCGGCCCACGCCAAAGAGCAGGCGGTCACCTCCGCCAGCGAGGCCGCGAACCTCGTGCTCAAGATCGACGACATCATCTCCGCCGGCGACCTCTCGACGGACAAAGGAGACGACGAGGAAGGCGCCCCCGGCGGCGGCATGGGCGGCGGCATGGGCGGTATGGGCGGCGGCATGGGCGGCATGATGTAAAGCCGGTCACCGAACCAACTCTGCCGACCGACACCGCGGTTCCGTCGACACCCGATCGGTTCTCCGTTCGATCTCGTCCGTTCTGTGTCGAGTCCCACCGTCGACCGCTCGAGACATCGGCGAGCACGTCCCGCCCGTCGGAGACGCTGACTCACTCGGAACGTGACGGGTGGGTGATCTTATGGCCGTCCACGGTGTACGCCGGCTATGGCGTATCGAACGACGCTCGGTTGGTCGCTTCTCTCCTCGGGCATCGTCACGCTGCTCTTGAAACTGTTCCCCGGCGACTCGCTGTGGTGGGGACTGTTGTTGCTCGCTCTCGGACTCTTGGTGTTGTACGTCCGGTGATCGATCGTCGACCCGCTCGCACGCTCCCGTCGAAGCGTGACCATCCGAGCCTCCGGCGTCAGTCGACGAACTCCACGCCGGTGATCTCGAAGCGGGCTCCGCCCGCGGAGCTCTCCGTCGCGTCGACCGTCCAGCCGTGGGCGGTGACGATCTCCTCGACGATCCAGAGTCCGTACCCCGTCCCGTCCTCGCTCGTCGAGTGACCGGGCTCGAAGACCCGGTCGCGCTCGTCGGGCGGGATTCCGGGGCCGTCGTCGGCGACGTAGAACCCGTCGGGGAGCCGTCCGACGGTGATCTCGAGTGGGTCGTGTTCCACGGCGTTCCGGCGAGCGTTCGAGCCGGGGCTCGTGGAACCGTGTTCCACGGCGTCCCGACGAGTTTCCGAGCCGGGGCTCGTGGAACCGTGTTCCACGGCGTCCCGACGAGTTTCCGAGCCGGGCCTCGTGGAACCGTGTTCCACGGCGTTCCGGAACAGGTTCTCGAACACGCGTGCCAGCTGGCTTCGGTCGGCACGCACCCGTCCCTCTATGTCGGTTTCGAGGGTCGACCCCGCCGTCTCGACGGTGTGCCAGCACCGGTTTACGAGCGCCGGGAGCGAGACGGGCTCCGGATCGTCGGGGGCGTGGCCCTCGTTGGCGACGACCAACAGCTCGTCGATCAGCGTCTCCATCCTGGCGATGGCGTCGGCGGCCAGCCCGAGGTGCTCGCTGTCACACTCCGCCCGGGCGAGTTCGATCCGGCCGTCGGCGACCGTAAGCGGGCTCCGGAGGTCGTGAGAGAGCACCGACGCGAACCGGTTGAGCCGTTCGTTCTGGCGTTCGAGACGCCGCTGGCGGGCGATCCGCTCGAGGGCGTTCTCGGTGTGCTGGAGGAGCAACTCCGCACGCTCGATGTCGTCGCTGTCGAACTCGCCGGGTTCGGTGTGGACCGCCTGGAAGACCCCCCGGTCGCCGACCGGGACGCTCAGCCCGGATCGGTAGCTCGCCCTCGCCGGATCCGCGACGTCGCAGTCGGCGGTGTCGTCGACGGTCCGCCCCTCGCCGGACCGGAACGTCTCGCCCGCGAGCCCCTGGTCCGTCCGCATCGGCCTGGCGCCGTCGGCGGGGGCGTCGGCCGAAACCGCCTTCGGCACCAGCAGGCCGTCCTCGTGGACCATCACGGTGCAGATGTCGAACTCGAGCAGCGACGCCGCGGCGTCGACGGTCAGCCGGCAGGCCGCCTCGATCGAGTCGGCGCCCTGGATCTCCGCTCCCGCCCCGTGGAGGGCCCGGAGCTGGCGTTCGAGCGCCGCGCGATCGGACACTTCGCGGCCGATGGCGGTCGGCGACCACCGGCGACGGTCGACGAGTTCCCGAACGCGGGCGGCGACGACGTCCGCACGCTCTATCGCCGCCGAGCGTGGCAGACAGTCGGCGACGCCGGCCTCGACCGCCTCGAGGACGACCCCCTCCGAGACCACCTCGACGAGGAGAACGACCGGCACTCCGGGGAACCGCTCGTCGACCCGACGGACGAACTCGACGCCGTCGCCGCCGGGAAGCTCCCGTCCACACACCAGACAGTCCGCGTCGTCGAGGGCCGCCAGCGCCCGTCTGCGGTCCGGGACGACGGCGGTCTCGAGTGTGTCCTCGGCCCGGCTCAGGGCGGTCGCTACGGCGGCCGCGAACTCGTCGTCGCCGTCGGCACAGAGTACGTCTATCCCCGTCACGGCTCGACGTGTCATCGTTCTCGGTGATCGTCTTAACTCTGACCGCCGATTCCGCCGCGATCAGCGCCGGGACGGGGACGCCGACCCGTCCGGACTCGCTTCGGTCGAGCCATCCGGCCCGAGCCAGCGGCTCCAGACGACGAGCAGGGGCGGGAGGACCACGACGCTGGCGAGCAACGCGGCGAGGATCGACAGCGCCGTCAGGAGGCCGAACTGCCGGAGGACGGGGAGGGTCGCGAGCGCGAGGACGCCGAAGCCGCCGACGGTCGTCGCCGAACTGGCCGACAGCGCGCCGCCGGTGGCGGTGAGCGTCCGTTCGAGCGCCGTCCGGACGTCGCTTCCCTCGAGTTCGGCGGCGTAGCGGGCGCTGACGTGGATGCTGTAGGCGACCCCGAGCCCGACCGCGAGGCTCGCGACCGTTCCGGTCAGGACGTTCAGCGGGACGTCCGCGAGCGCCATCGCCCCGAGCAGCCAGCAGACGGCCGCGGCGACGGGGACCACCGTCACGAGCCCCAGACTCGCCCCGTAGCCGGCCCGACGGAAGCCGACGGCCAGCAGGCCGACCACGACCACGAGAGTCGCCGCGAGCCCGCGGATCACCGCCCCGAGCAGCCGCTCCTCGACGACGTGGTCGACGATCGGCTCGCCGGTCGCGACGACCGTTCGGTCCTCGCCCTCGAGGATCGCGGCGAGCTCGCGGCTGTCGGCGGCGACTTCGGCCGGATCGGCGCCGGCCCGGACGGGGAGCACGAGCCGGACGGCCGCGTACTCGTGGCCGACCGCCGTCCCGTCGGCAACCGACCGCTCCCCCGAGTCGATCCGGTGGATCACGTCGCCGGCGGCGTCGGGATCGTGGGCGAACAGCCGGTCGTAGACGCCGCCGACGTTCTGGTTCGGGACCCCGTCGCCCGTCCGGTCGGCGAGCGCGACGGTCGCGTTCGTCGACGGGTCCTCGGCGGCGACCTCCTCGACGGTCGAGAGCGGCCCGTGCGCGTCGACCTCGCCACCCGGGGCGTGGACGGTCTCGGCCTCCGCGGCCGCGGCCTCGACGTCGGCCAGTCGTTCGAGAAACTCCCCGTCGGTCACCTCCCCGCGGACGAGCAACTGGACGCTGTCGTCCCCCCGTTCGTGGGTCGCGTCGATCGTCGAGAGATCCTCGCCGACGCGGTACTCGCCGGGGGCGACTGCGTCGGGGAGCCGGTCGGTCCAGCCGACAGACTCCGGCAGGAACCCCTCCTCGTTGAAACTGGTCTCGACCGCGGTGGCACCCGCGGCCGCGCCGCCGGTGACGACCAGGACACAGAGGAGGATCGCCGCCGGACGCCGGCAGGCAGTCCGGGCGACGGCCGAGAGGAGCCGGCCGGCGTAGCCGCCGTCGGTTCCGAACGCCCGACGCCGACGGTCGATCCCGCGGGCCTCGAGGGCCTCGTCGAGCTCTATCGTCGCGGCCGGAACGACGGCGCCGAAGACGACGAACGCGGCGAGGATGCCGGCGGCGCTGGCGAGGCCGAACTCACCGATCGGCTCGATCGGGCTGGCGAGGTTCGCGAGGAAGCCGGCGGCCGTCGTCGCCGTCACCCAGCCGAGCGCGACGCCGACCCCTGCGAGTGCCACCCACATCGAGGTGCGGACGGCGCCGTCGGCGTACCGCTCGCGGTAGCGCATGATCACGTGCAGGGCGTAGTCGATCGAGAGCCCGACGAGCAAGACCGGCACCGCGACCAGCGGCTGTGAGAGGGTGATCCCCGCCCACCCCATCGCCCCGACCGTCCAGACGAGCACGAGGAGGGTGCCGGCGATCCCGAGGAGCACGTCGAGCGGATCGCGGTAGGCGAGAGCGAGGGTCACGAGCACGAACGCCAGCGCGAGCGGACCCACGAGCGTGAGCGTGTCGGTGATCGAGCGATCGATCTCCGTGACGACGAGCCCGACGCCGGCGACGGCGTACTCCCGGTCGCGGTCGTCGGTCAGCTCGCGGACCGAGAGCTGGGCGGCGGTGATCCGGTCGGTGGCGGTCCCGGCGTCGTCGATCTCGATCCCGTCGGTCGAGTGGGCGAGGACGATCGCCCGGGAGTCGGCGCTCGTCTCGCCGGGTTCGTGGTCGGCCGGCAGGAACTCGAGGGCGGCGCCGGCTGCGGGATCGGTCCCGGAGAGAAGCTCCTCGAGGGCCGCCTCGTACTCCTCCTCGGAAAGCGCCTCGATCGCGTCGATCTGCTCGTCGATCGGCGGCTGGGCGGCCGTTACGGCGTCGGCTTCGGCCTCGAGGCGCTCGCCCTCGGCGCGGATCGCCTCGTACTCCGGTCCGAGGATCCCTCCGACGGCGGTGACGACCGTCCGGTTCCGTCGCTCCTCCAGACGCGACAGCTCCGCGTCGTCCCCGGCGCGTTCCGCGGCCGCCATCTCGGCGGTGATCGCCCGTATCTCCCCGGCGGCCGTCCCGAAGCGGTCGGCCCCTGCCTCGTCGAGCCCCGCGGTCGCGTTCGCGACGGCGCGGTCGATCGCCGCCTCCTTCGTGGCCGCCCGCCGGTCGTACTCCGCGTCCCCGAGCTCCGATCGGGACTCGTTCAGCCGCTCGTACTCCCACTGGTACCGTCCGATCCGCTCGAGTTCGGCCTCGATCCGTTCGCCGGTTTCGGTCGCGTTCTCGGCCCGTGTGTCGAGCTCTTTGGCACGCGCTTCGAGCGTCTCCACGCGCTCCTCGCGGATGACCGCCGTGGCGAGGACGTTACCGAGCCCGACCGTCGGGTTCTCCGCTGCCAGCGTCGGGCCGACGTCGTCGTGTTCTCTGAGCTCGGCTTGCAACTCGAGGGTCGCGAGCGTCGTCTCCCGGGAGAGAGCCTCCTGATCCTCGAGGAGCAGGTAGGTGTCGGTCGCCCCCGCGTCGGCGTCGCCGAAGTTCTCGTCGGCGTACGCCAGTGCGTCGGCCTCGGGGGAGTCGGCCTCGAATCGGTCGATCGACGGATCGGTCTCGACGGCCGTCACGCCGGAGCCGACGACGAGCGTGATGATCACGGCGGCAGCGAGGACGGCCCGCGAGTGGGTCGCGATCGTCCCGACGAAGGGGCCACCGGTGGGCTCCGACGACCGACCCGTCGGGGGACTCATTGATTCCGAACCGGAGTTTCGGGGCGGCACGTATATATTTGTCCGCCCGTCCGGCGTCGAGCCGATCGAGAGCGGCTACTCGACGGATCTGGAGAAATCGGAAGATAGAGAGAGCGGCTACTCGACGACGACTTCGCCGATCATCGTCCCCGTGTGTGGCTCACAGACGTACTGGGTGATCTCGCTGACGGCCTCGAACTCGAGGCTCTGTTCGGCGCCCTGCTCGTCGATGACTTCGGTCTGGTAGTCCTCGACGACCTCGTCGTTGTCGTCCCACAGCTCGATGTTGTGGCGGCCGCCGTCCTCGTTCGTCCAGGTGAACGTGTACGTCTCGCCCTCCTGGAGGACGATCGTCGGGTTCGACTCGTCGGCTGCCACGGGTTCGACGAGCTCCCAGCCCGCGGTGCGGCCCTCGAAGACCATCTCGCCGGGATCGATCTCGACGGGTCCGTCGTCGTCGTCGCCGTTGCCGTCGTCGTCGTCGCCGTTGCCGGTACAGCCGGCGACGAGGGCCGTCGAGGCCGCCGCGCCCGCGATCTTCAGTGCTGTGCGTCGGGAGACCGACTCGTTTCGTACCATCGC
>LKMJ01005792.1_pt1 | contig 11666 bp, 7 predicted proteins | sample 643391 | NCBI WGS metagenome assembly LKMJ01 (sample SAMN04112250, study PRJNA286221) | soda lake metagenome | biome: soda lake; feature: Kulunda Steppe; material: water; isolation source: sample PL-Br10 brine of Picturesque Lake | place: Russia: Kulunda steppe | collected 2010-07
CGAAAAGTTTCGCTGCGGATTCGCCCGCCGTCGCGGTAAATCCGCGCACGACTCGACGTGCGCGATGGTAGCGGTGCGGAGCGGTAGGTCGGTGGGGTGCACTGGGATATCGGTATCCAATGTGCATGACTACGCCCGCGAATGTCGAATGAGATTCGCCTCGATCTCCGCCAGAAGGATCGATCAGTACATGCTCTCAATTATACATTCCGTCGAAAGTTATAATTTCTAAACAAGTGTAGAAGGATTTTGTGTTAACTTTACCTTACCCCTCAGAACCAAGCAGAGAGTGTATCAAAGAATCTGGCAAATCCTATGACGACGGAGTTGCCAATTTTTGGGGGTTTGAGTCCACAGACGAAGTTGCTGTTGCTAAACAAGGAGTATTAGAGTACCTATCCGAACAATGGAAACACGATAGCATCTCTCGTAATGATATCGCTGGTGCCTGCGGTGCCGCGAACACACCGATCGAGAATTGGTATAGTGGCGAATCAGAATGGAAGGAGGTTATGAATCGAATTGAAACTTCTCTGGATACAGCATTAGAGTAGGTCCATCCGCACACTGGGCCGTTCAGCTGTGATTTACACTTGGAATCGGGGGTGTAGTTACTCACGAAACGAGGTGTGTTACATCTCGATAAAGGGGTGTAATAACAGCGGCAACGTGGAGGGTTGCGTCTCGGTCTGCACCAACCAACATCGACAGCCACGACTCGATGACGGACAACACAGCGAAAAGTAGTGGTTTTCACAGGGCGAGGAAAAGATCCGTTTTTTATGTACTGATACCGCTGGAAAACTCGATAGCTCCGCACCGAATTACGGATTCGGAATGGCACCGTGGGCAATGGACGCCGTCATGCCAGCGAACCTGCTCACCAGATTTGCGGCTCGACGCTCTGAGACAAACGTCTTGATTGGAAAAATTGTTTGTCTGGTGACGCGAACATGCCACCCCTGCGTGCTGTGATTTCCAGCTACTGGTAAGAACTGACAAACAATTCTCTACCCAAGAGCGATATTAATGTCATATCTAATTTGTTGGTGAAGTACAACTATTATTGTCTATAAATTTGAGTGAGCGGGATAATATAATAATCACTTACAGTCTTTTTCGATCACAAATTGCAGACATTCAGCGAACACGGAAGGCCACTCTCTTTGCGATTGCTAAATTTATGTACCTGCAGGGAGCACAGAAATATAATGTTTCAGTATGCACATCTATCGTTTAAACATCTCACGTTTTTTAATTCGAGCACGGCAGAGTCATTCGCAAGTCACGGAAATGGAATTTTTGGAGGGGACAAGTGATAGACACTCCGATTGGTCTCGGTGCCGGTAGGCAAAAGACATTACAAGCTATCGATAAAAAAGACGAACTACCGGATATTGATGACCCGGATCGAATTGAGGTGGTTATTGGAGCAATTTACGAAATTTCTCTCGATAGTGTTCGATCACCACCACGAGAGACGATAGATTACATACAAGAGGTCTACTCAGATCTACCTGATGAAGCTAAACATGAATACCTTCATGACGATATTTTGCTACAGCGGATCAACGCAGCTCGTCACCGGTTTAATGAATGGATGGGCAAGCGGCGACGGATGGCTGAAATAGCATCGCCAATAGAGACGGGGCGATGTAGATATCCATCGAAGCGGGCGCAGAAACGTAGCCGACTGGAACGCGAAGCAAACAATAAACTTGAGGATAGGATCAGCCAGATCAAATCGGCTGCGACTGGAGCGCGACAACGAGCCTTGAACGCGGTTGGGTCGTCAGTTTCCGAGCAGACCGAGAAACGGCGGGAACAACGACGTCAAGAACTCCATGAACATCTTGAAGAGGGAACGATTGTGACCTTCCGAAATCCGACCCGACAAGTGGGACGAGTGGTCCATGTCAATCACAAATCGGTACGAGTTCGGTATCCCAACCCCCGAGCAGGAACATCCTGTCCCATCACGGATGAACCAGAACCCAAAAACTGCGAGGACCGCATACAGTTAGACTCTGAATTTTTGGAGCCGCTGGATGTTGAATCAATCGAAGAAGGAAAGGTTGCCGTCGATACTCTCGACGACTCTCACTAATTGTCGGAATAGTTCTCGATTAGGTATTTTCGGGCGTCTTCGAGGAAACTATCGTTCTTGCAGAGTTCAGGCTTCTCGGCCTCGATTGCGACGACCTCAAGCAACAACTTCTGGATGTCCTCCCTAGTTCGCTTACTCGTTTTCCAGCCACTGTAGGATTTTTCGACGCGGTTCGCGAATTCCTCGTCAGTACGCTTCGCAATGAATTGGGCCTCGTCTTCGTCATCGATGTACTCCGCAAATCCTTCATCGCTACCGTTCATCAACGCCGTAAACAAGGCGTGACCGGACGGTGAAAGTCCGAGTTCCTCAGCCTCGTCATCGACCGAAAGGATCTCTTCCTCCAGTTCGACCAGTTCCTCATACGCTCGGCTGGCAGCCACCTCGTCGCTCTCCCACTTATCTACGACTTCACGGACGCGTTCACTGAGCCGCTGATACCGCGGATGGTGCTCAGACCGTTCATTGAGGTAGTCGTCAGCCGCTCCGGCAACCTCAGTGATACCCTGCTCCGCCTCCATATCCCGGACTCGTTCGAGGTGGTCGGCACCGAACTCGACAACCTCGAACTCCTCGTTCAGCCAGTCGGCATCTACATCGACGTTGTTCTCGACGATTTCTTTCGTCTTCTCCCGCAACTGCTTCTTCGGCTCACTCTCACGGTTCATGCTCCGCTGATACGCAAGGTGAACCTGCGTCAACCAACTGTACTTCTGTGGGCGACCGGTGTTCCTATCTTCGAGTTCGCCCACCGGTGCCAACGTGTCGTACAAGTTCTCCACATCGCGGTACAGTTGCTTGAACCGGCGGCGAGCTTCTGCGTCCTTCCGCAGGTACGTCAGGCACTCGACCACCGTCTCAGGGTCGTCGTCGATATCGATGTGGTCGAACAGGTCGATTGCTTCCTGAATTTTCTCATCAAACTTGTTCAGGAGTTCGTTAAAATCTTCTGCGGCCGTCTCACGGACGTTCGGCGGGTAGTAGTTCAACGCCTCTTCGACGTTCCCCTCGGCGAACACGCCGGCGAAGTCGACAATTTCCCCGTTCTGCTTGCCTTCGGCTGGCCGGTTAGTCCGGGCAATCGCCTGCAGTAGGTTGTGGTTCGTCAGCGGCCGATCGAGGTAGATCGTCTTCAGAATAGGGGCGTCGAACCCGGTGAGCAGCATGCTGCAGACAACTAGGATCTTCGGGTCGCCGTCCTCGTGCTTGAACTCTTCGACGATCCGCTCCCGCTCACTCTTTGAGGTGTGGTATGTTCGGATGATTGGGTCTAACTTTCCGGGCGACGAGATCACGACCTTGACTTCCTTCGGGTCTAGATGCTTCTGAAGTTCCTCGCCGTAGAGTGCGGCTGCCTTTCTAGATGGAGTGACGACCATACCCTTCCAGCCGCTCGGTGCCAGCTTCTTTTGGTAGTGGTAGACGATCTCCTCGGCAATGCTTTCGACACGTGGCCGGAGTTCGGCGAGCGTCTGCTGGTTGATAGTCTCCCGAATGAGCTGGTCGCGTTCCTCATAGTCGAGGTTGCCCGTCGCAGCCTCGTGGGCTTGGTCCATCATATCGTCGTTGATCCCCCAGTCTCGGTTCCCGTGCCGGAGTTCGAAGTGGACTGGCAGGATCACGTCGTCGTCGATACCATCCTCTATCGAGTAGTAGTGGATATATCCTTCTTCGTCCTGCGGTTCTGAAAAGTGCTGGAACGTGTTCCGGCCGGCTTCGGTGTTCTCGTTTACCGGCGTCCCAGTGAACCCGAAGTGGTAGTAGCTGTGGAAAGCGTTGTCTAGCTTGCTGCCGAGTTTCGCCTCCATGAACCGATGGGCCTCGTCCGAGAGTACGACAGTCTCATCGTTTGTCTGGATATTCTCGTCGATGTCCTGGAACAGTTGAATTGTGGTGACGATGACCTGACTCTGACCCTCCTCGATCAAGGTCTGCAGTTGGTCGCTGCCGTCTGTGACTATCTCGTAGTGTTCAAAGTCGATGAGCTTGCCGAGGTCGTCCGACATTTGATCTCGAAGGTTCTGCCGGTCCACCAGAATGAGCACCTGTGGCGTCTTGATTATCTCCGGCCGGTACAGCAGGTTGCGGGCGGTGAAGAACATGGTGAACGATTTCCCGCTGCCCTGTGTGTGCCAAATCAATCCGTTCTCAAACTGGCCACGGCTGACGCGTCGCAGGATAGCGTTTGTACCGTGGTATTGCATGTGTCGCGGGATGATCTTCGCGTTGTCTCCCGGCTGCCTCTGGTAGAATACGAAGTGCTTCACGATATCCAGCAGCGTTTCAGGGGTGAGCAACGAGTGAGCCATCTCCTTGAGTTCGCTATGGGAGCCGACTGGATCGTCAGATTGCCACGGATTGTAGTGTGTCTCGTGGGCGTTGACGGCGCCGTACCTTGCGTGTTCATGATCTGCAGCGACAGTGAACAGGACCGGGCTGAAAAGTCGTGGCGCGTCGTTCTCGTAGGTGTGGATGTCGTCGATGGCGTCGACGACCGTGCTGTCCTGAGTGAGTGATTTGAGCTCGGTTACGACGATTGGGATGCCGTTGATAAACAGGACAACATCCGGAATGACCAGTTCGTGCTGACGGACGCGGAACTGGTTTGCGGCTATCATCGAATTATTTTCTGGTGTCTCGTGGTCGATGAGGTCGACGATTACCTTCTCCGAGGTGCCGTCCGGCTTGGAGAGGTTCACTTGCCTCCCCTTTTGCAGTCGTTTTTGGACGTCGCGGTTAGCTTCGAGCAGATTGTCGCCAGCGAAGTCACGGCGGAGTGACGTGATCACGTCGTCGACGTTGTGGTCGGTGACCTTCTCGTTCAGAGCAATCAGTTGCTCGCGCAGCAGTTCCCAATATATGACCTCGCTCTTGTCGTCGCGGCCATGTTTCGCGTCGAGTTGTACCCCGCCGTCCGGCTCATCGGGAGCGCCATAGGTGTCCCACCCGGCATCGGCGAGCCAGTCGAGTAGTGCATACTCGAGCTTCCGTTCGTTGAAGCTGGGGAATTTATTCTGGGTCATGATTTTTTATTTCGTCAGGGATGTCGATCTCCTTCCCGGTCGTGCGAACCTCGCCAGTGAGAAGGTCTTGCATAAGACCACATTTGAATCGTTGTAGCTGGTCGCGGTAGTGTCGGTTCTCCTCGGTGATGTGGTCGACTGCTTCGAGATGATCCACTATCTCATCCTGCTCCTCGAGCGGCGGGACCGGAATTTGAAACTTCTCCAGCGCGCCCACGCTAAGGTTGTAGTTCCCGGCCGAACTCCGAATCCAGCCACGCATCTCGGCACGGCCGCGCTCCGAGTTCAGAAACTCGCGGATGTATGCTGGGAGTACCCGGGTTTCGTCAACCCGAAGCCGGATCAAGTAAGATGCGTAGACGTAGTCATCGTCGAAGCCGGGGAACGTGATGCATTGCCCGACATACTCCGGGTTACCATTGGTCCTGACGATGAGGAGGTCATCTTCTTCGAGACGGAGCTGATCCAGTTCTGTGTCGTCGACGGGGGTGTACTTGAGATCGTCCAGCGTCAGCCGTTTGCCGACGACGTTCGGAATACGGAGCGTCGGGTAGCCGTCGCCGTCGGTGTTGGATTTTTTGTTTGTGCCGTACTGCGTGTTGGTGAAGAGATCTTCGAATCGGACGAGTTCCCACGCAGCTGGGTAGACGCCGGATTTAGTTTCCTGCTTCCCGGTTTGGTCTTTCGTCCCATTTTCGAACACGTCTTGAATAATCCCCTTCTTGATTCGGTTTGCTTGTTTGAGGATTTCCTCTGTCTTCTGGATGAGCTGGTCAATGGTGTACAGCACACTGGCGATTTTTCTCTGTTCAGTCAGCGATGGTACAGCGACACGGTGTTTTCGGAGGTCACTATGCTTGACCGCCGGATACCCGGATCCAGCCACGTACGCCTCCATCTGCCGGAAGAAGCGGTGGTAGAGGACTTCCTGCATCAGGTAGTGGGTGTTGACACGCGCACCGGGTCGGAGTACTCCGAATCCCGAGGAGCAGATATCTCCATCATATTCTTTCGTGACAAGACCATGGCTAACTTGTTTGGGACGAACGGTGCCTACGAGGACATCTCCCTGCTGGATTTGGCGCTGAGCCCGGCTTGGTGCGTCGTCCACCGGAGTTGAATTACTTTGAAGGATGGTACCTTCGGACACGTCGGAGAGCGACACGTAGTCGAACGTATCGGCTGGCCATTCGTCCGTAGAAAAGCCGTCGGGGTTGATGGAACAGACATCATCCAGCCATTCGATATCCCAGTCGGCTGGCAGCTTCCCGACTGGGGTGTCGACGTATTCGCTCAATGGGCTGGCTTCCGCGTCGCTGAACTCGGTCAGCGGTACTTCATCACTCATAATTAAGCGCCTCCATGTGCTGGGTCATCTGGGCCTCCAGTTCGTCGCGCTCAGCTTGCGTCGTCCGGAGCTTGGCAAGTTCATCCGTAGCGTTGATATCTTCTTCTTGTCCGGTTGTATCGACATACAGCGCGACGTTGAGGTTGTAGTCGTTCTCTCGGACCTCGTCGAGAGAGACCGTTCTACTGACCCCCTCCTCGGTTATCCAGTCACTGAAATTCTGGACGATGTGGTTGACGCCCTCGTCAGTGATTTTGTTCTGGTTGCTGACATCGCGGTAGAACTGCTCGTCGTCAGCGTGGATGAACTCGATCTGCCCCTTGCAATTTTCGCGTTTGTCCTTGTTCAGGATGAGGTAGGCACTCGGGATCGAATTGTTCTGGAACAGGTTGTCGGGGAGGGCGATGATGGCCTCGATCATGTCTTCCTCAATCATCGTCTTCCGATACCTTCCTTCGTTCGTCCGGAAAAGCACCCCGTGCGGGATGACAATCGCGGCACGGCCGCGGTTGTTCAGCAGCTTCTCTATGTGCATGATGAAGGCGTAGTCGCCACGGTCCGCGCGCGGCAATTTGTCGGCCCAGTCGAACCGATCCCATTTATCATCCTTCAGATCTCCTTTCGACCAATCTGACGAGAACGGGAAATTTGCGAGGACATAATCGAACCCTTCGTCATCGTGTAGGTATGTGGGGAAGGCAGGGTCGTCAAGAGAGTCTTCGCGCCGGATTTCTGCGTCAAGGCCGTGGAGGAATGTGTTGACCTGTGCGATTGCCGCGATGTCGGCATTCAGTTCTTGGCCTGTGATCGTCCACGTGCTGGGTTCGCCGGCGTTGTTATTGCGGGCGTATGAGGCCGCATGGACGAGGAAGCCCGCAGATCCAGCGGTGGGGTCGTGGAACGACGCGCCTTTGTCGAATCCGTCCTGATCGCCGCTCTCAGCGAGGAGTCGAACACCGAGGTCGAGGACATCCGGCGGAGTGAAGAACTGGCCTCCATCCTTACCTTCGTCTTTGGCGAACTCCCCGACCATGTACATGTAGGCCTCACCGAGGAAGTCCTTCTCGACTCTCTCAGTACTCAGTTCGAACCGGTTTATGCGCTGGATGAGGTCTCGGAGTCGCTGATCAGTCAGTGCATCCTCGTCGCTATATGTGACCCGAACGACGCCGCTGAGGCTGTCGTTCTCGCGTTCCAGGACGTCGAACGATTCGTCGATGTAAGAATCGATGTTCTCACTTTGTTCGGTGAGGGCTTCCCACTGGTAATCCTCGGGAACGGTCAAATCAGTTATAGCCTTTCGTGCGAGTTCCTCGTCGCCGGCGAACTGTTCCTTCTTGTCTTCCAACCGGTCGGAAAAGGTGTCGTCTATGCTCTTGTAGAACACCAGGGGGAGGATGTAGTCCTTGTACCGTGTTTCGTCGACGGTATCCCGGATCGCATCTGCGCAGTTGTACAGCTTTTTACCGAGTTCTACGGCCGTGATGTCGTCGTATACGTTCTGTGTCATGTGTATTGGGTGGTCAAGTATTCGATCATCTTTTTTTCAGGCGGTACTCCAGGAAGGTGTTCTTCCAGTTCTTCGTGGGCTGCGCAAAGGTGTGACAGTATCGCGTACCCGCGGTCAAGGGCGACTGCGATGAGGAGTATCACCCGGATCCCATTGGAATGGGAGACATCCGCTTCGTAGAACTTCTGGCTGGTGGTGATGTGGACGGCAAGTGTCCGGATGAGATGGTCGACCGCGAACAAGTAGTCGCGAAGTGTCTGGATCTCGCGGAAAGACAATGCGTACACCAGCACCTCGCGCAGGATATCGATCATCAGACGTCGTCGGCCGTCCTCGCCGTCCATAACGAGTTGCCGGAGTTCGCCTTTCAGTTCGATCCGGATCTCGTTCCGTGCCTCGACGAGATCTGCAAACCCGTTGTTCGCGGAGTCCCGGATTAAGTAGCTCTCAAGATGCTCCTTGTAGATGAGCAGGAGCATCTCCTCGTTAACACGGTATTCTCCATCGTCGAGGAGAAGTTGTCCTTCGTCGACGAGCGCGCTGCACGTTTTTGAGACAGTACCGCGTGTCACGCTGACCTGTTCTGTAATTTCCTTTTGGCGGGGCGGCGCCTCCTGGTCGCGTTCGAGTGACGCGACTGCTGCGAGGATTTCAAGCCGCGTCCCGCCTTCTCTCATTTCCACTGCCACACAAAGTTGTCTAACCGAACATCACTTAGTACTTGTGATTTCTAATAACGACTCTCAGAAAAGTTGTATCACCGCACTCTATTTGGAGTATTCAAATTAAGATGTGTGAAAAATATTTTGTTTCGGTCTTTCAACACAGTGGTAGAGGACTTGAAAGCGCGTTTTAGAGCGATAACCAAATTTACAGCCTCTGTAGCTTCGCTATACGTAACGGGAAAAGCCGTTTATTTCTGTAGAAACTGAATACTGAGAAAGGGACAAGTCTTCTGTTACCAATGCACTAGGCTTCGACCACGATCAACCCAGCAGACACTACACCAACCGCATTTCCTACCGCGCCCGTGTATTGAAAATCACCACTCTAGATAATGTTATAATGCTGTCGTTACCAACATCTACTGTACGACGACAGAGAAACACGAAGCGAAGATCAGCCCGCAGGTCGCCTGCAGGAATGCGGTCGACCTGCGTTCGACGACCGGAGTCGTGGTTATGCCTCGAAAAAATTCGGGGGCGAACACCGTTTCCACAGAGTTCGTCCCCTGATCAAGCACCTTATCTACTCATCGCTTGATCATGCCCATAACGCCCGTATGGAAGTGGTCGGTAATTACCAGCGATCCATGTCTGAACCGTCTTCTCGTCGATTAAGCGTTCACGCTCTGCGCAAGCGTGCGTGCGCGCAATTAAATCAAGTTCTGAGAAATGGTTCTCAAAATGACCGTCTGCAACCTTCGATGGAGCGTCCGATATCCATAAGATCGACAGCGATATACTGAAACTACAGAGCTAAATTTTGACCACGAGTAACGCCGACAACTGCGACGGCGTGCGGTTCGCACTCGGCGTGATCGCCCTTCGACGCGCCGAACATCCCGGTGCCAGATAGTTTCTCAACCGAATCACCACCTTGCTAAAGGCGATGGCGGCGTCGACAGTAGAGCCGACCGCGCCTGCTGACTGACACCTACATCTCGCACCGCTACGATGAGTGACTCTTGTGATACTGTCCGGGAAAGTACCTTTATTAAAGCGGTCAAACGTGTAGCTATGAACAGCGACCAGCTTGATGACGTCGACAAGGCGATCTTACATGCACTTCAGGAAGACGCACGGAACATGTCTTCGGGAGACATTGCTGAGCGAACAAAAGCCTCAGGTAGTACGGTTCGCAGGCGCATCCAGCGGCTTGAATCCGAGGGCGTTATCAAAGGGTACAGCGCCGAGGTCGACTATCAAAAGTCGGGGTATCCACTCAGGATGTTGCTGTTCTGTACGGCTCCGATCTCCGAGCGCGGCGAAATGATCCCGAAAGCACTCGATATCGATGGCGTCGTTTCGGTCCAAGAGCTGGTCACCGGCGAGCAGAACCTCCTTGTCACGGCTGTCGGTGGGTCCGACAGCGACATCACACCGGTTGCCCAAGAGTTAATAGATATTGGACTGACCATCGCAGACGAGGTACTGGTCCGGATCCACAGGACTACACCGTTCGGTAAATTCAACGGCAACTAAGCGGGTTTGCAATCACCACACTGTAATCGCGTTATGTGATAATTCGATCAGAATCTCGTGAGCATAGCATTATACACCGGGTAGATGGACTCCAAGTAGCCTATCTTTTAATCGACTTCTCTCGACAATGCGTCCATGACCACCGATGGAGTCGACTCTCTTGATGATCTTGCTGCCAAGGTCGACGACGAGTTTGCATCTCACAGAGGATCTGATGAGTTCAAGACTGTTTCACTCGTTATCGATACCAGCAGCTCTGAGCGTCCCACACTGATTGTCCACGTCGACGGGAAAGAAGCCGAGTCGCTAGCTGATGAGATCGAAGCATTTCTGATAGGGTATGATGCCTATACCCAACGAGAGTACCATTCTAAGACCGATATACGCGTGCTTGCAACACTAGATTGAGAGACAAAAATTCGAAGTTACATATCGATAACGGCGTGTGATCACCATCAGTATCAATTCTCCAGCCACCTGGTTACTTGAATTGAAATTACTGAGATAGCTTAACCAACAAAATCAGTTCATTTGTTGGTTAATACTGATTCACTCAAATTCGTAAGCAGCAATCTCCTGTGAGCTACACACCGGACATTCGTTGCTACCGTTCTCGATGCGACAACCACAGTGTCGACACTCTCGTAAGGAAGTCGAAGAGGATCGAACTTCGTAGACCCACTGAAAGAATTTGCTACTGATCATTGGATACCGGATCGATAACGTCCCTACAACTGGGGCACTCTGCCCAACATCTCGGTTTACCAGCACGTGTACGATAGTGGATGATCACATGTCGTTCTTCGACCGTCGCTCCACAGAACGAACAAGATCCACGCACAGTATTCCGATATTCGGATGCCATATCTTGCTGATGTTCTACTCTCGGGGAATGAGGGGAGCGTGTGACACTGTTTCGAGATGGCTAGCCTATCTGGATTGGAGCCAACTCTCCCCCTCGAGTATGAGTAAGTGGATGCAATAGTTATAGGTCAGGTAAGCGGAGTGAAAGTGGTTCATCGAGAAATCGATTGTCGATTCTGAATCTTCCGACCTCCGGCATCATTCGTCCCTCTTGTCGATATTAGAGCCAAAATACGGGTCCTCAACGACTAACACAATATCTTAACCTTAAAGCTAACCTTATTCTTAGCCTTAATTTTGTGTTAGACCACTACAAATCACGGCTTAGTGGCTGATATGTCACCAGCATCAGGATCAAACAGAAGATTGATAGTAAGTTCGTCGAACCAGACAACAGGAAACTTACTCTGACCACCCTCCTCAAAGAACATAATTCCCAACTGGACGAGCCAATTGAGTTCCCCATTAACATAGGTTCAGCGACAGCATGGTATCGTTAGTTGTAGGACAGAGGTAAGTTCATTATCAAAGACGTGTGAATAGACTATACATTCGATGCCTACGTTGAACCAGTACGTTCCTTCGTCGGACAAGTCGGGGTACTATATCC
>LKMJ01005793.1_pt1 | contig 11664 bp, 10 predicted proteins | sample 643391 | NCBI WGS metagenome assembly LKMJ01 (sample SAMN04112250, study PRJNA286221) | soda lake metagenome | biome: soda lake; feature: Kulunda Steppe; material: water; isolation source: sample PL-Br10 brine of Picturesque Lake | place: Russia: Kulunda steppe | collected 2010-07
CGGCGGGTCGAGTACCGTCGGTGCACTGGCCACCGGCAACAGCAACGGCCTCCTCGTGAGCAGTCGTATCACTGACCGCGAACGCGATCGGATTGTGGATGCGGTCGACCTCCCGGTTACCGAGCTTCCCGGCCGTATCAACGCCGCTGGAAACGTCGTTCTCGTCAACGACAACGGAGCTTTCGTTCACCCGGACCTACCGCGGAACGCAGTACAGACCATCAAAGACGGTCTCGACGTGCCGGTCGCTCGCGGCACAATCGCAGGTGTCGAAACCGTCGGAACCGCTGCCGTCGCAACCAACGAAGGCGTGCTCTGTCACCCGAAGACGACGGACGAGCGACTGGACGAACTCGAAGCGGCTCTCGACGTTCCGGCCGACATTGGAACGATAAACTACGGCGGTCCGCTGGTCGGGTCCGGTCTCGTCGCGAACGATAACGGATACATCGTCGGAGAGCGGACGACTGGACCAGAACTCGGCCGGATTGAATCCGCGCTGGGGTATATCGAGGACTAACTTTCCCCTGCGTCCACGTTTTATCGATTCCACGACAGTCCGCTTGTTTATATAAGAGTACGAGGCAGTCCAGTCTATGCACTGAGCGCTGTCCCGACGTGGAACGCGGTAGTGTGGCGGAACACGTCGGGGAAGGGACGCCACCAGTTCGCCCAATGTGTGGTCCTCACACGTCAGAAACTACCTGCCGACACAGACTTCGATAGAACGCCGTACAGACTCCTGTGCTTGAGATACGTCTGGTGAGACGGCGGCGGAGATAACAAGGTTAGGATGGCCTTTTATTGTCAATCCCACTGAAGAGAAACTGTGAACGAGTTTCAGCGAAAGAGAGGGAAGGCCATCCATCGTGAAACTGGCCAGACGTTCTACTATGCAACCCGGCTACTGCCGCAACGTATCCGGGAACAGACGTACGTTTTGTATGGCTTCTTTCGGATTGCTGATGAGGTCGTGGACGGGGACCAGGAGTTCGACAGCGAGACCAAAGCAGCGAAGTTGGAATCATTGCGTGCGGCTGCACTCGGTGAGAAGGCGGCGGATGACCCAGTCGTCGAGGCGTTCGCACAACTCCGAGCCGAGGCAGACATTCCCGAGCAAGAGGTAAATGCGTTTATCGACGCGATGCTGGCTGATATCGACACTGACCGCTATGAGACGTTCGACGACGTTCGAACGTACACACGCGGCTCTGCAGCAGCGGTGGGTAACATGATGCTCGCAGTCATGGGTGCAGACGACCCCGAGGCTGCACGCCCTCACGCGATGATACTGGGGGAGGCGTTCCAGTTGACGAACTTCATTCGTGACGTCGAGGAGGATATCAGGGAACTGGACCGCGTGTACCTGCCGATGCAGACGCTCCGGCAGTACGACATCACACCCGAACAGCTCCGACGGAAAGAGTGTACACCCGGATTTCGTCGGGCAATACAAGCTGAGCTTCACCGGGCAGAGCAGTTCTACCGAAACGGAGTTCGCGGTATCGAACAGCTCCCAAAGGACTGCCAGTTTCCGGTGTTGCTGGCGGCAGTCCTGTACGCAGAACACCACCGACTGATTCGCGCACAGGAGTTCGACGTCCTGACAACCCGTCCGTCGCTCTCGCGCCGACGGAAGCTGTGGTTAATTGTCCGGACGTGGTGGCACTGGCGGCAGTTCCACGACCCGGTCGCCGTGTTCAGTCGAGTCAGCGCAGTTCCCGAAGGCGAGCACTCGGCACCCGAAACAGCAGGCGAACGAGAGTACACTATCCCGTCGACGGACTGACAGCGGTTCGCAAACCCCTATCAATCACGTGGACGAACGAAGGGTATGAGTTCGAATAGCTATCGCAAGGAAATCGAAGCGCTACACGAGTTTTTCGTCGAATGGTACACCGGTACTGCCGACAAGGACGAGTTCGATACCGTCGAGGACGCGCTTGCACCGTCGTTCGAGATCGTTACACCTGCGGGGAAAACGCTCGACAGAGAGGCGATTGTGGGCCACATTCGGGACACGTTCGATACGCGCGAGCCAGGGTCGTTCAGCATCGACATTCGGAACGTCGAAATCGTCGGTCAGGACAGCGAACTGGCACTCGTCCGATACGAAGAGTGGCAAGAAGACACTGAGGGAACGAACGGTCGGCTCAGCACTGCACTGTTCGCTCCTGCTCGGGGTTCGACGAGCGGGAAACAGAGATACGAATGGCGACACCTACAGGAAACCTGGCTGGAGCACTGACACCGGCGAATCAGGAAAGAGAAGGTACCGGGACAAATGATATACGGGTTCTGTTGTAATAGTTCACATGCACGTTGCCGTTCTGGGTGCCGGGTACGCGGGAATTACACTCATTCGAAAGCTGGAACGGTCACTTCCGGAGTCAGTCGAGTTGACCCTCGTCGACGAGCGCGACACACATCTGGTACAGCATTTTCTGCACCGCGTCGTACGAGAACCAGCACTCGGCGAAAAGCTCACAGTCCCGCTCGAAGACTGCTGTCGGCGAGCAACCATCAGGCAAGCGACCGTCGAATCTGTCGAGGTGGACGAGGGGCGAACCGAGCTCAACGATGGGACGCTGACGTACGACGTCGGTGCGGTCTGTCTGGGCGCCCGTACCGCGTACTACGACCTACCAGGAGTACGGGCAAGCGGACTGCCGCTGAAACGGCTGCGCGATGCAGAGCGAATCCGCGAGGAGTTCCTGCAGGTGTGTGAGTCAGGCGGCTGTGTTGTCGTCGGGGGTGCCGGGCTCTCAGGCGTGCAGATAGCGGGAGAACTCGCGGAACTTGCCCGTGAAAAGGATGCAGGAACAATTGTCGAGATCATTCTCGTCGAACAGGAGTCGAGCGTCGCGCCGGAGTTTCCGGAGCCGTTTCGGGAAGCCATCGCAGCCGAGCTCGACCGCCGGAACGTCCAGGTCAGGACAGAGACGACCGTCGAGTCTGCGGACGAGGAGACGCTCGCCGTTTCGAGCGGTGTCCCACTCCCCTACGACTTGCTCGTCTGGACAGGCGGTATCGCTGGCCAGCCGGCGCTCGCGGACACTCGGCCGCGGGTACGGTCGACGCTCAGGCTCGGCCAGCGAACGTTCGGACTGGGTGATGCAGTACGTGTCATCGACGATAAAGGGTCGCCCGTTCCTGCGACGGCCCAGACTGCCGTCAGGCAGGCGTCAGTCGCCGCGGAGAACGTCGAGGCGCTCGTAGAGGGTGACCGGAGCGATGGCTTCGAGCCGCGGTTGTCGCGGTACACCTACAGCTCGCCCGGATGGGTCGTGACAGTCGGCAACGGGACAGTCGCACAGGTTGGTTCTCGAGTTGTACGTGGCGCTCCGGCGAAGGCGCTCAAAACGACAATCGGCGTCCAGCATCTGGCTGGCGTCGGCGCTATCGAGGATGCAATCGAACTGGCTACTGAGTCGTTCGGGAGGAACGAAGAAACGAGTTAGGCGTAGCGCTGGAGTGCCGGGTCGTCGAGCGATTCGAGAACTTCAGCTGCCGTGTCGTCGAGCAGGCTGTGCCCTTCCGGCGTGACGGTTCGGCCTTCGCCTTCAGCAATCTCGACGTAGCCAGCCTCTTCGAGCTGCTGGAGAATCGTCCTGACGATGTTCCCTGAACCGTCGGATTTTTGGCGCGGACGGACGCGGTAGCGCGTGGTTCCCTGCTTCGCACTGCCGTACTCGGCTTTGAGCGCGCCAACACCGACTGGACCGTCGATGGCGACTTTCCGGAGAACACTCGCGGAGCGTCGTGCCCAGAAATCCTCCTGCTCGGGTGGGAGTTCCCGGTCGACACCGGTTTTGGTGAACTGGAGCCACTCCGGTTCTTCGACAGCCGACTCTTCCTGTAGCGTTTCCGCGAGTGCCTCGATAACGTCTTCGGCAGGCGCGTCGTAGAGACTTGTCATTGCCACGTTCTTCCCGATGCCGTCATTTAACTGTTGTGAACCCGGTCGACCGCTAACACCGGCATTTTTTCTCGAAGCGAAAGATGGTCGGTGTTTTGTATGAACGGGTGCTACCGCCGATATGGACGAACCGGAAGCGCTCCGACGACTTGCCGAGGTCGTTCCCAGTGCAGGAGACGACGCGGCCGTCGTCGACGGGCTCGTCGTCACGACGGACATGCTCCACGAGACGACGGACTTTCCGGACGGGACGACAGCCCATACTACCGGCTGGCGCGCGGTCGGGGCGTCGCTCTCCGATGTTGCAGCGATGGGCGCCAAACCAGTCGCGGCAGTCGCCGCCTACGGTGCACCGTCGTTCGAGTGGGACGATATCGTCGCCTTCGTCGAGGGTGCACAGGACGTCTGCTCGCTGGCGGGTGGGAAGTACGTCGGCGGTGACCTCGACGGGCACGAGGAGTTCACCGTCGCGACGACGGCCGTTGGTAGAACCGAGAATCCTGTGTACCGAACCGGTGCGAATCCCGGAGACGCAGTGTGTGTCACCGGTACGCTCGGCCGAAGTGCGGTCGCCCTCGAGCTGTTCCGGTGCGGAGAGATGGATCGAGCGAACGAACTGTTTCGCTTCGAGCCACGAACAGCGGCGGGGAAGGTACTGGCCAACAGCGCGAGCGCCATGATGGACAGCAGCGACGGGCTGGCCCGTTCGCTTCACCAGCTCGCGGCCGCCAGCGACTGTGGCTTCGCCATCGAATCCCCGCTGCCGTTCGACGAGCGAATTGAGGAAGTAGCATCGGGAACAGCGAAACGACGCGAGTACGGCCTGTTCTTCGGGGAGGACTTCGAGCTGGTGTGTACGCTTCCGGAAGCTGAGCTCGAAACGGTGTCGGGCGAATTATCGGTGCCGTTGACCCGTATCGGCACCGTCACGGAGCGCGACGTGACGCTCGACGGCGAGCCGTTAGAGAACCGGGGTTACTCACACGGCTAGAGCTCGTCGAGGGACTCAGCCGTTGAGTTCCGCCGCTTCGACGATTTCGATGGGAACGGGCGTGAAACAGAGCGCCGCCAGAACGAACGTGATAACGCCGAGTGCTATCCGTTTGCGGTCGAGTGGGGCGTCGTCGATTGGCCTCGCTGGCCCCGCATACGCCAGCCCGATGGCGAAGATGCCCCAGATTATCCAGATGGTCATCGACTGCCAGCCTGACACGTAGAACACGTAGAGTGCGAGACCGAACAGTGCGCCAGGAACGGCGGTGGCAATTGCCCGCTGGCGCTCGCCGAACATCGCCCGGACGATGTGGCCGCCATCTAGCTGACCCACGGGGAGCATGTTCAACAGTGTCACCAGCATCCCGACCCAGCCGCCGAAGACGACCGGATGGACGAGGCCGTCTTCGAGCTGTTCGCTCGCACCGACGAGCTCGGCGATGAGTTCGAGCAACGGGGGATGGTTAAAGAAGACCACGGGCTCGTCTCCCGCCGCCTCGGCTGGTTCCTGTACCGCGAGGGGGTCGAGGTGGAGTCCGATGGCAGTAATGACGAACGTCGCCACGAGTCCTGCCAGCGGGCCGGCTACCCCAATATCGAACAACGCCTTGCGGTCGGGAATCCGCCCCCTGATTTTGATAACCGCGCCGAGCGAGCCGATAACGGTCGGGACCGGAATGAAATACGGAAGGGTGGCGTCGACGCCGTGGTACCGGCTCAGGGCGTAGTGACCGAGCTCGTGGACGCCGAGCACGCCCATGATAGCGACGACGAACGGCCAGGCCTCGACCATTCGCCAGGGCTCCTCGGTGAGCGGAATCTGGTACCAGAAGACCGAACCGGCAAACAGCGTCGAGAGGACAGTCAGGAGAAACAGTACGAGGTTCGTTCGCGGGATGCCATCCCCACCGACGGACGACGGATCCGCCACCAGCACGTACTCACCACGGGAGATGTCGATATCTGTGCTCCCGCGGTATCCTCGCCGGAGGCGGACGTCGTATCCGCGCTCGTCGAACAACTGCCAGAGTTCGCGTTCGAGGTCGTCCCCGCTCGGCATGGGCTCACCGATGTACAGTATCTTCTCGCCGTCGCGTCGAACCTCGTAGACGTCGAAGGCGGCGTCGAACTCCTCGGGCCGTGGCGGCGGGCCGGCCTCCTGACTACCGGTCATCAGACGCTGTAAGAGGTGTGCCGAAATAAAACCCCGGCTACGACCACGGGACTGTCCTGAGACGGGTCAGAGTTACGAAGGTTCTACTCGCCAGGTCGTCGCGCTCGTGTACGACCACTTTTCGATTTCGAGGTCAGTCGCCGAATCTTTGAGTTTGACCATCAGGGCACCGATTTCCTTGGGTGAAAGGTCGACCTCGTCGGCGATAAACTTGCTTTTGAAGTACACTTCGCCATCAGATGCCTTCTGCGTGAGATACGCGCGAAGGCGTTCTTCTTTCGAGCGAGTGTCGTTCTTGGAGGGCGTGGTAACGCTCATTGTTGCCTCGCTTCTACGTATTCCCCGTAAGGGTATATAAAGAAAGGAATCTTCGGGCTAGTTCGGTTACTTTCAGGCCAATACACGTGATTTGATGATTTCAAAACAGCACAGAAAATGTTTAGACATTTTATAATAGCTTCTCAGGCCTTATGAAGTGTTCTGGGAAATAACTTAGTTCCATACTTTAAAAGATGAATATTATACAGATAGTCAGCATGAAATAAGATATTCTTGCCGGTTGTGTAGAAAGCAGACTTCATCGGAGAGCGCCTTCGCGACAGTGTACCTAGCAGTTGTATCGTCTGTAAGGAGAGTCACGGAGATTTCGAGGAAGCGGCGGCTTGACAACGCTTAAGGGTGAATCAGGGTTACGGCGAAGTAATGAAAGTGGTAGTTTCTATCGGCGGGAGTGTCCTCGCTCCGTCAGTCGGGTCGGAGCGTATCGGTGCATACGCCTCTGTCATCGAGGAGCTTGCAGACGAGGGCCACGAGTTAGGGCTCGTCGTCGGCGGCGGGCCGACGGCACGAGAGTACATCTCCGCGGCGCGAGATCTCGGAGCGAACGAAATAGAGCTAGATAACCTCGGTATCGCAGTTACGCGACTCAACGCGCGGTTGCTCATCGCTGCGCTCGACGACCGGGCTGCGCCGACACCCCCACGTGACCACGAAACTGCACTCGAAGCGTTCAGGCGTGGTGACATCCCCGTCATGGGCGGGACGGTCGCCGGGCACACGACCGACGCAGTAGGAACGGCACTCGCCGAGTATATCGACGCAGACCTGCTTGTGTACGCGACGAGCGTTCCAGGCGTCTTCGATGCCGACCCGAATGAAGTCGCCGACGCAACGAAGTACGACTCGCTGTCGGCCTCGAAACTGGTTGACGTCGTCTCCGGTATCGAGATGGAGGCGGGAAGTAACGCCCCAGTCGACCTGCTGGCGACGAAGTTGCTCGAGCGGTCGGGGCTGAACGCCGTCGTTATCGACGGGACCGACCCCACGAACCTCGCTTCTGCGCTCGCTGGAGAGCACGACGGAACCGACGTCGTCCCAGAACACACAACAGACTGATAATGACCGACCCAACCGACGATGTCGACCCGTACGACGTACTGACCGAGAGCAGTCAACCCTTCTGGGCTGACGCCGTCGCAGACGCAATCGAGCAGCGCGACCGGGACGAGCCGATCGTCATCAAGGGCGGCGTCTCGCCAAGTGGCATCCCTCACATCGGCCACATCAACGAGATCCTTCGGGCCTACTACGTCGCCGAGGCGCTCAGAGACCGCGGATACAACGTCCGACAGGTGTTCACCTCGGACGACCGCGACCGCCTCCGCAAGCTTCCCCGACAGCTCGCGAATCTCGAGGGAGACATCGTCGGGCTTGGCGAGGTCGACGCCGGAGCACTCGGGCGAAACCTGGGTCGGCCGTACACGGATATCCCCGACCCCTTCGGAGCCAGCGACTCTTACGGCGACCACTTCACCGAACTACTCCGCCGGAACGTCGAAGCGCTCGGTATCGACGTCGAGCTCGTCTCAACCACCGGGCTGTACGAGGACGGAACGTTCGACGAGATTGTTCGCCACGTCCTCGAAAATCAGGATGTTTCACGGGATGTACTCGCAAAGTATCAGGACAAGGTCGACGAGGACTACGTCCCCTTCTTTGCTATCTGTGACGAGTGTGGGCAGTTGACCGAGACGATTACCGCGGTCGACCTCGCCGCCGGAGAGGTGTCCTACGCCTGTACCGATATCGAGACGGGCGGGGACACGATTGCAGGCTGTGGCCACGAGGGGACTACGTCGCTCCGCAACGGCAAGCTCCCCTGGCGCTTCGAGTGGCCGGCCCAGTGGAAGGTGCTCGACGTCGACTTCGAACCGTTCGGCAAGGACCACGCCGAGGGCTCCTGGCCAAGCGGCGTCGACATCGCCCGGAATGTCATCGGCGTCGAGCCCCCCGTTCCGATGGTTTACGAGTGGTTCACGCTCGAAGGAGAGGCGCTCTCCTCCTCCAGCGGTCACGTCGTCAGGGTCGACGAGGTGCTCGAATTGCTCGAACCCGAAGTACTGCGGTACTTCTTCGTGAAGGAACCGCTCAAACAGCGCGATTTCAGCATCGAGAACATCGACCAGCTCGTCGACGAGTTCGACCGCTTCGAGGAGACCTACTTCGGGGAGCATGAGGCCACTGAAAGCGAACGCGCCTTCGCCGAACGGGCGTACCCGATGGTCGTCGACGACGTGCGCAAAGAGCGCGTGCGGATTCCCTACACCTTCGCGGCCGTGCTCGGGATGACCGATGACGAGGTGCTTCGCGAGGAAATTGCTCGCAAGCAAGGACACATCACCGACGACACCCCCGAGTGGGCCGTTGACGCGGCACTCCGGCGTGTCGAACGCGCGAGAAACTGGGCCCGACGCACCGGCAACGAGTTCGATTACGAGCTCAAGCGCCAGGAGCTACCGGACGTGAGTTTCGATGAACATACCGAAAAAGCGCTCGACGAACTGGCGGATTTCGTCGCCGAAGGCCACGACGGTGAAGCGATTCAGAGCGAGATTTACGAGACTGCCAAGCGCCACGACATCGACATGAGCGAGTTCTTCGGCGCCGGCTACCAGCTGTTTTTCGACGACGACGAAGGGCCGCAGCTGGGAACGTTCCTCGGGAACCTCGACCGCGAGTTCGTCGTCGAGCGACTACGCCGTGAGCGCTGAACAGGAGTAGTGAGAGAAAGCGATGGACGCGAAAACGAGGAAGTCAACGGTTCGTCGGCAGGGAAAGCGACTCGTGGGCTGGGTTGTCGTTCTGCTGTTCGTGCTCCTCGCGGTTGTTCTCGTGTTTCTCGGAACGCCGTTCGAAGCGCCGTCGGAATCGCTCGACAGGGTCGAAGCCGACGAGGGAGTCTCCCTGACACAGACCGACAGCGGATACGTCCTCGAACCGGCCGAAGAACAGGCCGAAGCGGGGCTAGTGTTCTACCCCGGAGCGCGCGTCGACCCAGGAGCGTATGTCGAATCGCTTGCTCCGGTCGCACGCGACGCGAACGTTACCGTCGTCATTCCCCGAATGCCACTCAATCTGGCCATCGTCGACTACGGCGTCGCTCGAACCAGCCTCCGGGCCGACGCAGCGACCGGCACGATGGAAACCCACACAGAGATTGACCGGTGGTACGTGGGTGGTCACTCTCTCGGCGGCGCGATGGCCTGCCGGTACGCCAACAGCCACACGGAGCGAGTCGAGGGGTTGATTCTCTACGGCTCGTACTGCGACCGAGACATCTCCGAAAGCGGACTGGCAGTACTGAGCGTTGCAGGGAACGACGATACGGTGCTGAGCTGGGACGCCTACGAGCGCGGACTCGAAAGACTTCCCGCAGATGCGACCATCGCGGAACTCGACGGCATGAACCATACGCAGTTCGGTCACTACACGGGACAGTTTGGAGACACGCCGACCGGGACGAGCTACAGTGAGGCACACACCCGTCTGAACGCGGTTGCAGTGCCGTGGTTTCAGAACCAAACGAGCGCGACGAGAGAGTAGCTGAAACTTCTGGTTCGGATTGTGAACTGGTATTGTTTAATATTCAAACCCACTTAATTTAGAGATAAAAGTTATTTGATTCAGAATATACAGTTAAAAGAGTGTATCAGGGAGGTACCCTGGAACAGGTTGGCACACTGGCTCACACCAAAGAAAAAGGTATAGCACCGTCCACCTCTCATCAAGGTATATGAGCAAACCCGAGGCGACCGACGAACGCCGCTTCGACCACGGGGCAATCGAGTCGAAATGGCAGCGGGCGTGGGACGAGCAAGAGGTGTTTCGAATCGAGGACAGCACCGACGACCCGGCGTACATCCTGGCGATGTTTCCCTACACGTCCGGAGAGCTCCACATGGGCCACGTCCGGAACTACACCATCACGGACGCCTACGCGCGCTTCGAGCGACTGCGCGGAGAGAACGTCCTGCACCCGATGGGGTGGGACTCGTTCGGCCTCCCGGCCGAGAACGCCGCCGAGGAGCGTGACACCAACCCGCGCGAGTGGACGATGCAGTGCATCAAGAACATGCGCGACCAGCTCATCCAGATGGGATTCGGTTACGACTGGGACCGCGAGGTGACAACCTGTGAGCCCGAGTACTACCGGTGGAACCAGTGGCTGTTCACCCAGTTCCACGAGGAGGGGCTGGTCACCCGCGAGGGTCGCGAGCTGAACTGGTGTCCGGACTGCGAGACCGTGCTGGCGGACGAACAGGTGGAAGGTGGAGAGACTCCGGAGGAGTCTCACGGAGGCGGCGAAGCCGCCGGAGTCTGCTGGCGATGTGACACACCGGTAGTGACACGCGAACTCGACCAGTGGATGTTCACCATCACGGACTACGCCGACGAGCTGCTGGAGGCGCTGGACGAGTTGGACGGGTGGCCAAACAACGTCCGCGAGATGCAGCGCAACTGGATCGGAAAGCAACAAGGGGCGAGCGTCGAGTTCGAAGTCGAGGAGTACGGCCCCGTCGAGATCTTCACTACCCGGCTGGACACCATCTACGGCGCGACGTTCTTCGCTGTCTCGCCGGGCCACGACCTCGCCAGGGAGTTGGCCGAGGAGGACGACGAGATAGCCGAGTACGTCGAGCGTGCGGACAGTGAGGAGGAGCTGGCCGAGACGTCCGGCGTCTTCAGCGGCCGGTACGCAGAGAATCCCGCAACTGGCGAGGATATTCCCGTGTACGTCGCGGACTACGTGCTCGAAGATGTCGGAACAGGCGCGCTGTACGCAGTCCCCGCCCACGACGACCGCGACCACGCTTTCGCCCGTGAGCACGATATCGACATCGTCCAGGTCGTCGAGCCGACCGAAGACGCTGATGTCAACCGCGACGACGTTGATGTACAGAAGGAGGCCTACACCGAGGATGGGAAGCTGGTCAACAGCGGCGAGTACGACGGATTGGAGAGCGAGGAGGCTCGCGAGCGCTTCGTCGAGGAGTTCGACGGCGAGTTCCGGACGGACTATCGGTTGCGCGACTGGCTCATCTCCCGCCAACGTTACTGGGGCACCCCGATTCCGATGATAGACTGCCCCGACTGTGGGTTTGTCCCCGTTCCCGACGAAGAGCTACCGGTCGAACTGCCGGAGTTCATCCACACGACGGGGAATCCGCTGGACGCGGCCGAGGACTGGAAACACGTCGACTGTCCGGAGTGTGGCGGCGAGGCGGTCCGCGAGACGGAC
>LKMJ01005795.1_pt1 | contig 11661 bp, 9 predicted proteins | sample 643391 | NCBI WGS metagenome assembly LKMJ01 (sample SAMN04112250, study PRJNA286221) | soda lake metagenome | biome: soda lake; feature: Kulunda Steppe; material: water; isolation source: sample PL-Br10 brine of Picturesque Lake | place: Russia: Kulunda steppe | collected 2010-07
CTTGACCGCGTCGAGCGGCTGAATCCTCGGCGTGCCGTACTCGAGGGCGAGACGGCCAAACGCCAGCCCGTCCTCAGGTGAGCCGCCACCGCCGCCGCCGAGGAACGTCCCGCCGGTCACGGCGTGTCGTATCCAATCGTCAGTCAGTTCGTCGGTCGTGTCGTGTTGTGATGTCTGTGTCATTGATTGTTCCTCTTCGAGACGAACACGTTCGGTCGAGTGTCGTCATCTCCCTCCCGGACACGCGCTTCGTTCGTGATTTCGAGGCGTTCCATCGCCGCTTCGATGAGCCAGAACGCCTGGTCCCGCCCCACCTCTTCGAGAAGGTCGGTCTCCCGTACCAGCACCGTGGCACAGAGTTCGTCCTGCTCGCAGGGAGCCGGGCAGGTCGCACACAGCGACGCGGCTGCTTTCGTCTCGGTCGGGTGCTCGATGTACTCCCTGACGAGCTGTTCGTTCCACGTCGATGCCCGCGACTGCTCGCTGGCTTCGAGCACCTCGACGAGTCGGTCGACCCGTTCGTCGTCAGACTCCGGGGTCATCCCTCCTCACCCGGGTTGTGTGCAGTGTCGTGCAGGAAACACCGCGAGCAGTGCTGGCTGTCGGTTCGGTACATGCTCGGCACCTCCTCGCTGCACCGGTCGAACTCGAACACACACCGCGACCGGTACGAACAGCCGGTCGGCCGGTCTCGCGGGTCCGGAATCTCGCCCTCCGGGTCGAGATTCGGTGGCTTGAACCCCTCGTCGGCCTCCGTCACCGTCGGGATGGCCGAGAGCAACGACTTCGTATAGGGGTGCTGGGGGTTCCGGAAGACCGAATCGACGTCACCGACTTCGAGCAACCGACCGAGGTACATGACGCCGATTCTGTCGGAGACGTTCTTGATGACCGAGAGGTCGTGGCTGATGAAGACGTACGTCAGGCCGTACTCCTCCTGGATGTTCTTCAGGATGTCCAGAATGCGCGCCTGAACGCTCACGTCGAGCGCGCTCGTGGGTTCGTCGAGGATGACCAGCTTGGGGTTGACGGCAATCGCCCGCGCGATGCCGACCCGCTGTTGCTGGCCGCCGGAGAGCGCGTGGGGATACTTGTACATGAACTCCCGTGGGAGGTCGACCATTTCCAGCAGCTCCTCGACTCGCCGGGTCCGCTCGCCCGCGTCCCCCATGTCGTGGAGCTTCAGCGGCGTCTCGACAATCTGCTTGACTGACTTTCGGGGGTTCAGGCTCGACTCGGGGTCCTGAAAAACCATCTGCATGTTCTTCCGGAACGCCTTCAGCTCGTCATCGTCGAGCCCGAGAACGTCCTGTCCGTCGACCTCGACCCGACCACCGGTCGGTTCGATGAGCCGCAGGAGAGAGCGTCCGACAGTGGTCTTTCCGGAGCCGGATTCGCCGACGAGCCCGAACGTCTGCCCGCGCGGGACGGTGAAGCTGATACCGTCGACCGCGCGGACAGCGTCGGTCTGTCGCCGGAAGACGCCCTCGTATATCGGGAAGTGCTTCTCCAGATTCTCTACCCGGAGGGCAGGGTCGACGTCGTCGAATATCTCTGACTCGTCGTCGATCTGTCGACCCTCGTCGAAGCGGAACTTCGAGGTCAGTTCTGAGCTCACGACTGCTCCACCTCCGGCTGTTCCGTCTCGCCGTTCTCAAGCCACGGTGGCGTCCCGATATCGACGGCATCGACGGCCGTCTGGTCGGCCCGTTCCTCGTGGGTCAGCTTGCCCCTGTAAAGGTGACAGGCGACCGCGTGGTCCTCGGAGGGCTCTCTGAGGTGTGGATAAACCTCGACACACTCCTGCTCGGCGAACGGACAGCGCTCCGCGAACCGGCATGCTGACGGCGGGTCGGTGTAGTCCGGCAGCTTACCAGGAATCCCGGAGCCGGCGTCCGCCGAGAGCTGCGGAATGCTTTCGAGCAGTCCCCGGGTGTAGGGGTGCCACGGTGCCTCGAACAGCTCGTCGGTCCACGCTTGCTCGACAATCTCGCCGGCGTACATCACGTTCACGCGGTCGCTAATCTCCTTGGCGACGCCGAGGTCGTGGGTGATGTAGAGGACGCTGGTGTCGTGCTCCTCGACGAGGTCGTCGAGCAGTGTGAGAATCTTCGCCTCCGTGGTCACGTCGAGCGCAGTTCCGGGTTCGTCCGCAATCAACAGGTCCGGCTCCAGCAAGAGAGCGTTCGCGATGAGGACGCGCTGGAGCATCCCGCCGGAGAGTTCCACGGGATAGCTCTCGAAGACGCGCTCGGGCGCGGAGATGTTGACCGTTTCGAGCATCTCCAGGATGCGTTCACGGTGCTGTTCGTCGCTCCTGAACTTGTCCCGGATCCAGTCAGTGAACCCGACACGCTGGCGGCCGTGCCACTTCAGGACGTCGAGCATCTGCTCGCCGACCGTGAAGACGGGATTGATTGCCGACATCGGGTTCTGGAGAATCATGCTCATCTCGCTGCCGCGGCGAGCGTGGCGCTCCGCGTCGGACATCTCCAGCAGGTTCTCGCCCTTGTAGTATATCTCGCCCTCGGGAATCTCCGCCTCGGGGAGCAGTCCCAGCACCGTCTTGACTGTCACCGACTTGCCACAGCCGGACTCGCCGACGAGCGCGAGCGTCTCCCCGCGGTCGACGGTGAAGTCGATGCCGTTGATGACTTTTGCAGTGCCGTCGTAGGTCTCGAACTCGACGTGTAGGTTCCGGACGTCGAGCACTGGGTCGTCGCTCATCTCACTCCACCTCCACGTCCAGGACGTCGCGCAGTCCGTCACCTAGCAGGTTGAACCCGAGGACGGCGTAGGAAATTGCCAGCCCAGGGAACGTCGCCATCCACCAGTACGACTGGATGTGTGCGCGACCGTTAGCTATCATCACGCCCCAATCCGGGGTCGGTGGCTGTGCACCGAGACCGAGGAACGCCAGGCCTGCACCGACGAGGATGACGAATCCCATATCGAGCGTCGCCTTGACGGTAATCGGGGCAATCGCGTTCGGCAGAATCTCCTTGAACGCGATATGAATCCAGCCCGCCCCGAGCGAGTGGCTGGCCTCGACGAACTCGTCCTCCTTGATAGAGAGCACCTCGCCCTGAATCAACCTGGCATACCACGTCCACCACGAGACAGATATCGCTAGCATCGCCATCCATAACGACTGTGTTGTGGCCGCAATGACAGCCATCGCAAGTAACGTCGGCGGAACGGCGAGGAAGACGTCCGTCGTTCGCATGATGACTGCGTTGGTCCTCCCGCCGAAGTACCCGGCAATCAGCCCGAGGCTGACACCGAGTGTGATGGCGATGGAGAGCACGACAGTACCCATGAGCAACGAGAGACGCGCGCCGAAGAGGATTCGCGAGAAGATATCACGGCCCTCCGTGTCAGTACCCATCGGGTGGTCGACGCTCGGCTCTTCTGCCGCCCTGTCGAAGTGGATGTCGCCGTGTGCGTCGCCGGGGTATGGGGCGAGAAACGGCGCGAAGAGCGCCGCGAGTATCAGCGACAGTATCATCACGAGACCGATGACCGACAGCGTGCTGGAGGCAAACCGGCTCCAGGAGCGCTTGATGCGTTCGATACGCTCCTGGCGTGCGATATCGCCGCTTTCTACCGTTCCTTCAGCGACTGTACTCATCTCAGCCCCCCTCCTGTCGTAGTCGGACCCGTGGGTCCAGATAGCCGTACAGGATGTCGACGACGAAGTTCGCCACGACGTAGGCGAAGCCGATGACGATGACGACGCCGACGATGGCGTTGAAGTCCTGGAACAGGATGGCCTGGACACCGTATCTGGCCATTCCCGGCCACGCGAACACGGTCTCTATCAGGAACGCGTTGCCGAGCAGGAATCCGAAGGCCAGCCCGATGATGGTTAGCGAACTCGTGAATGCATTGCGGAGCATGTATTTGTAGTGAATGAGATTCTGTGGGAGCCCCGACGCGCGAGCCGCGAGGACGTAGTCCTTGCGCGATTGCTCTATCATGTCGGAGCGAATCAACCGCATAATCTGTGCCAGCGTCGCCAATCCGAGGGCGAACGCGGGCAAGACGATGTGGCTGGCGACGTCGAGGAAGATAGCCCACTCCCGGAGGAGAAGACTGTCTACCAGGTACATACCGGTAATCGGGTCCGGCCGCATCCCTTCGGAGGCACGGCCGGTGAGGTGGAACATCCCCAGCCCGATGACGACGATTATCTGCAACAGGATGCCAATCCAGAAGCGTGGCATCGACACGCCGATGAGGGCGGCCAGCCGTGAGACGTGGTCTTGCCAACCGTCCTTGTTCGTTCCTGCGATAACGCCGAAGGGAATGCCAAAGAGGATGGCAAATATCAACGCGACGAAGACCAGCTCGAACGTCGCCGGAAGCCGGATGATGATGTCGTGATAGACGTTGTTCCCGGTGCGAAGCGAGAGGCCCCACTCACCTTGGAACACGCCCACAAGCCACTCGATGTACTGGATGTAGATCGGTTCGTCGAGGCCCATCTGCTCCCGTAACGCCTGTGCTTGCTCGTCCGTCGCGTCCGGTCCGAGCGCCAGTCGAACGGGGTCGCCGGGAATTACCCGGGAGATGAAGAAGATGAGCAACGAGAGCCCGAACAGTACCGGAATGCCCTGCAGCGCTCGCCGAATGAGATAATCTCTATATGCCATGTGTTTCTGGCGTTATCCGCTGACGCGCGTTTCTGGTAGTACTCCAGAGACTGCACACGTTTCTGGTATGATTCCAGAGGCGATACACATTCGTGTTGTTACTCCCAGCGGAGGTCGTACCAGTTGAAGTCGAACGAGAGGAGGCCTCTGTACGTCCACCCGGAGACGTCCTCCGAGATGCCGATGCGGTACGGCGGGTTCGCCACGAACAGGCTGTACTGTTGGTCGACGATCATCTCCTGAGCCTCCTCGTACGCTGCGATGCGGTCGTCCTCGGTCGCGGCGCTCCGGGCACGGTTGAGAACCTCGCCCAGTTCCTCGTTCTGGTGCCAGGTCATCGCCACGTACGACCCGTGTTCCTGGGGGTGGAACATCTGGTAGGTGTGACCGTCCGGCGTCGGCGTCGTCGCGGTCCGGAAGATGTTCGTGAGGTGGGGCGTTTCCTCGGCGGAGCCCGCCCGGTCCGTCACTGTCGCCCACTGGGACGCGTTCCCTTCGACTTCGATACCCAGCTCGCTAAGTCCGTCGGCCAGGAGCAGGTGAATTTGTTCTTGCACCTGGTCGTCGGCGATGTAGAGGTGTTCGAGGCCGATTTCGTTTATTTCTTCGACGGTGTACGACGACTGGTCGAGTTCCTCCTGTGCCGCATCGAGGTCCTGTTCTGACACCGGCAGGTTGTCGTTGTGGCCGGGCATGCCGCGAGGGACCGGGCCCTGTGCGACCTCGCCGCCGCGGAAGATGCTCTCGACCGCAGTCTCGTAATCGAACGCGTAGGCGATTGCTCGGCGGACGTGGACGTCGTCTGTTGGCTCCCTGTTTGAGTGAATCGGGAGGTGGAACAGCTGCCACGTGGCCTCCTCAGGCACCCAGACATTGTCCATCTCGTCCATCTGTTCGTAGTTGTCGGTACTCATGAACTGGCTCGTCATTAGCGCGTCTCCCTGCTGCATCATCGAGACGATGGTCGCCTCCTCCTGGACGATGGGCGTCCGCGCCCGCTCAATCTGATTGTCGTCCCAGCCCTGCCAGTAGTCGTCGAAGCGCGTGTAGACCATCTCGTCGCCGCTGGACCACTCTTCGAGGAGGTACGGACCCGCACCAGCCACGTTGTCACCCAGATACTCTTCGCCCCAGTCGTCGTCAACCTCGTTCTCCTGAACAGTTTCGCTGTCGACGATGTTGAGCTGAACGAACGTCGCGACGAGCGGCCCGAACTCGACATCGAGTTCGAACGCGACGGTGTGGTCGTCACGGACCTCCGCCGACCCGACGTCGAGGACGTCCTGCCAGAGCGATGAGTACCCCTGCTGAATCGCCATCATCCTGTCGAAGGAGTAGACGACGTCCTCGGCGGTCAGCTCGCCACCGTCGTGGAACGGTACTCCCTCACGGAGTTCGAACACCCACGTCAGGCCGTCGTCTTCGATCTCCCAGTCCGTAGCCATCCACTCCGTAATCTCGCGGTCCTCGTCGACGAACACCAGCGACTCGTAGAAGTTTACGGTGGCCATCGCCTCCGTGTAGTCTGTCTGCTTCGCAGGGTCTATCGTCCCGTAAACCTGCGTCGCTGCCTTGACGAACGTCCGTGAGTCGTCGTCGCCCGTATCGCCCGTGTCGTCAGTGTCGTCATCAACGATGCCATCGTCGTCGCCATCGTCGAGAACGTCCTCCGTGTCGTCTACCTCTTCGGCGTCATCGCCTGTGCAGCCAGCGACTGCAGCCGCGATGCCAGTAGAGCCGACGAGTTTGAGAACTGACCGACGATCGTACGTATCTTTTGCCATATTTTTCCCTCTGTGTACAGTTGTGTTACGAGGGAACATCGTGGGTATGCACTGTTAAGGGTTGTCACGAACGAGATTAGAGCTATAATTCGAACACGGGTTCAAAATAAAAATTGTTAATAGGACGGAGGGCGAACTATATCCAAGGTATGAATCGGCTCAAGAACGAACATAAAGAGATTATCCGCGCACTGGTGGAGAATCCGCGGGCGAGTTACAACGAAATTGCGGACGCGACTGGTATTCCAAAGAGCACGGTGTGGTACACGAAAAAGCGGCTGGAGGAGGACGATTTGCTCCGGACGGTGGTCTTCCTCCAGATAGATGAGGTGGACGGCTTCAAGGTCGGTCTCGTCGGCGGAACCGTAAACGGGGAGAAAGATGCCGTCCTCGACGACGTCGCCAACCATCCGAACGTGTGGTTCCTGGTCGATACGATTGGGCCACACGCCTTCACCGCGGGGGTCGTCGGGCAGACCGCCGAAGATTTCCAGCGGGCAATCGACGAACTCCGGGAGCTCGGCGCCGAGGGCGACCATTACGGAGAAGTGCTGAGCGTGCGCGAGTTCGGGTTGAGCTCCGAGTTCATCGAGGAAATCGACATCGAATAGTCACCGCACCGAAACAGGTTTAACTGAAGATAAGAACTGCACGCTAATGCCACCAGATAACCCACTCGAAACGCCAGCTCGCGTCAGGCAGTACTGGCCGACACTACTGGAAGACGTCGAAGCGACAGTCGAGGAGTACGAAGAGAACGGCTACGATGGGGTCGTTCTCCGAACAGGCTCTGTCACCGTCCGAGAGCCCGACGCGGACGGCGGAGCGCCCGCACTGAGCGTCCTCTTGCCAAACAACGAGTTCGACAAGCTCGAATCGAAAGTCGACGAACTGACGGTCTCCGCAGCGGACGTCTACCTGGGGACCACGGACGACCTCGTGTTGCTCGGTATCTGTCTCCGGTTCGAGTCCGAATCCCTCGTCGTCGGGTTCCCGGCGTACTACAACCGACGTACCGATACTGAAACCATCGAGTCGGCACAGGAACACGGCGAACTCGTGCTTCGCTTCCGGACGCTCGACGGCACCGAGCTCCTGTTGCCGTGTACCGACCCGGAGCAGTTTCTCTCGCAGGACGAGTAGCCGTCACAACCCCCCTGCAGTGAGCGTCTCTACTCCCCGCGCTCGATAACACCCAGTCTACGCCCCAGTTTCTCGCTGTCGAAGAACGCGACGCGACCGGTCGGCCAGTTCTGTGTCTCACCCAAGGGATACGCGTCCCGTGCAGCATCGAGGTCATCAGTTGTCAGTAGACACGAACACGGACACTCCCTGAACTGGTCGAGTCGGTCCTCGAGCCACGGAGTGGCCGGACCCACGACTGCGAGCGAGTAGCCCGGGACCGACGCGACAGTTCCGAACCCCTCGACGGCCTCTCGGATAGGTTGCGGACAGCGATAGAGCGACCGGAACGTCTCGATAGCGTCGTCCGGGTTTGCCGCGAGCAATACGACCTCGCCGATACCGGTCAGCGGGCCGTCCGCGACGCTCGGGGAGGGGGAGACGCGATACGAGAGGGGTGTACGGTCCTCGATAGCGAACGGGAGGAGGAGCTGTTGCTCACGGGTGCCGAGCACGGCGCGGTCCCACTCGACGAGCGTGCCGTCCTCGCGCTCGCGGGAGCCATACAGCGGTCCGTGTATCGGGTAGCCTGCGTCGATGACTCGGCGACACTCGGCGGCGATGTCGGGGACGCGAACGCACCAGGCCGCCGGACCCGCGTTAGCCCGGATGTGCTCTGGCCAGAAGCCGTGGTCGCCCTCCTCGCGCTCGGCGATAAGCTCTACGTAGGAATCGTCGTCGAACCCCAACACGGACATGTGCGTACAGCCGTTATCGTGGACGCCGCCGTACTCGGGTTCGAGACCGAGGCGTTCGAACTCCGCTGTCGTCTCCGCCAAGTCCTCGCAGGCGAACGGGAGGTGGTCGATTGTCAGACCCATACCGGGCCCACGGGCGCACTCCCGATAAATGCACCACTGTCACTGAAACGTGGGGGTCACACCTGCATCACGTTCTACGTGAAAAGTACGGGGTTTCCACGTGGAAACCCCCCGTTTTATTGGAACGCCCTCGTCCCAAGGACCTTCGTTTCGAGTGGAGCAGTGGTTGCACCTGAAACGGTCCTGTCGGCCGGAATAACGTGAGAGCGGCTGCAGAGCTCCCAGCAATATTCGCTCGAACTGGCCAGTTGTCTCTCTCAAACGGACTGTTAGTATCGTACTACAAAACGTTTAACCCTGTCGACGCAAACTCATAAATCAACAATGGTATCGCCGGAGAGACAGCGGGCAGCAAAGTCGAAGACCGGGGATGTGATGGAATGAGGGCTGCAGAGCGCCTCGTTTCGCTGATTACTGAGCGGAGCGCGCTCGTCGTCGTCGTGATGCTCCTGTTGAGCGTCGGTATGGGGGCAGGGATGGCCTTTCTGGGCGACGAGTCTGGGTTGGACCAGTTCCAGTTCGACTCCGAGGAGGGTGACGCGCTCGACTACATCGAGCAGAACTTCGAAGTCGAGGAAGATGAGACGACGACGGTACAGATAGTGCTCAGGAGCGAGGACAACGTGCTGACGCGCGAGTCGTTCCTGGCGACACTCGAGCTACAGGAGGATTTCCGTGACCACGAGGAGATAAATCAGACGCTGGCGGAGGAGTCACCGTTCGCCGACCTTGCGGGCATCGTCGCCACGACCGCGATTCAACAAGAGCAGGCCGAGGAGCTCGAGCAGCGCCAGTCCGACCTCGAAGCCGACCAGGCTGCGCTGGAGGAGACGGCCCAGACGCTCAGCGACGGCATCAACGAGACGCGTGAGCTCGAACAGGAGTTCATCGAGCTCAACGCCTCCTTCGAGCAGGGCGACATCAACGAGGAGACCTACGAGTCCGAGTCCGAACGCATTCGAGGGGAACTCGAGGCTGTCGAGGCCGAGGCGGCCGAGTTGCTCGACGACGACTCGTTCGCGACCTACCAGCAGCTGCTGAGTGACGCCCGGGCTATCGAGGGCGAGTTCGCTGCCGTCCAGCAGGAGTACGAGGCTGGCGAGCTACCCGAGGAAGAGCGCGACGAGCAGTTCGCAGCACTGGAGGAAGAGCTCGAGGCCGTCTACGGCGCGATTCAGGGCGAGGTGCTCGCAGAGGAGTTCGCCGAACTCGAAGAGCGCGGCGAGTCACTCGAGGAAGACTCGGCCGCGCTCGAGCGGCTGGACCCGACGCTCGACGAGCAGCAGGAGGCGCTCGAATCCGCGAGCAACGAGGAGATCGAGGAGGTCCTCGAGACGGTGCTCGGCGAGGACGGCTCCCGCGAGGCGCTGGTGTTCGTCCCGACTGATTACGACCGTGGATCGACCGAGATCGACGCCCGCCAGCTGTTCGTCACGCAAACGACCGAGGATGAAATCGTCGACGGCGAGGCCCCCGCCGACATCGAGAACAGCCAGCTGGCGATGGCCGACCTCGTCGACGACCGGTTCGGTGACGACGCGTTCGTCTTCGGCGCAGGTATCATCAGCGACGAAATCGACCGCTCGATGGCGGACTCGCTGGCTATCGTCCTGCCGCTCGCACTGCTGTTCGTCCTGGTCGTGCTCTCGATTGCCTACCGCGACCCGCTCGATATCATTCTCGGGATGTTCGGTATCGGTCTCGTCCTCGTCTGGACGTTCGGGTTCATGGGCTGGACCGGCATCGCGTTCAACCAGATTATGATAGCCGTGCCGGTGTTGCTGGTCGGGTTGTCCATCGACTACGCGATTCACGTCTTCATGCGCCACCGGGAGCAACGCGCGAACGGCCACGACGGCACTCGGCCGTCGATGGGAGTCGTCCTGCTGGGGCTCGGTGCGGCGCTGGTCTGGGTGACGGTCACGGCGGTGCTCGGGTTCCTCTCGAACCTCGTCAGCCCGGTCGCACCTATCCGGGAGTTCGGCCTCGTCTCGGCGTTCGGTATCGCTGCAACGCTGCTCATCTTCGGAACGTTCGTCCCAGCAGCGAAGGTCGGCCTCGACGCGTTTCTGGAGGCCCGCGGCTGGGACCGGCGCAAGCGCGCGTTCGGAACCGGCGGCGGCGCCTTCACCAGCGTCCTCTCGGGCGGACAGCGCGCCGCCAAGCGGATGCCCGTCGTCGTGGTTCTCGTCGTACTCCTCATCACTGCCGGCGGAGCCTACGGCGCAGCACAGGTCGATACCACGTTCGAGCAGGAGGACTTCATCGCCGACGACCCGCCGGACTGGATGGACTCGCTGCCCGCGGCCTTCGCGCCCGGCGAGTACAGCGTCAAGTCGAACATGGAGTTCGTCAACGACCGGTTCATCCGGCAGGACGCACAGACACAGGTGCTGATACGAGGCGACATTACGAGCGATGATACGCTGACCGACATCGACGAATCGACCGACGTGGCTGCCGAGCAGGGCGTCGTCGTCACGCTCTCGGACGACGAACCCGACATCCGGAGTCCGTTGAGCGTCATGGAGCAGGTCGCGGCCGATAACGAGACGTTCGCCGAGACGTTCGAGACGGCAGACACGACCGGCGACGGCGTGCCGGACGAAAACCTCACTGCAGTCTACGACGCGTTCTTCGAGACCGCGCCCGACGAGGCCAGCGACGTCATCTACCGGACCGGCGACGGCGAGTACGAGTCCACCCGGATGGTCCTCTCGATACGGGGCGGTGCCACGGCTGGCGAGGCGACCGACGGGACTCGGGAAGTCGCGTCCTCGCTCGACCGTCCTGACAGACCCGCCATCGCCACCGGGCAACTGGTCGTGTTCAACGTCATCGAAGACGAGCTGTTCAACACCGTCATCGAGAGCCTCCTGATTACGATGGTGACCGTCTTTGCGTTCCTGATGGTCGCCTACCGGTTCGCCCACGGAAGCGCGATACTCGGGGCGGTCACGCTCACGCCGATCGTCCTGACCGTGGCGTGGATTCTCGGGACGATGTACCTGCTCGACATCCCCTTCAACGTCATGACCGGCACCATCACCAGCCTCACCATCGGGCTGGGGGTCGCGTACAACATCCACATGACCGAGCGCTACCGGCTGGAGTTGCGTCGCGGACACGATGTCTGGGAGGCCCTCGAACGCGGCGTCACCGGCACCGGGGGTGCGCTGCTCGGCAGTGCGGCCACGACCGCAGGCGGGTTCGGCGTGC
>LKMJ01005796.1_pt1 | contig 11660 bp, 13 predicted proteins | sample 643391 | NCBI WGS metagenome assembly LKMJ01 (sample SAMN04112250, study PRJNA286221) | soda lake metagenome | biome: soda lake; feature: Kulunda Steppe; material: water; isolation source: sample PL-Br10 brine of Picturesque Lake | place: Russia: Kulunda steppe | collected 2010-07
GCGCGGAGTCAGCAGTGGCCCTAGCAGCTGCAGACCTCCCCGCTCCAGATCCACGCTCTGAAGCAAGGGATCTGGTGCGGGCCCTCCCAGCCCGCATCCGAACCGTGTGGAAGCGCTTGCACTGGGAAAACAGCAGGAAGGAGGTGTGGTGGCGCCTCATCCAGCACAGGGTGGTGGGGGCTGGGGGCCATGGGTGGGCGCCAAAAAAGGGGGTGGGCTGCGTTTGTGGCTGGTTGCCGGCCCAAGCTGCCCCTAGCACAATGCGTGCTCTCCAGCTCAGGGAGCATATCTTCTGGGGGTGCGCTGGGGCGCACGAGGTCAGAAGGATCCTGCAGAGGCATTTGGTGCTGGCGCATGGCCTGAACAGGCATCATAGTACAACACAAGCTCATAGTACAAAACAGCTACCGCAGGGGGTGGACCTACTGCCCAAGCATGTCTGGCTGCTGGAGCCCCCTGCTGCAGACTCTCTCGGGGGGCTCGGAGCTGCACCCCCTGGTGTGGGCGTCACTGGCAGTGTGTCTGGCTGCCTTGACGGTCATGCTGTTGGTCAGCAAGCAGCTGCGCCGCTGCTCTGATCTGAGCCAAGCTCCAGGAGTAGTGGACCGAGTCCCTGCCCTCATGTTAGAGGCCTTGAAGGACTTTGCGGCCTGTCAAGGCCCTCAGAGTTTTGTGGGTGATATAGAGTCAGGACATCCTTTCCTCCGAGCTAGGCCAGGGGGGGGGCTGGAGTGTGTTCTGCTCTAGCGCATTGGTGCCTCTGTTGTTAGTTCCTATTCTCGGTGCCCTTAGGAGGTCCCTTCTCTTTGCCTTCTTTTGTGCGAGCTCTTAGCCGTAGTGGTAGCTGAGCCTGAGCCGGCCTGCCTTCAGGCCAAACTGGTAGCCCTAGCCTGAGCTGTCCTCGTAGCCTTGGGGGCGTCATCTTAGCTAGTTGGCTTTTCTGGCAGTTCTCCTTTTCCTAGCGTTTTTCAGCTCTTCTGCCTTGCCTGCCTCAAGGACATTGCTGTGTCCGCTTCAAGCGCAAGTTGCGTCATGTGACAAACAAACAAGTACTACTCGTAGCACATCATACATCAAGTACGTCATATGTGAAGGACAACAATCATTTCTTCAACCTACAACTTGAATTTTGTAATGCAGGGAGCACCTTGCTGCCTGCGTAATTTCTCTTTTCTTTCTTGTGATCGTGGTACTTGTAGTTCTTGTACACAATTCCAGTACTAGATGGATGTACAAGGACATGATTCAATCATACTACAAGTTGTAGTACTAAAAGTAGTTATGATTTGGGGTGCACACCTCAGCAAGTGGATTGGACGCAAGACTCGTGGCTTGCGACTTGCATGTTTGACCACCCCAGGATGACATAAGTTTACTCTGCACATTGTGCAACCCAGATAGCACTGGCAAGGTCGTGCAATATTTTTTGTGTAATCTGTAATTCTTTGATAAGGCCTGCAACAAACCAGACTGCTTATCCTTGCAGACACGTTCGCAAGTATTACTGCTAACGATGGGACTCAATAATTGGGTACAAGAGAGGGGGATGGGGGCCTGATTTTGGATCGCTCAGATTGGCAAAATAATGACATAAAACTTTCTCCACGTTAGGCTTACGCTTGCAACATTTAAAGGCCGTCTTAAAAGAAGCAACTGCAGTCAGTACTTCCTTAAAAGCATCATCACAATCGTAACACACTAGCTAAACTCAACCTATGTTACAATGATAGTAACGTACTGGCTTGAACTGAGGTTTTGCTGTAGCTTATAATCTAAGACACAGCGTTATGTGATATGCTGATGCGATGAGACACGGCACAAATTGTGACTAAGTGGAAGAATGAACGGACGCTTGTTCATGCCTTAATAAACATGCTCAGCGTTGCCACAGCATGCCAGAGATCCTGCATAAATGTGTGCAGAATTTGGACCCGAGGATTACTCCGTCCTCAACAGGCCCGCAAGTGCGCCTGGAGGCTGCCTGAATTTTGCCCCTCCATCAGTGCGTGCGCAATAGCGCTCAAATGCCAAAAGTTACCAGGGCCCTAAAAGCTGGGCATCACGCTCGGGGTGAAGGAGGGTAAAGGGAGGCGCCAAGGCTGCCCCCTGGCGTCTCGCCATCAGCACTCCTGTGATGGGCACAGAGCCGCGAGGTGGGGGCAGCTCCTCCACGACTTCCTGCCCTCCATCACAGCCCTGCTGCTGCTGGCGGCGCTGCTTTTGCTTCTGTTTCTGCTTCTTGCCTTGCTGCTGCTGCTGCTGCTGCTGCAGCTGGAGTGGCGCCCAGTGCATGCCCAGCTCCACCTGGACAAAGATTGGGGTCGGCTGCACACGGACGGCTACCCAGTTGCCGTTGGGTGGGAAGGTGCAGGGGATGCCGAACATCCTGGGACGAGCAAGCACAGGCAGGGGTGAGCATGCACAGGCAGGGAGCAAAGACAGAGGGGGGTGAGTTATGAAGAATTGGCAAGAGGCGCTGCCTCTAGCTTGTAATGGTTGTTACCAGCTACACCCGTAAGCCGCATTCTTGCAGGGGTCGGCGGTTCCGTGGGAGGCACAGTGAGTGCCTGCCACCGGAATCCCCTATCCTGAACTGCACATTGTGCCATATGCAGGTATCTGTTGCATGTGCAGCGGCCGCTGCTGCTGCTGCTGCTGCTGCTGCTGCTGCTGCTGCTGCCTTGAGATAGACTCAGCCTATGTCCCTTAGCTTTGAAAGCACTATCCTTCCCATCATTTTGTTCAAGCAGATGCTGCCACTGCTCGTTCCCTCTCCCTCACACCATTAGATGCACACACTGGAGTGGTGTGCTGGCGCAGTCCACGAGCGCAAAAGCCTTACAACAGTTTCCATGAAGGGAAGAGGTTCCCTTGTCCCCTTCTGCATGCCCTCCATAACTGCGTATGCCAACCCCTGCCCGTGTTGGCGCCCCCTGCACCTGTGTGTGCACCCCACTACACCTCTGCGCGTGCTCTCCCTCCCTACACCTGTGTACCTGCCCTGCCATGACATCCATACCCGTGTTGGCGCCCCCTGCACCTGTACGTGCACCCCACCACACCTCTGCGCGTGCTCTCCCTCCCCACACCTGTGTATGCGCCCTGCCATGAAGTCCATGCCCGCCTTGTCGCCATGCACCAGCATCACCGCCTTTGGAGCGTAAGCGGACACCAGCTGCAGGATGCCCTTGGCATCCGCGTGCGCACTGAAGGACAAGTAAGACACCTGCGACGCAGAGGCCAGGCAGCCGCTCATACGCTGCAGGCAAGCAGGTGCACGCTGCTGCTGCGGGAGTGGACAACACCTGCGGCGCAGGCCAGGCGTGCGCACTTCTTGGAGCAAGCAAGCGCGCCCAGGCTGCGTCAGGGTGAGGCTTACAGCAGGTCGCGCATGCCAAAACACAGCCTGGGTGTGCACAGCCACAGGCTTTGCCACTTGCAGGCCGCAGACATATGGGCGCTTGACCCACAGGCCACAGACACTTGCAGGCCGCAGGCATATGGGTGCTTGACTCGCGGGCCACAGATACTTGCAGGCTGCAGAGCTGGAGCCTTCAGTGGTGGGAAGCGACACTGCTCAGGCACACCTCTGATACCAATGTAGCCCCGCACGGTAAGGGGAATACTCAGGATGCCACAAACAGGAATGCTCAGGATGCCACAAACAGAAATGCTCAGGACACCACAAACAGGAATGCTCAGGATGCCACAAACAGGAATGCTCAGGATGCCACAAACAGGAATGCTCAGGATGCCACAAACAGGAACGCTCAGGATGCCACAAGCAGGAATGCTCAGGATGCCACAAACAGGAATGCTCAGGATGCCACAAATAGGAACGCTCAGGATGCCACAAACAGGAACGCTCAGGATGCCACAAATAGGAATGCTCAGGATGTCACAAATAGGAACGCTCAGGATGCCACAAACAGGAACGCTCAGGATGCCACAAGCAGGAATGCTCATGATGCCACAAACAGGAATGCTCAGGATGCCACAAACAGGAATGCTCAGGATGCCACAAACAGGAACGCTCAGGATGCCAAAAATAGGAACCCTCAGGATGCCACAAACAGGAATGCTCAGGATGCCACAAACAGGAATGCTCAGGATGCCACGAACAGGAACGCTCAGGATGCCACAAATAGGAACGCTCAGGATGCCACAAACAGGAACGCTCAGGATGCCAAGAACAGGAATGCTCAGGATGCCACAGACAGGCACCACATGGGCTACAGGCGTGCGCAACCTTGCAGCTGCACGTGTCAGGGGGCCTTGTAATTGCATACGCGCACCTCAGAAGAAGTGTGCCTGGGGACCACACCTGGCATCAAACATGCAAATGCCGCTGCTGTGGGGCTCGCACCTGGCATCAAACATGCAAGTGCCGCTGCTGTGGGGCTCGCACCTGGCACCGCACATGCACCACCGCACTGCCGAGCTTGATCTCCTGCGCCAGGCCTGACTGTAGCTTGCCCCCGACCGTGCCTGCCGCCTGCGCGCACCCACAGCCCGGGGGGCGCACACAAATTGATCTAAAATGGTCCAAACTGGTGACTTGGTGACCGGTGAAGTGCCCACACTGATGGGGTCAAGGCTCGCTTGATCCGTTTAAAAGTGGGGCACTGCACTACAGGAACCTCAAGGAGGTGGGTGTGACTCGAGTGGGAGCCTGGTCCTGGCGCGAAACGGCAATGGCCGAGTGGCGGCGGCGTGGCAGGCAGCGCCCGACCTTGCGCATGCAATGCTCGGATGTGTGTGCTTGTGCTCGTGCACGTGTGAGTGCTCCTCGTGTGTGGGTGTCCGTGTGCGCGTGTGTGTCCATGTTTATGCACGTTCTGTATGTGTACTTAAGGTGTATTTGTGTGTCCTTGTGTGTGTGTGTGTGTTTGTGCGCGCGTGTGCGCGTCCAGTGCTCATGCATGCCCACTCAAACCTTGGGCCAGTCAGCACACTATGATCAGCAACCCCCTTGGAAAGTTTGTGGTATCTGAGAGGGAGTGAGCGAGTGCGCATGTGCACGCTGGGTAGGCCGGGACAGCTATAAGACTTTGAATGGAGGCAGCGGCGATTGTGCATGGATGTGGGCAATGCATGTGCACGCATGCGCACCTGGTAGCCAGGGAGGACGACATGGTTCTTGGGGTCTGGCGCCCAGTGCTTGAATACCTCCAGGGACACACCTCCATTCAGCATGCCTGGCGTGGCAAACAGCACGCATGGCCCCTGCGCACACCATGACCGTGCACAGCCTTGCATCGCCCACCCACGCCACGCACGACGTGTGCAGGCACTGCGCTGCACACGACACCCCACTTTGGCTGACCTGCGCAACTGGCGCTGACAAGTGTTGACAGCTGGCATTCCGTCTATCACGATGTCGCTTTGCCATTTTCTTTGCCGATCGCCGCATGGTTCAAGCAGGAGTGCGCATTGATGCCAGGCTTGGGTGTTGCCTTTGTGTGCATATTTCTCAAAACAACTCGTCAGACTCCCCAAAACAAAAGTCGTCAGACACCCGTAAGCAAGCTGCCAGACTCCTTTGTGTCCTCCTGCAGCAAACCGTGCACGCCCGTGCCGCACCTTCGCCCTCCCTCCCCCACAGGCACTCACGCATGCAAGGGCAGGGGCAGCAGCAAGGCCTGTGCCAAGGCTCTTGTGCCCCATGCATGCATGGAAAGCACAGAGGGCACCTGAGACAGAGGTGCAGCACGCCCAGCGCAATGGGCCGTGCAAAAGGACCATCTAAGCCACCCCCTGTGATGGCAGTGCCTCATGACACGGGCTTGCACCTTACCTTATGACCGCGCCTCATGCGACGGTGTACCTTATGAATTGGCTGCGCCTTTTGATGAAAGTGCCTCGTGAGGCGGCTGTGCCTTAAAAAATGGCCGAGCCTTATGGATTGCTGTGCCTAATCTGAGACGGTTGCGCAAAAGTGTGGCCTCATCACATCCTGCACACCTGCTGATGGCCGCAGGGAACCATCCGTGCTGGTGGGCTGCTGCGGAGACGTTTCCCAGCCCACATTGGGCGGAGGGCATCGCAGGCAGGCAAGGCAGCGTGGCAGTGTGCCATGTCTGAGCATTGCCATACGTCTGAGCATTGCCATGTCCGGCCATTGGAAGTGGGCAAGGCAGTGTGGCATATGGCACGACGCCCTGTGCGTCAGGGCAGGTTGCTTGCATACCCCCGGCTTGCTGCCGGCCAACACAGCAATGCAAGCAGCATGCCCGCTCCTACGCATGAATACTCTCACACACACATACACTCACAACCTCGAGGCATCCAAACGCTTCATGCTGCAGGGCGCAGTATACACTTGCGGCCCTCCGCGCTCCTTGTGTGCGCCAACGCAGGCGCCCCCACGCACCAACAAGTTGACCATGCCAGGCTCCCAGGCAGCAACGTGGTCAAACGCGAAGGCCGTGTGTCGGGCACCCGCGGAGCGCACGGCCTCGCTGGCCCAGTTCACCTGCGTATCCCCATATATACGCACCCACTTGCCTGCTTGTCTGCTTGCTTGCTTGCCTGCTTGCTTGCTTGCCTGCTTGTCTGCTTGCTTGCTTGCTTGCCTGCTTGTTCGCTTGCTTGCCCGCATGCCTACTTATCTGCTTGCCTGCTGGTCTGCTTGCTTGCTACCCTGCTTGTCTGCTTGCTTACCACATGTATGATCCCCTGCACAGCACCCACGTCACCTACTCCTTTCCACACATGCCCAAGCACACGCGCACGTGCTTGCTTTTTCCCACGCATGCGCATGCATGTGCCCCGCGGGCATAGACACAGCAGAAGCACAGCATAAGACAGACAGCTGGGTGAAAGTGTGCACGCCCCCATAACGCACCCATGGCATATGCACCCCGAGTCGGCAGACAACCCTCCCCCCCCTGGTACCCCACAACTAGACCCCTTGACCCACACAAGCATGCACTCACCCTTACACAATGCACACCCCGTGCACCCCACACAGCCCACACTTGCGCACAAGAAGACGCACTGCCAAATATGCACCATCACATGCCGCATAGCACCACATGCACCCAGCACTTGAGCAGGGCACCACACGCGCACCATCACACGCACCACAGCCTGTTTGCGTGTGCGCCGCCATGCGCGCCCTGTCCAACCCCACAAACCCAGCACTTGAGCAAGGCACCACATACACACCATTGGACGCGGCACAGCCTGTTTGCGTGCGCCGCCATGCGCGCCCTGTTCACCCCACGCACCTAGCCCTTGAGCAACGCATCATACATCCTCCATTGGACGCGGCACGGCCCGTTTCCGTGCACGCCGCCATGCGCACCCTGTGCACCACTCGCACCCAGCACTTGATCAGGGCACCACACACGCACAATCACACGCAGCACAGCCTGTTTGTGCGTGTCACCATGCATGCCCTGTCCAACCCCACGTACCCAGAACACCACACACGCACCATTGCGCGATACAGCCCGTTTGCGCGCGCCGCCATGTGGCCGCTGAACAGGATGGGCACCTTGCCCACCAGGCCCAGCCGCTGCCATGCCTCCTCCACCAGAATCATCAGCTCCTGGGCACGGCCCACAGCAAACACCGGGATGAGCACCTTGCCGCCCCGCTGCACGCACTGCAGCACCTGCACGTGTACGTGTGTGCGTGTGTGTGTGTGTGTGTGTTTTGCACGGGCGTATGCACGTGTGCGTATTTGCGGAGGGGGAGGGGGGAAATGTGCACGTGCGCATCCATGTTTGTGCACGCTTGAATGTGTAGTTAGTGTGTGTGTGAATGCGTGAGCTGTGTACGTGTTTGTGTGCAGCATGTCAGATCTCCAAAATTGTGAAAAGGAACACTCTTGTATGGACACAGCGCAGCATTATTGCAGTGTAGGGCTTCTGCCTGGCTGTGCCCTTACCCTTGCCTCCCTCCTCACCACCATTCCCCAAACACTCGCCTACTCCACCACCTCTTGCTTACTACACCTGCAAAGGGTCCATGCCTGCCCTCCTCACCATGCATCCACTTGCACATACAAGCTGATGCATGAGGAAGTGCAAACAAAATACGCGAGCGCGCACGCGAACAGACACCTACCGCGCCCAGAAAGCCTCTCTCGCGCGATTTCTTGCTGTCACGGAGTGTCGTGGCATACGTGGCTTCACTCACAAGTAGATCTGGCCGCAACCGTTCTAAATGAGCAGCTCCTAAGTGGCGATCCGGAGTGGTGTTGTAGTCACCTGCACAGGCAGCAGCAGCAGCATCACCATCACCACCACCACCACCACCACCACCACCACCACCACCACCATCAAGTTAGCCTGGTTGCAGCTGCCCGAACCAACATCACTGCCACCATAATCATCTCCAATCATAATGAGCAGCGGCGGCGGCAGCAGCTACTCTCCCACTGTCTTCCTCTCTCCACCCCCTCCTGCCCGCTCTCTCTCCTTCTCCCTTGCCCTCTACAGTTTTGTCCTTCTCCCTCTCTATCTGCACCTCACTTCCTCCCACCCACACCGTCAACATAGCCATATAGATTGTGCATACGAACCTGACCATAGAGTGGTTGACGCACACCAACAACGCGTCAAAAGAGTGGTGCATGCTGGCGTGCAGCAATGGCTCTGCAGGGTGTGCAAGCTCGCAAGCCCAGTGTGCACAGCGTACGCAGCTCAGCGCGCTTTTCATGAGCACGCCTGCGTTGTGGCGCCGGCCTCTCACTATCATGATAGCGGAGGGGTGGAGAGTGTTCATTCAAGTCCTGCATCAACACTTCCTGCACCGTCAGCTTGCGGTCGTGGTCACCTGTGTAGAGGATGGATGTGGCATCAATTTGAAGGTGCATCATGGCAGCCCCCAGCACATGTCCAGCGTACAGCGCCCTGATGACGATGCCAGGGGCCACCTGCACAGTAACGTGTGGGGGGTCTTGCTTAGCGTTAGCGGTACCAAATGATTCCGGCACGCGCAGCGACCGCCCAATGGGAGAGGCAAGGGGCCTGACAGCAGAGAAAACGGCCTGGCAGGCTGCAGCCACGTATGAGCAGGACATAGCCCTTTTGCTTGTCGCAGGCACTGCTCCCACTGCAGCACGTGCAGGGCTGATGTATGCACGCTTTGCCTCTCGGCACGTCATGAGCTGCCACGCCCTGAGCAGCTGCGCCTCTCACGCAGCAGCAGCAGCAGCAGCAGCCCGGGCCGCACCTGGATCGCCTGGTTCAAATCGATGCCCACCGCCTTCTGCATGCACTTTGCGATGTCTACCCTGCTGTACCACTGCTTGTCTCCTTGGCGCCCAGCCATGATCTGTAACACCAGGAGGGGCATGCACCATCAGCAGGTGAGGGAAGGGGGCTCGGTGAAGGCGTAGGTAGACCGACAGGACAGCTAGATCCATGGGGTACAGGCTGCAGCCCCAGCGCTCGAGGGGATCTCAGCTGGGTTAGCAAGGGCAGCACCCCCTGCTTCTCAGCCATATCCCAGTATCCAAGGTCACCTTGTGGTAGTCCTCAAGCATGATCGGCATAATGGCTTTGGTCGGGTGAGTCATGTAGATAGGCCCTTGGTATCCCCAAGCCTGCACACCAGGTACACCAGGCATCAGCATTCAGCATTGGGGAAGGGGGACAAGGGTCCAGGTTCACGTTGTGCGGGCTTCTATTTGCAGCTTGAGTGCAGGGAGCATGTTCAAATAACCAGCGGGAGATCAGCGCACACAAAACAACCCAGGCTCCACAACCCATGAGCAAATGCAGGGTGCGCAAACCCTTGAATGAGCATGCAAGTTTACCTCTGTGAAATAAGGAAGGGCTGCGCAATGGTCCAGGTGGAAGTGAGTGATTATGACAGCAGATATCATCTCTGTCATCCGTCCATTGAAGGATAGCAGCGAGAAATCAGGGAACCTGAACACAAGCAAGTTGCAATCAATGGAATGCATTGACTTCTGGGAATTAGGGTTCTGTTTCAAAGCTGAAGTTAGATAAGCTTTCATGACGAGGCAAGGTGAAGGGCGCAGCAGTGCTCCCAAACAGAAACAAGCTCACCTGCGAGCATCCCTGTGACCCAGGTGCATGCCACAGTCGAGCATGATGTACTTGTCATTCACCCGTATCACAATGCAGCTGCGACCAACATCTTGCCCAGCGCCTGCAAGTGCAGTTTTGCAGAATTAGAAACCTGATGCTAGTCAGACGTAGATCAAACAGGCAGTCGAGGCTACAAAAGGTAGTGCTTTTACTTGCCCAGTGGCAACAGCTCCACGTCCACCATCACGCCTCCTGGGGCGCAGATCTTCACTCATGCATACCCTTATTACCCTGATCATATACGTTCTTTGAGCAGCATGTGTGCGATAATACCAATCATTCCATGATTGCATAAGATGCTGCTAACTTTGCGGACTTCTGCGTTGCTATGCTCCTCTCTACTCTGTTCGTAAAAAATAACATGAAAAACATTTACCGTCTGTAATGCTAACCCCCAATATTTACGTATGCTAACCCCCGATTTTTACTTACAACCGTTATTTAGGAATCCTTCAAGTGGAGTTAGGGCCGGAGCCCATCCATTAGTCATAAGAATTTATCAAGAGAAAAACTAGATTGAATTACCGTATACATGGTATCCTTTCTGAGGTCTCAAGGCCCCTTTGCTCCTTTCTACGTTGCCGAATTGCTGTATATATGGTGTCCTTTCTGAGGTCCCAAGGCCCCTCTATAGCTATATATTATACATACAAACCCAAAGGCCCAAAGGTGTGCTATATATACATAAGTGCCCATACAGGCAGAAAACACACTCTTTCAGAGTTATCACGCCAAAAGTGCAGTGCCAGATTTTTGCTGCATTAATGTTGTGACCGGCAGGTTGGTCAATTTGGTTGGCGGAGTATTTGATCCTGTTGTCAGTTCAGCTATAGCTGTATTTGAGCACGTCAAAGACGAATTCTCAGTAATACCTTGTTTGCTCCCAGCGACCTTGTAAGGGAGTAGACCCCTCTAGCCCTTGGAATGAACAGGCGTGGCAGCGTCCAGCTGGAGTCCAGTCCACCGTCCAGTGTGAGTGCAACCGACAGTAGCTGTATGCAGCTGACCTTGCTTGTCCGCAAGCTGAACAGAGAGAAAGTCACGGTGTAGGGAAGGGTAAGGGTATCAGAGACTCCGCAGTCTCATCGCGGGCAACCTGTTGTTTGCTTGGTGTACACTGTCGCTGGTCAGGCAGTGGAGCACATAATTTGTCTTGAGGGAATTGAGAGTAGTGTTATTTCATTTTTGTTATGTCCAACTAGAAAGAGTTCAATTGCAAACAATTACCTGTGACCTTAGCACTTCTGGACATGCTTCTTGATGAGTGAGCAAGACCTTCAAAGTTGTTAGGATTCTCAGAGAAGTGTGCATGCAAACATGAACTGATGGATTTGAATGCCTCCACCTAAGCCTTAGGCAAAGGTTTGCTTCCTTAAGCTTGGAAAAAAACAAAAATCACACCCATCCACAAGAAATCTGAACAGTCTCTCCCTCAGAACTACAGGCTAATAGCCATCAATGGATGCATATACAGATTGCACGCTAACGTGCTGAGAGACTTACTGACGGAATGGGCGTTGGCTGAACATCAGATCTCCGACACACAGTTTGGATTCTGCCCCACAAGAAACACAAATCAGCCGATCTACA